>Ga0315279_10003899_pt1 | contig 20363 bp, 16 predicted proteins | sample YL17G06_20_MG_FD_203694 | JGI IMG/M metagenome (GOLD analysis project Ga0315279, IMG submission 203694) | Sediment microbial communities from Yellowstone Lake, YNP, Wyoming, USA - YL17G06_20 | ecosystem: Environmental > Aquatic > Freshwater > Lake > Sediment | place: USA: Wyoming | collected... | reverse complement strand
GACCGCGCGCTGGCGCAGGTTTCCGCCGGGGAACTGGACGCGCTGGTGATCCCCGGCGGCTACGCCCCGGACATCCTGCGCCGCTATCCCCAGGCGCTCGATCTGGTGCGGGACATGAATGCCGCGGGCCAAATCGTGGCCGCCATTTGCCACGCCGCCTGGGTGCTTTGTTCCGCCGGCATCCTCGAGGGGCGCCGCGCTACCTGCTTTTTCGCGATCAAGGATGACCTCATCCACGCCGGAGCTTCCTATGTGGATGAGGAGGTCGTGGTTGATCGCAACCTGATCACCTCGCGCAAACCCGACGACCTGCCCGCCTTCTGCCGCGAGATTATCGCGGCGCTACGCGGGGCTCGGTAACGTCGCCGCGATCTTCACATCGCCACCGCCGCTGCGCGCCGCACAGATGGCGACCTGAAGGTCGCCGCTACATGCCGGAGAGGATGGCGGCGATGCGGCCGGAGGCCTGGCCGTCGCCGTAGGGATTATGAGCGCGGCTCATGCGCTGGTAGGCCGCGGCGTCGTCCAGCAATTCGAACACACCGTCGCGGATGGCCGCCACCTCGGAACCGACCAACCGCACGGTGCCCGCTTCCACGGCCTCCGGGCGTTCGGTGACCTCGCGCATCACCAGCACCGGCTTGCCCAGCGACGGCCCTTCCTCCTGGATCCCGCCCGAGTCCGTCACAATCAGGTACGAACGTTCCATCAAGCCGACGAACGGAACGTAACTGACGGGATCGATCAGTTGCACATTGGGCAGATTGCCGAGAACGCGGAACACCGGCTCCTGCACGTTGGGATTGAGGTGGACGGGGTAGACGATCTCGACTTCGGGGCGCGCCGCGATTTCCCGCAAGGCCTGGCAGATGCGCTCAAACCCGCCGCCGAAGCTTTCGCGCCGGTGTCCGGTCACCAGCACCACGCGCCGGGCCGGGTCGATGGGCCGCAGGCCGGGAACAGCCGGCCAGCGGCCACGGCATTGCTCGCAAATGAAGAACAGGGCATCGATGACGGTATTGCCGGTGACGAAAACGGTATCGGGAGAAACGCCTTCCTTCAGAAGGTTCTGGCGCGCCCGCTCGGTGGGGGCAAAGTGCAGGTCGGCCAGGTGCGTCGTCAGCCGGCGATTGATTTCCTCGGGGAAGGGACGGCGCTTGTCGAAGGTGCGCAGCCCGGCCTCGACGTGGCCCACGCGGAGATCCAGGTAGAAGGCGGCCAGGGCGGCGGCGAAGACGGTGGTCGTATCCCCCTGCACCAGGATCCAGTCGGGGCACTCTTTGTCGAACACCGGACGCAATTCCCTCAGGCAGCGCGCGGTGACATCGAACAGGTCCTGCCCGGGCCGCATGATGTCCAGATCGTAGTCAGGCTGAATCGAGAACGCCTCCAACACCTGGTCGAGCATTTCCCGGTGCTGGGCCGTGACGCACACGCTCACCCGGAATTGCGGGCGGGCCCGCAGTTCGCGGATGACCGGCGCCAGCTTGATGGCCTCGGGGCGGGTGCCGAAAACAAAAAGGACTTTCATAGCAAGACCGGCTGTGGGCCAGGACACAAGGCAATTGCGGGTTTCGGATTGCGGATTGCGGATTTCAAACAGGGCGAAATCCGCAATCCGAAATCCGCAATCCGAAATTACGAACAGCTTACAGCTTACAGCCTTCAGCCTTATGAGGCGGCGCCTGAAACGCCAGCTCACGCGCGGTAATGCGGAATCGGCGGAGCAGGCGCAGGAAATCCCCATCGCTGAGTTTACGTTGGCGGCGCACCACGCGGCGCTTGGCAAGCATCCGCGGCAGGCCCCGCAGCGCGGCCAGGTAAGCGCGCGAGAAAAGGCGCAGTGCCGGCCACCAGCCGCGCTCGGCCGCGAATCCGCCCGCCTCCCCCCGCCCCCGGGCAGCGGCCAGGGCGTTGGCCGCCAGCCGAATCGTAGTGTACACAGGATTCAGCAGCAGCAGCCGCCAGGGAAACAGCTTGGCGGCCAGCCAGAGGCGGTTCCGTTCGACCAGCGCCAAGCGATCCTCGGAGAACCGGCCCAGGGTGGAGGAGTGGTGGTGGTAGGCGACGGCGGTGGGAACGTAGAGGCAGCGCCAGCCGGCCAGGCGGGCGCGCAGCCCCAGCTCGGCGTCATCGCCGTAGGCAAAGAAGTCCTCGTCGAAGGCCCCCGCGGTCTCGAACACCGCGCGATCGTACATGGCGGCGCAGCCGTCAGGAAACAAGGCTTCTTGCGGCTGAGAGTACTGCCCACAATCGCGCTCGCCGCATCCCCGCCCGCGGTTCTGGCCATCCGGGTAAAGCAGGTGGCCGACCTTGTCGATGATGTCGCGGGCCTCGTAGACCAGTATCTTCGAGGCGCACATGCCGATACCCGGCTCCGAGGCCATGCCGGCGGCCAGCTCGCGCAGCCAGAGCGGGTCGGCTTCGGCATCGTTGTTCAACAGGGCGAGGTAACGGCCGCGGGCCAGCGCGATGCCCTGGTTGTTGCCGGCGCAGAATCCCCGGTTCTCCAAGTTGCGGATCAGCGCCGCCTCGGGGAACTCGGCGCGCACCATGTCGGGGGAACCGTCGCCGGAACCGTTGTCCACCACGATGACCTCGAAATCACGGAACACCTGGGCGCGCAGCGACAGCAGGCAGGCGCGCAACAGCTCGCGCCGCTCCCAGTTCACCACGATCACGGAAAGGGCTGGGGCAGTCACAGGTGTCAGGTTTCAGGTGTCAGGTGTCAGGCACCAGGGCTGGAACGGCCCCTGCCTGACACCTGACACCTGACACCTGACACCTTCTCAAATAGTTCTTCGTAAGCGGTCGTGATTTCCTCCCAATCATACAGCCGGCGAGCCCGCTCGCAGGCCAGGGCCGCGAGCCGCTTGCGTTCTTCGGGACAATCGAGAAGCAACTGCATCTTGGCGGCCAAGTCGTCCGGCGAAGAAGAAAACGCCAGGCCGGAATCGGCCGCCACTTCACGGTTCTCGATGGTGTCCAGGTACAGCACGGGGCGGGCGGCGGCCATGGCCTCGATCAGCGCCGGATGCGTCCCTCCCACCTCGGTGGCATGCACGTAGAGCAGGGCGTGGGCCCGCAACTGCCGGTATCCCTCGCCGTACACGGCCCCCGGGAACAGGATCCGCGGATCGGATGTTTGGTGCAGGCGGCGAATGTAGCCGGCCGCATACGGGGCGTCGCCCACCATGGCCAGACCGACATTGGCGCGAACCTTCTCGAAGGCGCGAACCACCAGCAGAGCGTTGTTCTCCGGTTCCAGGCGGCTGACGTACAACACGTAATTGCCGGGCCGCAGGCCCAAGCGCTCCAGATAGTCGGTTCCGGCCACGCCCGGCGGGCTGGCGCCGTAAGGAATGAAGCGCGATTGCTTTCCATAGCGGTCGAGGTAGTAGCGTTGAATGGCGCGGGCATCGGTCACCATGGCGGTGGGCAACCAGGTGGCCAGCCGCTCCGACATCCGATACCAGGCGCGGCCCAGCCAATTCCACTTCTTGCGCCGCCGCTCGACCCCGTCCACGTTCAGGACCGTGCCCATGCCGGCCGCGCGCGTCAGGCCGCAGAAGGCACTGTTGGCCGCGTTGCAGACCAAAACCACATCGACCAGCGGCCCGCGCACCAGCAGATGGAGCACCGAGAGAAAAGTGTGGGAGACCGTGTCCAGGTACTTGTGCCGGATGGCGGGCACAAACCGCAGCCGCACCCCGCGATACTCCGCCAGCCGCGCGTGCACGGCGTGCGCCCGGCAATACACCCAGACTTGGTGGCCGCGCTGGACCAGGCGGGTGGACAGCTCTTCGGCGAAGGTTTCAAAGCCGCCGTAGGCGGCCGGGATGCCGCGCGTTCCGATGATGGCGATCTTCATCCGCGTGCCAGGCGCCAGGTGTCAGGGTAGCAGATTCGCGTTGCGGCGTGGCGGGCCTGCGCTGGAATTATGAATTATGAGTCATGAGTTGCGTGCTGAGGGAGGCAGGCTTGGAGTTCAATGCGGGAGCGGGAAACGAAACGGGCTGAAAACGGAACCAGCGGGCCAGTTCACGGTCGCCGACACGGCGGTGCTGCTGAATCCACTGCCGCTTCCGCCAGGTGCGCGGCCAGGCCTGGCACAGCAGGGAAAAAGCCGGCAACGAGGTCCGTTCCACCAGCAGGCAGTACAGGATGACCCCAAGGTCGCGCACCGTGGTGGGAACCAGGTTGCGGAGATAGAGCGCCGGGCCGACGTTCTTCAAACGCATCAGGAAGCGGTTCTTGACCGAATGCATGTTGATGTCGGGCGGCAGTTGGCTGCGCTTCCCGGGCTGAACGGTGCGGACGTGATAGGCACGGGCCTGCGGCAAGTACAAACACTTCCAGCTCATCAATTGGGCCCGCCAGGCTACGTCGGCGTCCTCGCGATAGAAGAAGAAATCGGGATCGAAAAACTCGCCATCGATGCTGAGGTCGTCGATCATCTCGCGGCGGTACAGGGCGGCGGCGGCCGAGGCGCCGAATACGTATTCGGGCCGTTCGTAATTGCCGTTGTCCGGCTCCCGGGCGCCGCGGTCGAAATGGCGCAGCGTGGGGGTGAAGAAAATGCCGGTGGAATCGACCAGCGGGTCAGGGGGGACGGTCATGTCGCCCGACATGGCCAGCAGCTTGCCGCACACCGTCCCCACACGCTGGTCCGACTGCTCCTCACCGGCTTCCAGCAGCGTCTCGATAAAATGCGCCGTCAGGCGCACGTCCGGGTTCAGCACCAGCACCCATTGGCCCGAGGAGGCGGCGATGGCCTGGTTGTGGGCGGCGGCGAAGCCCAGGTTCTGCTTGTTCCAAATCACCCGGATGCGGTCCGCGTAGCCGGCCAGCAGTGCGGCCGTGGAGTCCGAGGAAGCGTTATCGACCACAATCACTTCCAGCGGGCGACACTCCTGCGCGAAGATCGACTGCAGGCACGCCTCGATGAAACGCGCGCTGTTGTACGTGACCAGCGTGACGCTAACCAGTGGAAGCATTCAACTCGTATAGGGCGATTGCGGGGGCGGCGCTTCGGCAATCGCTGCCCTGAGCACCGCCCAGCAAACGCGCCAGCTAAACTGCTCGCCGCGACCAAGCCCGCCAGCCGTCCAGCGGGCGATCACACCCACACACACCATCAACTTCATCGCCAGCGCGGCCCGGCGGCTCATGTGCTTGCGCACAAAATGTAATAGATTACGGTACCAAAAAATGTGCCTTTCAGCAATTGAGATGTGTGACAAAGAATGGGCCCCGAAGTGCTCCCAACGGCAGGCGGGGATGAACAGCAGGCGGAAGCCGGAGGCGCGCAGGCGGGCGCACAAATCCACGTCCTCAAACCATAGAGGATAAAAGGCTTCATCCCAATGCCCGGCCTTCTCCAGGGCCTGCCGCCGCACCAGCAGGCAGGCTCCGGGGGGTTGTTCGGCTTCCTGAGCGATGTCCAAACGGGCATCCAGGCAACGGTACCGCCGGTTGACAGGGTTGCCGGGCCATATGCGGTTGATCAAAAGAACCTCGAAAGCCAAGGCAGCGAAGGTCGGCAAGCGCCGGAGTGTAAACCCGCGTTGCGGGTTCCCCGAGGGATCGACCAGCAGGCCGCCCGCCGCGCCGGCCATCGGGTCGCGCTCCAGCGCGCCGATCATTTCCGGCAAGCCTCCCAGCAGCACCGTGTCCGGATTGAGGAATAGGAGGTATTCGCCGCCGGCGGCCCGCGCCCCCTGGTTGCACGCCGCGGCAAAACCCAGGTTTTGGCTATTGGCGATCACCCCTGCTCCGCGCTGGCGGGCGATCCCAACCGAATCGTCCGCCGAGGCGTTATCGACCACAATGATTTCGGCCCGGGCGCCCGACAACGAGTCCAGACACCGCGCCAGGCATTCGGCCGAATTAAACGTAACAATAACGACGCTGAGCATGGCAATGAAGAATTAAGAATTGAGAATTAAAAATAGACCTCAGAATTGAATACGCGCTTTTTCATTCTTCATTCTTACTTCTTAATTGCCAACCGGGCGGGGGGAAACACCCGGAAGTACAGCCGCCAGAACGTTTCCCTGCGGGCGCGGTCGGCGTAAATCTGAGACTCGGACACGCGCAGCAACTCCAGCAGCCGGCCGGCACTCGCTTCGGCAGGCAACGGCCGGGAGCGCATCCGGCGCCAGATCCTCCGCGCCAGCAGCAACCCGCGCAGCCAGGCCCCGGCTCGCCGGCGCAGGCACATCCGCGCGCCCCACAGCGCCTGCGTGAGCACCACGCGGGGAAGAATGGGCCGCAGCGCGCCCCGGGGCGCATAGCGGGCCGCCAGCAGCAGTTGGTGCGCGGTCATGAGGCGGACCACGTCGCGATGCATGGCGGGCGCCCCGCCGGTGCTGGCGCTGCCTTCGTGAAAGGCGATCGCTTGGGGAACGTACAGGGCCCGGAATCCCGCCAGTTGCGCACGCAGGCAGAATTCGATGTCTTCCAGATAGGCGAAAAACAACTCCTCGAAACCCCCGATGCGCTCCAACACGGCGCGGCGAATCAGGCAGGCGCCTCCGGAAACGGCCAGCACCCGCCGTTCCTGCTCGTAGAGGGGCCCGTCGGGGCAGCCGTGGCCCAGGCGGGCGGCCGCGAACCCCAGACTGAGCGCATCGCCGGCGCCGTCCAGCAGCCGCTGGCTTCCGTACATCAAGGTGCGGCCGGCGGCCATCCCGCACTCGGGATTCCGATCCAGGGCCTCGATCAGTTTCGCCAGCCAATCGGCATCCAGCTCCACGTCATTGTTCACCAGGGCCACGAACTCGCGGCCGCTTTCCGCGATCCCCCGGTTGACGGCGCGGGCGAAGCCCACGTTCTCCGGCAAGCGGATGACGCGAGCGCCGGCCCGCGCCGCCGCCTCCGGCGAGCCATCGGAGGAGCCGTTATCAACCACGATCACCTCCGCGTCGGCACCGCGCAGGGCAGCCACGGACCGCAGGCAGCGGGGCAGGCGGTCGGCCCCGTTCCAGTTCGGAATGACCAGGGCCGCGCGCCTCCCGCTCATCGGAAAAACCTCTTCTTGAAAAGAAACAGCAGATTGTGGATGCCGTCGCGCCAGGGCTGGAGTTTCTTCTCGCCCACCCGCGAGGAGTAGTTGATGATGATCTCCCGGAAGCGGATTCTCGGGTTGCGGATGGCCTCGATCTTGATCTCTTCGCTGAAGGCCATCCCATCGCTCTCCAGCTTCATTTTCGGGAGGATGTGCCGGGACAACACCCACATGCCCGATTGGGAATCGCGCACCCAGCGCAGGAACAGCAGGGACGCGGCGGCCGACAGCACCAGGTTGCCAATGCGATGCTTCCAGCTCATGCACTCCGGGTCTTGAATCGGGAAGCGGGAAGCGTTCAGAAAGTCGGCCTTCAGGTGGTGAAAGGCTTCGAGCAGGTAGGAGAGGGCATCCACCGGATAGGAGTGGTCGCCGTCCAGGGTGATGATGATGTCGCCGGTGGCGTGGCCGAAGCCGCGCTTGTAAGCGCGCCCGTACCCCCTCACGTCTTCGACCACCACCTCGGCGCCCATGGCCCGCGCCACCCGCTGCGTGCCGTCCGTGGACCCGTTGTCCACGACGATGACCTGATCGACGAGCGCAGGCAGCCGCTTCAACACCTCCGCGATCCCCTGTTCTTCGTCCAGGCAGGGAATAATCACGGTGATGCGCTGATCGCGATACATTCAATTGCGGATTGCGGATTGCGGATTGCGGATTGGCGGACTGATGATTGAAATCCGCAATCCGAAATCTGCAATCCGCAATGCTTCAGGGCTGCTTGTTGGCCGCCGCCCCCTTCTTCGCCGGCGCGCTGGTTTTCCGGCTCTTGGCCGCGGGTTTTGCCGGCGGGAGCAATTTCTTCACCGCCGCCTCCAGGTTCGAGTCCGTGTTCTTGAACCAGTCGTTATCGGAGGCGCGGTCGGGACTCCGCTCTTCCACAATCTCCCCCGATGGATCGATGATGAAAAACATCGGAACGTGGAAGTTCTGGCCCGGCAGCAGCCCCATGTATTGATTCAGGACTTTCCAGTCGCCCATCAGGACCGGGTAGGTGATGCCGTGGATCTTGCTGTACATGTCCAGCACCATCAGGCCGGCGCTCGACATGAAGTCCGTCGAGATGCTGATGACCATCAGCCGGCTGCCGTTTTCCTTAAAAAGCTGCTCGAGCACCTTGCCGGCAGTCTGGCAATGGGGGCAGGTAGTGAGCATGAACTCCACCACCACATATTTGCCGCGGTAGTTGGAGAGCCGCACCGGCTTACCGCTGGCGTCGGGTAGCGAGAAATCGGGTGCGGTGCGCGCCCCGGCGGCCACGCCGGCGAAGAGCGCAATAAGCGCCGCCAACAGCGCCAGCTTAAGAGTGAGTTTCTCTTTCATGTCAATCTCGTAATTTCGGGTTGCGGATGTCGGATTGGCACGAAATCCGCAATCCGCAATCCGCAATCCGCAATTCGGTCACGGTTGTTTCTTCCCCGCCGAACGCTTTTTGGCCGCGCCGCCTGTCTTCTGGCTCTTCTCCGCCGGCTTCACGGGCAGCATCTTGATGATCGAGGCCTCCAGGCTCTGTTCCATGTTGGCGAACCAGTCTTTGTCGGAGGCCCGCTCCAAGCTGCGTTCTTCGAGGATTTCACCCGCCGGACCAATGAAGAAGAAAATTGGCACGGCAACGCTCGGCTTCTGGGGAGAAACCCCCAGAAAATCGATGTAGGCTTTCAGGTCCCCCAACAGCACCGGATAGGTAATCCCCTGATCCTGCACGTACTGGCGCATGGCGGGGATGGCCGTCCTGGGGTCCGCGATGCTGATGACCATCAGGCGATCCCCGTTTTCGGCATACATCTTCTGCAGGACCTTTCCGGCCGCCCAGCAGTGCGGACAGGTTGTCTGGATGAAATCGAGGACCACGTATTTGCCGCGAAAGGTGGAAAGCGCGACCTCCTTGCCGTCGGCGTCGGGCAGCGAAAAGGCGGGGGCGTTTCGCGCCCAGGCGGCGCCGCCGGCCAGCAGGGCCGCGAGCCCGGCAAAAAGCACGGCCACAAAAATACGGCACTTCTCTTTCATGACAACCTCGGGGACGTGGCGGCCAGCGACGGCGTCTCGTCCCCCGCGGGGCGGCGCTCCCGCACCAGCTCGCGGTAAGCCCCGTCCAGCCGTTTCAGGACCACGTGGGTGTCCCACCGTTGCTCGACGGTGCGGCGCGCGCGGCGGGCCAGGGCTTCGGCGCGCTCCGGGTGTTCCAGCAAATCCATGATAGCAGAGACGAACTGGCGCGCATCCCGCGCCAGAAGAAGTTCCAGGCCGTCGGTCACATCCAGCCCCTCGGCGCCCAGCGGCGTGGAGATTACCGGGATACCGGCAGCGAAGGCCTCCAGGATTTTCACCCGCACGCCGGAACCGGCGAAGATGGGCGATAGGAAGACCGCGTAGCGGGCCAGCACCTCGCGGATTTCCGGGACCATGCCCAGCAAGCGCACGCCGGGCCGGTCGCAGAGCAGTTCCACCTCGGGTGTGGGGTAGGCTCCGACCACCATCAGCTCGGCCTTGGGGCGCTCGGCGCGCAGCCGCGGCATCACCTTCTCCAGCAGGAAGCGCAGGCCGCCGAGGTTGGGGGCGTGGCGGAAATTGCCGACGAACAGCAGGGTTTCCGGATCGCGGCGCGAGAACACCGGCTGGTAATCGGCGGTGTCAATCGCCGTGCGCAGGTCCCCGCGCACCGCCACCTGGGGGCCCAGGAACGACTTCAGCAGGTCCGCCTGTTTCTCGCTGCAGGTCTGGACCAGGTCCATGCGGGCCAGCAGGCGCAGCTCATAGCGCAGGGCGCGCAGCCACTCGACCATGGTGCGCAGGCACTCGCCGGCCGAGCGCATCTGCCCCAGCGCCCGCCACACGGCCTGGAAATAGATGTCGTGTTCGAACAAGACCGTCGGCGTTCGCCGCCAGCCGCCGGCGAATTGTCCCAATTGGGTATACTCGACCTGCACCAGGTCGATCTGCCGCTCCCACAGGATGCGCTGCACCCGCCGCCGGAATTCCGGGCTGATGAAGCACCGGACCGAGTAAGGCAGAAGGCCCCAAAGATCGCGGCGCGGCGGAAAATCGCGCACCAGGCACTGGACCGAGGCCGCGTAGCGCTCCAGCTCGCGGTTGCTCTGGACTTCCTCGGGACGGTCCACGAAGGCCAGAATGTGCAGTTCGTGCCGGGCGGCAAGTTCCCGCACGGTCTGATACATGAAGACCGCGCCGCCGTGCGTCGGCGGGTAAAGCGAGTAGGGCGCGAGAAAGAGGATGCGCAGCGGCCGCTCTTGGGCCGCAGCCGGGGGCAGGAAGCGGTCGCGGTAATACGCCGGTTGCGGCCGCAGCACGGCCTCCGCATCATCGACCGCGGCCAGCGCCCGCGCCCTGCGGCGGCCCGCCAGCGCCCGCCAGCAGCCGCCCAAGGCCCCCAGGTAGCCCGGCAGGGTGATCCGCGTCGGGTTTCCGCCGAACACCGCCGAGAGCACCAAGTTCACATACAGGAAGAAGAAGTGGCCGGCCAGCCAGCGCCAGCGGTGCACGTTCTTCCACACCATCAGGATGTGGTTCTTCTTGAGGACGGCGTCGATCCGGGGCGCCGAAAACCGCCGGCCGATGGTGCCGCGATGCTCGTGATGCACGATGGCCGAGGGCTGATACAGCACCTTCCAGCCCCGCTTCCAGGCGTTGTAGGAGAGGTCGGCGTCTTCCACATAAAAGGGATGGAACAGCGGGTCGAACCCGCCCAGCTCCAGGTATTTCTGGCGGTCGAAAGCGCTGGAGCCGCCCCCGGCGTAGAACGCCGGATAGAGGCCCGAAACATCTTCCGCGGCGTGCCCGAACCGGAAGAACCCTTCCACGAAGAAGCCCTCGGTCAGCCCCGTCTCCTCCCGGCGCTTTTCGCGGTCGAGGAAGAAAATCTGGGCACTGACGGCGAACACAGCCTGGTCCTGAAACCCCTCCAGCAGGCGCTGGAGGGCGTTGGGCTCGACGCGCATGTCGTTGTTCAGAACCACCGCCACGCGGTTTCGGGCGGCCCGGACGCCCGCGTTGTTCCCGCCGCCGAAGCCCAGGTTCCGTGGCATGCACAGGACCCGTACCTGCGGAAAGCGCTCGGCCAGCATCTCGGCCGAGCCGTCGTCGCTGGCGTTGTCCACGACAATCACTTCGTTGTCGGGGTGGAAGGAGGCGGCGCGGATCACCGAGGGCAGGAACTTCTCCAGCAGGTCGCGGGCGTTCCAGCTTGGAATCACGACGCTCAGCGAGAGGGGCGGAGTCCAGCCATCCGCTGCCGCCGCTCCCTGGGAGGGCGCCGCCGGCTGCGCCCCAGCCGGCAGGCGCTCGGAACCGGCCGGGGTGGCCGGGCCGCGCTTGCCAAACAGCGTGCAAAACAAGTCCACCAGCGCCAGGCTGAGGGCATTCAGCGCCAGCAGCGGCAACAGCGCCACCGCCACCGCCATGCCGGCCAGCAGGCGCAAGGCCATCATTGCTTCCCCCGCTCGCGATCGACTCGGGGCACCGGGCCGAGGCGCAGTTTCTTGCCCAGGCGGTACCAGATCGAACCGAGGATCAGGCGCATGTCGGCGCGCAATGACTCGGCCTCGGCGTCGAGCCGCAGGGCCCAGGCGGTGCGCTCCTCGACGGTGGCCTCCAGTCGCTCGCGCTCGGCGGTCCGCTGTTCGCGCTCGGCCTGCAGGTCGGCCTCGACTTGCGCGCGCTCGGCTTGCAGGCCGATGGCCAGGTTCTCCATCCGCTGGATCTCGCGGTCCAGTTGCTGCGCCCACAAGATTCGCTCGTCCAACTCCTGCTGGCGCGCCTCGAGCACCTCTCGCGCTTTGCTCAGCTCGCCTTCCAGGCGACGCGCCCAGGTGACCGTCTCTTCGTGCTCCCGCTGGCGGGCCCCGAGCACCTCTCGCGTCTTGTTCAGTTCGCCTTGCAGTGCACGCGCCCACTCCACTTTTTCAGTCAATTCCCGGTCGCGCTGGTCAAGCTCCTGGCGCGCCCGCTCCAGGTCCGCCTCCAGGGAGCGCGCCCAGTCCACTTTTTCAATCAATTCCCGGTCGCGCTTGTCAAGCTCCCGGCGCGCCCGCCCCAGGTCCTCGTCGAGCGAGACGGCCCACTCGGTCCTGGTCTTCAGCTCGCGCTGCAGGCCGGCGGCGAGGTTCTCCAGCCGCTGGACTTCGCGGTCGAGTTGCTGGGTCCACAAGGTTCGCTCGTCCAGCTCCTGCTGGCGCGCCTCGAGCACCTCTCGCGCTTGGCTCAGTTCGCTTTCCAGGCCGCGCGCCCAGGTGACCGCCTCTTCATGCTCCTGCTGGCGGGCCTCGAGCACCTGGCGCGTTTGGCTCAGTTCGCTGTCCAGGCCGCGCGCCCAGGCGACCGTCTCTTCATGCTCCTGTTGCAGTTGGCGGATGACACCGGTGCTGCCAGCCAGTTCCCTTTCCAGCGTGCCGATGTGAGTTTCCCGCTGGCGCAAGACGTTGGCCGATGACGGCACGAACACGTACGGCTGGGCCGCCGGAACCTGCTGGCGGGAGGCCAGGGCCACCAGAAAATGCGGCTCGTCGGGCGCCGCAGCGGCCGCGGCGGGCGTGGCTTCCGCTGTGCCGAGCCCCGCCTCCGCGCGGGCCGCGCCGGCCTGGCTGCGGTTCACAGGGAAAAAGGAAATCGCGGGGGCGTGGTTCTGCACGAACGTCACCCGGCAGGAGAAGAAAGGCTCGAGCAGCCGGTCGAATTCCTCGGCGTCATACTCCCGGGTGTGGAAGGGGTTGGCGTACCCGCGCTCTTCCGAGTAGTAGCGGCGATTGGGAGTGGAAGCAATCAGCAGGCCGGCCGGAGCCAGCACGCGCGCCGCCTCCTTCAGGAAACCGGCGGCGTCGGCCAGGTGCTCGATGATCTCGAAGGCCACGACCACGCCAAACTCATGGTCGGCAAACGGCAACGCCAGGCAATCGCCTTGCTGGAAGCGGAGGTTGGGGGCCGCGTAATGGCCGGCGGCCCAGGCCAGCGCTTCTTCGCTGATATCGATCCCAACCGCTTTCAGGCCGGGAGCGGCGGCAGCCAGCAATGCCGTGCCATAGCCTGTGCCGCAACCGGCATCGAGCACCCGCAGGCGGCCGCCCTTGCCGGCCGGCAGCCGGCCCACCAGCCGGGAGGCGAAGGCGTACCGCGACACATGCTCATTCCACAGATCGGGATCGACCTGCCCGGGGATCACCCGCTCGCCGCTAAACTCCATGATCGCTCCGGCATTGAGGATTGAGTTATCGGTCCCTTGACGGTCCCCTTCATCCCTGCAATCGTCAATGCTCCGCACTCCGCACTCCGCACTCCGCACTTACAACTCTCACGCCGCGCAATTCCACCTGGCACGGCAGCCGGAAATAGCCGTACATCTCCCTCCGCTTTTCCATCTGCAGGGTAACGGCGTTGTCGATCCAATCGCACATCTCGTAGCCCTCCAACGTGCCGTTGGCAATCGCCGGCGAGAATGAAAAATGGCCGGGATACAGCTCCGGCAGGGCCAGCAGGAAATCGACGGTCAGCGCCTCGCCGGGCCGCAGGGGCGGCATTTCCAGGCCCTCCAGGGCGGTATTGGTGCCGGAGAAATCGACGCCCAGGTGGTTGCGCAGCATGAAGCCGACGATGGGCTGCGGCATCTCCTGCTGGGCGCGGACGCTGACGCGGATCACGATGGTCTCGCCCGGCGGCAGCAACCCGATCTCCTCTCCCCGCTGGTTCATGACCGCGATCCCCAGCACCTGGGCGCGCCCCGTGCCGTAGCGAAAGTCGATATTCGGGATCTTTTCCACCAGCTCGGCGGGGCGCGAGGCGAACACTTCTCCGGCGGCCGGGGCTTCCGCCTGGGCGTGCTGGCGCAGGTAGCGCGCATCCTTGTTCACCATGGCCGCCTGGAAACGGCTGACCACGCGCTCGGGGTCGCCGAGCTCCACGATCCGCCCGTCCGCCAGCCACATGGCCCGGGTGGCCAGCGACTTCACGTCGGCGATGTTGTGGGTGACGAACAAAATGGTCACGCCGGCGCGGTGCAGCTCGTGGATCTTGCGCATGCAACGCTGGCGGAAGTAAATGTCGCCCACGGCCAGCGCTTCATCCACCAGCAGGATTTCCGGGTCCACGTTGATGGCCACGGCGAAGGCCAGCCGCACCACCATGCCGCTGGAATAGGTCCTCACCGGCTGGTTGATGAAGTCGCCGATCTCGGCGAAGTCCACGATCTGCGGGTAGCGCCGCTCGATCTCGCGGTTGCTCAGGCCCAGGATCGCGCCGTTGAGAAAGACGTTCTCCCGCCCGCTGAATTCCGGATTAAAGCCGGAGCCCAACTCCAGCAAGGCCGAGACGCGCCCGCTCACCTCCAGGCGGCCCAAGGTGGGGCGAAGAATGCCGGCCACCAGTTGCAGCAAGGTGCTCTTCCCCGCCCCGTTTTCGCCCAGGATGCTGAAGGTGCTGCCGCGCTCGATCTCGAAGCTGACGTCGCGCAGCGCCCAGAAGTCGCGGTGATAGGTCCGGCGCCCCAGCGCCAGCAGTTCCTTGAAGCGCTCGGCCGGCGAGCCATACACGGGATAGCTCTTGCTGACCTTCTCCATGACCACCGCGGCACTCATCAGAGGACGTCTCCGAACGCGCGCTTGGTGTAGCGGAAGAACAGGCCGCCGGCCAGGAACGAGACCAGGGCGAAGGCGGCCGTCAGCGCCAGGTCGGCCGGCGCCGGCGCCCGCCCCGCCAGCAGGCAGTTGCGGTAGGCGTCCACTACGTAAGCCAGCGGGTTGATCCGCGCGATGAATCGCACCCGCTCCGGCAGGTTTTGCGCGCTGAAGAAAATGGGGGTGAACCAGAACCAGAAGGTGAGGATCACCGAGAGGGCCTGCGCGGTATCCCGCAGAAACACGTTGAGGCTGGAAACCAGCCAGCCCACCCCGATAGTGAACAGCGCCAGCAGCACCATATACACCGGAACCAGCAGGATGAACACGGTGATTTTCTTGACCAGCACCGCCACGATGGCCAGCAGCACCGCCAGGCCCAGAAAGTGGTTCAGCAGCCCGGAAATGAACAGCGAGATGGGCAGGATCTCGGACGGAAAAACGGTCTTGGTGATCAGGTTCGAGCTGTCAACCACCGCGCTCACTGAACGCTGCACCGTTTCCTGGAACAGCAGCCACGGCAGAATCCCGGCGAACAGATAGAGGACGAAGCTGTCGGTGCCGGAACCGGGGATGGGCCGCACCTTGAACACCGCGGCGAACACGAAGCTGTAGCTGAGCAGCAACACCGCCGGGTGGATGGCAGCCCACAGCCAGCCGGCGGCCGAGCCCACGTACCGCTGCTTGAAGTCGCGCACCACCAGGTTGGCCAGCAACGCGCGGCGGCGAATCAGGTTAGAGACAAAACTGCTCCCTACCGTCCACAAGAAACGCATAGTTGTTCGACTTGCGTCCTGAGGGCCTATTGTTTCGCTCGCGGATACGAGTGTCAAGAAAAGCGGCTATCAGCTTTCAGCTATCAGCTCTCAGCTATTAGCCTGGAACGGCCAAAAGCTGATAGCTGATAGCTGATAGCTGCCAGCTACCCCCGGGGGGCGTAAATGCCGAGCGCGCGCACCACCGGCTCGTCGGCGGACCCAAACGGCGGATCCAGCTCCACCGTCACGGTGGCCTCGCTGCCGGCAAGTTCGGCGGGCGCCGGCCATTCGAAATAATAATCACCCTTGTGCCGGGCCTGGCCGCGGCCGATTTCCCGCCCCTCCACGCTGGCGGCGATAGTGTAAGCGGGGAACGGGTCATGGGGCGGGAAGCAGAGGGCCAGGAAAAACGTCAGCCGCTCGGCGCGGGGCGCGGCCAGCCGGGTGCGGAAGCACGGCCGCACCGAGCGCGAACTGGTCTCGCCGGCTCCCTGCCAGCCCTCCAGCAAGCGGGGCTCGGCGCCGGGTTGCGCCGGAAAGAGGCAGCAAACGCGGGCGGTAGTGTCCGGCCAGCCCTTGCGCGCGGCCAGAAGAAAATACTGCGTGCCGATGCCGTCGGCGAAAATGGGCGTCAGGCCCGCCTCCCCCGCCATGCGGCAGGCCTCCGCCAGCGAGTAGACTTCGCCCTGCCAGGTGTCGCGCTCCCGGTCCGCCTGCCCGAAGGTGCGGGCCCCATTCAACTGGAACTTGAACACGCCGCCCGGCTTCAGCACCCGCGCCGTCTCCCGCACGTAGTTTTCGATGATGGCGCGCGAGGGGATGTGCTGGAACACGATATAAGAGAAGGCTAGATCAAAATGCTCGTCGGGCAGGAAGGCCAGGTCGCTGCCGGAGCCGACGTGGAGGACCACGTTGGGATAGCGGCGCAGCCGCTCCCGCGCCTCGGCGATCATCTCGGCCGAAACATCCACGCCGTGCACTTCCAGGAATTCCTCGGCGAACCAGCGCGTCATGCGTCCCAGCCCGCAGCCGATCTCCACCACCCGGCAGGCCCGCGGCGAACGCCCGTTCAGAAACAGGGGCAGCGAGGGACGAACGAGCTGGTCGTAATTGATCCGGCCCGACTCCTCGAAGTCCTCCTCTTCCAAGCCACGGTCGCGCGTGTAGACGTAGTAGTCCGGGTTCTCGGCGGCGCGCTCATCCCATTCGCGCCGCATGCGCTCCAGCACCCCGCCCATTTCGGCCTCGCGGTTCACCGTGGCCGGATGATAGCACAAAGGCAGGATTCAGCTAACTGGCACAGCAGTGGCGCAACCTTGATGACCGAGGACGAATCGGCTCTGCTCGGCAGATGGCGGCCCTTCAGCTAAACGCCCCGCGCCTCCGGCCTTGCGACAGAGGCCGGTGTGGCCGCGGTTGCCCGCCGCCCAGCAACTGGGCTTGCAGGCACCGGCCCAGGTCGCCAGCCACCTCGCATTGCGCCCACAGTGCGTCGCTCAGGCGGTAGTCATAGCTTCTGGCGCAAACATGGGTTTCATCCTGAACGCGAATCAACTGCACCGTGATGCGCAACTGGTCGCCGGAGCAGCGCACGGCGCCTTCTAGAACGTAGGCCACGTTCAGTTCCCTGCCGATTTCGGCAATCCCCTTGTCGCTTCGCTTGTACTTCAGGCAGGATGCGCGCGCAATGACCCTCAGTCTCTCCGGCTCCAGGCAGGCAAGTTGTGTAGTCAACTCCTCGGTGATGCCATCGGTGAAACAGTCCTGTTCGGAATCAGCGCTCAAATTCGCAAAGGGGAGGACCGCCAGCCGGATTCCTTGTTCTTTTTGCACCGGAGCTGGCCACCGCTCCGCCGCTGGTCGGGCGACCGGGGCAATAAAGCGGTAGCCCTGCCTCGCAATGGTCTCGATGAAACGGGGAGTTCCGGCGGGATCCGAGAGTGCCCGGCGAAGACGGGTCACGGCGATGTTCAGACTATGGTCGAAGTCCACGAATACGCCCCCGGGCCATAGCCGGTGATGCAGTTCCTCGCGCGTCACTAATTCCCCAGGGCGCTCTAAAAGGACTGCCAACAGGCGGAAAGGCTGGTCCTGCAGCCTGATTCTCAGTCCGTGTCTGCGTAACTCCCCGCTGCTGAGGTTCACTTCGAAGACGCTGAACCCAACAGTCTCCCCTGCTGACATCCCTGCCATCAGTACACCCCCGCAAACAGCAACAAGGTTCGTCCCTTTTGCCCTGATGACCGCGGATAATTGCTGGCCCCTTCAGCTTCTATCAGGACTGACGCGTTGCCCGTAGCCTACAACAGGAGGGGCAAATTCTCAAGCGCCAAGAATAAGAGAGGCGGCTTTCTGTCTGGCGGTCCAGGCTTTTGTTCCCTAACGTCATCCACGTAAAGCGTGGCGGGCTTCGAGCGGTCGTCGTGGGCGGTGATGCCGAACCCGGCAAGCAGGGCGGGAATTCAAATGATTGATCTGAAAGGCGCTTGCCTGGAATTCGTGAAGGGGATTGGCTCCTCAGGTAGGACTCGAACCTACAACCCTTCGGTTAACAGCCGAATGCTCTACCATTGAGCTACTGAGGAGCATGGCCGGCGCAGGGCCGGCGACTTGTGCAGTATAGCACAACCGGGGCGGCGGCGAGGCGGGCAAATGCCGAGCACGCCGGTGCAGCGCCGGCATCCTGCCGGCCAATCGACGCCCCGGCCTGGCGGGACGAAAAACACGCGGCGGCCCCTGGCGTTCCGGGGCTGGCGGGACACTGCGGCGCAAATCCTTAGGACATGCGCGGTACGAATGAGGTTGGCTGCCACTTGTCTTTGGGATAAGCTCTCCTGCTTTCGGAGAGAGGGCTGATGCGCAACCACACGCTCTTCTTGCTGTGTGTTTTTCTGGCGAGCTCGCAAGCGCATTTGCAGAAGACGGCAGCCGAGCCACCCAAGACCCAGATCGTGTTGTTGGGTACCGGCACGCCGTATGCGGATCCCGACCGTTCCGGCCCGGCAGTGGCCATCGTGATCGGCGGAACCAGCTACATCGTAGATGCCGGCCCAGGAGTCGTGCGGCGCGCCGCCGCCGCCGCGCAGAAAACGAAGATGAACGCCTTGGCGGCATCCAATCTGAGGTTTGTTTTTCTGACGCATTTGCACTCCGATCACACGCTGGGCTATCGCGACCTGATTTTCAGCCCCGTCGTGTTGGACCGGGAAAATCCGCTGGAAGCTTTCGGGCCAAAGGGATTGCAAGAGATGACCGATCACCTGCTGGCGGCCTGGAAGAAAGACCTGGATGTGCGCATTCACGGGCTGGAGCATGGCCACGCCAGTGGGTACCAAGTTCACGTGCACGAAATCAATCCGGGTGTGATTTACAGGGACGAGAACGTTACGGTGAAAGCTTTCCTGGTGAAGCACAGCTCCTGGGACCAGGCCTTCGGCTACCGTTTCGAGGCGCGGGACCGGACCGTCGTCATCTCCGGCGACACCGTACCCACGCCCAGCGTGGCGGAGGCGTGCAGCGGATGCGACGTGCTGATCCACGAGGTCTACTGCCAGCGCGGCTTCGAGAAGCGTGACGCTGAGCGCCGGAAGTATCACTCCACCGCCCATAGTTCCTCGCTCGAAGTGGCGCAAATCGCCCGCCAGGCGAAGCCCAAACTGCTCGTCCTCTACCATCAGCTTTTCTTCGGGTGCTCAGAGGCCGAGTTGTTTGAAGAAGTGCGGAAGGCCTATTCGGGAAAGGTTGTGTCCGGGCGGGACCTGGACGTGTTCTAGCCCGGATAATTCACCACGGATGAACACGGATGGCCCGAGGCATCGGCGCAATGCGGCCAACTTGTTGAACGCGCAGAGCCGACACTTTGTCGCCGCTTAGACGTTCCACTGATCGTCGCCCGATTCGTCGGTTCACTTCTGACCGCCATAAAGAGGCGGTTGAAATCATCCGTGTTCATCCGTGTTCATCCGTGGTTAATTCTCATGAATAATGCGGACTAGAGCCCGGCGCCGATTGAAGCTGCCGGCAGCACGGCGGCTCCTTGTCGAAAGTGCCGGCGTTCCCGTAGCAGCAGACCGCGTAATCCCGCAGCCGGCCGGCGCTGCTCCGGCACTGAGAATTGACGCCGGTCCGCTCTTGCTGTATTCTCCCCGCATACCGATTGAATTTCGAGAAAGGCGTGAGACCAGAGGACCTTAGCCAGGACGATTCACCACGGATGGACACCGATGAACACGGATAAAGCCGGATTCAGCGGCATCATTCCCCCGTTGGCGACGCCCCTGGACGCGGACGGGCGACTGGATCGAGCGGCACTGGCGCGGATGCTTGCACACGTCGCGTCGGGCGGAGTCTCGGGCGTTTTTATCTTGGGCACCACCGGCGAGGGCCCGCACCTGGATTCCGAGCTTCGCAGCGAGATGGTGCGTACAGCCTGCGCCGTCTGCCCGCCGCATGTCCCTGTGCTGGTGGGTCTTTGCGACCCCTCCGCGGGCAACTCAGAACGCCTAGCTGCCGAGGCAGCGGAGTGCCGGGCGGCCGCGCTGGTGTTGACGCCGCCGTTCTATTTCCCTCTCAGTCAGGAAGAATTGCTTGGCTATCTGGATCGCCTGGTTCCGCGTTTGCCGCTGCCCGTCTTTCTCTACAACATCCCGTCATTGACGGGCATCGAGTTTCAGCCGGAAACCGTGAAGCGGGCGGCCGCGAATCTGCCGATTGCCGGCCTCAAAGACAGTTCCGGAGACATGGCCTATTTCTCGGCGGTGCGCCGCGCCATACCCCATCCGTTCCGGCTCTTCTGCGGCCCTGAAGAGCAATTGCTGGAAGCGACGCTGGCGGGCGGCGATGGCGGCGTCTGCGGCGGCGCCAACCTTTTCCCCCGGCTCTACGTTGATCTGTATCAGGCGGCCCCGGCCGGACGAA
>Ga0315279_10003898_pt1 | contig 20364 bp, 13 predicted proteins | sample YL17G06_20_MG_FD_203694 | JGI IMG/M metagenome (GOLD analysis project Ga0315279, IMG submission 203694) | Sediment microbial communities from Yellowstone Lake, YNP, Wyoming, USA - YL17G06_20 | ecosystem: Environmental > Aquatic > Freshwater > Lake > Sediment | place: USA: Wyoming | collected... | reverse complement strand
TGGCGTGACTCTTCGTGCGCACCCAGTCTAGGAAGTCGAGGAACTTGCCCCTCTTGTCCCCTGCATCGTCCTTGCCTAGGTCAGACTCCCACTGGTCCATGTGCACGTCGGAGATCAGTATGGCCCGGTTCTCGTCCACGTGCTCCCTCCCGTCCAAGCACTCTTCACACGCATCCCCGCAGGGCTACGACTCCGACTCGCGCTTGGCGTCCCGGCGGAGAAGCACGTCCAACACCTGGTCCAGAAGCTGCGCCCAGAACCGCTCGCTGTAACCGGCGACGAAGCTGAGACAGATGGCGAACGCGAGACGCACGGGAGACAGCAGGCTCAGAGCCCCACTGTCGGCGTTGCTCTGCTGCTCGCCTACGCCGAGGTCGCCGAGGGCCAGCACGCCTGAGAGGAAGACCAACACGATGATCGGGCCGAGCACCAGGCCCATGAAGGGCTTGGCGAAGTACCAGTACCTCATCGCGGGGTCGAACGTGCGTTGCACCAGGTGTTTGCGGAGGCCGAACACTGTCTGCGTCAGCCCGCCCATGCCTCCGGAGATCGAGGCAAGCACGACGATGCGCCACAGGTCAGCCCCCACCGACCCCTCCAGCCAGGTGTGCGCACGCGTGCCGAACACTGCCGCCGCGCACAGGAAGACAAACCACACGAGGTCGCTCAGGAGGATGGCCCTGGCCACCGCCACGCCTTCGGTGTCGCTCTTCTCGGCTCTCCGGATCAGGCACTCGAACTGCAGCAGGGCCGAGCGCGCCTCTAGGTCGTTGGACGGTGTTGCCGCGAGGGCTCGCCGGGCCTTGTCGAGTAGAGCTGAGCCCTGTTCCACCAGGTAGGTCGACTCCGCGTAGGTTAGGAGCGCCTTCTCGCCAGTGTCCAGACGCTCAGCCAGCGTCGGCACTTGGGCCGGTACTTCGGTCGCCATGCCCACTCCCCCTGGACGGGCCGCATGGGGTGGCGCTTGCGCCGGGCCCCCAACCGGCCCTCCGTGCTACTGCTATGCCTTTGTCGCTACTACCGTTCCCTTGGGTCCTTGTTTGGGTTTCCAGTCGACTGTGTAGCCGTGTGAGCGGAGGAAGGCGGCTACCGGCATGGGGATGTCGGGGTAGCCGCCGTCGGGGACGCCTATCACCGCGGCGATGGGGCCGAACTTGCCTATCGCGTATCCTCTGTCCAGGTCGGTGTAGACGTTGGCGCCTTCGACGGTCTTGCCGCTGATGACGAGCCCCACCCACGCCTGGACGTCGGCGTCTGTGTGGAGCTTCTTGACGAGCCCCGCGGCTTGCCAGTTGGCCGTCTTGAACGGACTCTCGACTACTCCGTAGGCTTTGCCCTTGGCTTCGACCACCTTGCCTCGCCCGTCGGAGGGGCCGCATGGGGCGGCGCGAAGCGCCGGACCATCCGGCCCACTGTGATGGGCGCGGCGTGCGCGACGGCTACGCGTTTGCAGGCTGCAATCTGGTTCCAGGTACCGTCCGCGAAGACGACGCCGACGCGGGCGCAAGCCCATTCGACGAGTTCGGAGCAGTCGAAGGCGGGCGGGTCAGGATCGTTCGATGCCGCCTCCGCGCCGAAGACGTATGGCTTGCCAACCTGCTTCTGGGCGATCGCGACGAACTGCTGCGCTGGTGTTGCCATCCCTCACATCGCCCACCCTTCGGCCCTTCCGCAAGCGCTTCACGCCTGTTTGCCGCCCCGAGGCGCCATGTGTGAACGTGATCCTGTTCCCGAGCGGGTCCTCCCGCCCGGCGAGCCTGCCCGCTGCGTCGTAGGTGCTCGTCATGCGGTGCGCGTTCGCGTCGACCACCGCCGTCCGCCGGCCGATGTCGTCGTAGACGAATGTCGTCCTGTTCGTGAGCGCGTCCACGGTCGCCGAGAGCCTGCCGACGTCGTCGTAGACCTGCGTGGTTCGGCGGCCTTCGGCGTCCTGTGTCTCTGTCCGTTCGCCGATCGCGTCGTAGACGAATGTCGTCCTGTTGCCCAGCGCGTCTGTCACGGCTTGCGTCCGGCCGGCCGCGTCGTAGACCGTGGTGCTGCGCTGTCCGAGCGCGTCGAGCACCGCGACCCGCCTGCCGCCGTCGTCGAACGTGAATGTCGTTCGGTTGCCCACGCCGTCGATCGACGCTTCCAGCGCGCCGACCCCGTTGTAGACGCTCGCCTGCTAGTCGTCCTCGCCGGGCGGCACTCCCGCGGGCAGCCACACAGCTGGCAGAGCAGAACTCGGGAGTCCACCCGCCACCCGCGTCACCGCACCCGTCGCCGGGTCTGCCACACACAGCGCGTCCTCTCCGAGTTCGTGCTCGGACCGCATGAAGTTGGCGAAGAACGAGACCAGCGTGCCGTCGGGCGACCAAACGAGGCTGTCCTCCGCGACCAGTACATTGTCGCCGGTGAGCCGAGTGCTCCCCCCCGACCTCATGTCGCGTACCCAGAAGCTCATCAACGGTGCCGGGTTAACCGGCAGCACCTTCCAACTGCGGGCGTATGCCAGGTACGCCCCGTCGGGTGACCAGCGTGGATATGCGAACCAGTCCCCCTTCCCCTGCACCAGAAAACCCTCCCGCTCGCTTCCGTCGGCGGGTATCGAGCGAATGCCGTCGTGCGAGTCCCAGGTGAGCAGGCGCCCATCGGCACTCCAACAGAGGTCCAGGAAGAACGACTGCTCCGCAGCCAGGATCTCCCTGGTGTGCCCGGATGGCACGTCAGTCACCAGTATCGCGTCGGAACGCACGTTAGGGTTGGCGGTGGGACGAGGGTAGGCGACGGCGTCCGACTTGGGTGACCAGTCGACCGATGCCAACGGCAGCGATAGCAGCGGCGGCAGGACCAACGGGTCGACAACCCACCTCCTCCCTCTGGCGCGCCACGCCAGGATGTGGACGGTCTGCTCCGTCCTCGCTGCCCCGCGAGCGCCGAGCCGGTCGTCGTCCGGCGTCGCGCTCGGTGGGGGGACACGCTCCCCTCCCGGGGTCAGGCCAGAGGTGCGTGGGTCCGTGCTGATCGTCAGATAGCGCCCATTCGGTGACCACCAGCAGGCTTCTACCCGGACTAGCCCCGGCCGAAGCACCTGGACCTCAGCGACTTCGAGATCGGGCATCATCCGGAGGATGTGCAGCCCGCCGTCGTCTCTCGTGCCAATGGCAAGGTATTCCCCGTCCGGCGACCACCCCCAGCACGCCGGCCGGGTCAGTCGCGGTTGGGGCCCCTTGGCTTCCGCCAGTTGCAGATCGGGCAGCACGCGGAAGATGCGCACCTCACGCTCGTCCCCGACGCTGGCGGCAAGGTATCGCCCGTCCGGCGACGGATACACGGCGATCACGGGCTCACCGATCGCCAGCGGGCCCTTGGTCTGGGCCCCGTCTGAGGTCACCGCCCAGACCTTGTGGTCACGAATGAACAGCAGCCAGCTACGCTGGGGGGCGCCCAGAGCTTGGGCCGAGGCCGCGGCCCGACTGCCGGCGGTGGCGGCGAGCACGGGGTACACAAGGGTCGGACTCAGGCACAGTGCGAGGATAGCGAGTGGTTGCACCCTAACTCACTCCCTGTCAAGCGGGGCCGCAGCTCGAAAGCCCCGACCCGCCTACGGTGCCCGCTCCCGGTAAGCACGGGTACCTGTTGGTCTCCCGGTTCGGGCACTCCCGCTTGCACCGGTTCCCTGGAGACGTCAGCGCGGGGACGCACAGGTGGATGAGGACACCTGGCCAGAAACACACCTGGCTGTTGATGCTACACTTCTCGTACGGCCCGGGCGGGTAGTAGTCCGGGAGCCATCCGCAGCACTCGGGGCAGATGTTGCAGGGGGCGTCGCCCTCGTTCCCCGGGCCGAACCCGGGGTGGCAGCGCCGGGGTGGCTCTGGTGGGCCGACCAAGGGCTGCTCGCCGGGCGGCACGGGTACCCGCGCGCAGTTGAGCGTGCACTGCCACGCTTGGCGCTCGTGCTCTTCCCTATCGCCCCAGCCCGGCAAGCAGTCAAAGAGCGCACGATGCGTCAGTTCATGGAAGATCCAGCAGGGCCACTCGGTCTGGCACCCCGGCGTGTCGGGACAGATGACGATTGTGCCCGTCTCCCCCGGCACGGTGCACCCGCAGAAGTACGGCTCGTCATCCTTGTTACAGTATTGCTTGTACCGGTTGCCCCCGTACCCACACTCGATGTTCAGCGTGCTCCACGTGTTCACCGCACACTCGCGCAGGTCGCTCCCCACACAACTCCAGTCGACGTTCTTGTCCATGTAGTCAACCGCGTCCTTGATCTTCTGGAGCTTGTCCCCGAAGTGGCCGTCCTTGCAGGTCTCGCCAATCGTCGCCAGACCCGCGGCATCCACCTCCATCACCGGGTTCGCCTGGACATACACATGCCTGGGCTGCCCCTCGACCGGATCCACGCTCAGCCAGCTCCCGGTAGTTGGCCTGAGCCAGCGGGCGCGCACGTACAGCGGCCCTGTTCCTTGGTCGTAGTACCCGAGCTTGCCAACGTACCGGAACGGGTTTGTGGTGCTGCCGGTTGAGGCGGCGAGGGGGCCGAAGGCTTTGTAGATGTACGTGTCGGTCGCGCTGCCGTCGGCGCCTGTCAAGCGGTCGGTGGAGCCGAGTGCGTCGAAGTGGTACCAGCGGGAGGTGCTCGAGCGCCGCTGGGAGATCAGGTCCCCATACAGTCCAAGGTTGAGGGTGAACTGCGCCTGCGTGGTTCCGCCCCCGTCGGTTTCGAGGATGACCTTCTGTCCGTCCCAGACAAAGCGCACCGTGACCGCGCCGACCGCGCGCGTGCGGCGGAGGCCGGTCGCGTCGTAGGTCATGGTTGCCGGGTCGCCCGAGGACGGCGTAAGCACCTTGAGCCTGTTCTCGTCATCCCATGCGTAGGTCGTCAGGCTGCCTGCGGCGTTCTCCACGGTCGTGTTCCCGTTCGCGTCGTAGGAGTAGGTCGTGAGCGTCCCGCCCTCGTTGGCGACTGTGAGTTCGTCCCCGGCGTTGTAGGAGTAGGTTGTCGTGACTCCGCCCGTCAGCATCGTGAGCCGGTTCCCCACGGGATCGTACGCGTAGGTGATGTCGTAGGCGCTGTCGCCCGAACGCTGCTCGCGCGTGAGCTTCCCGGCAAGATCATACGTCCACGTCACCCGGTCGCCACCGCCCTCGACCACGCCGGTCCTGCGTCCGGAGTTGTCGTACGAGTAGGCGAAGCTCTGAAGCTGCGTCCCGTCCTTCGAGTGCCTCATACCCGTTTGACGCCCCGCCGCGTCGAAGGTAGCGGTTGTCACCGCGCCGTTCGCGAGGGTGATCGTTGTTGCGCGACCGAGCGCGTCGTAGCCGTACGTCGTCCTTTCCGCGAATGGGTTCAGCAGGCTCGTCACGCGGTTCGCTCCGTCGTACGAGTACGTCGTCCGTCCGCTGTCCGGGTCGATCATCGCTTGCCGCCGTCCGGCTGCTTCGAGTGTGTAGGTGACCGTCTTTCCGCCCGGCTGCGCCACGGCCGTGAGGTGCCCGCCGGCGTTCAGCGTGTAGGTCGTGGTGCCCGTCAAGTCGGCCATCGACGTGCGCCTGCCCGCGTCGTCGAACACGTACGTCACCCGCGTGCCGTCCTGATACTCGACCCCGGTCTGCCGGCCGTCGTCGTCCCACGCGTATGTCGTCACCTGCCCGCGCGGATCGGTCCGCGTGGTCTGCTGCCCCGCCGGGTGCTGGTGACCCCCGGGACGCCATGCAGCCCTCTGCCCGTCTGGGCAGGCTGAGCCTCTCACGTGGTTGCTCACGGGACGTTCATCCACACCAGGTTCATCGGTGTCTCCGACGTAGCGAGCTCCCACACGTCCGACCCGTCCGGCCGCATCGCAACGAGAGCGAACGAGCCTGCGTCCGGCTCCACACAGGCAGCGATCCTCGATCCGTCTGGGCTCCAGATAGGTGGGCGGTAGTCACCGCCTGCGGCGATTCGCTTCTGCCGGGAGCCGTCTCGAGCCATCGTCCACAGCTCCATGGGTACCTTGTGGGTCGCTTCCTCCGCGCCAGCGCTGCGGGAGCCGGGTCCTTCGCTGACGCGGGCTTCCGCCAGGAAAGCAATCGTTCGGCCGTCTGGGCTCCATGCGGGCACTTCATCGCTGTGCGGGGCGTGTGTGAGTTGCCGGGCGCCGCTCCCGTCGGCGTTGACCACGAAGACCCTGGGCACGCGGTTCTGGTACCCCACGAATGCGATCGTCGACCCGTCAGGCGACCAGGCAGGTGACGAGCACCGCATCCCCCGCTGCACGTCCTCTCGGTTCCCCCCGTCGGCATCCACGACCCCAAGAATGCCGTCGTCGAGGTTCGATACTGAGGCCGCAAAGGCCAGCCGCTGACCGTCTGGCGACCAGACGGCCTCGCGAACGTCGGGGAGAACGCACCGCGCAGAGACGGCGGACACGGAGCCGCTGCCCTCCAGGGGCGAATCCGTAGCCGTGGGTGTATCCGCAACCCACAAGTCTGGGGCGAAGGCAGAGCCGGCGCCTGCCGCCCCGGAATCGCCGGGGGCTTTGATGAACGCGATGCGCTTTGCGTCCGGCGACCATTGCGGTTCATCGTCAATACCGTAGCCCGCTGTGATGATCTCGTGTGGCGCCAGTTGCCCATCGGTGTCTGGAACCGCGCACCTTAGGAGGAACATGCTAGAGGCCAACCCCCCACGCCTCAGAGCGTAGGCCATCTCCCGGCGGCGTGGCGACCAGTCCGCCGCCGATACCTCTTCGTCTGGGTAAGCCGGGGTGCTCACGAGGGTTCTCCGAGCCCGCGTAGACGGGTCCACGGCGTAAAGGCCGGTGCAGTGTTTGATGGCGAAGGGGGGGATTGCGAGACGCTCAAGGTCGAGACCCGGATCGGGGCTCGCAACACCTCCCGAGCCGGTCAGGCGGCGGAGCGTAACGACCGGTGGAGCCTTGGGCCGTGAGCGCGCGCCACCATTGCTGAGCGTCGCCCAGAACGCCACGAGGCCGATAAGGGCCACTGCAGCCGCTGCTAACGGCTTGGTCTTCGGCGCGACGACTCGCATCGCCCAAGGCTCCTAGTCTGTACGCTCTCACCCGGCGAGCGAGCGGCTAGAGGGGGTTGTAGGTACCGTCCCGGCAGCCGCAGGCGCAGTCCTTGCCTTTTGGGGTATCGGGCAGCAATCCGCAGCATTGCCAGCAGATATACCCGGGGTCGTCCGACGAGGGGTCCGTGCTCCTCCACTTCATCTTGGCGCAACACTTGTTCTCGCACGCCTCGGCTTGCCTCTCGGTCTCCTCTTCGTCTGAGTGCCTCGACGCGCGGTAGGCTAGGTGCACGAGCTCGTGGAGGAGCATGCAGCGAACGTCTGGGCATTCAGGCCTTTCCTGGGTGTAGTCTCCGCAGACGTACATACACGTGCCCAGTCCGGTCCCAGGGCATCCATCAGAGAACCCGCACCGCCCCTCGGGGCAGTCCTTCTGGCCCGTGTCACGACACACTATGCGGACCTTCCTATGGGCCTTGCGAAAGGCGTCCATCAGGTCTTCCCCAATGCAGCCCTCTGCAGCCTTGAGGAGGTCGTCACAGATGGTGCTCGGAACGCCGTGTGCGGCGCAGGTGGAGTCCACCTTGCAACGGCCGCTTGGATCAACAGACGTCAGAGCGTTCTGCGCGCTGATCACGTCGTTGGTCCAGCGCTGGACCGGGTCAAAACTGAACCACTTGCCGGCCGCCGGGCGAGGGTCCGGAACCGGGGAGGTGTCTGGTACGCACACCGGAGTGTGGGGGCGGGTGGGCTCGGGCACGGGAATCGGCGTAACGGTTCGCGTCCCCGATGGGTCGTACAACCCCGCCGCTCTGGCATCAGCATACGCGTACCTTGCCTCCCCCTCCACCGGATCCACGCTCAGCCAACTCGCCGTTGCCGGGCGGAGCCAGCGCGCCCTTACATACTCCATCCCCAGGTCAGGTTCGCTGTAGTACCCGAGCGCGCCGATGTAGCGGAAGGGGTTGGTTGTCGAGCCAGTGGACGCGTGTTGGACGCCCCAGGCATCGAGGATGTAGGTGTCGGTGGTCGCGGCGTTGGCGTCGGTCACCGTGTCGAATGTCCCCAGGTCGTTGGGGTGGAAGAAGCGAGAGGCGTTGCCGCGGCGTTGGGAGACGATCGGGCCATAGATGCCGGCGAGGACGCCGGCGCTCCCAGAGGTATAGCGCGCGATGGTTGTCCCGTCGCCGTCCGTCTCCATGAGCGGGCTCTGTCCGTCCCAGAGGTACTTCACGGTGCCGGAGCCGTCCTGGCGCACGCGGCGCAAGCCGGTGGCGGAGTAGAGCATCGTGATGAGCCCGCCGCCCGCCGCGATTCCCACAAGCCGATCGGCCATGTCCCACGTGTAGGTCGTGCGCGTGCCGTTCGCGTTCACCACCGTGTTGTTCCCGGCAGCGTCGAAGGTCAGCGTTGTCAGCGTGCCGCCCGCGTTCTGCAGCGTGAGCTGATCCGCCTCATTGAACGTGAACGTGGTCGTGACCCCGCCTGTTACCTTCGTGGTCCGGTTCCCCGCCCCGTCGTATGAGTAGGTGATGTCGTACGCGTTCGTCCCGCTGCGCTGCTCTCTCGTCAGTCTGTGGTTGCCGTCATAGGTGAACGTCATGAGGTTCCCGTTCGCGAGCGCGACCGCCGTCGGGTTGCCGACGTTATCGCGCGTGTACGCGAACCCCGAGATGGCCGTGCCGTCGCCCTTCGCGTTACGCACGCCCGTGATCCTCGACGCAGAGTCGTAGCTGTAGGTAACCGTCGCGCTGTTCGCGAGCGTCAGCGTTGTCAGCCTGCTCGCGGAGTCGTACGCCCAGGTGGTTCGCTCCGACGCGCCGTTGATGACCCCCGTGAGCCGGTTCGCGTTGTCGAAGCCGTAGGTGGTCGTGAGGCCGTCGGGATCAACCAGCGTCGCACGCCGGCCGCCGTCGTCGAATGTGTACGTGACGCGCTTGCCTCCGGGGAACACCACGAGCGTCTGGCGGCTCACGTCGTCATATCCGAACGTCGTTGTGCCGGAACCGTCGGCCATCGTCTCCACCCGACCGAGCGCGTCATAGCTGAACGTGGCACGCGCCGCATCCCCATACTGAATGCCGGTGCGCCGGCCCGCGGCGTCGTACGACAGCGTGGTCGTCAGCCCACGCCCATCGAGCCTCGTGACCAGGCGACCCGGGTCGTCGTACGACATCGTGACCCGGTTCGCGAGCGGGTCTTGCTTGGTTGTCACTTGACCCGCATCATCATACACCCAGGTCGTTCTGCACCCTCGCGCATCGACAACCGCGGTCCTCTGGCCGGCGTTGTCGTAGACGAACGTGGTGCGGTTGCCGAGGGCGTCAACAACGGCCTCGACGCGGCTCGCGTTGTCGTAGACGGTTGTCGTGCGCTTGCCCTCAGCGTCCTGGATCGCTGTTCTCCTGCTCGCATTGTCGTACGAGTAGGTTGTGAGGTGGCCGAGCGGGTCCTGGAGCGACGAGACCTTGCCTGCATCGTCATACACCGTCGTGGTGCGGTTGCCGAGGGGATCGACTACGGCAACGCGTTGACCCGCATCGTCGTAGACGAACGTTGTCCTCGCTCCGAGGCCGTTGACCACAGCCTCCACGCGCCCGACATCATCGTAGACCGTCGTGGTCCTGACGCTGTTCGCGTCGAGCACCTCGGTCTGCTGCCCCGCGTTGTCAAGCGTGAACGTCGTCCTCTTGCCGAGGGCGTCGATCCGGCATGTCACGCGCGAGGCGGCGTCATACACCGTCGTCGAGCGGTGGCTGTTCGCGTCGATCACGGCGACCTGGCGGCCGGCGTTGTCATAGACGAAGGTCGTGCGGTTCGATGTCGCGTCGAGCACCGACTCTAGCTCGTCCGCCGCGTCGTATGCCGAGGTGGTGCGGTTGCCCGCCGCGTCGATCACGCACGTCCGGTTGCCGACCGAATCGTAAACGAACGTCATCCGCTTGCCGAGCGGATTGACGATCGCCTCGGTGCGGTTGAGCGCGTCGTAGACGAACGTCGTCCGCTTCCCCAGCGCGTTCACCACGGCCGTGCGGTTGTTCACCGCGTCATACACGAAGGTCGTCCTGTTCCCGAGCGGATCCTGCTGCTCGGTCTGACGCGACGCCGCGTCATACGTGTAGGTCGTCACATTCCCCAGCGGGTCCTGCACGGTCTGCAGCCTGGCCGCGGAGTCGTACCCGAACGTCGTCCGGTTGCCGAGCGCGTCGACCCGCGCGGTGTTGCGGTTCGCGTTGTCGTAGACGAACGTCGTCCGCTTCCCGAGGGCGTTCACGACCGCGGTGCGGTTGCCGACCGAATCGTACACGAAGGTGGTCCGCTTGCCGAGGGCGTTCTGCTGCTCGGTCATCCGGTCGAGTCCGTCGTACACGTAGGTCGTACGGTTGCCGAGTGCATCCCTGACCGCTGTGACGTTCCCGTGTGTGTCGTAGGTGAAGGTGGTCCTGTTGCCGAGCGGGTCCTGGGCTGATATCCGCCGGCCCATGTTGTCCCAGGTGAACGACGTGACGTTGTTCTCGGCATCGCGCACAGTCTCAACGTAGCCTGTGGTCGTGTAGGTGTAGGTAGCCTTGTTGCCTAGCGGGTCCGTCACCGTCTGCAGGCGGTCGCTCCCGTCGTAGGCGAACGTGGTCACGTTCCCGAGCGCGTCTTGCTGTGTCGTCTGTTGGCCCTTGGCGTTGTACGTGTATGTCGTGCGGTTGCCGAGGGCGTCCTGGACTGTCGTCGGGTTTCCCGCCGAGTCGTTTGTGATTGTCGTCCGGTTTCCGAGTGGATTGATCACGAGGTTCCTGAACCCGTTGTCGTCGTACGCGAAGGTGGTCACGTTGCCCAGAGGGTCCTGCAGGCTGGTGATGTTGCCGCTCGAGTCGAACGAGTACGTGACTGTGTTCCCGGTCGCGTCGGTTCGCGACGACGGCCGCTTGTTCGCGTCCCACGCGAGGGTTGTGCGGTTGCTCAGGGGGTCGACTCGCGAGGTCGGGTAGCCGTCGGCGTCCACGTTGACCCGCCAGTTCTGGCCGTTCTCGTAGGTGATCGTCGCGTAGCCGCTGGCGTATGTGTACGTCCGGCGCCCGTTGAGGGGGTCCTCGATGTTCGTCAGCTTCCCCGACGTCCATGTGTACGTGGTCTTGTATCCCTGGGCCGATGTGACTGTGCGCAGCAGGTAGCCGACAGGCGCGTAGCTGAACGACGTAACGCACAGCTCGGGTGTTGTGACCGTCTGGAGGGCGTCGGGGACCACGCCGCCGTATGTGAACGACGTTCGCCGACCGGCCGGGTCGATGAGCGCAGTCACCCTCTTCGGGGAGCCTGCAGACGTGAAAGTCGTCACCCCGCCAGTCGGGTCCGTGATGGTCAACAATGTGCCGGAGCTGTAGCTGTACGTCCAGGTGCTGCCGTTGGCGTCCGCGACCTTCGTGATCTTGCCGTTGGCACTGTAGTGGAACTCGGTCTTGCTGCGCGTGGTTTCGGTGAACGTGTCATCATCGTTCTTGACGAGCGTGTTGTTGGTGCCTGCCGGCGGCGTGTAGCTCTCGTCCTCCTCCAGGGTGTACACGCGCGTGACCCCGCTGGCCTTGGTGATGGTGACGTCGCCGGAGCCGTCTTCGACCGCAGTCGCCTCGACGTTCATCTGCCAGAAAAGCCCAACGAGTCCGGAGTCCTCTGGCGGCCCGTAAGCCCACCACACCCGCGGTGAGAAAGGCCCGGATGGTGGGAGCTGCCCCACGACTGTGAGCTTGCCATCGCTTGGTCTTGCGATGCCGGACGGCGGTGGCAGACCTTCGTCTGTGGTGTCTATCTCCTGGAGGCTTCCGCTGCTGAGGTCGGCAGTCCACATCGGGTCGCGAGGGTCGCCAAGGCCAATGGGTGGGGTTGCTGCCATCTTCGGTCCCCTTCCGAAGCGCGGGTAGTGCTGTTTGAGGGTGGAGGCTCGACACTCGGACTAGCGACAGTACGGCCCGTTGAACAAGACCTAAAGTGTCGGCGGGGCACCCGGCCCGGCCTTTCCTACGCAACCACACCACTATGCTATGCCCGCTCTTGTTGCGGAGTCAAGGGGATTCGCCAAAGGTGTTTTGGTGCGGTCATGCACTTATAGCTTCGCCCAATGTCGTGCGTGAATACCAGAAGCTTGACCATCTGTCTCGGGAGTCTTGACACGAGGTCGCGTAGCGCCGTGAGCCTTGCCAGAGGATGACCCCATTCGCGAGCGTGATCGTCGTCGCGCGGCCTCGGGGCCAGCGGCTCGCGCAGCAACGACCGCAACGCCTCGACCGCGCGCGGTGGGCTCTGCTCCTTGCGCCCCGGCCCCGCCAGGGCCTCGGAGAGCGCCTCCGTGGTGATCTCAGCGCATTCTGCCGGTGTCCGGCCCAACATCAGCGTGGTCAAGGCAGCACGCCGTTGGCGGTGTCCAGGATCTCGCCCCGCTCTGAAGGTCCCTCATGACGCGATGGAGGTGACGAGGAGACGGAGCTCGAAACGCTGAGTGTGGGCTGGGCGTGGCGTCGGCGTGCAGCCGCTTGGGCGGCCGTCGCGATGGCCGACGGCTCATGGCCGTCGAGACTAGCGGTGGTGGCCAAGGCAGCTCTTTACCCCCCATCGTGTGGCCCAGTCAGAGGGTGAGGATCGGGCCTGGCCCCAAAGTGAGCGAGGGAGCGGAAGGCGTAGCAGTGCACATCCTCTTCATCGCGGACGCGGCACCGGTCAACGTGATCTCCGAGGGGCTCATAGGAGGGCTCCGCTCCGTAGGGCACGAGGTACTCAGCTACGGCCCCGGGCTCGAGGTCTTCTTCGGATCGGAGGTTCCCATCCGTGACGCCCTACGGATGCACAACTGGCGCGGACCGCGTTTCTACCCCGACCTTGTGTGGTACTCGGAGAGCAGGTTCTGGCCGGACTGGGAAGGGCTCGACTGCCCGCGGGTGCTGACCTGGGCCTGCCCTAACTGCTTTGACGGCAGCGACATGGCCCGAGAGGCAGACGCGGTATTCCTCTTCAGGCCCCAGTTCATCGCACGCGTCCGGGAGCTCAACCCGCGAACCTGGTGGGTGCCGTACGGGGTCGATGGCACCGTCTACTATCCGGACCTCACCGCACCCAAGGTCTACCCCGTCGTGTCCACGGGCACCCCAGGGGACGCTCAGGCCACACACTGGGCGGAGCTCAAAGCCAGGCTCGGCGACCGCATGCTATTCGTCGGCGAAGTGTGGGGTGCGGACCGAGCGTACCTATACCGCCGGTCACAGATCGTGGTCGACTGGCACGCGTCGGACCTGTGGAGCGACTTGACGCCTATGGCGATGGCTTGCGGCGCGTGCGATGTCGCCAACGCGACCCCGGGACTCGTGGACGCGTTCGAGCCCGGACGCCACTTCGCGCCATACCGACCCGAGAGCCTTGTCGAGACGGTGACAAGCCTGCTAGCCGACGGCGAGCGCCGTAGGCGCATCGCGGAGGAGGGCTGCCGGGAGGTGCTCTTCCGCCACACGTGGAGGCAGCGCGTCGACGAGATGATCTCTCTCCTCGATGAGGCCAAGGTCATCCTCCATGTGGCGAAGCTGCCCAGCCAGTTCTTCCTGGACCCCTCCGGGGGAGAAGCTTGATGTTCTCCGTCATCTGCTGCGCGAACCACCCGGAGATCTTCGCGCGAGTGCTCGCTCCAAGCCTCCGGGCACAGGTGCCCCATCAGTTCCTGCTGCGCATGAACACCCCGGACGACAACCAGCCGTGCCCGGTCGTCCTCAACCGGCTCGCCCGAGAGGCTACCGCGGAACGACTCCTCTTCGTGCATCAAGACATGCGCCTCTTCGAAGGCGCACTGGCGATGCTACACGACAAGCTGGAAGCCCTCGACGATGCCTGGGGACCGGTAGGCATCACAGGAGCTGCCGGCGCCACACCGGACGGATGGTTGCACGACGGTTGTTGCGAGCCCCAACACTACAAGGCCTACCACGTCGGAGTGCACACCCTCGACGAGTGCTTCTTCGGGTGCCGGCGCGAGATCCTCGAAGCCGCCGGAGGCTTCTGCGAGGTGCCCGAGCTCTCATGGCACGGGTACGGTGCCGAGCTGTGCCAACGAGTAGCTCGCATGGGGTACCGCAACTACGCAGTCCAGGCCCTCGCGTGGCACGTTGGGCCGCACCAGGCCAGCAGCCTCCACATGAGCACGCTGCGCGCAGCCCAAGCGTGGATCGCGCGCAGGACCCGAGAACCCGTAGCGACATCGGGCGGAGTGCTGAAGAGCATACCGTCAGGCAGAGCAAGTCAGGCACTCGCTATGGCTCTCCTTGAGCGCTCCACGCCGACCGCCCCGGAGCCAGCCCCCCTCCGGGCAGCAAGGACTGACCACCGCACGGAATGGACGGAGCAGGGCCGACACCTTCTGGGCCGATGCCCAGGGGACGAGGCCAAGCGCTAGCCCAACTTCCGCAGTTTGAGGGCTGGGTTTCTTTGTTTGGGGTCTGGTGGGGTGACGGAGCCTTGTGCGGCGCGGGGTCGCTTGGCGGTAACGGCTGGGAAGCCATGTAGTGAAAACATCGGCCTCTTGCGGCTTGTGTAGACTACGGGCATGTACCTCCGTCGGATGCGTGGCAGGGGCAGTTGTGAGGCTGGTCCGTACTGGGCCCTGGTTGAGTCGCGGAGGACTGAGCGTGGTCCGCGGCAGCGTGTGGTGGCCTACCTCGGCGATCTCGACTCAGACGGCCGCACGGCGGTCGTACATGCGGCCGAGGGGAGTGTCGGGTCGCACCAGGGCGAGCTGTTCCGTGAATCGCGGCCCGAGTGGGTGGAGGTCGACGTTTCGGGTGTGCGGGTGGAGCGGGACCGCGAGTTTGGTGGCCCGTGGCTGGGCCTTCGCCTCCTGGGGCTTCTGGGTCTTCCCGAGGCGCTGGCGTCGTTCATGCCGTCGGGCCGGGAGGCGATCCCGTGGTCGGTGATGGCTGAGGTGCTGGTGCTGTCGCGGCTCTGCGATCCGTCGAGCGAGCTGGCGATCGCCGAGCGGTTCTATGAGCGCAGCGCGCTGGAGGATCTGCTCGGGGTTCCGCGGGACAGGGTGAACGAGGATCGGCTGTACCGCGCGCTCGACCATCTCCTCGGTCGCAAAGCGGAGCTTGAGTCGCACCTGCGTGCTCGGATGGGCGAGCTGTTCGGTCTGACGTACGATCTGCTGCTGTATGACGTGACGTCGATGTACTTCGAGGGGCAGTGCCCGTCGAACCCGGAGGCTCGGTACGGCTACTCGCGGGACCACCGTCCGGACTGCAAGCAGGTGTGCATCGGCCTGGTGGTGAGTCATTGCGGGATGCCGCTTGGCTATGAGGTATTCGAGGGGAACCGGTCGGACGTGACGACGGTGGAGGAGATGGTGACGCGTATAGAGTCGCGGTATGGTCGTGCCGATCGGATCTGGGTTATGGACCGGGGGATGATCTCGGAGGAGACGCTTGAGTTCCTGCGGGACGGTGGGCGGCGGTACATCGTCGGTACGCCGCGAGGCGAGCTGCGGTCGTTTGAGCTCGAGCTTCTCCACGATCGGTGGGAGTCGATCCGGGAGGGGGTGGAGGTGAAGCTCTGCCGGTCGGGCGCCGGGGACGAGGTCTTCGTGTTGTGCCGGAGCCGGGCGCGCGGTGAGAAAGAGCGGTCGATCCGAGGCCGCTTCGAGCTGCGGATCGAGGAGGGTCTCCAGAAGCTCTCAGCCGGCTGCATGAAACGTCGGGAGAGCGAGGCCACTGTGTCGCGTCGGGTAGGCGGGCTGCTGTCGAAGAACAGCCGGGCAGCCAGGCTCTTCGACATTCAGGTGACGAACCGGGGCGATGGGGGCGCGGCGGTGACGTGGTCGGAAGTGGAGGAGCGCCGGGAATGGGCCGAGCTGAGCGAGGGCTGCTATCTGCTCCGAAGCAACATCATGGACTGGACCCCGGCCGACCTGTGGACGGCATACGTGCATCTGACGGAGGCCGAGGCGGCGTTCCGGATCCAGAAGAGCGATCTAAGGATCCGTCCCATCTGGCACCAGCGCGCGGACCGCGTTCGGGCCCATATCATGGTGTGTTTCCTGGCCTATGTGCTGTGGAAGACCCTCGGCAAGCTGTGTGAGGGCGCGGGGCTGGGAGACGAGCCACGCCAGGTGTTCGACGAGATCGCGCAACTGCGCCTGGTCGACGTGATCCTGCCGACGCGGACCGGCATCGAGATCAGGAAGCGGTGCATCACGAGGCCGACCAGGCACCAGGCGGTTCTGCTCCAGCGCCTCGGCCTGCACCTGCCCAAACAGGTCAGCCCACAGCCCGTGTAGTGAAAACAACAGCCCGCAAACCCTTGGGAATCAAGCACCATACCCCCTGAGTTGCGGAAGTTGGGCTAGCTGATAGCATACGCGCTCGAACCGTCACGCACGACCTAGCCTGGCATATGCTGATGCACGGTGAGCCGTACCGCTATGCCGCCCCGATCGCGACGCATGAGAAGACGCGGAAGCTCGAGATCCTCGCCGGCGGCAGCCGGCGCAAAGGCGGTGTCCCCAAAGGCGTCAACCCCAAGAAGCTCACGCAGAGCAAGCGCCGCATGAGACAGCACGAGCACGACCTGGCCCGCGTCGCTCAGGCCCAGTATGAGGAGCTCGTCAGGCTCAGAACCGGAACCGGGGTGAACTGATGAGGGGTGCCGGCGGCCAGCCTATCCGAGGATGGGGCTCGTGCTCGCGGCGTCAAGGGTCCTCGATCCGCTTCGCGGACGGCTACGCCGGTCCTGAGCCCCGTCGAAGGGCCGCCGTTGACCCCGCTGCGCCGAGCCCAAAAGAGCCCCCATTCAAGGCCGACCGCCGGCAAACTGCCTCGCAGAGTCTTCGCCCGGGGGATTGACCGTTACATGAGTACGCGTAGGTGGTGACGCTGTTCTCGGCGTCCCGCACGGTCTCGACGTACCCCGCCGTTGTGTACGTGTACGTCGTCACCTTGCCCAGGGCGTTGGTGACCGCTCACAGCCCTACATCGAGGATCAGAGGTTCCTCCGCCCACGTGTCCGTACGTATCCGCGAGAGATGCCGGGACCCCTCACCACCCCGGAGGATCCAGAATCCGTGGTCGAAGGGGGCTGTACTCCCGTTCGGCCCGATGCGCCTCACCCTCCCGTCGGGGCTCGATGCCACCAGCTCCCCCCGGGCTGCTTCGGACGGGGCCACGGCCGAGAGGAGCAAATCCGTGCCGTCGATCCAGTTGACCGAGTACGGCTCGTATGTCCCCTCAAGTTCCACCGGCGCGCTGGCTGCGGGACCAGACACGCCGCCGAGGGAGTGAACGCGCACCCCGCATAGCAGTGACTCACGTGTGCCCATGTCCACTTCGGCCCAGTGCCGCCCGTCTGCCGATGGAATGGCTGCGCTCCCAGACGTGGTGCAGGCGCCCAGGACACGAACGGGGCCCTGTGGCAACCCCGCCTCGCAGAGGCTGTCGCCGTCCTGGAAGAGGACGCGGTCCCCCCCAGGTGCTACCGCTAGGCCGGGCCAAACGCTGCGCTCGCCAGTCGCGGTCGTGAACGCGCGCAGCACCTTCGGAAGCCCGGTATCCAGGTCGAACACAAGAACCTGCCGCACCCAGCCCGACTCGGTCGCCGCCTGCGCCTCGACGGCCAGTCGCCCCCCGTTCTTACGACCTCCCCACACGATACGCTCGATGTGACCTGCGTCGTACGCCGCGCTAGCCGCAAGGGACCACACGACTTCCCCGGTCTCAAGATCAAAGCACTGCACGGGTGCGCCGCCCTTCCCCGTGACCCAGGCAGTAGACCGCGCCCAGACCAGTCGCCGGTCACCGATGAAGGCCGCGCGCCCCGGGGTCGACGCGGGGTCTATGTGCACCACGGCGGCTCGCAGGGCGGACAACCCGTTCGGCGCGAAGGTCGCAATCGTCAGATCACGGAGACCCACTCGAGGCCCGGAGACGACCAACAGGCTGGCGCCATCTGCCGACGCGGGCTTGGCATAGCACGCAGGAGCTCCGATGGCCCGCGCGATGGCGGACCGGGCGCGGGCGCCGTCAACGAGACTGAGGCACTGCCCGCCAGCGGCCAAAGCGCTTGGCTCCAAGCAGACCGGAGGCCCCTCCGGTGCTATGCCGCTTCCTGTCTGGCCACGGCAGAGCACGGCACCAACTGCCAGGACCGCGATTGCCGGGGCCGAGAGACCGACCAACAGAAGTGCCCTCTTGCCGGCGCTCATCTTGGTCCCTCCGCCAAGAACTCCTCCGCGAGCTCCACGCACACTCCGAGTCCCTGCTCTCTTACGTCGTCCAGGAAGTCGCCCAGCCAGTTCGCGCTCTGCGGCTCCATGCACGCGTGGATGCACCTCTCCCTGTAGGTGTCGTACTGCTCGTGAAGCGGGCCCGCCGCCACGCACGCAAGCAACTCCGAGCAGCAGTCCTCGCAGTCCTGGTCAAGGGTGTGCGGGTTGTGCCTGTTCACGGCGCGAACACAGGAGACGGGAAGCCCGGGGCCCAGGGCAGGAGCACCTCCGAAGGGAGGCGGCTTCGAGCCGCCGCCTGGTCCCCCGGGTCCACCCGGTCCCCCTGGGCCGCCCGGCCCACCGGGTCCGCCCGGTCCTCCGGGTCCACCAGGCCCACCGGGTCCGCCCGGTCCTCCGGGTCCCCCACCAGCGCCAAACCCGCCCGTCAGGCCCCCGATGAGACCCCCAATAAGGCCGCCGATGATGGCACCGCCGAGCGGCCCCCCCAGCATGGGGTTGAGCAGACCACCGATCGCACCAGCCTTGGCTCCCTTCTTAGCCCCTCTCCCTGCGCCCGCCTTGGCCCCTCCCCAGCTCCACAGGCCCGAGGGATCGGCAACCATGACCGGGCAACCGAGCGCATAGCCGTACGCAGGCCCCCCTGGGATCGGGTCAACGGAAAGCCAGCTCCCCGTCGCGGGCCTGAGCCACCTCGCCCCCACGTAGTGCAGCCCAACCTCCGGCTCGACGTAGTACCCAAGCGCCCCAATGAAGCGGAACGGACTCGTCGTCGTGCCCGTGGAGGCCACCTGCCCCCCCCAAGCGTTGTACACGCGTGTGTCGGTCGTGTCCCCACCAGCATCGGTCACAATCTCCACAGTTCCCAGTATGGACGCATGGTACCACCGACTGGTCGAGCTACGCCGCTGTGAGATCACCCACCCGTACTGACCGTCGGCCATGACCCATCCCCCAACGCCACCGACAGGCTGGTCAGCAATGTCCGGGAAGGTGTACTGCGCCACCGTCGCTCCGTCGCCGTCGGTTTCGAGGAGCAGGTTCTGGAAGTCCCAGACGTACTTGCGGGTTGTCGATGCGTCCTGGCGCGAGCGGCGGAGGCCGCCGGCGTCGTACGACAGCGTGATGGTTCCAGACGCCGTCTGGATCCTCTTGAGCCGGTTCTCGCCGTCCCAGGTGGAGGTGGTGAGCGTGCCGTTCGCGTTGACGACGGTGTTGTTGCCGGCGTCGTCCCACGAGTAGGTGGTGAGCGTTCCGCCCGCGTCCGCAGCGGTCACCGCATCGCCGTCGTTGTACGAGTAGGTGGTGGTGACGCCGCCGGTGAGCTTTGTGGCGCGGCTGCCCACGGGGTCGTACGCGTAGGTGATGTCGTACGCATTGTCGCCGGAGCGCGCCTCGCGCGTTAGGCGCCACGCGTTGTCGTAGCTCCATGTCACCCGGTCGCTGTTGCCCTCGAGGACGCTCGTTCGCACACCCGCGTCGTTGTACGAGTACTCGTACTTCGCGACCTGCGTGTCATCCGACTTGGAGTGCCGGATGAGCGTCACTTGGCTCGCGTCACCGTACCCCATCGTCGTCCGAGTACCGTTGGCGAGGGTGATTGTCGTTGCGCGCCCGGCCGCGTCGTATGCCCACGTGGTGCGCTCGCTGAACGGGTTCAGCAGCGTCGTGAGCCGCGACGCGTTGTCATACGAGTAGGTCGTCCGGCCGCCGTCGGGGTCCAGCATCGCCTCGCGGCGGGAGGCGTTGTCGTAAGTATACGTCACCGTCTTGCCGCCCGGCTGCGCTACCGCGGTCACGCGACCGGCGTCATCGAACGTGACCGTCTGCGTGCCCGACGCGTCCGCGATGCCCGTGCGCTGCCCGGCGTCGTCGAACGTGAACGTCACGCGCGTCGCGTCCGCGTACACGATCCCCGTCTGCTGGCCCGCGTCGTCGAACGCGTACGTCGTCACCTGCCCGCGCGGATCAGTCCGCGTTGCCGGCTGTCCCGCGTTGTCGAGCGTGAACGTCGTCCGCTTGCCGAGGGCGTCGATACGGCATGTCACGCGCGAGGCCGCGTCATACACCGTCGTCGAGCGGTGGCTGTTCGCGTCGATCACCGCGACCTGGCGGCCCGCGTTGTCGT
>Ga0315279_10003897_pt1 | contig 20367 bp, 17 predicted proteins | sample YL17G06_20_MG_FD_203694 | JGI IMG/M metagenome (GOLD analysis project Ga0315279, IMG submission 203694) | Sediment microbial communities from Yellowstone Lake, YNP, Wyoming, USA - YL17G06_20 | ecosystem: Environmental > Aquatic > Freshwater > Lake > Sediment | place: USA: Wyoming | collected... | reverse complement strand
CCATGCTTCGGATACGGCCACGAGAGGAACGTCGTCGAGCCATTCTGATAGCTGATCCAGATGAAGTACGCCGAGCCGATCACGTACGCCGCCGCAACCCCGATCGCCATGACCGTGAACATGCGTCTGCCCGTCCGACCGACCTTGGCTCCCAGCCAGCTCATGTGGAAGATTCCCGGCATGAGCGGACCGCGGCCGTTCACCACGAGGGAATACGTCCCCACCATGCCGACGATCTCCGGCGCGGGCACGCCGACCGTGCCGAAGGCGCCGAAGGCGAACATCGACGGGGTGAGCGGGCTCTGCATGTACACCAGGCCCGTCTGGGCGATCACGCGCGTCGTGCCGAGGTAGGCGACGAAGGCACCGAAGAGGAACACGCCGACCATGGTCCAGGACATGCCGAGTGCGGCGAGGAAGGAGCCCATGTAGAGTGCGGCGGCGAAGAGACCCGGCACGGCCCAGCGGTAGGGCAAGAGCTCCCGTTCGTCGTCGGCCTCGACTCGTCCGAGGAGCACGCGGGCGACGTGGCGGAGGTGCCCCCGGGCCATCCAGAGGCTCCACAGCACCAGCACGATGAAGCCGCCGAACCCCTGCCAGCTCGTGATCGCATCCCGCGACGAATACAGGTCGTCGGCCGCACCGAGCGTGTAGCCGACGCGAACGAAGATCGCGGACTCGATGAAGACGATGAGGTACCAGAACCACACGCTGAAGAGGATGTTCGTGTTCACGAGGTAGGCGAACCCGATCACGTAGGGGTTGACCTTCACGATGATGCCGGGGAGCCCCTGGCCGATGACCAGCCCGGTTCCCTGCATGATGGGGATCGCCGGCACCCTCGAGTCGAAGTAGCTGAGCATGTTGTAGAGGATGATGAACAGAGGGATGGCGGCGCCGATCCAGAAGGCGCGGGTGCGCATGATCGCTGGCAGGTTCCACCTCCCGCCGGGGTCCGCCACCAGGTCGAGCGGCGCCTGCGCGAGAGGAAACGCCAGGCGCTCGTGCTCCGCCCACTGCTTCCGCAGGAGCGATGCGAGGCACATCGACCCGAACGCGAGCGCGCCGACGAAGGTGCCCCACCAGAACGTCGGTACCGTCCAGATCCCCCACGGGATCGACGCGGCCGCGGGTTTCCCTACGAACGCCCACCGCAGCTTCTCGCTCGGGCCCTGCACCACCGCCCACTGCCGAAGGTGCGGCCATAGGTCGTCGATCCACCGGTTCTCCGGCGTGGCGAGGTAGTATGGCACCGCCATGACGGAGAAGACCCAGTCGAGGAGGTCCGACGTGGCCATGACCGCGGCGAGGAACGCCATGGTGAAGATGACGATCATCTCCGCCGGCGCGAGGAGGACGCGGCGAGCGATCCGCGCGACCACGGCGTTCGCCAGGACCATCCCGAACAGGATCGCGACCGAGGCCACCGGCATCTGGGAGAGGTTCATGCGGGAGGCGCCGATGATGAGTTCGGCGAAGGGCAGCCACATGCTCACCAGCGCGCACGCCACCAGGCCGAGGATGACCGACCGCGGGGTGATCTCGCCGAGGTGAAGCTCGCCGGCGGCGTCCCCCGGCGTGACGCGGGCGCGCGTCGATCTTTCGAGCAGGTTGATGGCCATGAGTCAGCAAGATCCTGTGGGGTGGATGTAGAGATTCTGTCGAGCGAGAGACCCCGATGCAGGACCAGAAGGTACGTCGGACGCCCGGCGGCGTCCAACGCTACGGAGGAGAACGGGACGAGAACGCCGCGGCGCCGTGAGGTGCCGGCCGCGGCGCCGTGAGGTGCCGGCCGCGGCGCCGGGCCATCAAAGCGATTCGTGGGCGCGCTCAGGCAAGCGGTCCGCCGAGGCCCTCGAAGGTGCGGCGGATGGTGGCGCGTTCGCCGTCGCTCAGGCGGAAGTTCGCGGCCCCGGCGTTCTCGACGGCTTGCTTCGCCCTGCGTGCGCCGACGATCGCGGAGGTCACTCCCGGCTCGTGGATGGTCCAGTTGATGATCATCTGCGCGAGCGTCACGCCGTGGTCCTTCGCGATTGGGACGACTTTGTCGAGCGCATCAAGGACGCGCCGGCGGTTCTGCGGGCGGAACCAGGGCTCGTTCTGCCGCAGGTCGCCGGGCGGGAACCGGCGTTCCGCGGTCACTTTGCCGGTGAGGATGCCCTGTTCGAGCGGCCGGTAGACGATGACCCCGATCTCCTGCCGGCGGCAGAACGGGAGCACGTCCCTCTCGATATCCCGGACGAGCAGGCTGTACTGCGGCTGGTCGCTCGCGACCGCGCCGTGTCGGAGGCACTCTTCCATCATCGCCGCGGTGAAGTTGCTCACGCCGATGGCGCGGACCTTCCCCTGCTCCTTGAGGCGGACCATCGCCTCCATGGTCTCCGCGAGCGGCGTCGTGCTGTCGGGCCAGTGACACTGGTAGAGGTCGATCGCATCGACCTGGAGCCGCTTCAGGCTGCGCTCGCACTCCTCGATGATGGAATCCCGCTTGAGGACGCGATAGATGGGATGAGTCACGCCGGCGGCATCGGTGGCGTTGAAGAAGAACTGGCCGTTGGCGTTATCCCATCGCATGCCCGCCTTGGTGGCGATGACCACCTTCTCGCGCTTCCCCTTGATCGCCTTGGCGACGATCTCCTCGCTGTGCCCGAAGCCGTACATCGGGGCGGTGTCGATCGTCGTCACCCCGGCGTCGATGCTCGCGTGGATCGCCTTGATCGCCTCGTCGTCGTCGGTGCCGCCCCAGTACCATCCGCCGATGGCCCACGCGCCGAAGATGATCGGCTGCACCATCAGGTCGCTCTTCCCTAGCCGTCGCGTCTCCATGGTCATCCTCCCTCGTGGCGAGCCGAGCACGGCGCCAGTCCGCGCCGGTGCCCGTCGTCGCGTTCTGCTGTGGTAACGTACCGCTCGACGCGCGCCCGCGCGAGGATCAGCGGGAGGACAGGCAGCGTCCTCTTCGAGGACGAGGAATGCCTGTCCCACCGTCGCGACGACGCACGACATGACGCTCCTGCGCGAGCATCAGACGGGTGCGCCGAGCTCGAACGTCTTCCCGACGAACGCGTGCTCCTCCTCGGTGAGCCGGAAGCTCGCGGCGCCGGCATTCTCGCGCGCCTGCGCGGGGTTGCGCGCGCCGACGAGGGCGGCCGTCACGCCGGGGCGATGGATCACCCAGTTCACCGCCACCTGCGCGAGCGTCGCGCCGTGCGCCGCGGCGATGGGCCGGATCTTGTCGAGCGCATCGAGGACGCGGCGGCGGTTCTGCGGCTTGTACCACGGATGCGCCGCCCGCAGGTCGGTCGTAGGGAACGTCCGATCCATCGTGACCTTGCCGCTCAGGAGGCCGTGCTCCATTGGGCTGTAGCAGATCACGCCGACGCCGCGCTCGCGACACCACGGCAGGAGCTCCGCCTCCGGCTCGCGTTTGAGGAGGTTGTACCGCGGCTGGGCGCTCACGACGCGGCCGTAGTGGAGCGACTCGTTGATCCGCTCCGACGAGTAGTTGCTCACGCCGATGTACCGGATCTTGCCCTCTTTCTGGAGCCGCACCAGCGCCTCCATCGTCTCGGCGACCGGCGTCGTGTAGTCGGGCCAGTGGCACTGGTAGAGGTCGATGGCCTCGATGCCGAGGCGCTTCAGGCTGCGCTCGCACTCCTCGATGATCGAGTCCTTCTTGAGCACGCGATGGAGGGCCACCTCCTTCCCATCGGGGCCGATCGTCCTCATCGAGAAGACCCCGTCGGTCCGGTCGATGCGCGGCCCGCACTTCGTGGCGATGGTGACCCGGTCGCGCCGGCCCTTGATCGCCCTTCCAACCACCGTCTCGCTGTGCCCGAAGCCGTACACCGGCGCCGTGTCGATGGTCGTGATCCCGGCGTCGATGCCCGCCTGGATGGCCTTGACCGCCTCGTCGTCGTCCGTGCCGCCCCAGAGCCAGCCGCCGATCGCCCACGCGCCGAAGATGATCGGCGAGACCATGAGGTCGCTCGTCCCGAGTTGCCGCAGTTCCATCCGTGTCCTCCTCGCTGATGCGTGTCGCCGTGCCGACGTGCGCCACTGAGAACGCCCAACAGAGAACGTGCGTCGGGGTGCGTCGCACCCACTACAGTCGCGGTCATTCTGAACGCAGTGAAGAATCCCTCAGTTTCTGGGGACGCCGCGGCAAACACGCGACGGTGCCGCCGCGGGTCGCACGCGCAAGACCGGATGATACGCAGGGCGGCCGGCTGTCTCAACGGTCGGGCCACGGACGACAGGGCGATTGCATCAGACGAGGCGTCGCAGCGGCTCGCTCCCGTCTCACCGTGCAGCTCAGACCAAGAAACCCGTCACCATGTCTTTGACGGCGCGGCGAGTGACCCGGCGAATGAATTCGCCGGGCGACACCCTCGACCCAGTTTCCTCATGCAATCGCCCTGCCACGGACGAGCCCAAGCGGGCCGCGAGAACCGGTAGGTTCGCGGCCGTGACAGGGTTACATTTCGTGGTCGCACCTGCGCGGCGCGCACGTACGGCGCGCGTGCGGCGATGTTGAGGCGTCCGTGCCACGGCGATAGGGGTAGTGAGGCCACCGCGGCGGCGCACCGCACGCAGGAGCCCGGCGATCACGAGGGAGGAGCGCATGGTCACCTTGAGCGGGTTCGGCGACGAAATCTCGGCGGACCTGGTCGAGCAGATGGACGTGATGGAGTCGGAAGGCATCCGCCACGTCGAGCTTCGCGGCGTCTGGAATACCGGGGTGCTGCGCCTGACCGACGAGCAGCGACGCGAGGTCAAGCGCCAGATCGACCGGCGCGGGTTCCGCATCTCGTCGATCGGGTCGGGGCTCGGCAAGATCAAGATCGACGACGACTTCGCGCCGCACGTGCGCGACTGCGAGATCGCGATCGAGACGGCGAAGTTCTTCGGCTGTCCGTACATCCGCGTCTTCTCGTTCTACGTGCCGCAGGACGCGCCGATCCGTGCGCGGCGCGAGGACGTGATGCGGCGGATGCGGACGCTCACGGACATGGCCGCCGCGGAGGGAATCGTCCTCGGCCACGAGAATGAACGCCACATCTACGGTGAGAAGCCCGCGGAGTGCCGCGACATCCTCGACACGATCGCGAGCCCCAGCCTGCGGGCGATCTTCGACCCGGCGAACTTCATCCAGGCGGGCGTGCGACCGTACGAGGAAGGCTGGCCGCTGCTGAAGGACGACGTCGTCTACTTCCACATCAAGGACGCGCGCTTGGCCGACGGTGGCGTTGTCCCTGCCGGCGAGGGCGACGGGCGCATCCGAGACATGCTCCGAGAGAAGCTCGTCGTCGAAGGTTGGGAGGGCGTCCTCTCGCTCGAGCCGCACCTGAAGATCGCCGGCCCGGCGGGCGGCTACTCGGGCCCGCACTCGTTCAAGGCGGCGGCGCAGGCACTCAAGCGCATCCTCGACGACCTCGGCGTCGCGTATTCCTGAGGCCGGTCGCCGCGCGCATGACGACGCCGGCACCGCGCGGACTTGGAGATGTCTCGACGGTCGCGCGGACGATTCGATCCGCGCCGCACCATCATGGGAATCGGGAGAACCAGGATGGAGACTCCGCAGTTGCTCATTCGCCGTCCACTTGGGAGCGGCCTCAACGAGATCGTCGGCCCGGGCAGCTCGCTCATGGAGTACCTCGAGTTCAGCGTGATCCTGCTGAACGAGGGCGAGGAAGCGGCCGTGGGATTGAAGGATCAGGAGGCGGCGCTCGTCGTCCTCGACGGCACGGCGACCGTGCGTGTCGACGCGATGCGCTACGAGCGAATCGGCGGGCGCAACGACGTGTTTCTCGGCAACGCGGCGACCGTGTACCTGCCGTGCCACCACGCGGCGACGATCTTGGGCGCGGGCCTCGGCCCGACGCGGGTGGCGGTCTGCCGCGCGCCATCCACGCTGCGCCGCGGACCGGCGCTGATCCGGCCGGAGGACGTGAAGGTGAAGTCGGTCGGCCGCGGCAACTGGCGGCGGGCCGTGAGGGACATCATCGATCACACGTTCGATGCGGCGCACATCGTCATCGGCGAGACGGTCAACCCGCCCGGGAACTGGTCGTCGAGCCCGCCGCACAAGCACGAGGTGGACGATCCACCGAACGAGGTGAAGATGGAGGAGATCTACTTCTTCCAGGTGAAGCCGACGCAGGGCTTCGGTTTCCAGCGGATCTACACCGACGACCGGTCGCTCGACGTCACGTACGCGGTCGAGCAGGACGACACCGTGCTGCTGCCGAGAGGCTACCATCCCGTGGCGGCCGGGCCCGGCTACCAACTCTACTACCTCTGGTTCATGGCCGGCCCGACGAGCCGCGTGCTGAGACCGAAGGACGACCCGGCCCACGCGTGGCTGAAGGCGGTCGAGCCGGTCATCGACGGGCTGTCGTAGGGAGAGGGAGGATGTGCCGTTCTGGTACGTCCGGCGCGCAGGATCGGCGCTACGGTCGGACGCGGCATTCTCGCATGAGATGACGTGCGGTCGGAGGTGCGAAGGCGGAAACGGAGAAAGGACGGGGGCTGGGGCGCGAAGCCTGTCAGCCCCCGCTATGGCTCGACTCGGGATGTTCGGTTACGGCTATTCATCGTCGACATCCTCGGCGTCGAGTTGGTCGGTGATCGCGCCCTCGTCAAGAACCCCGTCCACTTCGCCCCACGCGCCGTCCTCGTCCTCGTCATGGAGGGGAACCGTGATAGGTGGAACTTGCCGGAGCGGCTCGGCCTCCTTGATGTCGGGCATCACCTTGTCCTGAGCACCCTTCGGGGCGCGGCGATCCTTCTCGTAGAGAAGACCCATCCTCTATCACCTCCTTTCCTGACGGGATATGCTGGCGGGCATTCTGTCCGCGAGCATTGCAAAGATCGCGCCAATATCCTCGCATGGGCGCCAAGTTACCATCGACTCCCTGTCCTGTCAAGAACAGGTGCCAGCGTGCCCGACAGGCGCTCCATCCTGGGACCCTCCATCCGGCCCATCCTGCCGAAGCCGGGCCCTGGCGGGCGCGTGCGCTTCTATGCTACTTTCTGGATACGCAAACGACGCGATCCGGAAAGTGGTTCCCACTGCCCCGACGAAGGACGACGCGATGACGTTGCCGCGCCCTATCATTGTTGCCCCGTCGATACTTGCCGCCGACTTCTCGCGCCTGGAACAGGAGATCCGGCTCGTCGAACAGGGAGGCGCCGACTGGCTGCACTTGGACGTGATGGACGCGCACTTCGTCCCGAACCTGACGTTCGGGCCGTTCATCGTGAAGGCCATCCGCCGCCTGACGACGCGGCTCCTCGACACGCACCTCATGATCACCGATCCGGTGGGCTACGCGCCGCGCTTCGCCGAGGCGGGCAGCGGCCTTATCACGTTCCACGTCGAAGGGGTGAAGGACCCCGCCGCGGCGGCGGCAAGGATCGCCGCGACGGGCGTGAAGGTCGGAGCGTCCATCAAGCCGGCGACGCCCGTCTCCGCCCTGTTGCCGATCCTCGACCGCCTCGACCTCGTGCTCGTGATGTCCGTGGAGCCGGGCTTCGGCGGCCAGGCGTTCATGCCCGAGTCGCTCGAGAAGATCCGCCAACTGCGGCGGGAGATCGACCGTCGCGGCAGCCGCGCGCTCATCGAGGTGGACGGCGGCATCAACCCGGAGACGGCGATCCTCGCCTACCAGGCGGGCGCCGATGCCTTCGTCGCCGGCACGGCCGTCTTCCGCGCCGACGACCCCGCCGCGGCGATCGATGCCCTTCGTCGCGGCGCGGAACACCCATGAATCGGATGCGATGATCCCATGACCATCGACCTCATTGTGCCCGAACCGGCCGACCTGGCGGAGCTGCGCGCGCGGTATAGTACCTGTGCGCGCTGCCCGCTCGCCCGGTCGCGACGGCGCACCGTGCACGGAGCAGGATGCGCCGACGGCGGCATTGTCCTCGTCACGGACCGCGTCACCGGGCTCGACGAGCATGAGGGACGGCTCCTGAGCGGGCCCGCGGGCGTACTGCTCGGCCGCATCCTCGCCGCGCCGAAGGTGGAGATCCCGGCGGAGCGGATCTACGTGAGCAGCATCGTCCTCTGCCGCGGGCCGCGCGACCGGATGCCGCGCCCGGCGGAAGTGGCTGCGTGCCGAGGTCGGCTGCAGCGGGAGATCGCCCTCGCGGAGCCGCGCGCGATCGTCGCGCTCGGCGCACGGGCGGCGAACATGTTGGCGGAGACCGCGTCGGATCGGCAGTTCGGCGCACCGGCAGCGGCGGAAGACATCGCGGCGGCGGCGGTCTGGAGCCTCTGGCACGGGGCCAATCCGCCCGTGCCGCTCCTCCGTACTCTGGACCTGCGCGAGGCGCTCTGGGGTCCCGCGGAGATCATCCGGCGCAGGAAGCGCATCATGTACAGCCATTGGCAGGCAGTTTCTGCACGCTTTCGTGAGCTCGGGGGAGTCGCTCCCGTGGAATCTGCAGAAGAGGCCGTCCCGTGAACGTGCGTCTGCTGGGTACCGGCGCCGCCGAGGGCATCCCCGCGCTCTACTGCCGGTGCCGCGTCTGCGAGGAGGCGGCGCGCATCGGCGGGCGCGAGGTGCACACGCGCTCGTCGGTCCTCATCGACGGCCTCGTCAAGGTGGATCACGGGCCCGACACGTACGCGCAGAAGCTGAAGTTCGGCCTCGACCTCGGCGCCGTGACGACGCTGCTCCTCACTCACGCGCACGAGGACCACTTCACGCCATCGGAGCTCATCTGGCGCGGGCAGCACTTCGTCCGCTCCGACGGGCCCGCGCCGCTCGGCGTCTTCGGCAACGCGACCGCGGAGGGATGGCTCGCCGAACACGGAGCGCGGTACGGCTTGAGCCTCGCCGAGGTGTGCGAGGAGCTTCGCATCGAGTTCGTCCCCGTCGCGCCGTTCATCTCGTTCGACCGCGGGCCGTATGCGATCCATCCGCTCAAGGCGGAGCACGACGCGCGGCAGGTCGCGCTCAACTACGTCGTCGCGGGCGGCGGCCGGGCCATCCTCGTCGGCTTCGACACCGCGCGCTACGGCGAGGCGGCGTGGGAGTACCTCGGTGGCTTCCGGCTCGATTGCCTCCTCATGGACTGCACGTTCGGGCGGACGCCGAGCGTTGGCCGCGAGCACATGGCGCTCGACGACAACGTCCGCGTGCGCGACGAGATGCTGAGGCGCGGGATCATCGAGCCGGACGCGCGCTACGTCCTCACGCACATTTCGCACGGCGGCGACGCGCTCCACGGCGAGCTTGCCGACCTCGCGGCGCAGCACGGGATGGTCGTTGCGTACGACGGGATGGAGATCGAGGTCTGACGGAAGGAGCGACGCGGATGGGCGATGCAGAGCTGGTTCTGCGGTACGGGTGCAATCCCCACCAGACGCCGGCGCGCGTCATCCGCCGGTCGGGGACGCTGCCGTTCAAAGTCCTCAACGGCGCACCCGGGTACATCAACCTGCTCGATGCGCTCAATTCCTGGCAGTTGGTGCGGGAGCTGAAGGCGGCGCTCGCTCTGCCGGCCGCGGCGTCGTTCAAGCACGTGAGCCCCGCGGGTGCGGCCGTGGCGGTGCCGCTCGGCGATGCGCTCCGAAGGGCCTACATGGTGGACGACATGGCGCTCTCGCCGCTCGCGGAGGCGTACGCCCGGGCGCGCGGCGCCGATCGCGTGGCGTCCTTCGGCGACTGGGCCGCGCTGAGCGATCCCGTCGACGTGCCGACCGCGCGTCTCCTGCGCCGCGAGGTTTCCGACGGGGTGATCGCGCCGGGGTACGACCCCGAGGCGCTGGCCATGCTGAAGGACAAGCAGAAGGGCCGGTACCGCGTGATCGAGATCGACCCCGCGTACGAGCCGGAGGAGATGGAGGCGCGAGACGTCTTCGGCGTCACCCTGGAGCAGCGGCGCAACGACCTCCGCGCCGGGCCCGCGATGCTCGAGAACGTGGTGACCAGGCGCCGCGTGCTTCCCGAAGCCGCTCGACGTGACCTCCTCGTCGCCCTCGTCGCGCTGAAGTACACGCAGTCCAACTCCGTGTGCCTGGCGTTCGACGGGCAGGTGATCGGCATGGGCGCCGGGCAGCAGTCTCGCATCGGCTGCACGCGGATCGCGGCGGCGAAGGCGGACGCGTGGTACCTGCGACAGCACCCCGCCGCCCTCGCGCTGCGGTTCCGCGACGGCACGAAGCGCCCCGAGCGGGATAACGCGATCGACGGCTACCTCCGGGACGACGACGCGCCGGAGGAGGGAGGGCGTCGGGAAGCCGCGTTCGAGGAGACGCCGCGCCGCCTGAGCCGCGATGAGCGGCGCGCCTGGCTCGCTGGCCTGGGCGGCGTCGCGCTCGGGTCCGACGGCTACATCCCCTTCCGCGACACGATCGACCGGGCGCGGCGGAGCGGCGTCTCGTACGTCGTTCAGCCGGGCGGCTCGATCAGGGATGGCGAGGTGATCGCCGCCTGCGACGAGTGCGGGATGGCGATGATCCTCACCGGCGTGCGGCTATTCCATCACTAGGCGGCGCTCGGCGGGCACTCACGGGGCGACATCCTGCGCGCGTGAGCCGCGGGCGGAGGAGGCCGAGGCGACGAACCGCGCGGCGAAGACGCGCAGGTCGTCGAAGAGGCTGTAGAACAGGGGCACCATGAAGAGCGTCATGAACGTCGAGGCGACGAGGCCGCCGATCATCGCCAGGCCAAGGGTGTCGTAGGGGATGCCGACCATGTTCGCGTTGCTGATCGCCATGGGCACGAGGCCGAAGACCGTCGTGCCGCTCGTCATGAGGATCGGCCGCAGCCGGTTCCTCCCGGCCTCCATGATCGCAGTGCGGCGGTCGAGGCCATCGGCGCGGAGGCGGTTGACGAGGTCCACCAGGACGATGGCGTTGTTCACGACGACGCCGATGAGGACGATCGTTCCGATCATCGCCATAACGCCCATCTGCGATCCCGTGACGTAGAACAGCCAGTAGACGCCGAGGAAGCCGAAGGGGATCGAGACGATGACGGAGAGAGGCAGGATGAACGACTCGAACAGGATGCCCATGAGGAGGAAGACAAACGTCACCGCCATGATCATGGCGAACCTCACGTCCGAGAACTCGTCCTCCATCCGCTCGAACTGACCGCTCAACGACCACTGGTAGCCGCGCGGCAACTGCACGTCCTTCATCGCGGAGGTGATGCGGTCGGCGAGGCTGCGGATGTCCTTGGTCGGGCTGATGGCGGTGACGATGACGCGCGTTTTGCCGTCCTCGCGGGAGATGCTCTTCAGGTCCTTGCCGACCTCCACGTCGACGAGCGAGCCGAGCCGGACGCGGCTGCCGCCCGGGCCGGCGATCACGAGGTTGAGCACCTGATCGAGTGTGCGTCGGTCCTCCTCGCGGAGGCCGGCCTGTATGGTGATGTCCCGCTCCGGGGTATGGAACGGGTTCAGCTCCACGCCGCGCATGACGTAGCCGACGGTCGACCCGATCGTGCCGCCATCGATGCCGTACTCCATCGCGCGCATCCGATCGACGCGGAGGCGGAGCTCGTCGGTCCCTTCGTCCATGTCGGACTTGACCTCGGTGATCTCCGGAAGCAAGCGCAGGCGACGTTCGACCTCCCTGGCCAGCCGCACGAGCGTGCGGGTATCGTCGCCGAACAGCGTCACCGACGTGCGCTGGGTCTCATCCTCCCGTCGGTCGACGCTGAGCTCCACGCCGGCGAAGCGCGGCGCGTTCTTCCGGAAGTGATCGAGCGCCTCCTGGGCGGAGAGCGGCACGTCCGCGGGCAGGCCGGCCTTCCGGCGCAGGTTGTGCCACGCGTACGTGTACCACGGCCGCGTGTCCGGCTTGAGGATCGCCCAGATGCTTCCGCCTCCCTGCCAGTAGCGGGTCTCGACGTAGTCGAGGCCGTACCGCCGCCGATTGGCCTCCATGAACGCCTCGTAGCGGCGCAGGATGCGGTCGGCCTGTTGCGGGCTGTAGTGGTCCGGCATGTCGAACGACACGCTCAGGTTCGCCACGATGTTGCCCTGGCCGTCCTCTGAGCTGACGACCTTGTCCAGCGGGATCGCCAGACTCGCCATGAGCACGAGCGCGATGAGCGCCATCTCGAGCCGATGGTTCATCACCCAACCAAGCCCGCGCTGGTACGCGTTCGCGAGGAGCACCACCGACCGCGGCTCCACAGGCGGCTTCCCGCTCATGATCCGACTCATGACGAGCGGGATGAACAGGAGCGCGACGAGGAGGCTGCCGAGGAGTGCGAAGGACACCGGCATCCCGATCCGCGCCATGATGAACGCCATCTCCCGGCTGCCCGTCATGAAGATGAGCGGCATGAACACCGCCACGGTCGTGAGCGTCGAGACGGTGATCGCAAGGCCGACCTCGCTCGCGCCGTGGAGCGCGGCGCGGAACAGGCCCTCCCCGGCGAGGCGCCGCACGTAGATCGCTTCGGTCACGACGATGGAGTTGTCCACGACCATGCCAAGGCCGATGATGAGGCCCATCATCGTGATGATGTTGAGCGACCAGCCCATGAAGTAGATCAAGGTCATCGAGATCAGGACGGAGAGCGGGATCGCCGCGGATATGACGAGGGTCATGCGGACGCGGCGCAGGAAGAAGTAGAGGACGAAGATGGCGAAGAGGCCGCCCCAGAGGCCGGTGCTGCGCAACTGATTGAGCGAGGTCAGGATGATGGTCGCTTGGTTGAGGAACACGTGCGGCGTGAACCCCGCCAGTTGCGGCCGGCGGAGGATGTCTCCCTCGAGCGCCGCCAGGACGCGCTGCGCCACGTCGATGGTGTTCGCCATGGACTCCTTCTGGACCATGACGGTCACGCCGGGGTGCCCGTCGAAGCGGAAGAACTCGTGGCGCTCCGGCGGCGCGTACACCACCTCGGCGAGGTCGCTGAGCACGAGGCCCGGGTGCCCCTCGATCGGCAGGTTCCGGATCTCCGCCAGCGAGGTGAAGCGCGCGTCCGACCGGACGTAGAGCTTCTCGCCGCCATCCCGGACCCAGCCGCTGCTCATCGCGAAGTTGTCGCGTTCCAGTTGCTGGATGAGGCGGTAGACGTCCACGCCGTGCGCGTTGACTCGGTCCTGCACCAGGCCGATCTCGACGCGGTAGACCTCGGCGCCCCAGACATCGACCCTCGCGACGCCGTCGAGCCGCTCGATGGGCTGTCGAATCTGCTCGTTGACGACCGCGTAGAGGTCGGTGAAGCTCCCGGTCACCGGGAAGTCGATGCCGAGCACCGGGATGTTCTCCATGTTCCATCGGTGGACGTACACCCGCCTGACGTCCGAAGGCAGCTCCGCCATCAGCCGGTCGATGCGGTCGCGGAGCTGGTTGTACTCCTCGTCCATGTCGGCGTTCTGGTCGAACTGGATGAAGGCGCCGCAGCCGTTCGCGTCGCTGTTCGTATTGAGCCGGTCGATGCCGCTCATGGTTCGCAAGACGCCTTCGAGGGGCCGGGCGATGCGCTGCTCGACCTCGGCGGGGCTCGAGTTCGGATACGGGACGTAGAGGTAGAGGAAGGGGTTCTCCTGCCCGCTCGGCAGCATGCTGACGGGCACGCGCGTGTAGGCGACGTAGCCGACGACGAGGAGGGCGACGAAGGCCATGACGACCGTCACGGGCCGGCGCAGCGAGAGGCTTGGGAGAAAGCCCTCGCGAAGATGGTGCGTCACGGGCACGGAAATGCCTCCGGACGAGGGGACATCTGAATGTACCGGGGTACACCGAGTACGGACAGGGGAACGCCGCGCTATGTTTCGGCGGTCGGCGCGTCGTTCCAGACGTATTCGCCGGTGTCCTTGATCCAGAGGCTGATGCGCCGCTCGCGGAACCAGCGGAGGAAGAGGCCCTCGTCGGCCAACGCGGCTTGCCGGGCGTAGGTCACGGCGAGGCCGAGGAGGAGCCGCCAGCTCAGGAAGGCGATGATGAGGACGAGCACGACGAGGAGGTACTCGCGGCGCGAGGCGACGAGGACCGCGCCGGCAAGGGAGAGCATGGTGAGAAGGAGAAGCAGGATGCCTGAAGCGCGGCCGATCATCGTGGTGCCTTCGCCGCCCAGGATGACCCATCGCCGCGCGTAGCGGCGGTCCACCCCGAGGACGACGCGGCGCCGGCGCAGATCGTCCTGGAGCAGCGGAAACGTGGGCCAACGTCGCCGCAGCTCCGCCTCACCCGCTGCCATTCCCACCCTCGCTCGCCGGGATACCTTCCTTGAGCGTCGCGACGACTCTGGGCACGACGTCCGCCGGGATTTTCGACTTGATGTTCCGCAGCTCGGCCATGACGTACCGCGTCGACTTCGCCACGTCCATAGGTGGGGATATCTCCTCGACGAACTTGCTGATGAGCCGCACGTCGCGCGTCGGCAGGCCGGTGTGCCGCGCCACATCGGCGACGCTCGCCTTGAAGACCGGCTCATCGGTCGTCGCCCGCTTTGCCGTACGGCGCGGCATCGAGGGGAGGTAGTCGGTCGGGTCGCCCGCGTCTCTCGGCCCCTCGTCATCCGCGTCGACCGGCGCATCATCCGCCTGGTCGTCCGCCGCGGAGGTCACGTCGTCGTCGGTCGCGGTCTCGGCGGACGGCTTCTTCGGCTCGACGTCGACCCGCGCGGAGGCGGTCGGCTCGCGCACGGCCCTTTCGAGCTCGGGCTGCGCGGGTTCCGTCGCCGCGGCGGCGGCAGAGGTCGTCGGCTCCTCCGTCGCAGGAGGTTCCGTGTCCACGGGCGTGGGCGCCGTACCTTCGTCGTCGAACACCGGCTCGTCCTCGTCCGCAGCGGATGCGGATGGGGACGAGCCCTTGTGGGCGGGCTTGCGGCGGCTCGCCTGCGAACGCTTCAGCCCATGTGACGAGCGATCCGCGGATAGCTCGATCGCCTCCCGCTGCACCGCGGTGATCGCGCACGACTTGCAGAGGTTTGCGGCGCGGCCGTTCACGGTGAGCTGCACGACGAACGGGTACATGCCCCCGCAGCCGTCGCACAGCACGAAGCCGTCGACGAGCGCGTCGAGCTGCCCGCGCAGCCGGGAGATCTCGCCATGCGTGCCGGAGGAGACCGGTCGCTTGCCCAGGTCCGCCAGTTCGGCAGCGATCAGTGCGATGGTTTCGGCGAAGCTCGTGCCGGGCGACATCATGCGTTCCCCCCGCGATAGGGCACTATGCACCGTCGGTTTCTTCATGGGTAGAACCACCCATTCCTCTTACGCCCGTTCCACCTTCTAGTGCCCGAAGATAGGGGAAAGACACCCCTTCGCCAATGGCAACCTCACAGGATTCGTCACGCCACCGCCATGCCGAACACCCACGCGGCGTTCAGACCGAAGATCCGCCGCTTCTCTTCGTCGTTGATCCGCGCGCTCGCCACGTACCCGATCTGCGCGCGGCAATCGATGAACGGGAGGTCCGTGCCGAACAGGATGCGCTCGGAGCCGACTGTGCGCACCATGCGCTCCAGGAGGCCCTGCTTGAGCAGGGACGCGGTGATGTCCAGGACCAGCGTATCCCTCGCGAGCGCGGCCTCCAGCGCCTCGTCGACGCCGGCCCACGAGCCACCGGAGTGCCCAAGGATGATCGGGACCGACGGGTACCGTCGAGCGACGTCGAGGAACGCCGACGGCCGGCAGTGCGGATCGCCCGCCCAGGTATGTGCGAGGACCGGGATCGCGTGCTCCTGGGCGAACTCCCACATCGGCCGGTACCGCTCGCCGACGGCCGGATAGGCATGCATGGACGGATGGATCTTGATCCCGACGGCGATCGGCCGATCTCGCGGCAGGAGCATGCGTCCGAGCTCGGCGATGATGGCCTCGGCGGGCACGTTCGGGCTGACGCAGCAGTAGGGCAGGATACGGCCCGGGAAGCTCCGCGCCGCATCTTCGGCGATGCGATTCGCCGCGACCATGTCGGGTCCGATGCCGTAGTGCGGCGCAGCGATACAGCAGCGCACGCCGACGAGGTCCATCCTGCGCACCATGCCTGCCGCCGAGGGATCGGCCGGGATGGCGAAGGCCTGCCACGGCCCCATGTGCGCGTGAGCGTCGATGACGAGCTCGTCCGCGAGCGGTTGGCCCCGGCTGACGAGGTCCCACCATCGGTTCACGGCCGGCCTCCGTCCCAGAGAAGCCGTTCGAGCGTCCCCCCGGCGATGGCGGCGCGCGCCTCCGGGGCGATCTGGGCGTACGTGATCATCGAGACGGCGCCGCCGGGAGCTGCCTCGGGCAGCCCGGTGCCGAAGACGAGCCGCTCCGGCCCGAACCGCTCGACGACCGCCTCGATGCCGCCGCAGGCCTGCCAGAGCGAGGTCTCGAGGACGAGCCCGCAGTGGGCTGCGAGGAGCGGCCAGGCCCAACGGATGAGGCGGTAGCCGGGCCGGCAGATGATGAGCGTGAGCGCCGGATGCCGCGACAGGACATCGTCCACTTCGGGCCAGTCGGCCTGCGTCGCGTCGATGAGAACGGGGATGCCGGCCTCGGCGAGCGGGCCGAAGAGCCCGGCCGTCCAGCGCGCGCCGATGCCGAAGTTGTGGAGCCGCGGGTAGATCCGCACGGCGCGCGCGCCCGCGGCGGCAAGGTACGCAAGGAGCGCGTCGCCCCGAGGGAACTCGCCGGTATCGGGCGGCAGGACCACGAAGCACGGGACGAGCCCGGCCCGACCCGCGAGCTCGCCGGCCAGCCGCTCGTTGCCCGCGAGAGGATCGTAGTCGCGCGCGACGGCGCTCGTCACGAGTGCCCGGTCGATGCCCACCGCGGCGAGTGCCTCGATGGTCGCGTCCAGGTCGAGCCACGCCTCCGCTGGCGCGGCCGCCTGAGGACCGAGGAGGCAGTTCGCGTCGAACCAGGGCACCACCAGTGTCTCCATACGGGCTGCATCTGCGGCGCCGCCGAGCGCCGTCCGTCAGCCGCTCGCCGGCAGGAACAGGTCGAGCCGCGTATCCGTGGGGCCCGATGACGTCACGAGGATGGTCCCCCGATGGAGGGTCATGATCCCCCATGCCCTCGCGAGGTACAGCTCCGCGCCCTTGCCCTTGCCCTGGGCGGTGAAGTACGGGTCGAAGAGTCGTTCGCGGGCTACCGGAGGCACGGGGTCATGCTTGTGGCCGATGCGGACGACGATGTACGGTCCTGGCGCCACGCCGAGCGAGGTCGCCAGCCCGCTGGACACCTCCTCCTCCGCGAGGCTCACGCTGACCGCCTTCGCGCCGGGGAGGACGCCCGCCACGCCGGTGATGGCCTGCTCGAGCGCCTCGCCAAGCAACTGCGGGTCGATCTTCGCCTCCGGCAGCGGCTCTGGCGTCTCGTACGCGACGGGGATCGTCGGCGGGATGCGACCGAGCACACCGGTCATGACCGCGGCGACGTCGCCGGGCCGACTCGCGAATGAGATGCTCCTCTGAGCGACGAACATGAGGAGGCCGGTGAGCTCATGGACCCGTCGGCCGGTCTCCTCGAGCGCTTCGAGGTAGCGCGTCACCGTCTCGGCGGGGGACCGGTCGGTGACCGCCTTCCGGAGGAGCGCCAGATAGCCAAGGAGGCCGGCGAGGAGGTTGTTCAGTTTGTGCCCGATGGCGCCCGAGGCGGCGGAGATCGACTCGCAGCGGGCCAGTTGCAGGCGTCGGGCCAGGTCACGCGCCTCGGCCGTGGCATCGGTCGCCAGCACCGCGATCGCCGCGTCGGGGGCATCTCGCGGCGGCGCGGCGGAACGGTGCAGCCATACCGCGATGGCCGACCCGTCGGGACGACGCGCGCCGAATCTCCGCGCGGGTGCCGATCCGGCGGTCGTCGAGGTGAGCCACGCCGCAAGCTCCACCGGCTCGTCCCACAGCGTCGAGGGCGAGCTGCTTGCGGCAAGAAGGTCGTCCATCGTCCTGAAGCCGAACAACGCGGGGGCGGCGGAGGTCGCCGCGTACAGCGAACCATCAGGACGGCACCAGAGGGCCGCCATGCCGAGCTGGTCCACGAGCTCGGCGGCGACATCGGCAGGTAACGTCGTCGTTTGCATCGACTCCCTCCCAAGGAATGACGCACGTCACACAAGCAAGATCGTTCTTTCCATAGCCATGAGCAAGCGTATCGATGGCCGCTCCGTCGGCCATCGATAGGGATCAATGGCGCCACGCGGCCGTCGGCGCCGCGTCACCCGCCGTCGCGCCGCGTCCGGTAGCGCGCGCGAAGCTCCTCCCTGAGACGCTCGGCCTCTTCCTCGGTGGTGCGGACCCACTCGTTCCTGGTCGCGTCCCACCGCCTGATCACGCGCGCCGGGTTTCCCACCGCGATCGTGTACGGCGGGATGTCGTCGGTCACGACCGCATTCGCCCCGACGCGGCAGTACCGTCCGAGCACGAGCGGCTCGCCGTTCTTCTTCCCGAGGATGACGGCGCCGGTGCCGACGAACGCGTCCTCTTCCATGATGATCGGCGCGCGGGTCGACGGTTGGCAGTGGTGCGGCGTGTCAACCTCGAGGCCGTGGTGCATGCCGACCACGCGCACGTACTGCGCCAGCCCCACGTGCCTGTGCAGTTCCACCGGCCCAAGGATGATGCAGCCGATGCCGGTGTGCACTCCGTCGTGGATGATCACGTCCCCCATGCCGTTGTTGATCACCACGCCCTTCTCGATGCGCGAGCACTTCCCGAGCGTGAAGCGGTGAAACGGCACGAGGTCCAGGCGAGACCCCCAGCTCACCCCGCGGAGGAAGTACCGCGGGAAGATGATGAGCAGCCACAACCAGAACCGCACCCGCGCGGAGTAGGGCTTCCTACGGAAGATGAGCGCCCGCGCGATCCCTTTCAGTGCCGGGGATTCCGTCAGCCGCCCCTTCAGGCTCATTGCGCGCTTCCTTCTCTGCGAGCTGGTCGTACAGAAGCTTGGCGAATGCCTGGCCGCGCATGTCCCACGTGTTCTCCCGCGCGGCAGCCATCCGCGCGGCGAGGCGGTCCGGCGCGTCGCCGGCGAGCTCCGATTCCACGGCGGCCACGAACTCCTCCGCCGTCGTTGCGATCGACACCACGGGCGCCAGCGGCTCGATGAGGTCCATGTTGAACGGCGTCGTGACGACGGGCCGGCCGGCGCCGAGGTACTCGAAGAACTTGAGGGGGTAGATCGTCGCGCTGACCGCGTCCACCTTGAACGGGATGATGGCGACGTCGAAGGCTTTGAGGTAGCCGGGAAGCGTCTCGTGGGGCTTGCGGCCGAGGAGGTGGACGTTCGGGCGACCGAACAGTGCGTCCGGCACGAAGGCGCGCTCGATCGGGCCGACGAGGACGAAGCGCCAGTCGGGCCGCATCGCCGCGGCGGCCAGCACGAGGTCGTAGTCGATCCGGCGCTCGATGTTGCCGAAGTAGCCGATCACCGGGCGGCCGAGCGCCGCGATGTCCGACGGGATCGGCGTCCCCGGATCGAGCGCGCGGCTGGCAACGTCGAAGCGCGCCGCGTTCGGGATGCAGTGCGTGTTCCGGTTGACCCGGGCCTTCTCTCGCATGAGCTGCGCGGAGGTCGTGATCACGAGATCGACCGCCTCCAGCAGCTCGCCCTCCAGCCGCGGGCCGTGCCGCAACGTGTACGGCTTGATCATCGCGTCGACGCAGTGGTAGACCGAGAGCGCGGGCGAGAGATGGTCGAGCGTCCGGCCGTAGTGGAAGTTGAACGAATTGATGAAGATGTAGTCGCGGAAGCCGAGCTTCTGGATCGCCCGACGGATGCGTCGCGCGAGCGCGCGGTTGCCCAGGCGGGACAGCGCGTCGTACGCCCGGCCTTCGGCCAGCGCGTTGATCGGCAGCGTCGGCGCGGGCGTCAGCACCCACATCCGCGGTCCCGGCTTCGGCAGCGGCCAGACGCCCGCGGAGAACGGGAGCATCTTGGACAACCGGCGCCGGATCTGCGGCGTGCCGAGCCCGCGCGCAACCTCCGTGATGGTGAAGGGATGGTCGACGTAGAGGACGCGGTTGTGCTTGGCCAGCTCGACCGAGATGCTGAAGCTCGCCGACTCGTACGGTCCATCCCATCGCGGCAGGGCGAGCACGACGATGTCCCTTCCCCGCAGCACGAGCCCCTCCTCTCACCCGGGGAAACGAACGCAGACGCCCGCAGAGGATAAGGTCGCACAAGGGGACGCCACGGGCAAGCTGCGCGGCCAACTGTCAGAGGATGCAGAGATCGCCGATGAGACAATCGGCGCATCGCATGGGGTCGCGCCGGCGCGGACAGCGCTCGAGGATGCCGAGGCGGGAGATGGCGTAGTCGTACTTCATGGGGTCGGCCGGATCGATCGCGGCGAGCGCGTCGGTGATCTCCCGCGCCATGCGCCAGTCCGCGGTGCGCCGGGCCGTGAGGCCGATGGAGCGGCAGATCCGCGCGACGTGCGTGTCCACCGGCATG
>Ga0315279_10003896_pt1 | contig 20369 bp, 17 predicted proteins | sample YL17G06_20_MG_FD_203694 | JGI IMG/M metagenome (GOLD analysis project Ga0315279, IMG submission 203694) | Sediment microbial communities from Yellowstone Lake, YNP, Wyoming, USA - YL17G06_20 | ecosystem: Environmental > Aquatic > Freshwater > Lake > Sediment | place: USA: Wyoming | collected... | reverse complement strand
CCTTTTGTGGCAGGTTTTCTGACTCTTTGCCAAGGAAAATATAATCGAACACCTCGGGTGTGAGAGTATCAGGTGCCATCTCCCTGATCTGGTGTGCGATAGTGTAATACGCCATGTATACGGTCGAATCTGAGAGCGGCTCGATAAGCTGGGTCGTATCCCATGGGAACCGGGTGCCGAGCCCCACGCGGCGGGTACATGCCCAGTCCTTGAGCCAGTCAACCGTCCGGTCGAATTCTATACGGACTTCGGGTGGGACGAGTGCCATGTCCTTTAACTGGTTCGATACCTGCGCCTTCCAGGCAGGATCGCTGTACCTGAGGAACCACTGGTCGTGCAGGATCTTCACCTTCACCCGGTTCCCGCATCGGCAGACGACGGGACGGGTGTCAAACTCATACATTATTGTGGAACCATACCGTTCGGTCATGAGCGCTGCAACTTCGTCGCGTGCAATCCTCACCGGTTTTCCGCCGTACTTCCCGAAGAGTTTTCCTTTCGCAAACTCCGATGAGTAAATCTCCTGCGTGAGCGCATCCATGCGGGAGTCGAGCTGGTCTGTGATGCCTGCTCTCTCGACAGCATCCTGCGCCGGCACCTCACCGTACCCCTCCACCCTGATCAGCGGAACCGGTCTGATCTGGGTATATTTCCCCTGCTGCTGGAGGTCGCGCAATGCAATGTAATCGAAGGGTGCATGGGCCGGGACACTCATGACTATTCCCGATGCCATGTCCGGGTCGACAAATGCTGCCGGCAGGATCGGGATCTCACCGCAGAGCGGGTGGGAGGCTGTGTTATCGATCAGGGATGTGCCGGGGATCTCTTTTTCGATGGTCACCGTGTGATCCTGCAGCAGGAGTTTTTCTGCTGCCTCCCTGCTGATCACCCATGGTTTGCCATCGACAAGCGCCTTCACGTAGACGACACCGGGGTTCACCCAGAGGTTGGTGACACCATAGATTGTCTCGGGGCGGAGCGTGGCAGTCGGGATGACTGCATCGCCAGACCTGAACATGACGAGAGTGAATTTGATCACTTCCGCTTTGTCGCCTTCCAGAAGGTCGTGGTCGCCTACCGGGTTATCATCAAATGTGCAGTACCGGACGGGGTGCTCCCCCTTGATCACGTGCCCTGCCTCGTACAGGTGCTTCCACTGCCACTCAATGAATTTTGAATAGGTCGGGTCGACGGTGGTGAACCGGCGCCGCCAGTCAATGGACAGGCCGCAGGCAGTCATAACACGCTGGTATTCGTCGGAAAAGTGTTTGACAATGGTCAGCGGGTCAGTAAACTTTTCAAGCACGGCGGGCGGCACCCGGTAGAGATCCCGGTAGAGCCTGATCGTTTTTTCATCATGGCGCGAGATCCTCTTTGAGATCCCAATCACCGGTGCACCGGTCACGTGGAACGCCATGGGATAGAGAACCTGCCTCCCGCGCATCCTCCAGAACCTTGCGATCACATCGGGAACGATATATGTTCTTCCATGCCCGACGTGCATGGCACCGCTCGGGTACGGGTAGGCGACGGTCAGGTAATATTTTTCCTGCTCCGACGGATCCGGTTCAAACGCGCATCTCCACAGATCATGTGCCCGTTGTTCGAATGCCCCCGGATCAAATTCGCTCAACGCTTACCACCTCTCTCGGTAAAAAACACCATTGCGTGACCGGTTACACCGGCCGCAGTTTGATGACCTCACCTGCGGTAGAGCGGCGGATCATTTCCTGTGCAATGCTCGAATTCTTGGCAAGATGGATCTCCCCGCTATCGTTCACCGTTGCGGTAAAGAGGTATTCCTTGCCTGCAAAGACGTCCACGATCTTGCCGTTATATTCAGGGGCCACAATCGTCAGTTGTTTTTTATCGATATGGATCTTCACCCCGCTGCCGAGGTTGAACTCCTCCTCGTCCTTTTTCTGTTTTTCGAATTCGCTCCTTGGTTTGATGTCAATCCCGATCCCGATCTTGTTCACGATCGCCGATATGTTCTTGCCACCTTTCCCAATCGCTGCCGGGACGTCCTTGTCATCGATATACACGACCGCTTTGGTGTCGCTGATCATCTGCACATCAACCTCGCCATCCGTGTAGCGCCCGATCTCCCGCTGGATCTCCTTTTCCGCGAGCTTCCACCCGCTGCGTTTCTCGGGCTCCTCACGTGGTGCGGTTTCTGTGGCAGGAGGGCGGATCTGTGGCACAGCCGGAGGCACGGGTACAGAAGGAACAGGGCGTACAGGTGACAGAGCGTGTGCACGCATCTCTTCAGCGGTCCGGACCAGCGGCATGATGATGGTCTCGCCATCATAACGGAAGACATCATACGCCAGATCGCCGGAATCGTAATCAGTTACCGTCGTGACAGGGCGGATATGCATCTCAGTTTCCATCCCCTCGGGCACCTTGATGGTGAACCCGAGATCATAGATCTTCGTGATCACGCCCTCTTTTACATAAATGATGGTGTTGATGATCTGCGAAAGGACACCGTAGTCCACACGGTCGGTGAACCGCTTGAGTGCATCGCGGACATCGGTTGCATGGACCACACCGACCATCCCCATTCCTGCGAGACGCATATCCGAAAACGTCCTGAAGTCCTCGTTCTTGCGCAGCTCATCAAAGATGACAAAGTCTGGACGTACCAGCATGAGCACATCAGCAGTATTCTGCATGCTGCCGTCAAGCATCGTGTACTGTGTGATCTGGTCGGGAACCTGCAGTTCCCGCGGGGCCTCCATCGTTTTGACAATAAACCCGCTCTCAGAAAGATAGATGGCGATGCTCTGGGCAAGCGTTGTCTTGCCGCTCCCCGGTGCCCCCGCGATGACCAGTCCGCGTTTGTCACCTGACAGCCGCTTTTTGATGATCTCTGCCTTTGAATAATCGGTGAGTTTGATATCGACGATTGGACGCACCGCGGTGATCTCCATGCCATCGGAAAAAGGGCGCCTCGCGATCGCGATCCGCATCGATCCGATCTGAACGACGGTGATACCTCTCTTTTCGACCTCGATGAACCCGTCGGGATCCCGCTTTGCCCGCTCGAGGATCTCCTGGGCGAGCGCCTTCAGTTCATATTCGGTAATCGGCTGGTCGCGGATTTTGACAAGACTCATCGCGCTGATCGTGCCCTTCTTTGCAACAGGGGAGACCCGCTCTTTTAAGTAAACGGCGATGGTATGCTCATCGAAGAACTGGTCAATCCCCAGGGGGACAAAGTCAGTCAACTGGGGCCTGAGATAGGTGACATTGAGCCCCTTTGCCCTTGCCACTTCCGCCTGAACGCTGTCGCTTGTGATGAACTGGGCTGCGTTCTCGATTGCGATATTGCGGATCATGGCGTCGATCTCACCTCCGCTTGCCAGTTTCACCTGTTCAAGCGTGGGGCGTGATCCGGAGAACCTGAGCTCGATGACCTTCTCTTCTGCCAGCCTGCAGAGCGCCTGCAGCTCATTGAGCCCTGAAAATCCGATCTCTCTCCCCTGATTTGCCTGTGCTTCGAGTTCTGCGACCACAGCTTCAGGGACGATTATTGTTGTTCCCTTATAATCCCCCGTTTTTATCATCGAGGTGATGCGCCCGTCGATCAGGACGCTGGTATCCGGTACCATTTTCATAAAAAGTTCGCTCCCGTATTGTTATTCCTCTGGTATTGGTCACTATTCTATTCCTCTTTTTTCAACGATCCAACATCGTTGATACGATACCGGTATGTGCTGCAAACATTTATATAAATACGGGGGAACTCTTCGTTTTGTCAGTCCTGATCGGGCATCACCGACAGGCAAACCTGCCAGGCCTCCCAGCCCCTCCCCACGGCCCATCGTTCTATTAAAAATGCAATATTTAATATAAGCATAATCTGATAGTTCATCGGATAAGTACCATGGCGGGAAAAAAGGCCGGCTTTCTGACAGAACCGCGGCGGGAGTATCTCAGACTACCCCGAAAAAAACGACGGCAGTCCTATTCTGAGAGCGAGAGGAACCAGTTTGATGACGCGATCCGCGAACAGGCAAGGTCTGCGCTCGATGACCTCATCCTGATCGCACAGGGATATGATGAGGAAGGGTTGCAGGCCATCTTTTCAAAGGATATGACCGAGGAGCTTGTCAGCACCCTCATGGACAGGATCGGTCTTGATGATGCAGAGGGCAATGGCAGGTATTACGAGATCCTCCTCAAAACAATTGAACAGCGAATCCATCAGAAATACAGGAAACAGGACCGGTTTTTCAAGCTCGAATCAACCAATTATCCCGTTATGCCCAGTAAACCGGCATACCGCGATGTTAAAACATATATGAAAAAATAGTCCCACCGGCACGCCCGCCGACCCCGATCCCCCTTCTTTTTTTTCTGCCGTTCAAAGGAAGGTTCGGAACCGAATCATCATGTAGGGTATACGGCGATTACCACGGGTATCGCTGCCACAAATGATTCATATCCTCAAAAGAACAAAAAAAAAGGTTCAGGTCCCGCTCTTTTCAGCCCTGCTGTTGAGGAAAAGGTAGAGTGCCGCGATAACCAGAAGGTAGCCGGATGTGCGGGCGGTGATCATGGCGCTTTCCCAGCTGGATGCCAGGCCAAGGAGGGTGTAGATGTGGGAAATCGCAAAAAGCCCGAATGCAATACCAATGAGCAGGGCGCTCGTCTGGCCTTTCTGCAGGTAGACAAGGATACCGAGAATAACGATGATCACACAGAGCACCGTATTCAGGACAGACACCAGATCCGGCACAAACACCATAGAATGACTCCTCACGTATCATGGACACGCAAAGAAAAAATACGTATGCAATAGTTACCTGCATTTGTGCGAGGAGTTGACTGGGAAGTCTGCGGATTATTCGCAACTTCAGAACAAAAAAGAGGGCAGAGACAGCCAGCCGGATGAAAAAAGGAGGGAATTTATTGTATCCCGGGTCTGGTTTTATAGACCTTTTCGGGATCAAATACCTTCGGTAACACAACGGCGCCATCAAGGGTGCGATAGAAGCAGCTCCGGTAGCCGGTGTGGCATGCAGCGCCGGTCTGTTCCACTTCATAGACAAGGCAGTCCCCGTCACAGTCCACGAGGATGCGCACGACCCGCTGGAAATGCCCGCTCTCCTCCCCTTTCTTCCAAATCTTATTTCTGCTCCGGCTGTAGTAGTGGGCAAACCCACTCGTATACGTGAGCTCGACTGCCTCTTCATTTGCATACGCTACCATCAGTATTTCGCCATTTTTTTTATCCTGCACAACAACAGGGATCAATCCATCTTCATATTTCAGTGCAATCATATTACCTGCCTCCTGTGACTATTTTCATGATCGCAAGGAGGAAGTCGCCAAAGATGATGGCCGTGATGAGGCCGGCAGTGATCGGGATGATAAAGGGCACTGCGTAGGAGATCCAGACCGTTCCTGCTTTCCGGTAGAGCGCCAGTTCCTTTGTATGATCTTCAGGATGCTCCCGCAAATCTTTTGTGTAAATACGCCCCTCTCCGGAATACATCCTCTGTACTGAATCCCAGAAACCGATAAACCGGCGCCCGATCGCTCCATTCTTCTCTTCAAATTCCTCCATGACAAAACCCCACGACTCCCTGATGGTGTCGCCCTTGACCGGGAACCCGAAGAACATATACATCAGCGGAGCACGGTTTTTTTTGATGACATTGATTACAAAGATGCCAAGCGGTGCCGCCATGTTCAGGATGAGGGCGTTGATCAGGGTGGAGAACGACGGGATCCCGAGAGGAGGAGTGCCAAGAAGAGGGGTAAAGGGGAATACCGGGATACAGAATGATATGAAAATAAGTGCCCAGGCATCCGCTCCCCCGAAGAAGTTCATTTCAGAGAATATATAGAAAACACCACAGAATACCGCCAGAAGGAGGATGATCAATGCGGGTGTCCCCCAACCATTGCCAAAAAGCATTGAAACAGAGGTAATTGCGAAAATGATGATGATCAGGACAAAATACCAGCGGTTGAGCGCACCCTCAACGCTGGACTCTTTTTTTATACGTTTCGATCCGTCCTTTTCTTCCGGTCTGGCCCGGTATTCCCTATAGGACACATAGGCAAAAATGCCCAAAAACATTGCATACCAGGGGACGAGCGAAAGGTTAGGGTTTTTCGCAAGGACAAACCATGACAGGGCGGGCAGGACAAGGACAACGGCAAGATAATACCACATCAAAGACTCTTTGTAATAAAATGCCAGGCCCAGAGAATCTTTTCTCCCCCTGTTGTTCAGGTAGTCCGCATAGAGAAAGCTCGTGACAAGTGCAAGGAAACCGGCAATCAGGCTGGCGTTACCCGTCATCTGCCAGAGAAGATACCCTGAACAGAGGATACCTGCGAAAAGCATTGGCAGCCAGAAAATAAACGGGACACGGCGTTCCCTGATATCAAGGTATGAGGCATAAAACAGGGTGGCTATGACTGCGATCGCCGAGATTACCATCGGATACAGGATCATAAATCAAGTATAACATTTTTTTTAAAAGCACTTATGGTTGGCGATACCGGATAAAAGCCGTTTTTTGTTCACGGTTTATAAAGGTATGGATACCGTATGCCTGCAGAACCGTATCCACACATTAATATTATGCAAGTGTCGAATATTCGATTAATAAAAAAGACCGAGTGTTCATTGGCATAGCATACCCCCATACAAAGCGAGATGTCACACGATGAAGATCCATGAGATGCTGGACAATATCCTGAAAGGATCGCGGTATCTTGGGACATTTGATCTCACAGGAATGCTCCAGTTTGCTGCAACACAGGGCGTTCATGGAATTGCTATTGTCAAGGGGGCCGAAAAGGAGCTCTATATCGCATTCCAGGCGGGTGAAGCGGAAGGTGCCATCTATATCGATGAAAAGGGGGTGCTTTTCGGTGACACAGCAGTGCTGATGGCCGACCCGAAAGAAAAGTACGTGCTTACTGAAATAAAACCCGAACTTGTTGAAGCCCTCATCATGGGGAGCAGGATCTATGACAAGAAGCGGTTAAAAAAAAGCATTTCCTACGACGTGCCCGAGATCGGGGGACCAAGTGGCGGCATCGGGGTTCTTTCTATCGGGCTGGCAAAGGAGGGAGTCCCGCAGAACGGCATCCGTGTCTCGATCAGAAAAGACGGAAAGATTGTTGGAAGCGATATCACAACAAACGATGGTACGGTCAGGTTCCGTGTCGCATTCGGCACCTATGACTGCATCGTCCAGGACAAGACGCAGGTCATCACGAAATACCGGATCGAGTTCGATGCATCACATGCGTCCATCCCGCTGGAGATATAAGACAAAAAATCGCGTGTTCCTTTGTCATTTCAGCTGATTGGATAAAGTCCTAGCCAACCGTTGGTCCGTGCAACAGACATTTTTAAAATATCAGGCAACAGCCAAAAATTTTTACCTAAGAAATCGGTCTTTCAAAAGGTAATTCAGGAGATTTTACTATTGAACTCTTTTTTGGTCCGACATAATGAGGGATCCCTGATTGGTGCAGGAAACGAATGAAAGATAGTGCTAAACTATCTTTTCCTCTCCCCCCAGACCATCGGGTTTTTGTGATAACCCCAAAAAAAGGGGTAATGTACATTCTCTCTTTTATCCGGGCCGTCCTTGTGGTAGTCGTTATACAACCATTCGGTGTTATTCCCTGCCTTTTGACTGATTGCAAGACGAAATACTTTAGTAAATGAACTGCAGAGCTAATCAGCATGGAAAAAAAGAAGATCGGGCGGGAGGATTTTGAAGCCCTTATCAAGGGTGAAAAGGATATCATGCCCTATATCGAGATGGATCCTGCCGCCGGGACCTATTCGGTTTTTGGTGTCAGGACGGCAAGCAACCCGAATTATCTTGTGAAAGCCATCTATGAAATGTATGAAACCAACCTCGGCAAGAAGCTTGCCGTTCAGGCAGTACGCAAGCTCTTCCGCTCCGTTGGCATGGGATCTGTCGGGCTTCAGAACCTGTTGAAAAAATTCGGGATGGACTTAAAACCGGCAGACTTCCTCATGCTCGTTTTCAAGCTCCAGCACCAGCAGGGTTGGGGGGCACCGTTTGAGCTTGTTGAGCAGAGTGAAAAAAGGATCGTAATCCGTGCAAAACAGACCTTTGAATCTCAGGTCATGAAGGACTGGAATATGGCGGTCTGCGGTATCCACCAGGGCTGGATCGAGGGGATACTTATCGCCGCCACCGGCAAGAACTGGTTTTGTCTCCATACCAAGTGCCATGCAAAGGGGGATGATGTCTGCGAGTTTGTTGCCGATCAGGTGGAGTCCAGCTGGAAGTTCAAAGCACAGGCAATCGTCAAGGGCGACTCTGCGATCACAGAATATATCGAACACAAACCTCTTGAGGGCAAAATCAAGCTGATCGACGATCCGGTTGTCATGATGCCGCGGTTCATCTTCACCTCCATGATGAATTCATTGAAAAAGACGATGGGCGAGATGCCCGCGGGCGGTGTCAACTACCGCGCATATACGGATATGGGCAAGGAAAATGTGGAGCACTACAAGAAGATGGGTATCACGAACCCCAACGTCCTTGCCGATATGGCGTTTGCCTTCTACTCCCAGATGGGCTGGTTCAGGATCATCAAGATGGAGTGGAATGAAGCGGCAAAGACAAAGACGATCACGCTTGAACATACGGTAGAGTCAGAAGCGTTCGGTACTACCGGGAAAAATGTCTGCTTTTGTACTGCCGGTCTCCTTGCAGGGATTGTCGAGGGTGCTTTCGGGATCAAGGTCCAGGGCCGCGAGATCAAGTGCCGGTCAAAAGGCGACGAACACTGTGTCTTTTCCATCACCAACAAACCCGAAAAACCCGAATGATTTGGTCCCAAAATATCTTTTTACTCAGGGTACAGTAGTAAATATAAGGTAAGCACTGATATCGATGTCACCCGGCAGCCGGATTATGATCGTGGAGGATGATGAGATTATTGCAAATCTCATCACCCTCATGCTTGAACGGCAAGGCTACCTCATCACGGCAAAGGTTTCGGCAGGTGAAGAGGCAGTGCTGAAATCTGCCGAGGTGATCCCCGATCTCGTGTTGATGGATATCAACCTGAATGGAATGATGGATGGTGTCACGGCGGCACGGTATATCTTTTCGTTGTTTCATTTTCCCGTCATATTCCTGACCGGCCTGTATGATGAGCGCCTGCTGGAACGTGCCAAAGCGTCAGAACCCTACGGGTATATCCTGAAACCATTCACCGAGAAGGAGCTGATCTCCAATATCGAGATTGCACTGCACACGAACAACATCCATAAACCGTATTTCGAAAAGTTCGGTATCGGAGACCCTAAAAAAATCATGACAATGGCGGAATCGATGATCATCACGGATATAAAAGGAAGGCTCATCTTCTTCAACCCGTCGGCATGCAGACTGCTTGACCAGCCTGAGAATAACCTGATGATGAAGCCCTTCAAAACCACCGTTCAGCTCGTCAACGAACAGACCCGGGAACAGCTGAAGGATCCGGTATCCGATGTAGTCCGGCAGATGCTTGCCGTGAGTTATGAAGTTAACACGATGCTGGTTACAAAGTCCGGAAAGCAGAAACCGGTGAGCGTGGTTGCCCGCCCCCTCATGGATGACCTGAACATACTCGCAGGAGTCGTCATCCAGATCCGGGAGAGGGTGCCAAAAGAAGTCCAGACTAAAATTATCGCGTGATACCTTTACCAATACTTTGCGGATGTAACCCCCGTCTCCCCCTTTTTACAAGGGGGCTCAATAATCCCTGCAAGACCAAAATTTACTGGATGAATTACCTGATGGAAAGGATAACACTCCGGCAAGCTCTGTGCCGGGGTGCCCGGGAATGCGGCATCCAGGGGTTTGCTGTACGCGGGGTTTCAATGGAAAAGGGACCATCCAATGCTGCCGTCGTCTGTGACAGTGGTCGTGTGAGAATATCCCCTGGCCATCCGGTTCAACGGAATGAAAAGAGGGGTATGAAAGAAGGCTATTTTCTCTTGAAGAGTGCTTTTGAGAACCGGTCGATAAATCCTTCCCTTTGCACCGCTGCCGTCTCTTCCTGGTAGGCAACCCCGATGATTCCCGAGGCAATTCGCTTGAATGCGAGGCTTGCGGGGGAGCTTGGGTATTTTATGACAATTGGCGTCTTTGCCGCTGCTGCCCGGCGCACGTTGGTATCTTCGGGAATGATCCCGATCACTTTCACGCCCAGCACCTTCTCCATCTTCCTGGTGATGACATCAATTTTATCCTGATCGACGCGGTTGATGATGGAACCCAGCACCTGTCCGCCAACGACTTCCGTCAGGATCTTGGTCTTGAGGGCATCAACAATTGAGGAGAGCTCAGGGTTAACGACAAGAATGACTTCATCAGCAACTGCAAGGGGGACGACGCCGTCCTTGCTGATCCCTGCAGGAGCGTCAATCAGCAGGAATTCGCACCGCTTGATAATATCACCCATCACATCCCGGATCCGCTCGGGATCTGCCTGCTGGAACCCCTGGAGGGACAACCCGCTCGGAACGACTTTAAGACCGGCAGGGCCTTCATAAATCGCCTCGTCGAGAGTGCCTTTACCGGCAAGGATCTCATGGAGGGTGACCGGTGCATCCTGGAGGCCAAGGATGAGTCCGACATTCGCCATCCCGATATCGGCGTCCATGAGGAAGGTCTCTTTACCGAGTTGCGAGAGCATCGTGCCAAGATTGACTGAAACAGTGGTCTTGCCGGTACCCCCCTTACCGGACGCAATTGTGTAAACCTTGACCATTGAGCACCTGTAATGTAAAGTGTATTTTTATCAGATTTATATATGATTTATCAATTTATCTTCACAATTCAGTTACAACCACCATTGTAAAATACCTTTTGTATCCTCCCTGATCTCTTCTTTCCAGGTCTGGGGGAGTTCTTTATCCGTCCTGATGATCCCGATCAGGTGCGTTTCCTTGTGCGACAATCCGAAGAGGGAGACACCGGGCTCATCGGGTGCCTCATTGTGTCGGAAGGTCTGGCTGAATTTTGCTGCGTCGGGCTGAACATCGCGTACGGCCGATGAAGCAAGGACCAGCCCGTCATCAGTGCCGAGCGTGATCTCCGGGACCGAATATTTTTCCGCGAGTGCCTGCAGGCTCTCGGTGATATTACTACGGTTCTTGATGAGGTCTATTTTTTTTGGGGTTTGTTCAGGTACGGATTCTGCAGTTCCGGTCGTGACACCGGGTGCCTGCCCGGATTCCGGAGCCATACGAACGGGATATTTCACTCTTGATACAAGACTGAATATTTCATTGGGGGGGGTTTCTTCAATAATGCGCCCGCGTTGTCTCTGGATTTTTTTTATGTGGAACCACGTAAAAATAATGACCAGTGCAATGATGATGCAGATAATAATGACGGTTGTGATGTCAGTGATACCCAGAATGTTGAACTCGATAAAAACTCCTCCAAGACGCTATTTTTCCGTAAGATGATCCAGCTGAAGCTGTTTTAAAATGATCTTGCAGTCCTTGCGGATCTTCTGTGTTACGTCATCAAGGTCCATGGAATCGAAATTGTCCAGCTCCTTCTCGGCAATGGATCGTTCTGACTCTGCCACATCCTTGAGATCCGGTTGGGGCGGTTTGCCACTACCACGCGGAGGTCCGGCGGCTGGTTTTTTTCCCGATTCGGCAGGCGGACTCGGAGCAGGGGGAGACGCCGGTGTAATCTTGATAAAATCCTTCTCCTTTGGCTTGTGCGGGTGGTCAGCGGGGCGTTTTACCGGTTCTTGCTGCAGGAAAAGAGATTCGGCTTTTTGCGGCGGGGCTGCGGGGACTGCCTGAGGGCGGCTCCCGTCACGCACATAGGCTTTTTTATTGAATTCGAGTGCGAGCTGCATCTGGGCATTATCAAGGTCAGATACGACAGCATCGGTTACACGATCCCATACCATGCCGGCCTCATCCCATGCCTTGTCGCCGTACTGGTTCTGGACTTTTGCCAGTACAGCAATCCCGTTCCTGAATACCACCGTGCCGTTAATGGCATCAGATGAGAACTGACAGATGCCAGAGAACCTTGTTTTTGTCATCTCCTCAAGGATCTCTCCCAGCTGCACCCCTTTTTTAATGGCGCGATACTTCCCCCGCGGAAGCTGCATGATACTTCTATTGTCATCGTTTTGAGTTTAAATCTTATTGTTTTTTGGAAGGAACAGGGTTTTTTCGGGGGTAGTGGCGTGATCCCTACGACGGTGGTTGGAGCAACCAAAGAGAAATTTTATGGTATTTTCCTTCTTTTTTTAAACCAACCACGGATCTTTTCTTTCAGCCTATAGTTTTAATAGAAAAGGAGGAGCACAATTCAATTATCACGTGGTGTCAAGATGTTAAAGCCTTTGCTCGAAGAATTTTTAAAAGTGGAGGGAGTATCAGCGGCAGTTGTAGTCGGAAGGGATGGATTTGTCATCGAAAGTGCGGTGTCGGGAAAAGTCGATATCGAAGCGCTTGGTGCCATGGCATCCACCGGTCTGGGCACATCAGAGGCGATGGGCACCACACTCGGTAAAGGGGAACTTTCTCAGATGCTCGTTGAGCTTGAGAAAGGGCCGATCCTCCTCTCACCACTTTCACCCGATGAGTTGATTGCCATTGTGGCGGACAGTTCTTCCAATATCGGAAGGATCCGATACGAATTGAAGAAAAACAAGGAGCGGATCATCGCCGCACTTTGACCATGAAGCTTCCAGCAGGGACAGATGGCGGGGTCATAACAAACCCGCAGGACGACGGTGCCGTCCAGCAACTGATGACTTTTCACGGGGCTGTGGAGATTGACACCCAGATGGGGCACGGGTTCATACTGACGGATCATGGCACCCTGATCGCTATTTATTTTAAGGATATGAGTGGCTCTTTTAAGGGGAAAGAAGCTCTTGAACATCTGGGATCTGTCCAATCCGATGAGGCCGGCTATAAGCAGACATTCACATTGCGTGCCTACAATGAGGACGAATTCCACGGTGCAGTTGCAGTTTGCGAGGAGGAAGGGTTGTTGCTGGCAGTACCAAAAAAAGCTCAGGATACGCACTTCCCCCCCCTTCTGGACGAAACCCAACTCAAAAAGATCCTGACGCTCCCGGGAGTTATCGCCATCTCAGGTTTTTTTGAAGGTTTTTCCGTCCAGTCACTGGGCGATGCCGATTTCGAACGTGTCGCCGCACTCGGTGAAGACCTGCTGCGTGCCGGCATCAAGATCACAAAGGAGATGGAGATCGGCAACCTTGACCAGCTGATCCTGGAGACTGCCACCAACAAGATCATCATTGCACCGTGTGGTGACCTGTTTTTATGCGTATTTACGCAAAAGGATGCACAGCTCGGGCTGTTGCGGCTGGCGATCAAAAATCTCCAGTCGGATCTGCAGAAAGGAGCCTGAATCTGGCATGACAGGGACAATCCACGACCGATGTAACACCAGGCATGTGTCCGCGGCAGATACCGGTTCAGGCTGGACACCTGTCCCTGATGACCATTGATCCGGAATGAAAATGATTAAAAAATGGGGACGGTTGGAAAATCTCCAGAGAGTAGATATACTAAAATGGATATGTATCAGTTAAGCAAGTTGCATAGTCTCACCAGATGCACGGGGGGAGTCCTGTTTGACAGACCAGACCAATCCAGAATCAGATGATACCTCACTGATGAAGATCCTTGGTGCTTTAAAAAAACCAAAGATACCGGAGAAAGAAAAAACACCGGGTCAGCTTGCGGAACCCGAGATCAGGACGGGCAGTGAAGATGGAAGTGACTTAAATGAGTTGATCAAGAGACTGTCCGCTGCAAAAAAGGAAGGGGTCCAGCCACCATCCGGTTCCCTGCCGTCAGATACGCTGCCAATTCCCGACTCTTTTTATGAAAGTCCGGCGGCACCCCAGGCAACCGCAGATCAGGCCCGCGAAGATATTCCATCATCAGCCGCCGTCAAAAAAGAGACGGTCCTCTCCGGCCGCGTCCAGGAGATAAGCGCCGATGATGTGCGTGCGTCGCTGGGAATGGCGATGGCAGAGATGGGGACAAAGCCACCCGCATCCGAGAAGAAGCCGTCGCCACCCCCGAGCGATGATATACTGGAGGTTGTTGACCGGCCGCCTGCAACCGATGCGGTTTTGCAAAAACCCCCTGAAAAAAAACCCCCGGCAGGAAAGGCCGCAGCAGTTGCGTCTGCCGCCAGCAAAGCCGAAGCGGATGAGAAGATCATATCCGTGGACCAGATCTCTGACCTTTCAGGACTCATCCTCCCGAAGGGCGCCACGTTCAAGGTGGATGAAATCAAGCTCCACGGGCGTGTCAATGTATTTGAAGGCAAGGGTACCGGGACACTCCCCCCTGAGATCGACGAGATCTGGAAACGGGAATTTTCAAGCGTCGGCTTCAAGGATCTTGATCTGGAAACCGATATTATCCCGAAGAAAAAGACGGGGGTCGCCGCCTTCAAAAAAGGTGGGATCTCGGCTCTCTTCAAAGTCATCCGTCCCGAAATGGAGGATTACAACCCGAAGATCCATGGCCCCCTTGTCGACCTCACCTTCCACCCCACCCCCGGGATCGAAGAGATCGAGATCTATCCGGTCAACGAACCCTTTGCGTTCATCCGGATCATCTATGACCACGCAACCCACGAATATACGTACCAGGTGCTTGAACCCCTCCTCACCGAACCTGAAAAGGACCTGTTAAAGGAGCTCAAGGAGCGCCTGTTCGACACGCTTGATATCAATACCAAGGATTTATCAAAAGAGGACGCACGGCTCAGACTCCGTGTTTCAACAGACAATATCATGCATGATTACGGGATCAAGCTCTCGCCCGCTCAGCGTGAAAAAATCATGTACAATATGTACAAGGATTTCCTCGGCGATGGATTGATTGATCCGATCATGCACGACAAATACATCGAGGATATCTCGTGCGATGGTGTCAACAGCCAGCTCTTTACCTACCATGCAAGCTACGAATCAATGAAGACAACGCTCTCCTACCATAATGCCGAGGAGCTTGATTCGTTTGTGACAAAGCTTGCCCAGCGGGCAGGCAAGTACATATCGATCGCCGAACCGATCCTCGATGGGACGATGAGTGATGGTTCCCGTATCCAGATGACACTGGGCCAGGAAGTCACTGCGCACGGATCGACGTTTACCATCCGTAAGTTCAAGGACGAACCGATCACACCGACCGATCTCATCGAATGGAAAACTTTTGTGCCCCTTTCAATTGCTTATATCTGGCTCGCTGTCGAAAATGGCAAGTCTATGCTCTTTGCCGGTGGGACTGCCTCGGGAAAGACCACCTCATTAAACGCCATTGCGCTTTTCATTCCCCCGATGGCAAAGATTGTGACACTGGAAGACACGCGTGAGGTCAAACTCCCGCATCCCAACTGGATCCCCAGTGTGACACGCGACTCATTCGATGCAGCAGGACGAGGGGAGATCAATATGTATGAGCTGCTGCGTGCCGCAATGCGCCAGCGTCCGGAGTATATCATTGTCGGTGAGGTCCGTGGCAAGGAAGCCCAGACGCTCTTCCAGGCGATGAGCACGGGACACACAACGTACTCCACCATCCACGCCGATTCAGTGTCAAGTGTGGTCCACCGTATCGAGAACCCGCCTCTTGACGTGCCCAGGAACATGCTCTCTGCTCTCGATATTGTCTGTATCCAGGTCCAGGCCAGGGTCGGCGGGAAACGGATCAGGAGGAGCAAGCAGATCGTCGAAATCCTTGATATCGACCCGAGGACCAACGAGCTGATCACGAACGAGGTATTCAAATGGCGGTCAGCCACCGACGAGATCACCTATTCAGGCAAGTCCTACATCCTTGAGGAGATCATGGAAGCAAAAGGGTGGAGTGACAACCGGATGCGTGAGGAACTGAAGCGCAGGCAGGAGGTTCTCGAATGGATGAGGATCAAAAAGATCCGGCACTACAAGGACGTGTCGAAAATCCTGATATCGTACCACCGTGATCCCGAAGCCGTCATTGAAAAGGTGAGGAAAGATATCTATGAATAGTTACGAGCGGTTCTGTTTCAACCTCCTTGGCAAGCGGATGAAGGCAAAGCGGGAACAGTACGTACAACTGCGCTCCGATCTTGTCTCTGCCCGCTCGAAGACCCCGTTTGAAGTATATATATCAACGGCACTGGTGAGCTCGGCCATCGCGGGTCTGGGAATGGCGGTTCTGCTCGGAAGCGTGACATTCCTGCTTAATATCCCCAGCCTGATCATCTACAGGGGAGAGGTGCCGGAAGCAGTTTTGAAAATGTCGCAGTACAGCCTTGTGCTCGGCACACTGTTTGCCATCATTTTTGCCGTCCTTTTTTTTGGAGGGTTCACCTACATCGCGTTTCTGGTCTACCCCAATATCATGGCAGGAGACAGGAGGAGAAAAATTGACGCCTCCCTCCCGTATGCCATCAATTATATCACGTCAATGTCCACTGCCGGTATCACACCGGCAGAGGTCTTCCGCCTGCTCGGGGACAGCCCGATCTATGGCGAATGCTCGGTTGAGGCACGATACATCGCCCGCGAGATTGATATATTCGGCAGGGACCTCATCGATGCCCTGCGCCTCGTGGGGTCAAGCACGCCGAGTGCACGGATGAAGGAGTTCTTACAGGGTGCGATGGCCAGCATCTCATCGGGTGGCAACCTTACCGAGTACTTCAGGACAAAGGCCGGCCAGTACGCACTTGAGAACCGGCAGACACAGAAAATGTTCCTTGAAACGCTCGGGCTGATTTCCGAGTCCTATGTCACCGCCGTCGTCGCTGGTATGCTGTTCTTGATCATCCTCCAGTCGATCATGTCGGTGCTCAGTGGAGAGAAGATGCCGCTGTTCCTCTACGCCATCATCTATATCATGATCCCATTCGGCAGTATCGGGTTCGTCGTAATGGTCAGTACCATGACACCGGAGATGTAGTATGGGATTTAAAGAAACCCTCAACAACATGCTCAATCTCGGGAAATTCAAACAGCCCAAACTACCCGCAGCTGACCTCGTCAAAGTCGAGGAGACCGTCCATGAAATAACAAAGAAACTGGAGGTTGAGCGCAAGAGCCGCGAGGGGATTGGACGGTTCTTCAAGCACCCGGTCGAAGTGCTCACCGAAAAACCAATAAATATCCTGATTGTCTGCGTTCCTGTCGCCCTGATTGTATTTATTGGCGGTTTTATTTCCATGGTTCGGACGTACGGTATTGCCGTTCTTTTCAATTCCACCGTCGTGGACGATTTTGCGATTTTCGCAGTCCTGATTGCCGTTGTCCCGCTTGCCCTGCTGGATTTAAAAGAGGAACTCCGTGTCAGGAATCTCGAGGAGGCGCTGCCGAACTTCTTCCGCGACCTCGCCGGTATGAATGACAGCGGCATGACGCTTCCCAATGCCGTCCACCTTGTCGCGAATGCTGAATACGGGACGCTGACTCCCCATATCAGGAAACTCGACAACGAGATGTCGTGGGGTGTGGGTTTTGTCGAGGCGCTCAGCCATTTCGGCAAGACTCTTGGCACCAGGCTGGCCGACCGCAGTGTCGACCTCATTGCAAAGGCAAGCAGGGCAGGAGGCGACGTGAGCGAGGTGTTAAGGGCAGCGGCCCGCGACACCTTTGAAGTGGTGAACCTTGCGCAGGAACGGCGCAACAATATGCTGATCTATATGGTCATCATACTGGTCTCGTTTGCGGTATTCCTGTTTGTCATTGCAATCCTGGTGAGCTCCTTCCTCACCACCATGGCGACTGCCGGTGCCGCAGCGTCGCAGTCAGGTGCCGGCACCCAGTTTATGGGGAGAATTGATGTTCCTGCGTACAAACGTCTGTTTGCCCACGGGGCCATGCTCCAGGGATTCTTCTCGGGACTTATGGCAGGAGTGATGAGTGAAGGGAGGGTGATCGGGGGTCTCAAGTACTCGGCACTGATGCTTCTCATCGCGTGGATCGCATTCCGGTTCGTGGTTTAATTTTTTTTTGAATTTTTAGGTATGAACTGAGGAGGACACGCGGGGCGTGTCACGTGTAAACGGCGGTCAGAAAAAAACAGAAGTTTTACAGGATGTGGTGTGCGGCGCCCCCCCTCATTTGGCACCACCCGGGTGGTGGCACTCCCTGACAATCTTCTTTCGCACGTTTTTTGCCGTCTGCATATGCCTTGACCGATCTTCATGAATACAAAATCTCAATAAAAGAGAGATCTCCAAAAAAAGGACAAACCAGTACCTGATGGGCAGTGGTGAATGGTGCCCAACCGCAAAAAAAAATTCAGGATATGTTATCGACGCTATACCCCTTCAGGGTGAGCAGTTCCTTGACACGGTCCCGGTGATTTCCCTGCAATTCGATCGAGTTGCCCTTGACCGTTCCCCCGCAGGCGAGTTTTCCTTTCATGAATTTTGACAAATCCTCAAGATCAATGTCGGTCGGGTCGAGCCCCTCGATCACGGTGACCTCTTTTCCGTACCGGCGTTTATTGACCTTGACATTGATCCTTTGCTGTTCCTTTGCTACCTCCTCACAGATACACAGTTCTTTCGGTAGACCACACGTCGGGCAAATCCCACCAATCATTATGACTACTTTTTATCTTTTCTCCTTATTTATTCCTTGGCATTGCCAGAAGAATTCATAAAAAGACAGGACATCTGCACTGCCTCAGGGATCAGTCCTGCACATCTCGCAGCCCCGTGAGAGCACCTGGTCTTTTTTACTGTTGTAACGATACACCGTCACTCCCTTACAACCAAGAGTACGAGCACGCAGGAATATCCGGTATATCTCGTCCACATCCGCTGTCTGCGGCAGGTTGACTGTTTTGGAGACGGCATTGTCCACGTGCCTCTGGAATGTCGCCTGCATATCAATATGGTGGTCGGGGGCAATTTCAATCGCGGTCCTGAATAATTCTTTCACATCATCCGGCACAGGCGCATGACTGATGCTGCCGGTCCGCCTCACCTCTGCAAGAATATCAGTGCCCGATCTGAGGGATTTTATCCGGGTTTTCAGGAGTGGATGGATAACACTCACGGACGTATTTCCGATCCGCCGTTGATACGACAATGAAAAGATCGGTTCAATGCCGCTGCTGGTGTTTGCGATAAGATGGAGGGAACCGGTCGGTGCGATGGTCGTGACTGTCGCGTTCCGCATGGAACCGGAAAAAATACTTTTATCAATGGCAGGAAACGAGCCTTTCTGTTCTCCCAGTTCTTCTGACATTCCACGCGCCTCCTGAGCAATAAATCCCATCAGCCTGTCGGCGCAGGCAAGGGCTTCCTTTGACTCGTAGGGAATGCCCATCAGGATGAATGCATCGGCAAGCCCCATCACACCCAGCCCGATCTTCCGGGTAGTTCTGGTCTTATTTCTGATCTTTTGCAGGGGGAACCGGTTGATGTCGATCACTGCATCGAGGAATTCCACGCCCAGCCGTGTGACGGTCTGCAGCAGTTCTTCATTGACCTCGCCTCGTCTGATACAACGGGAAAGGTTGATGCTCCCGAGGTTGCAGCTCTCAAAAGGCAGGAGGGGCTGTTCGCCGCAGGGGTTGGTTGCCTCAATGGTTCCAAGGCCCGGCACGGTATTTTTTTCGTTGATGGTATCGTGAAACAGTACTCCGGGGTCTCCCGATCTCCACGCTGCCCCGGCAAGTGCCTGCATAAGGGCATGGGGGTCAATGGTGTCCCACACGCTCCCGTCCCGCGGGTTGATCAAATCATAGCCCGAACCCGACCCGAGGGCGCAAAAAAAATCCGCATCAAAACCAACAGAGAGATTAAAATTTTTTAACCCGCCTTCATTTTTTGCATTGATGAAATCAAGGATATCCGGGTGGGAGGCTGCAAGCACCCCCATGTTTGCCCCCCTTCGCTTCCCCCCCTGTTTTACGGCGTTTGTTGCCTCATCAAAAACCCGGATGAAGGGCAATGGGCCGCTTGCCACCCCTCCGGTTGAAGACACAACGTCTCCTTTCGGGCGGATATGGCTGAAGGAGAACCCGGTACCTCCCCCGCTCTTATGGATAACTGCCATGGAGGCGAGTGTGGAAAAAATCCCCTGCACGGAATCCTCGACAGGCAGCACAAAGCAGGCGGAGAGCTGGCCTGAAGATGTCCCTGCATTCATCAGGGTCGGTGAATTGGGTAAAAATAATAATTTTTTCATCAGGGAAAGGAACTGTTTTGATTCCGGGGTATCGACAGCCTTTGCCACCCGGTTGAACATACCCTCAGGGGTTTCGTGGGGGAGAAGGTACCGGCTTTTCAGGAGCGTCCGCGCGATATGAGTGAGCCCCATGG
>Ga0315279_10003895_pt1 | contig 20374 bp, 21 predicted proteins | sample YL17G06_20_MG_FD_203694 | JGI IMG/M metagenome (GOLD analysis project Ga0315279, IMG submission 203694) | Sediment microbial communities from Yellowstone Lake, YNP, Wyoming, USA - YL17G06_20 | ecosystem: Environmental > Aquatic > Freshwater > Lake > Sediment | place: USA: Wyoming | collected... | reverse complement strand
CCCCCGGCTGGTTTGACACGGCGCTGAACCGCCAGGCCTTCGAGGGGGACCCGGGCCGGGTGCACAAGATCCACTCCCGGACGCCGCTCGGCCGCATCGGCGAGCCCCTGGATGTCGGCTACGCGGTGGTCTACCTCAGCTCCCCGGCGGCCAAGTTCGTCACGGGGGTCTGCCTGCCGGTGGATGGGGGCGCGAGCATCGGCTTCTGACTCGCCAGCGGCCATTCGCCTTTGGCCATCAGCTAGAAACAGAAGGGCGGCCCGATCGGGCCGCCCCTCGTATTCTTGGCTACCGGATGATAGCTGAAGGCTGCGTTTACCCGTACAGTGCCTTGGCCGTCCGCTCCAGCATGGGGACGCCCCGGATCTCGGTCTCGAAGAGGGGGAGGACGGCGCGTACCATCCCCGGGAAGTCCGACTTGATCTCTTCCATGTAGGCTTCCTGCATAGCCACGCGGTTGCGCACGAATTCCGGCGATTCCGGCTTCACCTGCGCCTGGTCGATCAACATGTTGACCACGACGCCCCCGACGGGGATCCCGAACTCCTTGAACCAGGCGATGAAGCGCGTGATCACGGCGATGGGCAGGGCCTCGGGAAGCGTGACGAAGAAGAAGGCGGTCTTCTGGGCATCGGTGAGCAGCTTCTTGGCCTGGGCCATCCGGTCCTGGAAGGAGAGGAGATAGTCCATGAGCGGGTCCTTCTCGTCCTTCTTCTTGCTGTAGGACAGGACCTTCCGGAGGGACTGGGCCTCCTCCCGGCTCTTCATCATCTTGCCGACCCAGAGAGAGTAGACGGAAGACATGCCCAGGAGGCGCCGGGCGTTGGCCGTGGGGGCGGTGTCGAAGACGTAGACCTCGTACTCGTCCTTGAACATGATGTCGATCATGTTCTCGAACATGGCCGATTCCTCGAAGGCCGGATTCATGGTGGCGGACTCGACGAAGGCGTCCGCCTGCGTCCGGATCTCGGCGAACTTGAGGAACCAGCTCACCTTCTCTTTGATCTCCCGCTTGGACTTCTCGATCGTGTCCTTGGTGTCGATCTCGTAGGCGAAGAGATTGGGGACCCCGGTCACCGGGACCGCCTGCCCGAAGACGTTCTGATCCAGCAGGCCGCTCAGGCTATGGACCGGGTTGGTCGAGGCCAGGAGGGTCCGCTTCCCCAGGCGGGCGAAGGCCACCGCGGCCGCACCGGCCAGCACGGTCTTGCCCACGCCTCCCTTGCCGCCGAAGAAATTGTATTTGAGCTGGGGATGCTTCATCAGAAAGGCCTGCATACTCTCTTGGACCAGGGGATGCGACTGAATTTGGGTCATGGAATCACGCCCCCGCGCGAGATGGGACAACCCTTAGCGGCTCGGCCCGAACAATGCCTCGGCCATCTTCTCGATCATGGGCAGGCCGGTGATGTCGCGCTCGAACTCGGGAATCTGGGCCAGCACCTCGTTTCCGAACAGCTCCTGGATCTTCTTCAGGTAGCCCTTCTGCATCTGCAGCCGGTTCCGCAGGTACTCGGGGATGTCCTGAGCCGCCAGGCTCTCGGGGATGACCCGGTTCACGACGTACCCGCTGAGCGGCACGTTGAACTTGGCGAAGAGCTGGGCCGCCTTCTGCGTGTCGATGAGGATCATCTCCTCCGGGATGATGACGAAGAAGAAGGCGGTCTTCTGCCGATCGGTCAGGATGCTGGACGAGGTGCCGATCCGGTGCTTGATGTACTGGAGCTCCTTGAGGATCATGTCCTCTTCCAGGTCCTTGTCCTTGGTGATGGCGGCGGCCATCTCCTCGTATTGCCGCATGTCCTCGCGGAGCTTGGTGATCCGCTCGATCCACTCGTCGTAGACGCTGGCCATGGAGAGGTAATACAGGGCGTGGCCCAGGGGGACCAGGTCGTAGATGTAGTAGTCGTATTTCCCGGCCACCACGATGTCCACCACCTCGTCGAAGATGGCGCTCTCTTCCATGGCGGGCTCGGCGGCGGCGGCCTGGATGTAGCTCTCGATCTCGTCCGGGATCTTGTCGAAGCCGTACATGTCGAAGATCTTCTTCCGGATCTCCTCCTGGTAGGCCTTGATCCGCTGGTCGGCGTCGATCTCCTGCGCGAAGAGATTCGGCACGATCTCGACGGCGCCCTTGCCAAAGATATCGCGCTGGAAGATGTCCGAGAGGGAGGCCTGGGGGTCCACGGAGAAGACCAGGACCCGCTGACCCTGCTTGGCCAGATAGTAGGCCGTGGCGGCCGAGAAGGTCGTCTTGCCCAGGCCGCCCTTGCCGCCGAACATGATGTACCGTCGGTCCGGATGCTCCTGGAAAATGCGGCCGAGTCCCCCGTTCATACCTGGTCCTTTCCGTCCAATGAATCGAGAGCGGTGTGTGCCCGGTCAGGCGTTAGGCCAGGGCGTCCGTCAGGTCCTTCTCGCGGAGCATGCGCCGTTTCCACGTGGAGATCTGCGGCACCACGTAGGGCAGCAGTCGCAGCGAATAGTATGGGGGCAGGATGGGCACCCCCAAGAGATCCCCCATGGTGATGAGGATGAAGAGGTGCTCCATGCTCCCGCGGGTCTTCAGGGCCTGGCGGGTCATCTCGTGGGCTGCCATCCCGTAGATGTAGTCCTTGAACTTGCTTATCAGGGATCCGAGAAAACTTTGCTTCTCTTCGTCGCCCATGGTCGTCTATTCCTCCGAGCCAGCAGTGTTTTCCTCAAAACGCAGGGTAGGCTATCGTGTTCGCCGGGCCATGTCAAGTCCCCTGTGCCTCGTGTCCGGCCTACCTGACCACTGGGTGAACAGCCGCACGGGTGGGGCGAACCCCCGGGCTCGCGCTCCAGGGGTCCCCAGCCTGCGCGGCACCATGAGGCTGATACGAAGGGCACGAGAGCGCCATCCCGGCGAAAAACGGCCGTTCCGCGAAGGCCCCTCTCAGCCTTCGGAGGGGAGGGGAGGAAGCTGATTCAGGGTGTCAATGAGCTGGCGGAGCCGGCCGATGTCCCGCCGGTTGAAATGCAGGGCGAGGCGCGGCATGTGGGCGAAAGTGGGTTCGTTCGCTTCTTCGGGGAGGGCGGGGCTCACTGTCAGGGCGCCATCTACCAGGATGTCTCGGAACTCTCCGTTCAGGCGATCCAACTCCCGGCCGGTCGGCGCCTGTTGAAGGCGAATCACCAGCCGGTCCCCCACGTAGCGGCTGGAATGGTAGTTGCGGTAGAACCCGGTGATCTCGGCGATGGCCGTTTCAATACTATCCGTCACCCGGTACAGCGAAACATCTTCGGCCGAAATCAGCCCGCGGGGGACCAGGACATCCCGCACGTAGCCGTCCCAGGTTCTCCAGTAATCGCCGCCCGGCCGATCCACGCAGACGACGGGCAGCGGGTTGCTCTTCCCGGTCTGAATCAGGGTGAGCAGCTCGAACGTCTCGTCCAGCGTGCCAAACCCGCCGGGGAACAGGGCGATGGCATCGGCCTCCTTGACGAAGATCAGCTTGCGGGTGAAGAAGTACTTGAACGTGATGAGCTTGGAATCGTTCTTGATGATCTCGTTGGCCGGCTGCTCGAAGGGAAGCCGGATGTTCACGCCGAAGCTTCGCTCCCGGCCCGCGCCGCCCTGGCCCGCCTTCATGATCCCGTCGCCGGCCCCCGTGATCACCATCCAGCCTTGCCGGCTGATCTCGTGGGCAAAGTTCAGAGCCTGCTGGTACTCCGGCTGGTCTTCCGTCGTCCGGGCAGACCCGAACATCGTCACCTTCCGGATCCCCCGATAGGGGGCGAAAACCCGGAAGGCGTAGACCAACTCGCGCAGGGCGGCATTCAGGATCTTGATGTCACCGCGGTCCGCGTGATCCTCGGCCAAACGGAGGATCGTCTGGATCATCTCCTGGAGGAATTCGGCGTGAGGGGAGCCCCCAGCCTCCTCCACCAGGCTGTGGATCAGCTCACCGACCTTCCCGTTCCGGGGGGCGAGGATGTCAGGAGCACTCATCTCGTGTTTCAGTTCCACTGGGGACCTCAATGGCAAAACCTGCCGCCAATCCGGCCACTCGGTGCCGATACCGTCCGGTTCCGCTGCGTGAACTTCGGACTCCGGAAGCAGCCGGAATCGCCATTAGGACAATATGTTGCCCCTAATGCAGGACGCGCTGGGTGAAATTATGCAGGAAACGGGCCGCCTCTACTTCCACACAGACAGACGCCGTAGGGGTGGCACGGCTTCGGCGCCGGAGGTCCGCAACCGCCATCCCTGAGGTCAGCTCCCCCCGCCGTTCGACGGCCACGGCCATCGGCTGCGCCCGAACCAGGGATGGGTCCGCCACAACGCCTACCGCCAGCGGATCGTGCAGGAACATCCCATCGAAGCCCTCGTGCTCCCGATGAAAGGCCATCGTCGCTGCCGTCATGTCGCGGATGAACGCCTGGAGCTTGCCGATTCCTCTTCCCTCTTCCACTGCCTCGCGGGACAGGACGACCTGCTCCGTCACATCCAGGGGAACGAGCCTGATGGGCAACCCCGCTCCCAGGACGATCGCCGCTGCTTCCGGGTCCACGGCAAAGTTGAACTCCGTCATGGGTCCCACGTTGCCCGGCACCCGGATGGCGCCCCCCATGACCGTGATCCCGTGCACACCTCGCATCGCCTCCCGATCCTGCTGGATCGCCATGGCCACATTCGTCAGCGGACCCGTCGCGACGAGGGTCAGCTCCCCTGGAAAGCGACGGATCATCTCCAGGAGGAATCCGACTGCGCCCTGCGTGGCCTGGCGCAAGGGTGTCGGATACCTGGCTGTCACATTCCCCAGGCCATCCGACCCATGGACCTCGGCCGCGGTGAACGCCTCTCTGGCAAGGGGCGCGGCTGCGCCCGAGACGACGGGGACGTTGGGGGTGTCGAGCACCTCCAGCGTGAGGAGCGTATTGGCCGTGCACCGAGCGACCGGGACGTTCCCGCTCACCGTGGTGATCCCGAGGACCTCCAATTCCGGCGATCGGACTGCCAGCATGATCGCCAGGGCGTCGTCCACTCCCGTGTCGACGTCCAGGATGACCCGCCGTCTCATGACCCCCTTCCTCCTCCGAGACGTCAGCCGAGCGAAAGTCTGTGCGACGGATCGGTGTCTTCGTGCGTCGCAGTTCGATCGGTCCGGCGGGGCACGAAGACACTCGAGGCGCTTCGGACGTAGGGAACGCCTGGCGAGGCGGAGGCGGGCGCGGTGCGGGCGATCAGTTGCGCTCGATGGATTCCAACGCGCGAGCCAGATCCTCCTTGACCCGCACGTTGATCTTCAGGCGATTCAACAGGTCCGGCTGGTGAGCCGTCAGGTATTGCACAAGGGCCTCCGCATCCAGCGGGGCCGTGCGGGGCTGTGTATCCAGAATCCAGTCCGTCAGCGACTCTTTGTACAGACGCCGCACTTCAGGGTCGTGATAGATGATGTCGAGGATACGCTGCGCCAACGGTTCGTCCACGGAAACCTCCTCGCCTTCTCCAACAACTACAACATCATATAGCAGACAAGGCTGCCCTTGGCAAGCCGGTTCTGTGCCTTGGCAACCTTCTTCATACTTTACGACGCTTGCTCTCCCGCCGCCGGTTGGCGCGCGGGCCAGCCAACATGCGCCGGACCCGGGCGAAGATCCGCTGGAACATGGCGGAGGTGAGCCGACCTGTCTGCGTGTTCTGCTGGCTCGGGTGATAGGACGCCAACAGCCACACATCCCCAGGCAGCTTGGCCAGGGCGCCGTGGCCAAACGCGGGTCGGCGGGCCGGCGCTGTGCGCCCGGCGTCTCCCCATGCCTTCAGGAATGCATCCAAGGCGATCCGACCCAGGACTACGACGATGCGCACGTTGCGGAGCAGCCGCATCTCCTCGACCAGGTAGGGCCGGCAGGTGGTGAGTTCGGTCGGGGTGGGTTTGTTGCCTGGCGGGGCACACCAGACTGCCGCCGTGATGAAACAATCCCGGAGGGCGAGGCCATCGTCTCGGTGGCCAGACCAGGGCTGGTTGGCGAATGCCGCCCGGTACAGGGCGGCATACAGGAAGTCCCCGCTCCGGTCGCCCGTGAAGATCCGGCCCGTCCGGTTGCCCCCATGAGCCGCCGGGGCGAGGCCGACGATCAGCAGTCTCGCCTTCGGGTCGCCGAAGCCCGGGATCGGTTTTCCCCAGTATTCCTCGTCGCGGTACCGCCGGACCTTCTCCCGCGCCACCCGCTCCCGGTGCGCCACCAGGCGCGGGCACTTGCGGCAGGCGATCACTCCCGCGTTCAGCCGCTTGAGCGAATCCATCGCCCCTCGGCTCTTACTTCCGCGCTTTATCACCCCAGCGCCCCTGCACCCGTGCTCCCCTGCTCACACTGGCGGTCACAGCCCCCAGTTGAACGTCCGAGTGAGCGTCACCTCGATGACGACCGACTCCCTCTCTTCAAGTGCCGCCTGGGCTTCGTACTGTGGGTACCGCTGGTAGAGAAGCTTCCGGATCCGCCGGAATGTCGGGCCGGCCTCGATGATCCGGCCGGTGCCCCGGATCAGGATGCCCTTCAGGCCCGACCACGCCTCGCTGTACTCATCGTAAGCGAGCGCCACGTGGCCCGTGGCCCGAATGTTCTGCACCTTCACGCCGTCGGCGGCCGAGGCAAAGTAGATCCGGTCCCCCTCCAGGATCGGGCAGACGGGGACATTGTGGGGCCGTCCCTTCCGACCGACCGTGGCCACTCGGCAGACCCGTTGGTACGCGACGAACTCCCGCTCGGCCTTCTTCAAGCGCATGGGATGCTCCTTCCGCCTGCGTCCGAGCCCCTCTCCCTGGCCCTCTCCCCAACCTGGGGAGAGGGGAGGGTGAGGGGTCAGTCGGCCGTCACCCGCTTGATCAGGATGCGGGTTCCCCGGTCCGACACGGCCTCCGGGCACCGGAGCTCAAGGTCCGCCTCCGCTCCGGGCCCCTCGACCTTGAGCGACAGGACTCCCCCGTTCCACAGGTGGGCGATCTCGTTCCTCGTGAGATTGACTTTGGCCCGCAGCTCCCCGGGCGACCCGACATCGTGACTCATGCGTCCCCTCGCGCGTCCTTGGATCTCGGTACTGACCTCTCTTGTCGCCCTCCTGTCTTCCGATCTTTGGGCGCCCGGTTCCCCAACTCCCCAAGCGTTGCGGCCTCGAAGAATCGCTCGAAATCCGGAAATCGGAATGCCACGCGAAGCCGGTCCGGGTTCGTGATGGGTCGGGCGAGCCGGTGGATCGGTCCCAGGTCGAAGCGATAGTACGGGGCATCCGGCGCGCCCCGAGGCGGCCACGTGAGTCCCGGCAGATCGCACCGCCGGACGCGGGAGACACGCACCACCCTGGCGTATTCGCGAATGATCCCCGTCCGGCTGTGAAAGCGGGATGCCCCTTCGTAGAAGGCGATGTAGGCGACGGCGGCTCGTGATTCCGCGATGGCGGATACCGGCACGTGGTAGAACCGCGCGCGGCGGATCAGCGCCAGGTGCTCCGGTCCTCGCAGCGGGCCCACCATGATCGTGAGGGTGCGTCCGCCCTCCGAGACCGTGAGGAACCCCACGCGCCCCCTGGCGAGATATTGTCTCGGATCCGGATCGGCTGCGGACCTTCGGTGCGCTCTCCCCGAACGACGGGGCCCTGTGCGGCGCGGGCTGCCCATGCGAGAGACCGTAGCACAGCCCCGCAACATTTTCCAGTAGCCGTCCCGCGACAGGACAAGGGGTCAGGAGCGGCCTTCGTCCATAGGCGGCGCCACACTCCCGAGCGCTTCCTCATAGGTCCGGAGTGCGGCCTGGCCGAACAGGACGAACCGCACCAGCTCGATCTCTGGATGTCCCTGGAGGTACTTGATGACGGTGCGGAGGCCGATACGCGCCGCCTCGGCCATAGGATAGCCGTACGCGCCGGTGCTGATAGAGGGGAAGGCCACGCTCTTGATCCCTCGCTCGGACGTGAGTCGCAGGCTGTTCCGGTGGGCGCTCGCCAGAAGTTCCGGCTCGCGATGCTTCCCGTCGCGGTAGACGGGACCCACGGTGTGGATCACCCACCTGGCTTTGAGGCGTCCTCCCATGGTGATCCGCGCCTCACCCGTCGGGCAGCCACCGATCTTTCTGCACTCCTCCAGGATCTCTGGACCGCCGGCCCGGTGAATGGCCCCGTCCACGCCACCCCCGCCCAGCAAGGTGGTATTGGCCGCGTTGACAATGCCCTCCGTGTCCTGCTTCGTGATGTCGCCTTCCACGAGTTCCAGCCTGGATGTTCCGATTGTCACGTTGCGCATGATCTGCCCTCCCCGGGGCCGGCGCGCGATTTCTCCTCTACAGCCGCCCATCAGGTGGCCTGGTCCGGGCCGCCTGCCGACCCGCCCAGCGCTCGAACCACTGCCGCACCCGACGCTCGACGAGCTTCATGGTCAGAACCGCCAGGGCGCACAGGACGACGATCGCGATGGGAGAGCGGGGCGCAAGACGGGGAACCACCAGCGCGATGATTCCTACCACAACCACGCAGACGACCGCCCCGATCCAACGCCGCACGCGCCTGGCATCCCACCCGGATTGCCTACTCAGCATGATCCAGGCCCCGGGCGAGGTTCGCCTCCAGGTTCTCGACCCGCACGCCGTACCGGTACGCCAGCCGTCCGGCCTCTTCGATGCTGCCCACGGTCTTCTGCAAAGTCTTCCGCTTGTCGAAGAACTGCGGCACCACCTGCGCCGCACCGACGCGCACCCGCTCCTGCATGGCCATGCACTCCTCCGCCGTCAGAGACGAGAGGGCACAGCTTATCCCCGCCCAGGGGCCGGGTCAATAGCCGGGCGCCCAGAACACACCCGGAGGGCGAATCCCGGAAATGGCTTGCCATCCCCCGGCGAGTTGACTAGACTATGTTGCACCGCCGCCGTAGCTCAGTTGGCAGAGCAGCGGTTTCGTAAACCGCAGGTCCTCGGTTCAAGTCCGAGCGGCGGCTCCACTCGATTGGCCTGCCGTCCCTGCGGGAGGGTCGCTTCCTGGTGTCGGACCGATATGGACTGAATTCGCACGGCGGCTGAGAGGCTGAGAGGAGGATGCGGACGGTGAGGGCGCGGGGGATCTGGCTGTTTGGAGGGCTCGTCGGGGCGGCCCTGGCGGTTGCCGCTCAGGGGCAGGACGGTGCCAAGCCGCCGGATCGCCAGATGCAGGCGGAGGCCCACTACGAACTCGGCGTCATGTACCACGAGCGCGTCTTCGATTCTCTGGACCAGGCCATCGCCGAATACGAGAAGGCCGTCAAGTTGAAGCCGGACTATGCCGAGGCTCACTACAACCTGGCGCTCTCCTATCACACCAAGGCCAAGCTGGGCACGGACGACAAGGTCCTGTACCGCAAGGCCCTGGCCGAGTACAAATCGTACCTGAAGTTCCGTCCCCAGGGGGACCTGGCCGCCAAGGCCAAGCAGAACATCAAAGCCGTCGAGGCGAGGCTCCGGTAGTGGACCGGGCGCACGTGAGGTAGGTGAGGATCATGCGGTGGTGCGTGAACTGTGCGAGCGGATCGAACGGGTGGAGTCGGCGCCAGTTCCTCTCGGCGCTGGGGCAGGCGGCCCTAGCCACAGCGCTCATCCCCCGATCCGGTGCGGCCTATAGCCTCATCGATGAGGCCGACGACGCCAAGATCGGTCGCGAGGCCGACCCCGGGATTCTCAAGCAATTCGGCTACTATGACAGCCCCGACCTCCAGAATTATATCGCCCAGATCGGTCTCCTCGTGGCCTCCTCGGGCGATTCTCGCTTCAGCTTCCAGTTCAAGGTGGTGGACCAGCCCTATGTCAACGCCATGGCCCTGCCGGGCGGCTTCATCTACGTGACCCGGGGGATGCTGGCGGAACTGAACGACGAGGCGCAGCTCGCCGGGATCCTCGGCCACGAGATCACCCACGTCAATTCCCGCCACGGGGCCAAGCTGCTCACCAAGGCGTTCGGCGCCCAGCTGGCGACCCTCATCGGCATAGGGGCCGCGGCGGCAGCCGGCGGCGGCGCCGCGGTCACCGGCGTCGCCACGATCTCGAGTCACATCACCAACTACATGCTGCTGGGCTACGGGCGGGACTTTGAGTTGGAGGCGGACGAGGTGGGCCTGCGCCGGGCCCACCGGTCGGGCTACGATCCGCGGCGCATGGTCACGTTCCTCCGGGACCTGCGCCGCTCGGAGGTCCTGCACGGCCAGTCGACGTATCACGGCTTCGAGGCCACCCATCCCGATACAGCCATCCGAATCGCCAAGGCGGATACCATGGCGACCCTCCTGGTCAGCGAGGGAGGCCCCCTGGAGGTGAAAGCCGACAACTACAGGGCCCACCTCGACCGGCTGAAGTACGGCGAGACCAAGGAACAACTGCGCCTCAGGGTGTACACGGTGAAGGCCGGCGACACCCTGGCCAGTATCGCCCGGCAGGAGATGGGGGACGAAGGCCGCCGGTTCCAGCTGGCCACCCTGAACGGCCTCCGCGACGACGCCGTCCCCACGCCCGGGTCCCGCCTCAAGCTCGTCGTCAAGAATACGCCCGGGTCCCGCCTGGATCTCACCATCGAGGAAAAGAAATAGCCAATCCCTCGGGGAGGTCCCGCGCGGGATCACCACCGCTCTCTTGACCTCGTTTTTTGAGGCGCGGCGTGTCAGGGTCGGCACGGCCCTGCGGAACCTGAGGTTGCTCCGCGCCTGAAGCCTGCGCGTCGCCCAGGACCGATCGGTATGCCCGAGAGCGCACCGGAGATCGTCGATGACCGGGGGGTTGCAGTCGAGCGGATGTTCTCGGCCATCGCCCCCCGGTACGATTTTCTCAACCGCCTGCTGAGCGCCGGGCGCGATCGTGCCTGGCGGCGCGAGGCGGTGGCCGCCACGGCTCTCCCCCAAGAGGGGAGTCTGCTGGACGTGTGCACCGGAACGGCCGACATGGCGCTGGAGGCCGCCCGGCAGTTTCCACACGCCCGGATTGTGGGAGTGGACTTCAGCCGCCCCATGATCGCCCTGGGCGCGGCCAAGATCGAGCGCGCACGACTCACGGATCGGGTGCGATTGGAGGTGGCCCAGGCCGAGGCCCTGCCCTTCCCCGACGATTCCTTCGACGCAGCCACCGTGGCCTTTGGCCTGCGCAACGTCCCGGACCGCGTGCGAGGGCTACGCGAGATGCGCCGGGCCCTCCGGCCAGGCGGACGCGCCGTGATCCTCGAGTTCACTACGCCGCCGGGAGCATTGCTCCGGCGCGCCTACCTCTGGTATTTTCACCGGGTGCTACCCCGGATCGGTCGGCTACTCTCGGGCCACCCGTCGGCCTACTCGTACCTCCCGGCCTCGGTGGCGGACTCTCCCTCGCCCGAAGGCCTCGCCGCGTGGATGCGGGACGCCGGCTTCCATGACGTGTCGTACCGTCTCCTCACGGGCGGGATCGTGGCAATTCATGTCGGCGGGAAGTGAGGGCAAAGGACAGAGGCGGATGTTCCGAAAGCTGCGCACCTACCTGGAGATGATCCGCTTTTCCCACACCCTCTTCGCGCTGCCCTTCGCCTTTATGGGGGCGGTCCTGGCGGCCGACGGAGTCCCGCCGGGCGACAAAATCTTCTGGATCCTCGTGGCCATGGTGGGGGCGAGAAGCGGGGCCATGGGAGTGAACCGCCTCGCCGATCGGCACCTGGATCGCCTGAACCCCCGCACGCAGGATCGGGCGCTGCCGCAGGGGCGGATCTCCCCCGCTGAGGCTCTCCTCTTCGTGGGCGGCTCGTTTGGGATCTTCCTGCTGGCCGCCTGGATGCTGAATCCGCTGTGCTTCGCCCTGGCGCCGGTGGCCATCCTGATCGCCAGCGGGTACTCGTACACCAAGCGGTTCACGGCCCTCTCCCACCTGATCCTCGGCCTCTCCCTGGCCCTCGCCCCCGTCGGCGCATGGATCGCCGTCGCCGGGCGGATCGGCCTGCCCGGGCTGGTGCTCGGGGCGGCGGTCCTGTTCTGGACGACAGGGTTTGATATCCTCTACGCCCTGATGGACATCGACTTCGACCGGCGGACCGGCCTGTTCTCGATCCCGGCCCGCCTCGGGGTCCAAGGCGGGATGCTGGTCGCCCGGCTCTTCCACGCGGCGACCGCGGCCTGCCTCGCGCTCTTGATCCCGCTCGGGCATCTCGGCCTGGTGTACGCGACCGGGCTCGTCCTGGCCGTCGCCCTGCTCCTGTACGAGCACTGGCTGCTCCACCGGCACGGACTGGCCAAACTGGACGTCGCCTTCTTCAACGTGAACGGCGCCCTGAGCATCGGCATCTTCCTGTTCACCCTGGGCGACCTGCTCTTCGGGTAGAAACACCATGCGCGCGGCCAAGCCCCAAAGGCTCCTGGCGGTGTCTCGGCTCTCGGCTCTCAACTCTCGGCTCTTCATCCATCGCTGATGGAACGATATCTCTGCTTCCTCGTCGCCGACCTGTCCCTGGCCATCCCCGTGGACCAGGTCGCCGAGGTGGCCTCCGTCCCGCCGATTACGAGGATCCCGCGTCCCGCCCCCCACATCGAGGGGCTGGCAACCCTGCGAGGGAGAGCCATCCCCGTGGTGGACCTGCGCAAGCGCTTCGGCCTCGTGAACCCGGTGACCGGCCACCACACCCGGATGATCGTGGCGATCCCCGGGTCGCGGGGCGAGCCCGTGGGCTTCATCGTGGACTCGGTAGGGGAGATTCTCACGGTGGGCGAGGCCGAGGGCGCGGCCTCTGCCTCGGTCCCCTGGGTGGCCGAGGGGCTCCTGGCCGGCGCCATCGAGGTGCAGGGCCGGCGGGTCTTCTTGCCCGATCTGGCGAAGCTTGCCAACCCCTCATGACCCACCTCGGGGGACGCGGACCCACGCTCGAACGTCGAATGTCGGATTCTGAATTTCGAAGGGGACCGGAGGGGAAGAAACAGATCGGGCCGGCTGCCGTGTCGCTGCAGCCGGCCCGAAGGCACCGTACGGAGGAGGAGACGAACCTGCCTACTTCTGCTTGAGCCCCAGCTTCTCGACGATCCGCCGATAGTTCAGCCGATCCCGCAAGAGCTCGCGGGCGCGCTGGACCTTTCGCTCCTCCCGGATCCGGATGCGGCCCAGCACTCCTTCCAGCTTCTCCACCGTGGCGTAGGTGTCATAGTGGACGCTGATCATGGGGACGCCGACCTCGCGCGCCCGGCTGATGATGATCTCGTTGGGCATCTGGTCGCCGGTCAGCACGATGCACTTGGTCGAGGTCTCCAGGGCGGCGAGTTGGATGTCGGCCCGGTGTCCCCCGGTGATGACCGCCTTGTTGGGGAGCTTCCGGAAGTAGCCCAGGGCGGCATCCACGTCCATGGCCCCGACGCTGAACCGTTCCACGAACTCGTCCAGGCGGTCCTGGCCGCAGATCACCTTGCCGTCCAGGATCTCCGTCATCTGCCGGACCGTGACGGCGTCCAGGACGCGGTCCAGCGGCAGGACGCCCAGCACCTCGGCGCCCTTGGCCACGAGGAACGGAACGACCATCTGCTCCACCTCGGGCAGGCTCTGCGGGGTCACGCGATTCAGGACCACCCCCATGAGGCGATCCCCCAGCGCCTCCTTGGCGGTCAGGATGCAGTCGATGCAGACCTCGTTGAGGTAGGGATCGATGAGGAGGACCGATGCCCGGAACTCCTTGGCCAGCCGGGTCCCCGAGATCCCCAGGAACGCCCCGTCGGCGAGCGAGCCGGCCCCGCCGACCAGGGTGATGTCTTTCCCGGCCGAGATCGCCTCATAGGCCTGCTGGATCTTGGAATGGAGATCGGGGATCTCGCCGCGAAGCCCCCGGGCCACCAAGTCCTGGGTCAGGACCACGGGGCAGATCTGCTCCAGCGGCTCCGCCAGCCCCAGGATGCCCTTGAGGAACTGGGCGTCGGCGTCCACCACCTTGCCCTCGACCGTGATCGGCAGTTTCCCCAGGGGCTTGAGGTAGCCCACCTTGTACCCGCACTCCTTGAGGGCCAGGCCCAGCCCCACGGTGATCAGGGTCTTCCCGGAATTCCCGGCCGTCGAACCGATGAACAGCGTTTGCATGCTCTGTCTCCCTTCTCGCACTTGGGTCACACGTCGTTTCGAGCCATGATCACTCGCTGAGAGCGCCGGCCCTCACGGGACCAGCCCCAGCCGTGCGTCAATGGCCACCGCCCCCTCCCCCTCGGGCTTGACGAGCAGCGGGTTGACATCCATCTCCAGGACCTCGGGGAAGTCCACGCAGAGCTGGGACAGCCGACACAGGGCGTCCGTGACGGCATTGAGATCCGACGGCTTCTCGCCCCGCACACCCCGGAGCAGCGGGAAGGAACGGATCTCGCGGATCATCCCCTCGGCCTCGTCGGGACCGATGGGGGCCACCCGGAAGGCCACGTCTTTCAGGACCTCGACGTAGATCCCGCCCAGGCCGAACATCAGGAGCGGGCCGAACTGGGGATCCCGCGTCATGCCCAGGATGACCTCTTTTCCACCGACCACCATTTCCTGGACGGCGATCCCTTGAATGGCCGCGTTGGGGAAGAACCGCCGGACGCTAATATCGATGCCCGCGAACCCCTCGGCGACCGCATCGGCGTCCAGGAGGTTCAGCCGGACACCGCCCACATCGGTCTTGTGCAGGATGTCGGGTGACACGATCTTCAGGGCCACGGGGAATCCCATCTCCTTGGCCGCCCCCACCGCCTCGTCCACCGTCCGGGCCAGCACGTTCTGGGGGAGGCGGAAGCCATAGGCGGCGATGACCTCGCGGGCCTCGCGCTCTCCCAGCGTCGTCCGTCCGGCACGCCGCGCCTCCAGGATCACGAGCGCCACGCGTCCCCGATCCACGGCAAAGGCGCGTGGGGGTGTCGGCGCGTACTCCTGCCACTCCCGGTAGCGCACCATGGCCTCGAAGGTCCGGACCGCCGGTTCGGGGTACGGGTACTGCGGGATGCCGTAGTTGCGCAGGATCACCCGGGCCTTGGGCAGGCTCGCCTCGCCCATGAAGGCGGTGAAGAACGGCTTCCCGGTCTGTTTCGCCGTCTGGCCGACCACCTCGGCGAACTTGTCGTTCTCCGTCATGGCCTGGGGCGTGGTGAGGGCCAGCACCCCGTCCACGTTCGGGTCGGCCGCCACCGCCTCCAGGGCCGCTCGATACCGATCGTCCTTGGCGTCCCCGATCACATCCACGGGGTTGTACAGCGCGGCCGTGGGCGGCAGGGCGGCGTGCAGGCGCTCCACCGTTTGGGGTTGGAGTGTCGCCATCTTCACCGTGGACCGCTCGACGGCGTCGGCGGCGATGATGCCCGGCCCGCCGGCATTCGTCACGATGCACAGGCGCGGCCCCTTCGGCAACGGCTGGGTAGCGAAGGCCCGCGCGAAGTTGAACAGCTCTTCAATGCTCTCCGCCCGGATGACCCCCGACTGGCGGAAGGCCGCGCTGAAGGCCTTCTCGGAGCCGGCCAGCGTCCCGGTGTGGGAGGAGGCGGCGCGGGCCCCGGCCGCGGTCCCGCCGGATTTCACGATGATGAGGGGCTTGACCTTGCTGGCGGCGCGGGCGGCTGCCATGAACCGCTGACCGTTCTCCACGCCCTCGATGTAGCCGATGATGACGCGGGTCTCGGGATCCGCCGCCAGGGCCTCGATGAAGTCCACCTCGGAGGTATCCGCCTTGTTCCCCAGGCTGATGAACTTGGAGAATCCCACGTCGTTGCCGATGGCCCAGTCCAGGATGGCGGTGCACAGCGCGCCCGACTGCGAGAAGAAGGCGATCTCGCCGACGGGGGGCATGCCAGCCGCGAAGGTCGCGTTGAGGCGGCTCTTGGTGTCGATGATCCCCAGGCAGTTGGGTCCCACCACGCGGATGCCCAGCTCCCGCACGCGCGCCCGCAAGGCCTTCTCGATCTCGGCCCCCTCGCCGCCCACCTCCTTGAAGCCGGCCGAGATCACCACGGCCGACCGGATCCCCTTGGCCGCACACGCCTCCAACGTGGGGATACACACCTTGGGGGGGATCACCAGGACCGCCAGCTCCGCCCCGTCCGGAACCTGGGCGAGATCCGGATAGCACTTCAGGCCGCGGATCTCGGTCGCCTTCGGGTTCACGGGATAGATGGAGCCGGGAAAGCTCGCCTTGACGAGGTTGTCCACGATGCTGAATCCGACCTTTCCCTCTTCGCGCGAAGCCCCGATCACTACCACGGCATTGGGTTTGAAGAATCCGTCTAGCATCATCTCCTCGCTTGCTGTTGGATATTAAGTGGCTGCAATCCGAACCTGAAGCCGGGCCGGGTCAGGTTCAGGAGTCCCGCCGGTCTCCGCCAGCCTCACCGTTCCCCTCCCCGGCGCGGCCGGCCTTCGCCAGCAGCGCCGCCCAGGAGGCATCTACGGACGACTGGATGGCTGCAACCTGATCGGCAGTCAGGTGCTGGAACCGTCCCTGGGTTTCCAGGTATCGGGCCACCGGCGCCTGATCCCTGTCCCTGGGGATCACTGTGATGCGCACCCGGGCCCCGTCCTCGACCTCCACCAGGGGGAAGATCCGCGTCTCCACCGCCAGGCGCGCAAGGTGGAGGGTCTGCTCCGGGAGGATCCGCCAGCCCGGGGGGCAGGGAGCCAGGATGTGGAGGAACCGCATCCCCTTGAGGGCGCGCGCCCGCCGGACCTTGGCGATCAGATCCTCGGGGTGTCCCACCGTGGCCGTGGCCGCGTACGGGATGCGGTGGGCGGCCATGATCTCGAGGATGGCCTTCTTGGGCCGTCGCTTCACCCGCGGCATCGGCGTCGTGGTGGTCCAGGCGCCCATCGGGGTCGCCGAACTCCGCTGGCTGCCGGTATTCATGTAGGCCTCGTTGTCGTAGCAGACGTATAGCAGGTCGTCCCCGCGCTCCGCCGCCCCGGAGAGGGCCTGCAGGCCAATGTCGAAAGTTCCTCCATCCCCCGCCCAGGCCACCACCGTGGCCCGGATGCCCCGGACCGCAAAAGCCGCGCTCACCCCTGCGGCCGTGGACGCACCCGCCGCGAAGGCGGTGTGCAGGAACGGGACCTGTACCGCCGATGCATGCCACGGGCCATTGATGACAGACCAGCAACACGCCGGAACCACCAGGACCGTCTCCGGGCCGAGGCCCTTGAGCACCAGGCGCATGGCCAAGGCCGCGCCGCAGCCCTGGCACGCCAGGTGGCCCGGACTCATGTATTCCTCGCGAGGGATGTCCGTCAGCCGCCCGGACTTATCCATGCTACATCACACCTGCCAGATTCGAAATTCGAAATTCAGCATTCGACATTCTATGTACGTAAACCAAGCCACCGGATCCCGATGCCGGGGGCGTCCTCCGCTTCCGCCTCGCGGCACGCCGACATGATCGCGGCCGGCGTCACGTCCCGGCCGCCGATCCCGGCGATGTAGTTCCACATCCCTGGAGAGAGGTCGCGCGCGGCCAGGGCCGCCCGCACCTCCGCCGCCAGGATGCCCCCGCTGCCGAGCGAAAGGTTCCGGTCGAAAACGACCAGCTTGCGCGCGCCACCCACGCCCTCGGCCACTGCCCCGCCGGGAAATGGCCGGAAGACTCGCACCCGGAGGACCCCCGCGGCAATCCCCCCATGACGCAACCCGTCCACGGCCGTCTCGGCCGTGGTGGCGATGGTCCCCATGGTCACGAGGAGGATCTCGGCATCTTCGGTGCGATAGCCTTCCACCAGGCCATAGCCCCGCCCCGTGACCGCGCGATACTCCTCGCCCACCTTGGGGATCAGGTGGAGGGCCTCGTCCATGGCTGCCTGGGCCGCATGCCGGATCTCCATGAAGACGTCGGATCCCGCCAGGCCCCCGAATGCCTGGGGCGTCCCCGGATCCAGGCGGAGCGCCGGCTGGTATGGCGGCAGGAACGCATCCACCAGCCCCTGGTCCGGGATGTCCACGGGCTCCGAGGTGTGGGAGAGCAGGAACGCATCCAGGCACAGCATGGTCGGCAGCCCGATCTGCTCCGATACCTTGTAGGCCAGCAGGACCGAGTCCAGCACCTCCTGGTTGGATCGGCAGTAGATCTGCATCCACCCCGTGTCACGCTGGGACAGGCTATCGGTCTGGTCGGCGTAGATCGTCCAGGGCGGCGCCAGGGCCCGGTTCACGTTGACCAGGACGATGGGCAGGCGGCCCCCCCCCGCCCAGTGGAGCAGCTCGTGCATCAGGGCCAATCCCTGGGAGGATGTGGCGCTGAACGCCCTCACGCCCGCCTGGCTCGCCCCGATGCACGCCGCCATGGCCGAGTGCTCCGACTCCACCTCGAGGAATCGGGCCTGGAGCCGTCCCTCGGCGCAGAACTCGGCGAGCTTCTCGACGATCTGGGTCTGCGGGGTGATGGGGTAGGCCGACACCACCTGGACCCGCGCCAAGAGCGCGCCGTAGGAGGCCGCGTGATTTCCTTCCAGGACGAGCTTCATGGTCGTCGGTGACGATCGCTCCGAGACTGTCCCGCCTTAAAGGGACTCACGCTATAGCAACCGCGCCGAAGGCGCGGGCTCCCGACCTCCTCCACGGCGATCGCGCCCCGGGGGCACTCCGCGACGCAGAGGAGGCACCCCTTGCAGTGGTCCAGGTCCACCCGGTACTCCGCGCCCTCGACCACGACGGCCACATCCGGGCAGGCCAGCCAGCACCGGTCGCATTGCGTGCAGGCGCCGCACGAGAGGCAGCGGCGCGCCTCCGCCACGGCTGCCCGATCCGAGATGTCCTCCGCAACCTCGAGGAAATCGGCGACCCGTGTGGCCGCGTCCCGCTGGCTCCGGCGGATTCGCGCAGCCGCCTCGAACCACGGCAGGCGCATGGCGGCAAGCGGCACCCCGCTGCAAGGCGCGGGGGCCACCGGCGGCTCCCGCAGCGTGAGCCAGCGGTCAATCCACGTCGCGCCCATCCGCCCGGAGCCGATGGCGTCCGCCACCGTGCGCCGCGATCCGGCCAGATCGCCTCCCAGAAATACCGGAGGATGCCCCGACGCATCCCAGAGGGCGCCCGGCGGAAACGTCCTGGGCAGGACGGCGGGGTTCACGTCCTCGCCCACCGCGGCGACGACGCCGTCCACCTCGAGCGTCGTCAGTGCCCCCGGAACCGGCTCGGGCCGCGGGCGGCCCGACGCATCGGGAGACCCCAGCCGCATCACCTGGCACGTGAGGCGGAAACTATTCCCCACCCGCTCGACCGCCACGGGGGCGACGAGAAACCGGAATTGGACCCCTTCGGCCTCGGCCTCGGCCACCTCGTCGGCGAAGGCCGGCATCTCGGCCCGGGTGCGCCGATAGATCAGCGTGACCTGGCCGCCCAGGCGCCGCGCGCTCCGGGCCACGTCCATGGCCGTGTTGCCGCCGCCGATGACCGCCAGGTGCTCGCCGACGGCGACGCGTCCGCCTCCGTTCAGGGCCGCCAGGAGAGCCAGCCCCGACTGCACCGCACCCGGCGGCGCACCGCGAAGCTCGAGTCCCCGCTCCTGCCCCGCCCCGGTGGTGAGAAACACCGCCGCATAGCTGGACAGGTCATCCCACGAGAAGTCCTTGCCGAGGTGCGCGCCCAGCTTGAACCGGACCCCGGCCGCTTCCACCCGGGCCACCTCGCGATCCAGAACGTCCCGGGGGAGACGGTAGGCGGGAATCCCGGAGCGCAGCACGCCGCCCGCTTCACTCGCGGCATCGAAGATCGTCGGCGCATAGCCGAGCCGCCTCAGGTGATAGGCGCAGCTCAACCCTGCGGGCCCCGCCCCGATGATGGCGATCTCGGCACGCGGCGCCTTGGGCGGAGCAGGGAGCGGCGCTGCGCTGCCGTGGTCGGCCAGAAACCGCTCCAGGTCCCGGATGGCCACCGCCCCATCCAGCGCCGTCCGGTGACACGCGCCCTCGCAGAACCGGGGACACACCCGCCCGGTGATACCGGGCAGCGGATTCACCTGGAGGAGCAGGGTCAGGGCCGTGTCCATCTCGCCTGCGGCGAGACGCTGCCAGACCCGTGGGCTGGCCGCGCCGATGGGACACGCCGCAGTGCAGGGCGCGATTCCTTCCCGGTGGACCGGACTCACGTTGCGCCACAGGCCCGTCCGGTTGAAGGCCATGCTGCGCACGGAGACCGCCTGGCCTCCCGGGTGCAGATCCGGCTTCGGCAGGACCTTCGGCAAGGACGGTGGCGCGGGCATTCGCCCGCGGGCTCGTCCGGTCCGCGTGCGGGTGAAAGCCTCGGCCGCGGCGGCCGCATTCTGCGCCGCCTTCGCCGGGACGGCGGCTGCGATGGCGGCGCACAGCGCGGGCAGCGAGACGCTCCCGGTGGCCCGCGCAAAGGCGCCCAGGATGGCGGTGTTCACGATGGGGGCGCTGGCCGACCCCAGGCCATGCCGGAGGGCGATCCCGCCCGCGT
>Ga0315279_10003894_pt1 | contig 20376 bp, 20 predicted proteins | sample YL17G06_20_MG_FD_203694 | JGI IMG/M metagenome (GOLD analysis project Ga0315279, IMG submission 203694) | Sediment microbial communities from Yellowstone Lake, YNP, Wyoming, USA - YL17G06_20 | ecosystem: Environmental > Aquatic > Freshwater > Lake > Sediment | place: USA: Wyoming | collected... | reverse complement strand
CACTTCACTCAGGGCGGCTGCCGGGATATAACCCAGCACCTTGTTGACTTCGCCCAGAATGGGGATCAACGCATCGCGGTGAGTACCGTGTTTCTCAATCGCCTCACTCACGATGACGGATATCTCGCGTTCTACCGTTTCACTGCTCATGCATTCCTCCTGTAATTCAGAGCTCGATTAATAGCCGATGATTACCATTAGGGGTTCAGACTTCAAGAAACGACCTTTACCGCGTTGAAGTTACACACCTGCATGCAGATGCCGCAGCGGATGCAGGCTTCGGTGTCGATCACATGCAATTGGCGGCGCTCGCCGCTTATCACCTGGACCGGGCAGTTGCGGGCGCAAACGGTGCAGCCGGTACAATTATCTGAAATCTCATAACGGATGAGCGCCCGGCAGACCTTTGCCGGGCAGCGTTTCTCCAGGATGTGGGCTTCATATTCCTGGCGGAAGTGGCGGATCGAGCTGACCACTGGATTGGTAGCACCCTGTCCCAACCCGCACAGGCTGTTGCGTTGGATTTCTGGGCACAGCGCTTCAAGTAAAGCCAGGTCTTCAGGAGTACCCACACCATTACAGATTTTCTGTAAAATCTCGAGCACACGACGGGTTCCCACACGGCAGGGGGTACATTTCCCGCAGGATTCGTCTTGGGTGAATTCCATGAAAAAACGCGCCATGTCGACCATGCAGGTTTCATCATCCATTACCACGAAGCCGCCCGAACCCATCATAGCGCCTGCGCCGCTCAAAGATTCGTAATCCACGCCGATGTCGAGGTGCTGCTCGCACAGGAAACCGCCCATCGGACCGCCGATCTGCACGGCTTTGAGGCCCTTGCCGTCTTTGATCCCACCCGCCACATCATAAACTACTTCGCGCAGGGTGATGCCCAGCGGAACTTCGATCAGCCCGGAGTGGTTCACATCGCCAGCAATGGCAAAGGTTTTCGTGCCCTTGCTCTTCTCGGTGCCCATGCTGGCGAACCAATCCGCACCGTTAATAATGATCCGCGGAATATTGGCGAAGGTTTCTACGTTATTGTTGTTGGTCGGCTTGCCCCACAAACCTTTCACCGCCGGGAAGGGCGGGCGGGGCCGCGGCTCGCCGCGCTTGCCTTCGATCGAGGCGATCAGCGCAGTCTCCTCCCCGCACACGAATGCCCCTGCTCCCTGGCGGACTTCCAGGTCGAATGAAAAACCTGAACCGAGGATATTCTCTCCCAACAGTCCCAGGCCGCGCGCCTGCTGGATGGCTATATTCAGCGTGCGCACGGCAATCGGGTATTCGGCGCGGCAGTAAACATACCCATAACTGGCCCCGATGGCATACGCACAGATGATCATGCCTTCGATCACTGAATGCGGATCACCCTCCAGCACGCGACGGTTCATGAACGCTCCGGGGTCGCCTTCATCTGCATTACAGGTGATGTACTTGGGAAAATCGTTGACTGCCCGGCACAGCGACCACTTCTTGCCTGTGGGGAACCCGGCGCCCCCCCGCCCGCGCAGCCCCGAACGAGAAATCTCATCGATTACCTGGTCAGGGGTCATCGTCGATAAAACGTTCGCCAGGGCCTGGTAACCATCCTCGGCAATATAGTCCTCGATGTTTTCGGGGTCAATCTTACCGCAGTTGCGCAGAACAACGCGCACCTCTTTGGCCTTTGGAGGGCCTAGCTCTTCATCCACCGATGGCTTGACTTTTAACTGTAATTTCTCGACCACCCGGCCTTTTAGAAAATGCTCTTCGACCAGGTCGGGGATATCCTCAGGCGTCAGGCCAACGTAGTGAACCGCCTCCGGGTATACCATGATCTCCGGACCGCTGATACAGGCGCCAATCCGCGAAGTCTCCAGGACCTGCACTTCATCAATCAAGCCCTGGGCAACCAACTCATCTTGCAGAGCATCCATGACCTCGTAGGCGCCCTTGTTGATACAGCTAGGGTCTACACAGACCAGGACATGAGAACGGTAAAAAGCCATACGTCACCATTCAGAATTCGGTTTGCGAATTCTAAAGCTCCTTCCTAGGCAGGGACGACAAATTCGGATACAGTTTTCCCAGCTTGCACATGCTCTTTCATGATGCGCTCGGCGATATCAGGAGTGACTTTCCCGTAGGTGACTTTCGGCTGTTCGCCAATGGTCACCTGCACGATCGGCTCGCGCTCGCACATGCCGATGCAGCCCGTCTGGGTAACCACCACCCCACTGACATTGTTGGTCTCAATGTAGTTGAGGATCGCTTTCATCGTGTCACGTGCGCCCGCGGCAATTCCACAGGTTCCCATCGCTACGGTCACCTGGGCAACGCCAGACTCGGTCTTTACTTTACGTTTTTCAAGCGCTTCTTCACGAATGCGCTTCAGGTCTTCGAGGGATTTTATAGCAGGCATCAGGTCTTCTCCTTAAGAGATAATAGATTAGGTTAATAGTCCAAAAACACCAGGTTAATTTTTAAGCGCAGCTTGAGCCTGGGTTATACCGATTTCAAGCGTTTCACGCAGAAACGCCAGGACTTCGGGTTCAGTCAAAGGGATATCGCCCAGCTCAGCAACGATCGGCTGCGAGTCAAAGATATATTGTTCGCGCGGCGAACCCATTTTTGCCACCGCGGTGTATTCAAAAACCCAACGGATATGCGGATAAGCTACCACCAGCGTAAGTAGGGTGCTGGCGAGATCGCCAAGCGGCATACGGTCGATATGGCTGTGCTGGAAATCCACCTCCATCCGGGTGCCTTTTCCAACTTCCGATTGGATCGTCAGCTCGCCATTGCAGGCCTCCGCCGCCGCTTTGAACAACGGAATGCCCAGGCCTACCTTGCGTGTGGTCCGGCTGGTGATAAAGGGATCGACCACTTTCGCCACCATCTCGGCATCCATACCCTTTCCATCGTCCGTAACGCTGGCAGTCAAACGGTCGTGGTGCAAATCCTCGCACACCGTCAAGGCGATCATATGCGCATTCGCTGCCACGCTGTTCTCGGCGATATCCAGGAGGTGCAGGGCAATCTCACGCATTTTAGTAAAGGACAACCATTCCGTAGAAGATCATACGACAGTATCAGGCTTCGAAGTGACGGTGTTTATACCGTCCCTGCCTCCACTTTGCGGAGCACCTGTGGAAATTTATTCGGCCGCACGCGCCCCTGGACTTCATCGTCTACAACGACCACCGGGGCCTGGCTGCAGGCGCCCACACAGCGGCAGACTTCCAGGGTCACGTTCCCATCCGGAGTTGTATTCCCGACATCGGTATTGAGCAGTTGTTTGGCCTTTTCGATCAACTGCGGCGTGCCACCTACATAGCAGGCAGTGCCCATACAAAATTTAATCGTGTGTTTGCCACGCGGTTTGGTGGTGAAGAACGAATAAAAGGTGATCACGCCGTGCACTGTACCCACAGGGATATGTAATTGTTGGGCAACATAAGCCTGCATCGGTTCAGAAATAAAGCCGACCTTACTTTGCAGCTCGTTCAGCACGACCATGGTCGCGCCCATTTTCCCTTTATTGTCGTCCAGGATCTGATCGATGACGGCGCGCTGCACAGGGATCATTAAAGGATCAGTGGCAGGGATATTTTGTAAAAGCCTTGTCATAAATTCTCCAAATTCACCTTACTACGCGACAACCTTCCTGAGGATTTGAGCTCTCAAGAAAATGAAAATATATTCAGCGCCGATAGTGTAACGCAAACACGTAACTCTCGTCAATTACCAAATGTCATTTCTTGGTGTGTAGGTTATCCATTGGTTGTCGAACGGAGCAGCAGCGAACGCCCCTCCTGCCCGCGCAGCGCCAGGCGGATTTCGGCCACCGTGGGGGCCGCGATGTGGAATTCATTCACGCCCAGGAATTCATCCAGGCGGTGTGCATCGCCGCCCTGCAGGATTGGGTAACCTTTCAAGCGGGGATAACGCTGCACTGCCTCACCCGCGGGCACGTGACGGGAGATCTCCAGCGCCTCCACGCGCACATCCGCTGGGACCAGCCCCAGGTTCGCGAGTAGCCCGAATGCCGTCCGGTCAACGTGGGCTGGAATCGCCAACCCGCCAATCAAGTTCACTTGCTGGACCACCTGCTCGAACGAGAGATCGACCGAATTTAACAACAACCGCTCCTCACGGCGGATAAATTCCCCCAGCTCATCGACAACAAATTGCTCGCCAAAATAGTCAGGATTGTTCGGAGTATCCGGTAAGGATCTGTCCACCAACGCCTGCCACGCTGACATCTGTTCGATGGTATCGAATAAACACAACACGTGAACTTCCTCACGGGTCTGCACCTCCATACCCGGCATTACTGTCAACACGCTGCCGACTGCTGCCTTCTGCACCGCGGACACATTGCTGCTGGCATTATGATCCGTAATAGCAATCAACGAGATGCCCCGCTCGAGTGCTTCCTGCACGATCAGAGGCGGGATCATCTCGACTTCCGCGCATGGCGACAGGACAGTGTGAACGTGCAGCTCGGCGCGAATAGGATTCACAGGTCACAGCTCAGGAATTACGAATGCAGACCCATCTCCCAAAGTTTACCTACCACCTCGAAAGATGGAGCCTTCGTGGCTAACAATGTCACTCCCTGCTCATTTGCTTTAGCAATCGTGGCAAGATCGGGCATCGCGCCTTCGGTGATGATCACGGCGCTTAACTCGAGCAGCGCCGCTACCGCGACGATATTCAAATGTGCCTGCAAGGTAACCCAGATGCCTTTGTTCTTGGCGCCTGCCATGACGCAGCTCAGCAGATCCGAAGTGTAACCTGCTTCAGGCACTACCTGAGCGAATGACTGAGGGATGGTTAATACAGTCAGGTTCAACGCGTCGATGATCGCTTTCAGGTTTTTCATTCCTTCTCCTCGTCGAAAAAGCCACTCTCACGGAAACCCTCTTCGGGCGTCAGGAATATTTCCATATCGAGCACGGTACCGCGCCCAGGTGCTGAGTCCAGGTGCATGCGGTCCACGCAGCGCTTGATATTGACCAATCCCATCCCCGCCCCAAAACCCATCTCGCGGATTTCCTCGGAGGCGGTGGAATAGCCGGCCTGCATGGCCTCCTCCACATTCGAAATACCTGGGCCGTCATCGGTTGTGCGCATCAGAATGCGGTAGGGTTCAATCTGCACCCGCAAGACACCGCCGTTCAGGGTATGGATGATCAGGTTAATCTCGGCCTCGTAGACGGCGATCCCGCAGCGACGCGCAAGCTGAGCATTCGCGCCCAACCGCAGGAGGGCGCGTTTGATATTTCCGGAGGCATTGCCGCCGTGGGTGAAATCGCGTGCTTTGATGTTATAACGCAGGATCAAGCTGGTGCGGTCTGAGTTGATATCTTCGAAAAGGTGGCTGGCACGGTAAACGCGTAGCTCCTCGGCGTGGTAAACCTTTTGCAGAGCATTTAGCACGCCGCGGGTGATATCCCCCTTGGTGATCATGCCCACCAGGCGCCCGTTCTGATCCATCACAGGCAAGCGCCCCAGCTGGGTGCGGGTAAAGATTTCAATGGCCTCGATCACCGGATCGGTATCGTGGATCGTGATCAACAGCTGAGCAGGAGTCATATATTTGCTGACCGGAGCATACTGGTCCAGGCTGGTCAGGGCGCGGATCAAATCCTCCATGCTGACGATCCCGATTAATTCCCCATCCGCCATGATCGGCGCGCCTGAAATCCGGTTTTGACGGAACAACTCCACCAGCTCGATCATCGGCTCATCGGGCGTCAGGCATTTTACATTCCGGGTCATCGCCTGGCTGACTTTTAGATCGTAGGCAAGTTCCTCGACCCGCGTGATGCTTTTAGCATCTTCATCGGTGATGATACGCTTATCCAGCCAGGAGGGTTTCGAATCAGTCATCGCACTCGCAGCAAGATGAAGTATTTTCATCCAGGCTGGGCAATCCAGCCCGGTACAAGCGACCGCAAGATTCGAACATTCCGAATCGCGTCGTGATCAGCGGGATATCCTCTGCTTCAGCCAGCTTAATTGTCTCATCCGGGGGGTTTTTCCCTCGCACCAGGATAATGGCGCTAATATCCGCCATGACCGCGGTGCGCACCACCTGCGGGTTGCACAAACCCGTCAGGAGCAACGAAATCGCATGGGTAGAGGCTAACACATCACTCAGTAAGTCAGAACCGCAGCCGCCTTCAATCTCACGATCGATCTCGACATTTTTGGTGAGGACCGTACCCTCAACCAATTGAATTATTTTTGTCAGTTTCATACCTTCTAAAGTTCCTCTATCCTTCTTCCAGGTGCAAGGTACTAATTCAACGCCTTGCACCGGATTTGTTACAGTTCATCAAAAATTACGCCTGTGTTTCGAGCATACTTTCTGTCTCCGTGCAGGCTGCCTCTCCAGAAGAACCGGCGACCACACGCTGCGGATGGCAGTACACGGTAAAGCGGTCACGCCGGGCGTAACCGATCAATGTGATCCCCGACTGCTCAGCTATCTCGATCGACAGCGAGCTGGGGGCAGTGCGCGAGATCACCACCGATGCGCCGATACGGGCCGCTTTTTGCATCATCTCCGAGCTGACCCGCCCGGTGGTAATCAATACCCGCTGGCGGGGATTGATCCCATCCAGCAAACAGCGCCCGGCAATCTTATCGAGCGTATTATGCCTGCCGATATCCTCAGCAACGATGAGGATGCGTTTGCCATCGGACAGCGCTGAGGTGTGCACACCTCCCGCTGTTTGGTACAGGTCCTGGGCCGCGAACAACTGGTTCACCAGCGCGGTAACCTGCTCTGGCGCCAACATCACCCCCTCCGACAAGGGTTGGCGATTGGCAACAACGGGTTGGTACTCGGTGGATACACTTGTCACGCCTCCGGTGCAGCCGGATGTGCGCCGCCATTGAGCTGGTTTCTCGACAGCATGGGTCAGCCACACATCCACATTGTCACCGGTCGGGCAAACCCGCACGGAGGCAATCTCATCCTTCGAGTGGATCAGGCCCTCGTTGAATAGAAATCCCACCGCTAATGCTTCTACTTCCAATGGCGTGCACATCAGAACCAACCAGTCCTCGCCGTTGACGCTCAGCGTCACCGAGAGCTCGGTGACGGTCTGCGTTTCGATCGACTGGCAGCTGCCACCCTCGAAGCGGTAACAGCGTACATTTTTTTTTGCGGAGAGCATTTTCTACACAGTCCTGTTTGTATTCGTTCGAAATGGCGGCTATAGATCAGCCGTGCGGCTATAGATCAGCCGTGCGGCTATAGATCAGCCGTGCGGCTACAGATCAGCCGTGCAGCTTCAACCGTCCCTACCATCTGAAAGCGGCTAAAGCCGCAACTCTATACCGATAAAATCCAGAATGACGATTTTAACCGAATTTGACAAAAAAAGGTACGATGAAGATCACATTCTTTTTATAAATTCAGCCACCGCCTGGCGCATCGATATTTCACCGGTCAGGGCGCGCGACTGGTAGCGGTTCACCCAATCCCCTAGCTGGGCATGCGCCAGCTTCAACTCGCGCATCACAAGCGCCGCCAGAGGCCCGGCATTCTCCATAAACCCTGTCGTATAGAAATCACGCTCCGCCTGGGCAAAGTCGTAATCCACGCGCACAATTTCAGCCTGCCAAACCCCCTGTTTCCAGGTACAGCGCGCATAGCTTGGGCGCGTATCGCCGTCAAAGGGCAGCCCCGACGAGCCGGCATTCACCACCAGCGTGCCATTTAATCGGCGGATGAGAGGCGTGTGGGTGTGCCCCACCAAAAAAAGCGCAGGCGGAGGGCCGATTTTTTGCTCCAGCTCGGTGTCACTCGTCCAGGGAAAGATGCCGTCGCGCAAGCTGAGCATGGAGGCATGCGTTATACGTATCTCTCCACCGTCCGGGGCTCGCAGGGATAGATCGAAGGGCATAGCCTCCAGGGCGGCAACCTCGCTGTCCAACTGCTCATAAGTCCAGAGCGAGCCGCGATGCACATCCGCCACCGGTCCCTGGCGGGGGAAGCCAGGATCGGCCTGTTCGATCACATACTCCTCGTGATTGCCGCGCACTGACAGCCACCCGTCTGCGGTAGTTTTCGCCTGCACGAAGTGCAAACATTCCAGCGGGCGCGGACCGCGGTTTACCAGGTCACCCGCCACGATCACCTGGTCGGGCTGCCAGTCCTCGATATGCGTCGTGATCGCCTGCAGCGCGGCGTAATTGGCGTGAACGTCGGCAATAACTGCAATTTTCATCTCAGACGAAAAATCCTACCCCCAGGATGCCCGGCCCACCGTGGGTGACGATGGCAGGCGGCATGTTGTAGATAGGAATATCTGCCAGTCCAAGGCGGGTTTTTAAGCTGTCTGCCAGCGCCTGCCCCTGTTCAGGTACCCCTGCCTGCAGCACAGACAGGTAACCGTTCTCCGGTGATATTTGGGCAACCACCAGCTCCTGCAGGCGCTCCACCGCGCGCCGGTGGGTGCGCTCCTTCTCCAGGACATCCACCTTGCCGTCACGGATGGTCAGCAGCGGCTTGATTTGCAGCATGCTGCCTACCAGCGCGGCTGCCCCGCCGATGCGCCCCCCCTTCGCCAGGTATTCCAGCGTGGCGACCATGAAATAAATCCGGCCGCGGGCCATCATTTCGCGCACGCGGGCTTCGATCGTATCGATGTCCAGGCCTTCCAATGCCCATTCCGCAGCCCGCTGCACCAGCGCTGCCAGGGGGCTGGCGACCAGGCGCGTATCAATGATGCGGATATCGGCATGTGGAAAATCCTGGGCAGCCACCTGCGCTGAGCGCACCGTTCCGCTGACTTCGGTGGAAGGATGGATACACAGGATCGACTCACCCAGGGGCGCCAGACGCTCGAATGCTTTCAAGAACAGTTCCACCGGCGGTGCGGCGGTCTTGGGCAGATCGGCCGAGGTCTTCAACCGCAGCATGAAGTCGGCGATACTCATATCCACCCCTTCCAGGAAGGATTCGTCACCGAAATTTATCACCTGGGGGATAACAGGGATATCGTACTTACGGGCAAATTCAGTTGAAAGACAGGAGGTAGTATCAGTAATAATTTTAACCATGTGCATAATCTCTCGAATCGGGATTGGGCATTGCCATGATGAATAATGCTCCATGATACCACTATTTTTTATTAAATCAGCTTCCGGGAAGGTTGGACCTTCCCGGAAGCGCCGAGTACCTCACCACAATTTGAGCCAGTTCGTGCCGGTCACGATCTGGCAAACCAGCACGATGAAAATGATCAACATGATCACCCCGCAGCCGCAGCCCCCACACGAGCGCCGGCCAAAACCGACGTTATGCTGTAGAAAATCGTACACCCAATTAAGCAGGGTCAGTTTCAGCAGCCCTGCCAGGCATCCCGGTTTATCTCCCATTTCAACCTCCACATACTCATTTTTGTTAGTTTCCGAAAAATGGGCCTATGCGTGGGCATCCCCCACGCATAGGCCCATTTTTCGGTATGCATCCCCCCTTCCAGCCGGGAAGGGGATCGAGCAAAGCTCGTCAGGGGATGGGTAAAAAATCAATTTCGCTTTTTTCTACGCAAACCACGAATAGAAGTTTCAGGCGAACTTCACAGTCACGATGGCGTGACCACCCACCGGCAGGAGCACGCTTCCATCTGCAGCCGGGATGAGCACATCCAGCACTTCCTCCGCCAGGTTAGCGACCTCGACACGGGTAAAGGGCCGCCAGGAGGTCAGCTTCACCTCCAGGGGGTGATCAGTGAGGTTATAGCCGCGCACGATCCAGCCCTTCCCATCCTCGGCAGATTTGATGGCGCTGAGGACAAATTCCCGCGGGCTGGCCTCCATCAGGGACGAAACAGCCGGCAAAGAGCCCGCATGCAATGGAGTGTTTACCGATCGTAAAGGTGCCTGGAATGCGTAAGCTTGCTCGAAAGGTAGGATGCCACCAGCCTGTGGCAGGATAGCGTAATCGAAGGTATGTTTTCCGGGCAGTTGTGCTCCGGGCGTCTCCTCACCGGGCCCGGCGTGTCCCTTGCGGGTGGTGAAATCGCTGCGCGAGAGCCAGCCCACGCAACGCAGCAGCGTCACAGCGATCTCGGCAGACCCGCTGGGAGTCTTGAGCGCCTCGGCCTCCGGCAGCCCGCGGTTGGCAATCGTCAACCCGATCTTGCCGTCCGACAGACTGATGAACGCGCGCTGGGGTTTCTCAGGGCGGGGTTGTTCCACCCAGGTATCGTCAAAAGCAGGCAGGGCCAGCGGGCGACGTACGATCTCGAAATGCCCGTCGAAATCTGCCTCATGCACGCTGAAAGGCACCGGGAAATGCACCCGCAGGCGGTGATCGTGCGCTTGGTTATCAACTTCAGTGTGGATATCCACCCGCGGCACGCCAGCAGCCAGGCTGATGCGCGTTGTGATGGGTAAATCCACCCACTCGGGGCTGCGCGCTTTACGACCAGGCACCAGCTCGCGCGGTACCCGCAAGCGCAGCTCGATCTCGATCGATTGCTGGACCGCACCGCGTTTCACCTCCAGGCGCCGGATGTTTGCCGTACGGGCGATAATATCAACAGGCGGTGGGCTGAAGTTGTACTCGTCGCCGCAATCGCCGCCGTCCAAAAAGCGGTTCAAGCCGGCATATACGGCCCGGCTGCGTTTGTCGCTAAGGGTCAACGTGCCGTCGATTGGAGAGGCAGATACGCTGAAAAATTCATTTTCGATCACAGCCTGTGGGTCGATTTTCGGACGATTCAGCCTTTTGGCCGCCCAGGGTATCTGCGTGATCTTCCCGACCAGGGGTAACGCCAGCTTCGACAGGTGGCTGAGCTGAGTAGGAGCCGCCGGTTCCGCTGCGGGCACACCAACGGGTTGCACCCAAAATGTACGGTAACCGTAACCAGGCACCCCCCGCGCCACGAAGGTGATGCAGGTGGTCGGCACCGAACGGCCCTGGATCACGAAGGTGGTCACATTGGGATCATCCAACAGCACCTTCACCTCCTGTTGGCTGCGTTCCCAGGCCGGCAGGTCTGGCTCGCCGGTTTCGGATACCGTCGATTGGATATGCACCGTGGCACCGTCTCGCTGGATGTTGAACTCGCGGAATACCATCCCACCCACGCGGCCTTCGCGGATCATCCCGAAGATGTTCTGCATCTCCTTTTTACCGACCGATATGTTAAACATCTCGCGCGGCTGCATGCCCGCGTACTCGAACAGCAGGGGTTTTCCAGATTCGTCCACGATTTCGAAGGCTTGTTGGCCGAGGGGAGCTTCGGCCTCGACCGAGACCCAGTCGTTGCGCAGGCCGCCCGTGGGATTGAATATGACGATGGGGAACGACCGGCCGTCTGACCTGGTGTCAACCATTGCAGCCAGCGTTTCCAGGCTCTGGCGGGTGATCTCCTCCCCGATCTGTTCTACCTGGTCGAAGCGCGGGCGCATTTCCTCATGGACCTGGTCGATCGAGCAGCCGCAGATCGAGTCATGCGGGTGGTTTTCCATCAATAACCGCCAGGCGTAACGCAGGACCGCGGCTGGATCGCGCACGGCAGGTGCAGGTAGAACCGCGCGGGCTGCCGCTTCAGGCTTTTCATTCGCTGCCAGCTGCGCCCAGGTGCTGAAAGGTTCAGCCCATTTCTCGAGTAAAGTTTCGCAGGTGCGGTTGCGCTGTTTAATCCACATGCGGGTAGACAGCACGCCCGGCAGCAAGGGTGAATTTTTACAGGCGCGCAGCTCCCCGCTGACGGTGGGCAGGTTGAGTTTCAAGGCCTGGATTTTGGTCTGCAAGTCAGCCACGTAGGCAGGCAACGTAGAATGGAGCAGCACATCCCCCTGGAGATGGGCATTGGCGTAGGCAATGGCGGCAGAAGTATTCGCTGGAGGTACCACATGGTCACTGCCGTGCATTAATAGGGCAACTTCCTCTGTAGCTGAGCGAGGCAGGAGCTCATCCCGTAGCCGGCTTACTTCCACCACGAACTGGTCCGGCGACGAGGTGGACAGTCCGGATGCATTGCCATAACTGCTGCACAGGTATGCCATGAATACCTTCGTCCCATCCGGTGCCTGCCACCAGAATTCTGCCGGCTGGTCGTCCAGGCCGCGCCATAAACTGGCAGCCTCGATGCCAAAACCGCGCAGGATTTGCGGCATCTGCCCAATGTGCCCGAACGGGTCCGGGATGTAGCCGATCTCCATTTTTGCCCCAAAGGCACGCGCCGTCCGGTCCCCTTGCAGCAGGTTGCGCACGATGGCCTCCGGGCTGACCAGGAATTCATCCGGCAGGACGAACCACGGACCGACCAAAATCCGCCCGCTCTGAATGTGGCCACGGATTTCCTGCTCCCGTTCAGGCCGGATCTGCAGGTAATCGTCGAGCACGATGGTCTGTCCGTCGAGCATGAAATATTTAAAATCAGGATCAGCGGCTAGCAGAGCCAGCAAGTGGTCCATCAGGCGTACCAGCTTGAGGCGAAATTGCTGAAAAGTCTGGTACCATTCACGATCCCAGTGGGTGTGTGTTACCAGGTGAAGGGTGCTCATAAGTTACCTATATAGTTTAACCAGGATTTAGAACCAGATTTTTTAATCTAATCGTTAATTAGCCGACCTGTCATTGCGAGTGATCTGTGCGAAGCAATCTCGGATTTAGTTCAGCGTGGGGTTTATGATGAGGGATTGCTTCGTTGCAAAAAGCGCTCCTCGCAATGACGGTCCAACTTTTGGTTATGAGAATGAATACGAAACTCAAGATCGGTAGTAGGATTTTACTCAGACAACATCTGTTCGGCGATCTCGACCGCCCCAGCGATGAACTGTGAACATTTTTTATTGAACACATCCTGCTCACGGGCCTTTTGCAGGCCCTCGGGGGTGCTCAAATCGACGCCGATCAGGGCTTTACAGGCCACCGCCCCATACCGTTCCTGGAAGCGGTGCATGTATTCGCGTGCCAGCGCATACACCCTTTCTTTGGCCTGTGGGTCAGGTTCGCTAAAACCGAATTGCAAGCCCAGAGCCATCAAAGCTCCCGAGACCGCTCCGCAGGTCTGACCAGTGCGGCCGATACCGCCTCCGAATGGACTGGCAATTTTGAGGGCCAGCGAACGGTCAAATCCCAGCGACTCAGCCAGGGTAGAAAACACTGCCTGCGAACAGTTGAAGCCCTTCAGGTGCAGGGCCTCGGCCGTTTGCGACGAACGGGTAGGAGGATCCTTCATCTCGGTTTACCTGTCTCTTTCCATTGGTTGATACTCTTGAGGTGCTCGATCTTTTCATGCCAGATTAAACCGCTGCACAACTCAGCCATGGTGGCTTCACCACCCCAGGGAGCGGGTAGTTTGACAGCCCATTTGGCCTCTGGCAGCGCAGAGACTAACGCAACGATTTCCTCACGAATGGCCTGGTATTCCGCCATGATTTCAACCAGCGACTGGGCCTGCCAGCGTTGTGCCTGCACATGGTTCCACACATGGTGATCGGGGATCGCCTCCGGGATGAAAGTTCCGCCCGCGGCATAGGCTCGCAGTGGGATCAGGCAGCTATTTTCCCACGAGGCCAGGTGAGCCAGTAGATCCTTAATCGTCCAGATACCCTCGACGGGATCCTGCGTGATTTGAGCTTCGCTCAAACCTTCCAGAGCATGCACAAAAGTCTGGCGGCTTTCGGCCAGCTGATCAAGAATTTCTTTTTTATTCATCATGTCCTCCGCTTAAGATCGGTCAGGCAGACGCCTGGAAATCTAGCACTATTTGGGAAAGTTTTTCCTGGCGAGTCATGACTGTGGCAGCACAGGCTTTGGCAACCGCGGCCACCAGCGAGGCATCCAGCTTGTGTAGAAATGCGCGCGGCTCCAGGCTTCCAGCAAACATGTCCTTGGCAATGGCAAGCAGGAGGTGTATTTGTTCTTGAGGCAGCTGGTTGTACATGAAAAAAGCCAGTGGTGAGTTGCGCATATCGAAGCTAGTCTCACTGGCGCGCCCCGCATCCAGCAGCTTGTAGATCACGGAAGATTCGTCTGACATCTTAAGCGTGTGCGGTAGAGGCAGGAAGCTATCATACCGGTGGGTGTTATCCCCATTAAGCTGGATGTCGCCCGTGAACAAGGAGAGCGGAGCGTCACCGCCGGTGAGATCGGCCAGGGCTTCGAGAACGGCGATCGCCAGCAGCTTGATGGTCAGGTATTCACGTGCCGTGGCAATATTCTGGTAGGCCAGTTTCACCATCTCACGGAACTCTGCCTCGTTCGGCACACCCTTATACCTATGGAAGATATTTTCTGGATTGAGTTGCCCAAGAAAGTCTCCCATTTTCGCGAGGGCGCGCCGGTATTCCTTGATAGAGTAAATCCGCCCGGAGCGCAGCGTCTCGTTTGTCTCAGGCAGCAATTTCCAGGTGCCATCCAGGAACACGCTGGCATCTTTCTCTGCAAAGCTATCCACATCGCAGTTGGCAAAGACCACTGCCCCACAGATAGTATCGTCAATCTCAGCGGCTTTCATGGGGATCTGGTAAGCCTGGCTGATCCCACTCAACCGCTGCGCAAGTATTTCGAACGGGCCAATATCTTGCTCATTTTTCCCACGAAATGGAATCGTAGCTTCGATATACACAATCGCCTGGAGAAGGATCTTTTCCGGGACAAGTTGTTCCAAACGCTTCGCCATGACTAGCGCGCTCAAGAACTCATTCGAACCGGTCTGGGTTGAAAGCTTTTGGCCTGGCGAAAACCCAAATATGTCCATTGTCATGTAGAACAGGCGGTCGTTGTGTTCCTGGGCTGCCACCAACCAAATTTCCCCCTCTACTTCCAGGATGTAAGAAGAGATGCAGTGATAGATCTCAGGAGAAAAACCTCGATCGACCTGGTAATAGACGATATCGTGGAATAAGGCAGCCAGCGATTGGATCGGGTCAGCTGCATTGGCCAGGTGGAGCACATGATCGGGAGTGTGAAAATGCCTGGCTTCGATCGACATGGACCGGTGAATGGTGATTGCCAGATCCTCCAATTCCTCTGATGATACTGGAATTTGGAGGCAGACGAATGCCTGCTCGCAAACCGATACCAGCTGTTGAATACTCCCTGTTTTGGATTGCATATTGGAGAGTGTAGCACGGATCTATAGCTTCGTGCAAGGTTTATAGACGACAAAACAAGGCTGTTGGGCAAAAGAACATCGCCCAACAGCCTTGTCTTGTGGATTTAATTATGCCTCTATAGATGGCGGTTCCAGCGGCTTCCGCTGGCGCGAACCGCGAGTCAGCTCCATAATGATCAGGAAGACAAGCAGGAGAATAACAAACCCAATGCACGGCAAGATTACCAGCGGTGTTTGGATTAACGCCAGCCAGTCTGTGCTGCGCCCTTCCAGACCACTCTCAGCGTAGATCATATTGTCCTCTCCGAGGGCAAGCTCCCAGATCAGCGTATAGTTTTTCACCTTGTCAGCGTTATGGCCGATGACTTTCCCCGGTAAGGTCAGCTCAAAGGTCAATCTAATGGGCATATCCAGGTTGAGATCACTCGAGCTTACACCAGTGTTCATCACCGCGTCGAAGGTGAACCTGCCGTTAGCCATGCTGGCTGTATTAACGGTGAAACCTTGCGTGCTCAGCTCCGGGGTCATCTCTTCCAGACTGCGAAAAACCTGGCTTATCACGCACCATGTCTCACTGCCATGCTTTTCCTGCTTGATCGTGCCCTGGTTCGGAAAGCTCTCCGACAGTGTGGCCATGCCCTCACACAGCTTGCCGGCATCTGCCAACCCGCTCTGCGTGAAGGTCTTTTGATCCTCCTTGCTGAGTTTGTAGATAGTTTTCACTTCCCCCGATCCATTCGGATTCACGATGGTAGCAATGTTGACATTGCATCCGGATAAAAACAAACACGCGGCCAGCAGCATGCCGGATAACAAGCGTCTCGTTCGCATACGAACCTCTGCAGAAACAATACGACGCACCTTTTGGAGGTGCGTCGTAGGGAGTAACCTTTGAAATTAAATCGCAGGCTGCTTGGGTTTTTTCTTCATCACGAAGAACACCACCACCACCACGATTACCACCAGCAGCAAGCAGCAGCACACCGCAACCACTATACCCCATACGGGTACTCCGCCTACTTTTTTGGTGATCACACTGTCACCACCACCGCCACCTTTGAGCTTGCTCTCGAGGTGCACATGGATGGCGCTAGAGGTGGGCATCACATCATTTTCGGTGTCAATGATAGTCATGCGAGCGGTGTTGCCATTAACTTTGTCAAACCCTTCAGTCTTAGCCTTATCGATCGTACCGGGGGCGACAATCTCATAAAACATGATGATTTTGTAGCCTGAGGCAGTAATCATGCTCATACTGCTGGCATCGAAATCTGAGCCCATATTAAAATCGGCGTCGAGGGTGAATTTGTCGTCCTTAATTTCAGCTGTGTTTACCTTTAGGGTTTCATCGCCTTGCCCCATCTCATCCAGGGAGGCAAACGCTTGGGATGCAACACACCAGATCTCATTCCCATGCTCTTCCTGCACAAATGTCATATTATCGGAAGATAAGCCGGTTGTGCCCGAAGAGCTCATGCTCTCACAAAGAGTGGCCGCGCTGCCTACTCCCATGCCTTCGAGTGCAGTGGCTTCATCCTTTGTGAACTTAAAGACAGCTCCCATTTCACCACTGCCATCTGCGTTCACTTTAGTGGTTACACCAATTTCACATGCCGTCAACAACATCGTAAATATGACTAATAAACAAAAAAGGCCAAACTTGGTTTTCATATCTGCATTTCTCCTTTCAAGGTAAGTGTTTCATATAATTATAGTGCATGTTTCTCATTCCGGGTTAATCTTAACACACATTTTAGCTTCAATGGCTTATCATTTCTGTTGGTTGAGGTGCAATATACATACCAAAACAGCAGGAAAAATACTGGATATTGGGGTGTTATGGCAGTAGGAGCGGGAATTATTTTTCAACGATCGAGATCCACACCCCATTCCACCGCGCCGTGGTGGCCAGCACCACCGACTGCCATAAGCCAGGATCGCCCTGCGAAGTGACAGTCACCGTAGTTGTATTACTCGTGCCGGATGGCGCCAGGACAGGTACCGACACCACCACGGTGAGGGTCATACTTTCACCGCTTGCCAGCGAACCGGTGGAAGCTGCCGCACTCACCTTCCACAAGCTGAGGGTCTGCACATCGAATGTGTCGGTGGTTTTGCCTGTGTTCGTGATGTGCAGGGTGTACGTCACCAGCATGCCCGGGAAGCCATCCAGGGCATAAGAATCGGTCGTCACATCCAGGCCAAACACGGAATTGGCGGTGGTGGACAGCGTAACCGTAACTGCTGGTACACCCGGATTTTGCGAGACGATCTGCAGGCGAGCCACATCCACAGCCCCTGCCGAGGCAGTAACTGGTACCGTGACGGTTACTGCCAGGTCGGTATTCTCAAACGGATCGAGCGGACCGAGAGTCACAGGAGCTTCCACCACCCAGGCCGAATTCACTACGAGATCGAAGGTGTCGGTCATATTGTTGGTGTTAGTCACCGACAGGCCGTAAACCACCGCCTGCCCGGGATCGCCAGCCTGTGCGACTGCGAGGGGCGCTACATCAGGTGGGGCGCCTGCTACCCGGGTGGTCAGCTGCGCAGTCACAGATTGGTCCAGATCCGCATGTGAAGTCACCGTCACCATGGAGGTATCACTCATCCCGATCACGGCGTCGCCCGGCACTTCAACGGTCACGGGCAAGATAGCGCTGGTGCAGCCCGCCAGGTTGGCGATCTCCACCGGGGCTGAGGCAGTCCAACCACTGGTGAGTGTGACCGTAAACGTATCAGTTATATTGCCCAGGTTATCAACCGTCAGAGGGTAGGTAACCGTTTGGCCGGACTCACCATTTTGAGCTGCTCCAGCAGGATTCACACGTACGCCATACCCTTCGCCCACGGTAAGGAAGACTGCCCCCGGCACCCCCCAGTTGTTGGTCGCGTCTTTGCTTTCCACAAAAAGGGTATGCTTGCCTGGCGCCAGGCAGGAGGTCTCCACCGTAGCGCTTACATCTTCAATTTTTTCATCAAAGCTGCCATCATCCGCGGTCATGGCGTAAGCCACTGTACCGGTGATCCAGGAGGGATCATCGATGGTGTACTGCGCCGCGGCAATATTCTGGGTCGGCTCGGTGCCATTGCTACTGTTATAACGGGTATCATTGGCGATTGCATCCAGAGCCACCGGCGTGCCTGGCTGGACGGTGCCAAGTGTGGCAATCACACTCAACGATTCTGGCCCCAAGGGATCCAGATAGGGATGCCGGGCGGACTTGAAAGCATACATCAGCGCATTGCGGTTATTGGGGTAAATGGTGTTATTGAAGGTGTTGCAATCCTGAAAAAACGAGGTGCCCATCTCGAACGTGTAAGCGGCAACGCCCATGTTTCCATAAGCCCAGTCATCGCTGGTGCCGGTGGTGGGATACAAATCTGTCGACTGCTGCGGGGTGTAGGCGTTGAAGTAGGCCAGCTTGCGCCCCAACGTTTGCAGCTGGACATGGTTGGGAGCATCCGTATAAGTCCAGCCCCAGGGCCACAGAACCAACTGGCTGTAACTGTGCAGAGTGATGAATATGCCGGTGGTGTCGTCTGGAGCGGGGTCATTATCGCCCGGGCCGCGCTGGTCCGGGAACAGGGGATACGCGAAATTCTGGATGATGTTCGTCTCTGGTTCTGAGCCAGCGGAAGGTCCCTGGTAGGTCTCATCGCATGGGTAGGTACTGTCCCCGCCCCACTTAAAGCTGTGGTTGCGATTTAGATCAATCCCATAATTGGGATAAGAACAGCCATAAGTGGCGTCAGTGTTCTTGCGCCATAAAATACCCGTCTCAGCATTCTTGCGCCCATCGGGGTTGGTCATCGGGACGATGTATACATGGTAATAATCCAGCAGCCAGGTGATATCGGGATCGATGCCATAATTGCTGACCAGGTATTCAGCGAAGCGGGCAGCAGTCTCCGCGGTGACGTATTCGCGGGCGTGGATTTCAGCCATCAGGAAGAAGGTCGGCTTGGGCCCAGGTGTGAATGTGTTGGTCAGGTCGAGGGCAAAAATATCGTATCCCGCTGGACCGCCAGCGGTCAGCTTATCCCAGCTGTCGCCGATATCAATCCAGGATGCCAGGCTGGAGTTATTGGCAGCCAGGGTATCCATTGCCGCATAAGTCTCTTCGACGGTGCGATAACAAGGATAACCAGGAATAGAGTCCACACCTTGCCCGGGCAAGGGTTCGTGTGGCTGGTTGAGCTCCGCCGTGCGGACTGCATCGATTTCCAATCGGTAACCAGCCTGGAAGAGCTGCAAATACCTGTCCGGCGAAACGAGTGCCAACAGATAGGCCTGTTCGTGGTCCACTTCCCAGATATCCAGCGACTTCGCCAACATATCCAGGTTTTCGCGGGCGCCGTAATACACGCGCACAACCACCGGGCCATCCGGTGCCGCCGGAGACTCAGATGCCCGCACTGGGGAAGATAATCCTGCGACTGCCAGCAGGAATAGGGCCAATAGTATACCTACGACACGACTTTTTAACGTAAAAAGATCCACAATTCACCTCTTCAAGAGGATTTCTCGCTAAGTCAGTGCTCTTTCTTTTTCCCATCCCCCGGACGCAGCTTTGCTGCGTCGCCCCCTTCTCCCCTCCCCCGAAATCGGGGGAGGGGTTGGGGGTGATTATCAAAATATTTAGCGAGAGAACCACTAGACATATACGTGGGATTCTAACATGACCAGATATTTTTCCTGCCGATCAAATCCGGTTAAGATCACGTCTAACAAATAAGAGTGTACCGTTCTTGATAAAATATGGTATAACCACGGATATCGATCATCTCAAGATGAGAGGAAAATATATTCAAAATTAAAGGAGAATGCAATGTCACAAAAGGCTACCTATCGTTTTATGACCGTTCTGGCCATTTTTGCTATCCTGCTCGCGGGCTGCGGTGGCGGAACGAAGACTCTGAAGGATCAAATCATCGGCAAGTGGGAAGGCAACGACCCTAATCTGGGAGGCAACATCACCTTTGAGTTCATGAAGGATGGCAAAGCTAAGATGTCTGCCGCCGCGGTGACACTCGACGTCACCTATAAGTGGGTTGATGATGACACCTTCGAACTCACCATTGATATGGGCACCGGCACGCCTCAAACAACCAGCATGGATGCCAAAATCGATGGCAACAAGTTATCCCTGACCGCCGAGGGCCAAACGATGGAATTTACCAAGAAATAAAGCACCCTGGGAAGGCAGAATAAATTCGGAAAAAAAGTTGCTGCGACGCAAGTGCATCGCAGCAACTTTTTTTCTGGTTTTTCCCTGCCCTGTTTTGG
>Ga0315279_10003893_pt1 | contig 20386 bp, 19 predicted proteins | sample YL17G06_20_MG_FD_203694 | JGI IMG/M metagenome (GOLD analysis project Ga0315279, IMG submission 203694) | Sediment microbial communities from Yellowstone Lake, YNP, Wyoming, USA - YL17G06_20 | ecosystem: Environmental > Aquatic > Freshwater > Lake > Sediment | place: USA: Wyoming | collected... | reverse complement strand
AAACGAACGAGAGCATCCCACATCTCGCCCTTGGTGGTTCCCAGCACGGTCCGAATCTCCCTTGCGCTGGGCTTATGTTTGCCATCGACCAGCCCACCTACAGTCATCGAAAGCCCCCAAGTCATTTCGTCGAGATAGGCTTTTTCTGATCAGTTGTGCGAAAGCACTGCCTTCTCGCGCCCCTTGATTATCGCATTCCCCTGCTGGAGTATCGACCTATCCAGCTCTGGCACGTGGTGCTCCCTGAGGATTCTCAGGGCTATCTCTCTCGCCTCAGGGACCATGGATTTCGACATCGTTGCCTCGAACCTACCCTTTGCCGGATCTCTGAGGATTATTTCCTTCTTGAAATTCCTAGCCGTGTGTATGTTCGACAAGAACGAGTTCCCGTGTCCTACCTGTCTCATGACGTCCAAGGCTGCCGTATTCTTGGAGATCTCGAAAGGAGTCATCTGCCTCCGCACATTCTCCCAGATGTACGCATCAATGACCTCCTGCTCGAGCGCCACCCCTTTCGCGTTATCCAAGGTCCCTATCCCTCCCTGCATGTCAGTCCCCGACATTGTGCTCAACGCGATGCCCAAGGTCTCGCTGAAAGTGTGTGGTACGCCGGGCTCCTCCGAATCGTTCAGACCCCAGTCTCCGACCATGCAAGGCAGCCCGTACCTCTTCGCCATCTGAGCCAACCCAGCTGCGATCAGCGGCTGGTTCGCGCTCTCGTAGTTGATCATTCCCGTCTTCATGTTCACGGGCGTAGACGATGAACAGTAAATCGTGCGAGCGCCTTTGCCGGCGACCTGGCCGATCACCAGACTCGCTAGGTTCTCGGAGTTGGCATTCACGAGTGTTCCAGCCAATGTGACGGGCGCAGTCCCACCCGAAAGCGACATGGACATCGTCGTGACGGGCACACCCACTTTCGCGAACTCGACCATGGCCTCGACGGCATCGCGCTCAAACATCAGCGGCGCGATCGAGCAATGGATGACCGTGAAGCTGGGTTTCTTCCGAAGCTCCTCCACGCCTCCAGCGATGAGCGCGCCAAGCTCGACCTGCCTCCTCGCGTCCTCAGCGTTGAGGATCTCTATCCCTTGGACGTGTTTGGTAGTATTCTGGAACGCGGTCCAGAGCTCGTGCAGCCCGTGCGTGGCCTGAGGGACTTCCGTCGCTGTGAGAGAGGTCTGAACATAATCCACCCCATCCAATGCGTCGGCGACCTTGACGCAATCTGCGATGTCCATGACGGTCGAATCACGCCTCTTCCCGGTTTTGATGTCAATTATGTATGTCCCCAGACCGGTAGTGCCGACATAGGGCCAGGAGCTCACGGGGATCCTCATGTTGTGCTTCGGATCCCTGCCGTGGAGCGTCATCTCCTTCGGAACTGTCTTGAGAGCATCCTTGACCAGCCCTTCCGGAATCTTGGCGACCTGAGTCCTGCTGTCTACCCGTGCCCCAGCCCTGTCCAGCATCTTGAGAACGGTCTCGCTCTTGACCTTGACTCCTATCGACTCGAGGCATTCAATGCTCTGCTGGTCGATCAGTTCCTCCTCATCTCTCTCCAGAAATCTCAATCGCGCGACTGCCATTTGAACACCTCCTCATTCACTTCAAGAGGTCCTGAATAGCGGTCCGGGTGGCTGACCTCGAGACAAACCGCCTCCAGCTGCCCGAGTAGAACTTCCTGACTTCGGGGTCCTGTATCTTCGGGTATCTCCTCCTCACGCCTTCGATGTATCCAGCGAAGAAACCCATCGACGCCCGGCAACCCGCAGCCCTTGCATATACGAACGCCCACATTATCGCACTAATGAAATCCATTCCTAGGACGTACCTGATGACGCCTCTTGACCTCAGCCCGGTACCCCCCGCGATCTGTGAGGACTTCCGCCTGTGCAATCCTGTCGCTTCATTGACAACGACGAACTCCAAGCCCCTGTTCATTGCCTTGATCTCAAGAACCGTGTCCGTGGAGGCGGTTATCGGAAAGCCTCCGACCTCGTCCAGGAAGCTGAGTCTGTAGAGCCTCGCGCAACCCCTTGCAGACGGTTTCTTCTCAAGTGCTCCCCCGCCCTCAGTGGTTATCATACCAGAAGCTATCACTGCTTTCGCATTGACCTCCATGGCCGAGACGAGCAACTCGAAGTACTTGGGCTCCACGGTCGTGTCGGCATCTAGAACAGCCAAATACTTGCTCTTGAGCAATTTCGATCGGGCAATCGCGAACGCCTCATCTATCCCGAACCTGGCCGCAGACCCGCACTTCAGCCAAGAGGGGTCCGGATTCACATGCCTTGAGACGACAGAAATCCACGAATGCCCTTTTGCCAAATCTTTAGCTTTTGCGAGACAGTCGTCGCTGCTTCCGTCGTCACCGACCACCCATAGGAGTGGTTTTTTGGTCTGTCCTGTCACCGACCTGAAAAGACCCTCGAGCATGGAGCTCTCGTTCTTGACGGGAGTCACGAGAAAGTAATCATCGAATTGGGCGTCCATACGTTGTCATGTGGAAATGGAACCGAAAGATATATGTTGTTCTCTCCGACGACGAGTCCTAGCCCCATGGTAGAAGCACGTTCGCGTCCAACTTCAAACTTCCGGCTTTCGCGAACGTTTGACATGACCTATCAAGATAATGCGGAAGTGAAGTTACAAATACACGTGGAATGGTGGCAGTTGCATGGATTCCAGCCCGAGTCTCACTGTGTTCATCTTATCGTACAACAGACCTGATTTCATCAAGGAAGCAGTGAAATCATTGTTGGAGCAAACACTCCAACCTGAGAATATCGTGATATTGGACAACTGCAGCTCCGATGAGAATCTAAGAGAGATTAAGAAACTGTCCGGAAAGAATGTGAGTGTGGTGACGACTCCGACCAATCACCAATCATTGTGGAACTATGAAAGGGCACTCGATCTAGCAAGTTCAACCTACAAGACCAAGTACATCTACATCATGCACGATGATGATAGAATATTGCCTTCGTTCCTGGAGCGGATGATGGGCCTCTTGGAGAAGAATCCCTCATACTCTGCCGCGACGAGCAAGGGGTATTTCATTGATACTTCGGGCAAGAGAACAGGATACTTCTTTCGATCCAACAAAGAGACCGACACAATCTTTCATTCTCAAAGCGAGGTTGCTCTCGGTTATGCCAGAGGGGATGGTATCGCTTTTCCATTTGTGGTAATTAGAAATGGGACCATTCAGCGTGTGAATAGGTCTGCAGGTTTGGGAGTAGTTGATGACATAGCAATTATGTGCAGGCTTGCCAACATTGGACCAATGGTCAAGTCTCATCTGAGACTTTTTGAGTACAGACTCCATGAGTCTCAAGAGTCTATGACAATTGATCACTCATTGAGAAACAAGAGAAATGAGTTCCTTCTTGAGACGGCCAAGGGGGATAGAACTGTCAGCGAAATCCAGAGACACATCTACGGGAGAGAAACCTCCATATTCATGGCCCATTCAATAAAGCGTATAATGAAACTTGAGTTCGAATCCGGAATGAGATCACTGATCAGTGACTACCAGGAGAAGAACATAAAAATCAGATATCTGCCCCATGCGCTCATTTTGCTCTCAAGGAGATTGCTGGATCCTGAGCCTGAAGAGCCCAATTAGGGCAGACATCAGCCAAAGCCTGATGCAGGCAAATATCTACATTTTCGGATGAGATCGACCACATCCTCAGCGAGTAGTGCTGCACGAAATAGAACAGATTCTCTCTATCCAACCTATGCCTTGGACTTCAAGTCCGGTTTCTGTTCATCCAGCTTGCAGCCGAAAAGCAACCTCGGTCGACACACATCCCCGAGGGCTATCTCCACATCGATAAGCATCGGATGCGACTGACTCTTCGCCTCCTGCAGGGCTTTCCGAAGCTCCTCGACTGCAGTCACCTTCCTCGCCTCGATCCCAAAGCCCCGAGCCACCTTGACGAAATCAGGATGTCCATAGCCAATTACTGTAGACTGATTCCTCCCCTCAAAATACGCGTCCTGGAAACTCTTTACCATGCCCAGGCAGTGGTTGTCCAAGACGAGCACGGTCAGATCCAAGTCAAGGCGTCTTATGGTGTCCAGCTCCTGTATGTTCATCTGGATGCTGCCGTCGCCCGCTATGTTTATCACCTTCCCCCCACTCCTCATGGCGACGCCTGTCGAGGCAGGCAGACCGAATCCCATTGATCCCATCCCCCCGCAGTAGTGTGCGCTCTGCCCTTGATGCAGATCGAGCAGCGTGGCCGCCCACATCTGGTGGTTGCCCACATCTGCGACATAGGAAACGTTCTCGCCTTCGAATGTCTTGTTCAAAACGCGAAACAACTTGTGAGGAGTGATCCCAGGTGCATGGTACTCGTCTACATCCAACCTTGTTTTGGTCTTTTTCAATAGTCTCATCCATTCAGGGGATATGCTCCATTGTAATCCATCACCGGCTAACACGCTGCGGAAAAACTCCTCTGCGCTGCAGTTGATGTCCAGGTCGGCCTTGATCCGGTTGTTCAATTGGGAGGGATCGATGTCCACTTGAACTACTTCTGCTCGGCGCGCGAAGTCTTCCACCATGGCGCCTGTCTGTCTCACGTCCATTCTGGCCCCGATGACGAGCAAGAGATCGCAATTCTGCACCGCCCAGTTTGCCGTTCTCTTCCCATATGTGCCCATCATTCCGAAATAGCATGGTGATTTGGCCAACCATTGCGCTCCCATCAGCGTCGAGACGTAAGGTATCCCCCGAACCCTCATCAGGTCCACCCATTTGTCCAGAGAGTCGGCCCAGACAGCTCCGCCACCTATCATGACCAGAGGTCTGCGCGAACGGCGGCACATAAGGCTCAATCTCGACAACCACGCCGGCCTTCTGCCAGCCGATGGTTTCGGCCATTCCCACTTCTTGGCAGCCCATGCGAGCGCCTCCCTGTCTTCAATCTCCTCCCTCTGAGCGTTGAACGTGATATCCAACAGTACCGGCCCGTTTCTGCCTGCGATCGCGATGTTCACGGCTTTGTGAAGCTGTGGCAGGAGATCCTTTGCATCCGTAACCTGGACAGCATACTTCGTTATTGAACTGACCAACGGAATGATGTCCAGTTCCTGGAACCCTTGTTGGCGGACGCCACGCTTGCCCTTCAGTTCGTGCTTGTTCACCTGCCCGGTGATGAACAGGCAAGGTATGGAATCAAACCAACAGCTGCCGATGCCCGTGATGAGATTCGTGGCCCCGGGCCCGCTCGTGCCCATCGCCAGACCCAACTCCCTGCCTCTCGTACAGCGTGCGATGCCTTCGGCTGCGAAGGCAGCGGCCTGCTCGTGATGCATGGAGGTGATCTTCATCCTCTTCTTCTTTGAGAAGCTGTCCAGTAGATGAGTGATCATGCCTCCCGCTACTTCATAGCAGTAATCAATGGAGTGGCGGGCTAGATACAATGCAACCGCGTCTGATGATTTCACGCTCGTCCCCCATTCTCAAGTCCAGCCGGCTCCAAACTGATCACGGGCTTGCGCTCTATCAAGCCCCTGTTGTACATCGAGTGACAAGAACGCAGCAAGCCCTCACGCAATCCCGTATGCGGACGGTAGAATTCATACATCCGGTCCAACTGAGGTACATATCTGCTCCGTGTAGTGGCCATCTCATCGACCGACTGGCCTTTGGTCACTTCCACGCCACTAAAGATTGCGGAGATCGTCTGGGCTAGTTCGGCGATATCAACGGTGGCCTCCCGACATCCCACGTTGTAGACCTCATGTTTTGGCTTCCCCAGCAAAAGCTTGAATAGGAAGATGGAGAGGTCCGAGGCATAGCAATAGCTTCTGACCGAGCTGCCGTCGCCGCGAAGATAGATATGGCTTTCCTCCGCGGCCTGCTTGATAAGATCCGGAACAGCAAAACCAGAGTTCAGGTCCTGGTACGGTCCGGTAAGCGAAAACACCCTGGCAATACGGTAGTCGACACCGGATACACGAAAGAGCATCTCCGAGAGACGCTTCCCCTCGCCATAGCACGAAGATGACTTGGATAGGTCGGGTCCGCCCGGATATTCCTCGGGAATCCCGTGCATCTCGGAAGGCTGCTCACCATAAATCGCCCCACTACTGATGAGTATGGAACGTTTCGACCCGCATTGCTTACCTAGACCGGCAATGGAGGAAGACATGTCCACCATGTCTCGCAGATTCCTCAGTGGATCTTCCATGACCTGCTCTGGGCTGGAAGGAGAGGCGGCGTGGATGATGTAGTCACACATGTCCCCCTTCAGGTCAACAGTGTATCTCTCGCCCCATCTCATCGTGACAAGCTCGCCAGCCTCAACCTGGGCGCGATATCTCTCTACAAGCAAATCTGGCTGGCGGGTGGGAAGCAACAGCTTACATTTCTTGACATTCCCTCTTTGGTTGAGTTTGATGATGCTTTCCACGAGGTAGCGGCCCACGAAACCGCTACCGCCAGTGATCAGCAGAGACCTGCCAGACAGTCGATCCAATTCCGCTGAGCAGACGCTGACGATGCGGTCGAGATCCTCTTTGATTATCGGATCAGCACCAGCTCCTGACCCGCGCTCCCTCCTGGCGCTAATTCCTACCACCACTTGTGGAATCGTACGCTTCTGCTCGGACGTCAAGTCACCCCATTATCGGATGGTTTTGGTCAGAACAGCAACCATGTAATCTAGCATCTCCTCCGTGAGGCCGGGGTACACACCAATCCAGAAGGTGTCGTTCATTATGATGTCGGTGTTCCTTAATTTCCCCACCGACCTATGCGGCAGACCTTTGAAATAGGGCTGGCGCAGCAGGTTACCACCGAAAAGCAGTCTGGAACCTATCTTCTTCTGATCCAGTTTTCGAAGAAGCTCGTTACGGCTAGTCTTACACTCATCCTTCAGCGTGATGGGGAACCCGAACCAAGACGGATCCGAACCGGGTGTCAATTCCGGAAGAATCATCTTGTCCTCAAGTCCGCCCAGGCCTTCGCGCAAATGGCGATAATTGCTCTTTCTGACTCGTGTGAATTTGTCTAGGTGCCTCGTTTGGGCCAAACCTATCGCTGCCTGCATATCAGTCATCCTGAGGCTGTACCCCAGATTGGAGTAGGTGTACTTGTGGTCGTAGCCGTATGGAAGATCTCCTAGGTGCTGGCTGAACCTCCGCCCGCAAGTATTGTCCTTTCCTGGAGGGCAGTGACAATCTCGGCCCCAATCACGCATCGATTCGATGATCCGGGCCATGGTCTTGTCGCTCGTGACCACAGCACCACCCTCGCCTGTCGTGATGTGGTGCGCCGGATAGAAACTGAAGGTGGAGATGTCTCCGAACGTTCCCACCTCCTTGCCCCGATAAGTGGAGCCAAGCGCATCGCAACAATCCTCGATCAGGAATAGGTCGTTGTCCTCCGCGATGCGGCAGATGCCATCGAGATCGAAAGGGTTCCCGAGAGTGTGCGCCGCGACTATCGCTCTGGTCTTTGGCGTGATCGCCTTCTCGACCTCTGCCACGGAAATTCCGTAGGTGGGGATGTCCACATCCACGAACACGGGCATCAGACCGTTCTGCAGGATGGGGTTCACGGTCGTGGGGAAGCCTGCCGCAACGGTTATGACCTCATCTCCCGGCCTGAGCGCATCATTCTTTAATCCGGGAGAAGTAAGAGCCGAAATCGCCAGTAGATTGGCCGATGATCCTGAGTTAACCGTCAGCGCGTGTTTGACCCCAACGAGATCAGCCAGGCGGGACTCGAAGGCATCGTTGAATCGACCGGCTGTTAGCCAGAAATCGAGGGAAGCCGCGACAAGATGACGCAAGTCAGAGGCGTCGAAGACCCTGCCAGAAACAGGAACATAGGATTGGCCAGGTCTGAATTCCTTAGGGCTGTGGGCAGCCTCAGCATATTCCGTCACTAGCTTGAGGACGCGATCTCTCAAATCCTCGGCCTTGGTGTCGTCAAGATTTGGATTCTTCAAAATCGCCTCATCCTCACGGGTGAGCGCCTTCTTCTTTGCTATGTATTCATCCCCCGGAGTCTGACCGCTGGGCCTTCTTTAGGTACTCGTCAATCTGTCCTAGGGTTGTGTCCCACAGTCTGGACGGTCCTTTCTGGTACTCCTTGTACCATTCAACCGTCATCCTGACGCTTTCACTCAATGGCAGCACCGGGTACCACCCCAATTCCGTGTGCGCCTTGGTGCAATCCAGCCGAAGGATGCTAGCCTCGTGTGGTTGATTTGCACTTGACATAACTTGCGTCTTTCCTCCGCCCCACAGGTTCAGAATGAGTTGTACCAGCTGCGACACGGACACATGATCTTCCGCTCTTGGTCCGAAGTTCCACGCGGATGAATGGTGATCGGGATCGGTGAGCAGCTTCGAGGCCAGCATAAGATAGCCCGCCAACGGCTCCAGAACATGCTGCCAAGGGCGTACCGCGGCTGGATTCCTGATTTGAATCGGTTTCCCGGCACTCAGGGCGCGCATGCAGTCCGGAACTATCCTGTCCTCGGCCCAATCACCTCCACCGATGATGTTTCCCGACCGCACAGAAGCCACTCCCACGCGGGGCTTGCCATCACGTCCCAGGTTGAAGAAGGAATCACGATATGAGGCGACCACTAGCTCCGCGGCCCCCTTGCTCGCGCTGTAAGGGTCCTTGCCCCCCATGGGATCATTTTCCCTGTATCCGTGAACCCATTCTCGGTTCTCATAGCACTTGTCGCTCGTGACGCAAACGCAGGCCTTGACTGAGGGCGCTCCTCGGACCGCCTCAAGCACGTTGGCCGTGCCGATGACATTCGTGTCGAACGTCAGAATCGGCTCCAAATATGACCTTCTGACCAGGGGTTGCGCCGCCAGGTGGAATACGATCTCGGCCCCGGACCGTTGAACCGCATACTTCAGATGCTCGAGGTCGTTTATGTCGCCCAACTCGCATTTCATCCGTGCCTTCAGACCGATGGCGTCGAACATCGAAGGGTCTGTGGGTGGATCCAGCGAATATCCCGCCACCTTAGCACCCGAAGAGAGAAGCCAAGCTGAGAGCCAGCCACCCATGAAGCCCGTGTTGCCCGTGACCAGTACATTCCTGCCTTTGAGAAGATCGATAGCAGTTCCCAAACGCTTTCCACTCAACCCCAAACCCTCCAGGGGGCTTTGCCGCTGTTCCACAGTGATTCCAGGTGGTTCTTGTCCCTCAGTGTGTCAAGAGCGGCCCAAAAAGAATCGTGCTTGTAGGCCATCAGCTCGCCTTCCTTGGCCAGTCTCTCCAACGGATCCCTCTCCCAGATAGTGCTGTCTCCCGCTAGATAGTCGAACACCTTTGGTTCGCACACGAAGAAACCACCGTTCGTGTAGCCGCCATCCCCAGCAGGCTTTTCGGTGAATGTGTGCACCCGATCGGGTCCGTCCATGTCCAACAGCCCGAACCGGCCTGCTGGCTTGACCGCCGTCAGGGTGACGCTCTTGCCGTGAGAGCGGTGGAATTTCAGCAGTTTCTTGATGTCGATGTCTGCCAGGCCGTCGCCGTAGGTGAGCATGAAAGTCTCTTTTCCCACATAGGGCTGGATGCGCTTGATCCGTCCCCCGGTCATGGTGTTCTCACCGGTGTTGACCAGGGTCACCTTCCAGGGCTCGGAGGTGCTGTGGTGTATCTCGATGTTGTCGTTCTCCAGGTTCACGGTCAAGTCAGATGTGTGCAAGTGATAATGCGCGAAATACTCCGTGATGAAGTAGCCCTTGTAACCAAGGCACACGACGAAGTCCTTACACCCGTAGTGCGAGTAGATCTTCATTATGTGCCATAGAATGGGCATGCCTCCGATCTCGATCATCGGCTTGGGCCGGACAACGCTCTCCTCGCTGATCCTCGAACCCACGCCGCCGGCTAGAATCACGACTTTCATTCTCGACCTCCCCAGCAGAAATGCAAAAGAAGCGTCTCTATATAAAACTGCTTTGGCGCCAGACTCCCGACTCGCCACTCCTTTGCGGGGGAATAGGCTCGTCCGTGCGTCCCTTCAAGATTGGGCTTTCGCCCTTCCCGCCAAACATTACTGGACCCGAACGTTTAGAATCACACGGCACGACAAGGAGCCACAAAGGCACGAACCCACGAACTGGGCTCACGGGCCATTAGCTGCGGGTCCACGTGAGCCCTTCCTGCTCGCAAGGTACCAATCGATTGTGGCCCTCAGGCCGTCCCTGAACTTCGTCTTGGCCTTGAATCCAAAGAGCTTCTCGGCCCTGGAGACATCGAGCATCCTTCTTGGCTGCCCGTCCGGCTTCGTCGCGTCCCAGACGATCTCGCCTTTGAAGTCCATGAGTTCGGCTATAAGCTCGACAAGTTCCTTGATAGTGATCTCAAACCCGGCGCCGAGGTTGACTGGCTCGGGTCCGTTGAATCTCTCCGCCGCGAGCCTAATGCCCTCGGCGGCATCCGCGACGTACAGGAACTCGCGCGACGCTTTGCCCGTGCCCCACACTTCGATCTTCTCGGTACCTAATTCCATTGCCTCGGCGACCTTGCGGATCAATGCGGGGATAACGTGCGAACTCCGCGGGTCGAAGTTGTCCCTAGGACCGTAGAGATTGACCGGCAGGAGGTATATCGCGTTGAATCCGTACTGCACGCGATATGCCTGTGCCTGAACCAGAAGCATCTTCTTGGCAAGTCCGTAGGGAGCATTCGTCTCCTCGGGGTAGCCATTCCATAGAGCCTCCTCTTTGAAGGGCACGGGCGTGAACTTAGGATAGGCACATATCGTCCCGAGCGCGACGAACTTCTCCACGCCCGCAAGCCGCGCTGCCTCCATGAGCTGGATGCCCATGATGGCATTGTCATAGAACAGCGTTCCTGGGAGTTCCTGGTTAAGACCTATCCCGCCGACCGTCGCCGCGAGGTGTATCACTATGTCGACATCCTTGACGGCTTTGACGCATTCCCCCAGTTTCCTAAGGTCACTTTTCTCGACCAAAGGAATGCGTAAGCTCTTTCTACTGACCCCATTCTTGACCAGCTCGTCCGTCAGGAATGAGCCAAGGAACCCGGTTCCACCCGTGACGAGAACGCGCCTGTCATCCCAGAAGCCCATTGCCTAGTCTGCCCCCCACCACTTGCCGGGGAACTTCCTCGTGAGGAGTGTGTCGCCTTCGCCGGGCGGATCCACGCCCGCGCACCTCAAGTCAGCGTCGACCATGACCTTCACAAGGTCCTTGAATTTCACCTTGAGGTCAAGACCGAGCTTCCTCTTGGCCTTGGACGGATCCGCGACGAGGACATCCACCTCCGTCGGCCTGAAGTAGGTCTTGTCGATCCTCACGTGCTTGCCCGCAGGCAAGCCCGCGTACTCGAAAGCCGCATCGACGAACTCCTTGACCGAGTGCGTCTCACCAGTTCCCAGCACATAGTCATCCGGCTTGCTGACCTGGAGCATCTTCCACATCGCTACAACGTACTCCGGCGCGTACCCCCAGTCCCTCTTTGCCTTGAGGTTGCCCAAGTAGAGGTAGTCCTGCTTCCCCGCGCAAATGGACGCGATCGCCCTGGTGATCTTCCTCGTCACGAATGTCTCTCCTCGTCTAGGGCTCTCGTGGTTGAACAGAATGCCGTTCGAGGCGAACATGCCGTAGCCATCCCGATAGTTTTTGACCATCCAGTATGAGTAAGCCTTCGCGCAGGCGTACGGACTCCTGGGCTGGAACAACGTTGATTCGCTCTGCGGCGGCTTCGCAGCGCCGAACATCTCGGAGCTCGAGGCCTGGTAGAACTTGATCGGCAGCTTGCTTCTTCTGATGACCTCAAGAAGTCGGCCCGTCCCCAGCCCGGTTATGTTACCCGTATAAGTCGGCGTGTCGAAGCTCACCCTCACGTGGCTCTGGGCGCCGAGATGGTAGACCTCCTCGGGCTCGATATTGTAGATTATGCTCGAGATCTGCTCCGAGTCAGAAAGATCGCCATAGTGCAGGAAGAGCCGCGTGCCTTTCTTGTGGAAGTCTGAGTATATGTGATCGAGTCGGGAGGTGTTGAAGGTGCTCGCTCTTCGCACTATACCGTGAACCTCGTATCCCTTCGAGAGCAGCAATTCGGCAAGGTAGGAGCCGTCTTGGCCCGTGATGCCAGTGATGAGCGCCTTCTTCATGGACTATCGAACCTACCATCTAGAAGATAGAACTTTCCTCGTCAACCCCTCAGCCAAAGGGCGGACATCGGGTTGACGAACGCACCCGCCGCCTCACGGTCAAGGCGGCCGCCCGCAGCAGCGAACCTGTCCACAAGGAACCTCTCGAGATCGTCCCTCGAGATCGGCCCCAGCTCCAACGGCTTGGCAGATCTGCCAGTGCCAGGGTTAAACTCTTAAACAGGAAGTCCGTTAAGATGCCGATGAACTCACGAATGCTGAAACGAATGTCTCTCTACGCGCAGTTGCTCGGGATTTCTCCCAGTAACCTTCTCCGCCTAAGGGACCTGGGTAACTTCATACGCGACCGCGGAGCGTTCGAAAGGGACATGGCCAGGGCGGAGGAGAAATGGCCCATCATATCCTATCCTATACTGGGCGACAGGTATGCCAGCAGCGGCACCGCCTCCGGCCATTATTTCCATCAGGACCTGCTAGTGGCCCGGAAGATCTTCTTGGCGAACCCGCAAAGGCACGTCGACATCGGTTCGCGGGTAGACGGTTTCGTGGCGCATGTAGCCTCCTTCCGCGAAATTGAGGTCTTCGACATCCGTCCAATGGAGATTTCCATACCCAATATCCGTTTCGTGAAGATGGACGTGATGGGGGACATTTCCAGCTATACGGATTACTGCGATTCGATATCTTCCCTGCATGCTATCGAGCACTTTGGTCTGGGAAGATACGGCGACCGAATCGACGTGAACGGCCATCTCAAAGGCCTGGAAAACATCCATCGGATGTTAAAGAAGGGGGGCACCTTCTATTTCTCGGTGCCAATCGGAAGACAGAGGGTAGAATTCAACGCGCACAGAGTATTCTCCATTAGATACTTACTCGGCCTGCTGAACCCGCGTTACGAGCTGCTCTCGCTCTCATACGTAGATGATGCTGGGGCGCTCCACGAGGACATCGCTCTCGACGAAGCGGCACTGGAAGCGAGTTTCGGCTGCGATATCGGCTGCGGCATTTTCGAACTGAGGAAGAGATGATCTCTTTGTACGAGCGGATTTGGGCCGGTTCGTCGGACCCAAGCGGAGTCCGTGCTTGCGGACAATAGAGGCGAGCAGCAGGAAGCCCATGCACATGTCCATCGCCGATCCCTGGATGCCTATGCCTACGAACCAACTACCCCCGACCACCAGGATGCCCTTGTCCATCAGAATGTGCCCGCTAGGGCATTATCATCCGTGGTTCTTGAAGCTTTCACTGCTGCTTCTTCTCCTCGAGCCCTAGGAGATCGATCCTGTCGCTCCCGATATGGCCGAAAAGCTCCCTGACTTCTTTCGCGAGCGCTGGGTCGTCCTTCCACTCCTTCTCGATCCAGCCCTTGAGCACCTTGGCGGCCTCGGCGAGCTTCTTGTCCTCCCTGCCGAGCCTCTCGAGGACGGGAATCCATATCAGGCCGTATTGGGCCATCTCCTTCGCTCCGAGCCTTTCCTTCGCGTAAGGGTTCCTCTCGATGCCCACGTTGGCCTGGTAACGCCACATCTTCAATCGGAGGTCCCAGTATATTGAGACGAGCCAGATGACGGTGAGCAGGATGAGGAATATCAGCGGGACTACAATGTATGGGTTCTTGAGCGCCTCGCCCCTCCACTTGATGAAGCCGAACAACTGAAGAGACAGATTGATCGCCAGAAGCAGAATGGTGATTATCTGTGCCACCTGCTGAAGTCTCCAGACCTGCAGCATGAACCACTTCTTGGATCTACTGTTATGTGCCAAACGGAACATCCTCTGTCGGGAAGGGCCAACCGCATCCGCCCTATTTGATTATTGCTGGCGCATACGAGGCAGTGATCACAGCTCCCGCCTCTTGATCGCCGTGGAGCAGCCCTACTCCAGGAACCGCAACGGTCGCCAAAAGATAATACCCCCGAACTTGCTTCTCAAACCGATCAATAGAATGCATGTTGTGAAGCTGAACAACGACAATGAGAATGGTTTCGGTCGTCTCTTGATCCGGCAAACGCCCGGTAGAAAAGGGATCTGGAGCAATTGCGTCTTCAAGATCAATGAGGATGTTGAGGAGTGCGACTTTTGGGTAGTCTACGAAGGAATGACGAAAACGGAAACGTCAAAGTGCCCGCATAATGGGACACTCTTCATCGCCGGAGAACCGCCGTCGATACGCCGGTATAATCCAATCTTCCTCAATCAGTTCTCAAGAGTGCTGACCTGCCAGCCAGCCATCAGGCACAAGAACAAAATCTTTGGCCAGCCAGGTATTCCCTGGTTCGTGGGCTTGGTGTTTCAGCAGGAACAACCGGGATGCTACGCGTCCATGGATTTTGACGATCTCAAGAACGCAAGGCCGAAGAAAGACCGCCTACTGTCGGCATTGACCTCAGGAAAGAGGACGACGGCCGGCCAACGCAGGAGGCTTGATTTCGTCAGGATGGCGGAGAAGCACTTTGGCACGGAGTTTGACTCCTTCACCCCGGACAAACCAAGGGTGAAAGATAAATGGGATGCCGTGTCTCGGTACAAGTATCATCTGGCCATCGAAAACTCTGTGTGCACGGACTACTGGACAGAAAAGGTCGCGGATCCATTCCTTGGAAGCTGCTATCCGCTATACCACGGCTGCCCAAATCTTTCCGACTACTTCTCTAGCAAGTCCTTCACACCTATCGACATCAAGAAACCCGAGAAAGCGATTGAATTGATTGAGAGAATCATCGATGACGAGACCTATGAGAAATCACAAGAGGCGATTGCGGATTCGAAGGAGCGGGTGTTGAGTAGGTACAACCTTTTCGCTGTGATTTCAACGATGGTAGAGGCAGCAGACCTGGAGGAGAAGAGAACCATCACGATCAAGCCAGAGAAACAGCGATGGTGGGGCGTTCGAGAAAGGTTCCTCTATAGGTCCAATCAGTTGTTGAACCGGCTACACCTCTGAAAGCCGATGTCTTCTTGGTCGTTCAATTGAAATCGCATGAGAATTGCTGGCCTGCTCCGTCTGGCGATCACAGCTCCCTCTTTAGGATGGAGGCAATCCGCTCGCCAGAATCGCCCCTTCCGTACGGGCAGGGCTTGAACCTGATTCTGGAAGTCCTAAGGAACGACCTGATCTCCTTGAGGATCCTCTGCGGTTCCGTCCCAACGACCTTACAGTAGCCTGCCCGCACTGCTTCTGGACGCTCAGTCGTCTTCCTCATGACAAGAACCCGCTTCTTGATGACAGGGGATGTTGCTTCCTCCTGGATCCCTCCAGAATCTGTAAGGATGAGCTTCGAGTTCTTCATCAGGACGAGGATGTCGAAATACCCAACTGGGGGCACGAGCCTCACGTTCTCAGACTGTGCCAGCTTGCTCGCGAGTCCCTGTTCTCTGAGCCGGAGCTCGGTCCTGGGGTGCAGAGGGAGGACGACAGGCAGTTTCGAATCCATGAGCACCTTGACCATGTTCCTCAGGGTCTCGGGGTGGTCGACATTCTCTGCCCTGTGAAGCGTTGCGAGGGCATAGTCGTCCCAAGGGACCTCATCCATGATGCTCGAGCTCTTGAGCGCCATAGGCATGTATCTGAGAGTTGCGTCAATCACCGTGTTCCCTGTCTTGAAGATCTTGCCCCAGACCTTCTCTCCTCTGAGGATCTGGACCGAGTCCGTTGTGGGGGCGAACAGGAGGTCTGAGGCGTGGTCCGTGAGCCTTCTGTTCAACTCCTCCGGCATCCTGAGGTCGTAACTCCTCAGGCCGGCCTCGACATGCCCGACCCTAATGCGCATCTTGACCGCTGCTAGCGCGCCCGCGAGCACAGTATTCGTGTCCCCTTCCACCAGGACGCAATCTGGGCAGGTCTCCGTGAACTCGCGCTCGAACTTGGCAATCGCCTCGCCAGTCTGCCTCCCCGGAGTATCAGAGCCGACCCCCAAGAAAGAATCTGGCTCCGGAAGCCCGAGCCCTTCGAAGAACACCTTCGACATCCGACTATCATAGTGCTGCCCCGAGTGAACGAGCCTCGGCCCGAGCCTGGCCTTCTTCAAAGCGAAGTAAACAGGAGCCATCTTGATGATCTCGGGCCTGGTGCCGACAACCACGGATATGAGCATCTTTGGCAGGGATTAGTGTCCTTCCTGATAACAATATTGCTGGCCGAGACGATTGAGTCAGAGGTCCGTGTGACTTAGCCGTCGCAGCCAAAGGGCGAAGAGCGGATCAACTATCTTCCCCGCTTCAGTCAGGCCTCGGGCATCCAGCTGTGTCTGAACACGCTGGACATGCGATCTGGATTTCAGCCCGTGCTTCTCTATGAATTCCGACCCTATCACGGATCCTGTCTCCTGAGCAACTGCCTTGAGATACATTCGCTGCAGCGGGCTTTTAATGGAATCCCACACATACGAGAACGCTGGCGACTGATGTTCGAGAGCGGAACCTATTGCTTCCTCAACCTGCTTCTCTGACGGACTATCCTTGGAGATGCTGTACAGTTCGTGGGCCAGCTGCTGAGAGTAGTAAGGAAAACCCTTGCTAGCATCCACCAAACGCTTGGCCGCACGCCGGTCGATCGTTCCACCAGCTCTCTTGAATTGCCTCACAATGAAATCAACGAGAATCGGAGCGGGCATGGATCTGAGCTCCATCGGCTTTGCGAACTTGAAGAAAGCCCCTTCATGCTCCTCGAATATGTTGTGCAGGACGTGGCGTTTGCTCCCCGAGAAGACATAGACGGCATCTTTGTGCGTCTGGAATCTGGACCTCATGCTCTTGAGCAGGGGAACGCCTCCAAACGCAGATGTCTCCTGGAACTCGTCAAAGATCACCACGAACCTCTTGCGTCTCTTCCTCGCTCCCTTCTCTGGAAGATCGAGCATCTCGCTCAAGTCGGATGGCCTGGGTTCCCTCTCAATGAGCTCCACCCCCAGGGACCCTTTGTTCGTAATCACGGCGCGCAATCCAGTACCCCTCAATAGTTCCCACAGACCCGATGCAAATCTGCCTGCTCGGCCGTATGTCGCGCGCAGTACTGCGTTGGAAAAGACCTCAAGGAACAGCCTCTTTTCAGTGATCCCATATAGATCGACTGTAACGAAGATGAATTCCTTCCGATACCTTCTTGCGAGCTCAGCCAAAAGGGATGATTTCCCCATCCTCCTGTTCGAATACACGACTACGCTCTTGCCACTTCCGAGCTCGCGCACCAATTCGTCTAGTTCTTTCTCTCTGTCGACGAAGTCCTTGCCAGTCACGATGACACCATATTTGAACGGATTGTCCATATCGGTCATGCTCCCAATCACTTCAGGTCATGAACATGAAGTCTTGCGCAGCATGTATTATGCATTTCTGTAATATACATTTATGTTTCACATTTAAGTATAATACAGTATTGTATTCCATATGATATACATTTATGTATAAAAGAGGGGTTAGGCACTGCGACATGATGATTTCGGCAGTCGAAAACAACGCCCTGAAAAAGCCGCATGGCAACTATTTAACCAAAGACAGGCTATGACATCGTCGAAAAAAGAGCGAAATGCAAGGAGGGATCAAGCATGGAAATCTTCGTCACTGGCGGTGCAGGATTTATCGGGAGCTTCGTGGTTGATAAATTCGCACAGAGGAACTTCGTCACTGTGTACGACAACCTCAGCTCCGGCAAGGAGGAGTTCATCCATCACCATTACGGAAAGAAGAACTTCAAGTTCGTCAAGGCGGATCTCCTGGACGTCGAGAAGCTCAACAAGGAGATGAAAGCTCACAACACGGTCTGGCACATGGCTGCGAACCCTGACATTCGCAAGGGCACTGAGTCAACAATGATCGACCTCCAGCAGAATACGATTGCGACTTACAACGTGCTCGAATGCTCACGCAGGAACGATATCAAGAGTGTCGTGTTCTCTTCGACATCGACGATCTACGGGCGAGCAAAGACGCTGCCAACGCCTGAGGACTATGGTCCATGCCTACCAATATCGCTTTACGGTGCGTCCAAGCTGGCTTGTGAGGGGCTGGTCTCCGCCTACGCCGAGCTCTACGGCATCAAGGCCTACATCTACAGGTTCGCGAACATCATTGGCCACAGGTCAACGCACGGGATCTTGTACGACCTTGTCGAGAAGCTCAACAGGAACCGCAAGTCCCTGGAGGTCCTCGGAGATGGCAGACAGAAGAAATCCTACCTCATGGTCGAAGAGTGCGTCGACGGCATGGCCTTCGGATTCAACCACGCCAAGGACAGACTGAACTACTTCAACCTTGGAGCGAGCGACCAGATCTCCGTTAAGAGGATTGCCGAGATACTGCTCGAGGAAGCTCATCTACCAGATACGAGGATCAGGTACACCGGAGGGGAGAGCGGCTGGAAGGGCGATGTCCCGAGGTTCCTTCTCTCGACCGATAAGATGACCAAGCTGGGCTGGAAGGCGAAGAGAACAAGCGAGCAGGCGATCAAGGAAGCCGCGAGAATAGTCGTGAAGGAGAGGCTCAAGAAGGTCCCTGACACATGGATTCCAACGCAGAAGTTCTAGTGCAGCTGTTTGATGGAACGGACGCCCTCCATTCTCTCAGCGACGCCCTCTGCTGGTGTCTCTGGAATCGCCTTTTTATTAGTGAGAAACAGCGCGAAGAACACGCCTATGGCCATCACGATGGAGCTCATGAGGAAGATCAACTGATACGCGTTATCGTCTGGTATGACGCCTTGTCCCGCAACTGAGACCGAGTGCGCTGATATGATGACAGCCGCGATTGACGGTCCCACGACGCTCCCGCTGGTCCGCACAATCATGTTCATCGCGGTCGAGATTCCGGTCTCGTGGATCGGCGTGCTGATTATGATCATGTTTATGCTCCCGACCATAGCGAACGACATGCCACCACCCATGACCGCGACGCCCGTCATTACTTGGAGCTGGGTGGCATGGTACAAAAGTAGCAACACATAGCCCGAAATCGAGAGCAGCATTCCAATGACCATCGGCCATTTCGGACCTATCCTCTTCACGAGGAAACCCACGGTAGGGCCCAGGATGAGGGAGATGATGGACACAGGCAGACTCAGGATCCCTATTTCTGTGGCGTCGAGATGGAAGTTGAAGCCCGCAAGCGCGGCTATGGTCTGGTTCGCCGTGAACATCGCGAAGCCTATCATGAACCCGATCGCGTTTGTCAGGGCGATGTCCTTCTGCTTGATGAGAGATGGCCTGACCAAAGGCTCCTTGGCCTTAGTCTGCCAGTACCCGAAGCCGACTATAGATGCGGCGGATATTGCGAACAGCGAGAGTATGAGGTCGTCCGTCCACCCACGGTTCTCTGCCTCGGTGACGCCCACAAGGAACGATACCAGCGTCATCGCGAGCAAACCAGCGCCTATGAAGTCGATCTTAGCCTTCAAACGAACTGGGGATTCCCTGACTATGAGCGCTATGAGTATCGTCGTGAGAACGGCGAATGGGACGACGGTGTGGTAAGTCCACTGCCAGCCAAGGTGATCGGTGACGTATCCACCGATCAGAAATCCGATGGCTGTTCCAACGCCGAACATTGCGGAGACGATACCCTGGGCGACTGCGATCTTCTCCCTGGGGAACTCGTCTCGGATGATGGAGAAGGCCAACGGAAACATGGACATGCCCAGGCCCTGGAAGGCCCTGAAGCCGATCATCACATAGATCCCGTTCGGCACCCTTGACCCGAAGATCAGGTCAGAGAAGGAATCGGAGAAGCCCGTGAGGGTGACAGCGACGCAGTAGATCGACATGGCGATCAGGAGCATCTTCTTCTTGCCGTAGATGTCGCCCATCTTGCCGAACACAGGGATGGACACGGCACCCACGATGAGGTATATCGTGATGACCCATGACGCCAAAGCATAGTCTGCAGGGGTCATGTGGAAGTCCGCCATGACCTTAGGCAGCGATGGGAACGCCATGGACTCGACGTACATGATGATGATCGCGATGGCCGCAAGCAGGAGAACTGTGAACGTCGAGCCGTTCCCGTTCGACGTGCCACTGCCCTTTGCGTTCTTGGTTCCTGCCATGGTCATTGTCCCCTAAGTGATGAAATCGGCGTGATTAGCATCGTGCGAGGCGGGCGCCCATTAATTAACTTTCGACCTAACGGTTCTGTAACAAATCAGGTGGTGAAGACGCTGGAAAGCGCGGATGTCGACCTCCTGGTGCTACATGTAGTCGAAAAAACGTAGTACACTGGTCATCGTGAAGAACGAGATGCTGGTGAAGGGGGTC
>Ga0315279_10003892_pt1 | contig 20389 bp, 18 predicted proteins | sample YL17G06_20_MG_FD_203694 | JGI IMG/M metagenome (GOLD analysis project Ga0315279, IMG submission 203694) | Sediment microbial communities from Yellowstone Lake, YNP, Wyoming, USA - YL17G06_20 | ecosystem: Environmental > Aquatic > Freshwater > Lake > Sediment | place: USA: Wyoming | collected... | reverse complement strand
GAGTTGCTTCGGCATCCGGTATTTGTTCGATTCTTCGCAGGCCACGCCTTCAGCCGAGTGTGCGCCTTCGTCTTCTTCGTGGCCCTGCCGAGGCAAGTATTCATAATCTCTGGTTCGCTACCAAGATAGGCGCACGCCTCATTGACGCGATTTTTGTCACAAGTGGATACAAAGTCAGTAAATGCGCGTATCTTGTGATTACTGTTAGTGATGACCATTTGTGCTCTATGTTTTAATTATGGTTCCCTCAGCCAATTCCAGAATCGAAATGCATGGAACACGCAGACTCATTCTGAGCAATAGGAATTTCACCTACCTATACCTCGGCGGCCTCGTGTCAGTCAGCGGCTCAACAATAACCTCGCTGATTCTGGTTTGGCTGGTTTACAGCGAAACAAAGTCGGCCATAGCGATTACATACTTAGGAATCGCATCCCTCCTTCCGACGATAACTCTCGGCTTGCTGACTGGAGTGGTGGTTGACCGTCTCAACAGAAGGATCTTGATGATTGCGTCCGACCTGATTCGGGCGGCTTTCGTAGCCGCCATTCCCGTCTTGCTGATTTGGAATGGATTCTCACTTCCTATGGTACTTGTAGTGGTTGGTATAGTCGGGGTCTTTTCGACCATATTCAGGCCCGCGACTAATTCTCTCCTTCCTATGTTGGTGCCAGGTGAGTCAGTTCAGGGCGCGAACGGCCTCATCTCCGCTTCGAACTCGATAGTGCAGATGATTTCGAATGCAGTGGGCGGCTTACTGATAGGACTGGCGGGCGTAACGCTGGGGCTCTTCTACAACACTGCTACTTACGTGGTATCCGCCCTGATGATCTTTCTTATCGTAGTTCCACCGCATCTAAGGGATGGCGGAACCCGAAACAGCACCTTCCTATCTGACTTCAAGGACGGTCTGCAATTCATCAGGAAGAACAAAGCAGTGTTCGAATCAACGGTGAGCGCCACTCTTCTGAACTTTTTCGCGACAATGGTGGGGTCCTTTTTTGTCGTGTACGTGAGCGGCCACCTGATGGAAAGCGGGACATTCTTCGGTTTTCTTGTTGCCGCGTTGGGCTTGGGTATTGCCGGAGGTTCGCTGGTTGTCGGGCGGCTGAATACGGTCAGCTATGCGGGAAACCTTTTCATAATTTCGAGCATAGGTTTTGGGCTCACAACGATTTTGTTGGCTTCGACTCGCAGCTTTCAGCTGGCTGTGATCTTTGTTGCGTCGATGGGAGTATGCCTGGGCCTCATCAATACGACCTTCTTCTCTGTGATGCAGCTGGTCGTTCCGAACGAAATCCTCGGCCGTGTCCTGAGCGTCGATGAAGTCGGCAGCTTTGCAGCGATTCCGCTAGGTCAGATTGTGGCAGGCCTCGTGATTAGTGGCTCGGGAATTGCTTTCAACTATCTCATAGCCGGTACCGGCATAATTCTAACAGCGATTGCCATGATGTTCCTCAAGGACTTGCGAAACTTTCGGTACGTGCCAACTAGCTGATCCGAAGGGCTCGGTGACGAAACACCATTCAAGATGTTATACAGGAACTAATCAAGAGCCTATGGGAATTGGTCAACAGATTGTGAGAGAGGACAGCAACCCAGCGGAGTTCCAATCGATATCATTGACTGACGCAATTCAGGTTCATCGGGCCCATTCCCAAGGTCGCAGCTCGGTATCCGCACGCTGATGTATGATTGACGTTGCTGAGGCCTGACTCAAGTTGCTCTCACGATGCAGGAGGGTTTAAGTATGCAACTGGTATCGTTTGTAAACGAAAGATCATGACGCTGCGCCCCTTAGCGACGAGGGTACCTGGGAAGCTCGAGAAAGAGATTCACGATGTTATGGACTTTCTTAACGTGGAGAAGGCTCAGGCAGTTAGAATGATTCTCGAGATAGGAATTTCGGAGTGGAGGAAGAAGACCGCACTTGAGCTTCTGAGGGATGGAAAAGTAACCTTCACGAAAGCTGCTCGGCTCGCAAAGCTGGACCTCTGGGATCTTGCCGACCTCATAAGAGATAGAAGGGTTGAGTGGGTAAGAACCTCCGTAAGAGAACTCGAAGAGGAAGCTAAGAAGGCGTCAAAGGCCTCGGTCGAATGAAGCCTCTAATCTTTGACGCGACTCCCCTCATTTACCTGACAAGGGTCGGGCTCATTAGACTAATAGAAGCCCTCCCCGCCCGGAAATTCGTTGCTCGTTCTGTTTTCGAGGAGGTAGTCGAACGAGGGAAGGCTAAGGGCCTAGCCGACGCCCTGGCCGTGGGGCGCCTCTTCGATGCAAAAACGATCAGTATAGTGGAGCCTAAGGATAACGGGCTTTTGCGCACACTCACACACATAAGCGGCTTGGAAGAAGCTGACGCGGAAACCTTGACAGTCGCCAAGCAACAAGGCTACCGGGCTGTTCTGGACGACCGCTTGGCCAGAAAGGTCGCAAAAACCTATGGCATCGACTTTGTCGGAACACCATACGTACTCCTGATCTCAATCCACAAGGGACTACTTGGGAAAGATGACGCGACGAAAGCAATCGATGATATGATTGAAGCCGGTTGGAGATGCGGCCCGGAACTCTACCGCGAGATCGTACGAATGATTCGGAGTGGCTAACTACCGCTACGCCCATTTTTGACTTACATGTCTTAATAGGGGTAGGTTCTCAGAACATGCGTCGAGGATTGAATCATGCCCAAGAAGGATCCATGTGCTTTTTTTCTTAGAACCCTCCGAAGACTCATGGATCGATACGAAGGACAGTATGTTGTGATAGTCGGAACAACGGTTGTGGCTCACGGAAAAACCGTCAAGCGCGTCTATGAAGTAGCTCGACACAAACTTGCCGGCGAGAGACTATTGATTGGCCAGGCACCCACAAAACAAATCATGATTTTACAGAGCGTGTGTTCTAGATAGCAATTTGTGGTATTAGGATTATTTTGCCGTAGGCTCCGGGTTGCATCATGGTTTTGTGGGCGAGCGGAGCGTCGCTCAGGGGCATTTCCTTTCCGATGACGGGGCGCAGTATGCCGTTCTCGAAGCCAGCAGCCAACGCGGAATGAATAGTTGCCAGTTCTTCCTTTGGTGTGTTCCCGAGCAGCATGCCCAACACCGCCGCGTCGTGGCTCATGGTGTCGCGGGGGTCGATCTCCACTCTACCCCTGCTGCCGATCACGACGACTCGACCTCCAGGCGCCAAGATCTTCAGGTCCTTGCCGAGGTTTACGTTAGCGAGCATCTCAAGTGCGATATCCACACCCCTTCCCCCAGTTGTCGCCAGTATCTGTTCCATGTAGTCTGGGGTTGCATGGTCGAAGACGTTCTCGGCGCCCTGCTTGAGCACAAGCTCTCTTCCCTTCGCGCTACCGCCCGTCCCAAGCACCTTCAGTCCAGCGGCACGCGCTAGTTGTGCGGCAGCGATGCCGACGCCGCCTGTAGCGCCATGGATTAGCACGGTTTCGCCGGTTTGGGCGTGGGCTCGTTGGAAGAGGGCGCGGTATGCGGTTGCGTAGGGAACGTTGATCGCTGCGCCCTGAGAGAAGGAGAGTTGCTTCGGTAGGCGATGCACGTCGGATTCTTGGCAGAGCGCCTGCTCTGCGTAAGCGCCCGTGATTGTTCCTGAGATGTATACGCGTTCGCCAGCTGCGCGTGAAACGTTCTGGCCTGCGGATTCGATGATGCCGGCAGCGTCTGTGCCTGGCGTGTATGGGAGAGTTGGTTTTCGTGCGTACATGCCTGAACGGATGTACGTGTCAACTGGGTTGACTCCCGCCGCCTTCACTCGGACAATGACTTGACCAGGTCCCGCGCTCAGGTCAGGGCTCTCTTCCAGTTTCATAACTTCCGGAGGACCAAATTGGTGCACCCGAATAGCCTTCACACTTCTCCCTTCCGGCTTTGGTAAATGCCGAAGGGGGATTTATGATGTTTCGATTACTGGATGGGGAGAACTGGTCTTCGATAACTTCCCTTTCCGCCTTACCATAGTATTTCTCGCTCAGCGCCAATTTGCGTTCTCGCCGGGCTCCTGAATCGATCCATTCGTTGCTTTTGAATGAAGAAGGTTGAATAGACTGAGCGGTTCACCGGTTGACGTGAGGAGTTGGGGTTGACTGAGGTTCGGGTGAAGATTTCCGGACCTAAAGGCGTCAGAGAGATTCCACTTATCGTAGAAACAGGCTCAGAGGATACGTGAATTGCGAGAAAGACCCTGAACGAAATTGGAATCGAGCCTCGTCTCACCAGAACCTACAGAACCATAAACAACGCCCGAATCGAAAGACAGGTGGCACCGGTAGAGATAGAGTTTCTGAGGGATGCGGGAATTGAGAGGAAGCTGGAGCGCGTTGGCTCGGAGAATCCCTTCGCGAAAGCGTTGCGGGGATGAGTTATGCAGGAGTACACTACCGATACACCGTGGCCCTGAACGCTACAGGCTTGGCGAGTCGAAGATCATACTGGTCAGGTTGCCGGGGCGGTTGCTGGGTAAGCTTGAGCGGCATGCTGGACTGATTGGGCCACACGCACCAACATACTAACCCACCTACTCGAAAGAGGCCTCATGGCCTACCTACGAAGCCAACTAGCCCAAGCAAAAACACACCACCAAGCCCTCAAGACAGCAAGCGCACCCGACAACAAAGAATAGCTTCACAAGTATCAGGCGAACCGGTTTCTGCGCATTATGTGGTTGTGGTTTTGAGATCTCGTGAGATTAAGGCAGAAGTTGACAAAATGAAATCGACTGCAAGCGATCTTGATTAGCGAAAACCTGGATTTGATACCCCGATCAGGTTCGTTAACCTCAAGTAGTCGGTACCAATAAACGATCTATGCAAACTTACATACGAGACATGAGTTGAACATTGACTGATTTTGAAAATGTCTCCTAACGAATACGGCACTCACAGGGACTTCATGCGATCGGTGGCAGCTAGCGCTGACGCACGCCAGAAAGCAATTGAGAAAGCACTGAGAGAAGCGTTTTCTCGATACATTGAGAAAAAGGAAGTTGAGGTTATTGTCTTTTCTAGTGTGACTGCTAGCGACCTTTCCGAAGCAATCTTTTCAAAACCTGAGATACTGAAACCGCTCTTCGCGAGTTGCAACATAGCCGCTCGAGCCATAGAGAGAGATGTGGGAATCAAGAACCTGGACACATATTCTCCGCGGTTGAACAGGAGCCAATCGGGAATCATCGCCGGGTATATCAAGCCATTCTTGCCTGCATATCTCGAAATCCCCGCTCTCGCTCAAATCGACCGCGTCTACTTCATTGACAGTGAAATTCGCAAACTGAAAGGGGCATGGGAAAAGGGCATTCTCGCCGCACTCAATGAGTACTCAGAGACTGAGTTTCATAAGAGAGCATTTGTAGTGGAGGGTGAGGAGTTTGAACTCGACGCAGCAACACCTCCAGAAGGCGACATCAGGATCGGCGTTGACGTAAAGCGCATTGAGGCTCGTCGCGATATCCACAAGCGCTGCGACGAAATAGTGAACAAGGCGAGGAAGCTGAGGACGAGATATCCTAATTCTAAGTTCGGAGTAGTTGTATATTATCCGTTCATCGAAGAGCACATAAATGTCCAAAACCGGCTTCGCTCACCTGACATAGACGGGGTCGTCTTCGCGTCTCAATCGGATGATTCCATAACCAATGCTGTAAGAATTCTTCTTTCTACGCTAACTCAGTGAACCGTGATTCCCCTAATGATTAATAGTCTTCAAGAGGACTAAGTATTCACCAGAATCGACTAGCAGGGTCATGGCCGGCTGATGGAATTGTCAGAGGTTTCACTGAACGGAAGTGAGATACCTGAGAACCCATCTACGCATCAAACTGACTTGCTGATTCCGAAACTTGTGAAGGATTCCTCGGCACTTTCCATTCTGGAAAAGCGGTTAGTTGCACTTCCTACTAATCACAGACTAATTCTGGGTGATGGCCGGGACCTCAGAAAAATCGCGAACTCCATGGTGCACCTCGTGGTTACATCGCCTCCCTACTGGACTCTCAAGGAGTACCCCAAAGTCAATGGGCAACTTGGACGGATAGATGACTATGCGACTTTTCTGGAGGAGCTCGATAAAGTCTGGAGGGAGTGCTATCGTGTTCTCGTTCCGGGTGGTCGTCTCGTAATTGTTGTGGGCGATGTCCTCCTAAGCAGAAGGAAGCACAAGCGTCATCAAGTGATCCCACTTCATGCTGACATCCAAGTTAGATGTCGGAGGTTGGGATTTGATAATCTTGCCCCGATTTTCTGGTATAAGATCGCGAATGCAGCATACGAAGCAAAAGGCAACGGCGGGGGATTTCTCGGAAAACCTTACGAACCTAACGCTGTGATAAAACACGATGTCGAATACATTCTCATGGAACGCAAGCCCGGCAGCTACCGTAGCCCAGACCCTAAGACGCGACTACTGAGCGCAATTCCAGCGGAAAAACACTCGGTTTGGTTCCGACAGATTTGGGACGACATTAGGGGAGAGTCCACCCGCAGCCACCCTGCTCCCTTCCCAGAAGAGCTTGCCAATAGGCTCATTCGGATGTTCAGCTTCGCAAACGATACGGTACTTGACCCATTTGTGGGAACCGGAACAACGATGGTCGCCGCTGGACGATCAGGAAGGAACAGCATGGGCATTGAGATAGATCCGACATACTTACGGCTGGCCCGCGAACGCCTCAACAAGGAACTGCAGTCAATTAATGTAAAAAGAACAGTGGAAGTCTTACAATGGTAACGGGCTTCGATTTTGATAGTCCGGTTCCCTTCAAAGAAATCTCAGGTTGATCGAGGGAGGTGCGAGCGCGTTGGCAATACCCCGCGCTCATAAACACACCCCTCAGCAGATCCAAGACTATCTTGGTCAGGCTACCCGGACGGCTTCTCGACAAGCTCGACCAACACGTAGACTAATCGGCGCCACTCGCACCGCCCTGCTAACGCACCTACTAGAAAGAGGCCTCATCCTCTACCTACGAAGCCAACTAGCCCAAGCAAAAACACACAACGAAGCCCTCAAAACCGCAAACGCACGCGACAGCGCAGACTAATATCGGCCACAGTTTCCATACCCAGACAAGAAACGTGTGGTTGTCCATGAACTATGATGGATGCTAAATACTCTATGCGTAGCCGACAGACTTCACGACTTTCTTAAGGAACCCTTGCACCACGCCAAGGAACGTGTAAAAATCTCCTTCATTAATTTCAGACAGAAGCAGGTCGCGCTCCTCCCCCCATTCGAAGATTTTGCCAGAATTCAGTAGCTCAATCTTCTCTTTCATGTTTGTCCTGTACTTGCCGTAGAGCTTCAGCGCGAAGTCAGTCTTCGTTACTATGCATTTTTCCACATCATCGAGCTTGATTCCTAACCGTGCGCAGATGAAATATACATCGAGGAAATCCCGCGCTTTTGTCCCTTCCCGCGTGAGTAGCGCGCGCACTTTCTCGCTCAGTAGCTCGCGTATGTCGTAGACGGCAAATGGAATTTCTTGACTGTATTCTGCATACTCAGTTGGAAAAAGAGCCTTGAGTTCTTCGTGCGTACTGGTCAACAGTCCGTTCAGTTGACCATTCTTCGGCGGAAAACACATGCTCTCGACAAAATTGATCTGCACCTTGATGAAGCTTCGTCGATTCAACATCTCAGACTGATACCATATCTTGAGCGTACAGGTCCTGTCGCTCCCGCCCAGCTCGACATAGTCTGTATTGGCCTTATCACACTTGAAATCTAAGCCTCGTTTCTCTGCTATATTTTCAAAAACGCTTCCAGTCTTGTCGATAATTTCGGATAAATATGACCTGATTTTCTTTCCCGACATACCAGTGAAAACGCTCTGATTCTTCCACGTGAAATCAATGTCCTCCGAGAATCGCAGGTAGCCGAAATAGCATTTGATGAGGCAGGTTCCTCCCTTGAACATAAAGCTCGCAGCAAAGAAAGAGTCTTTTGAGAGGTCCGTTAGGATCTGGTGCAGGATGAGGTCCTTCTCGATCAAGTCCCTTCTATTGATGTCGAGGACTCTTGCGACCTCGTTGACAAAATCAGCCCTCATTTGGTCACTCTCTCCGCCATCTCTGCGACAGTGTGCGGATACTTCTTTGCGTAGCTCTTCGTCTTCTCCTTCGAGATATTCTTCGCCCACTCGGAGACGTCAGCAACTATCTTCTCGTCAGGCACTCCGTTGTATCTCCAGACGTAGATGAGATCAAGAATAGTCTTCTCGGGATCGGAAAAACGTATGCCGTTCCCTTTCTTTATGCCGAATCCGAGCAACGAAGACGAGAGCTTCAGGAACTTGAATTTGTAGCCGGCTATTGTTATGGGGTTCGCTCTGAAAATTATGTCGCTGATGACTTCCTCTATGGCAAAATGCTCGTGGGTCATGTTGTTCAGCTTGAGCGCACTGTGCAGGCCAAAGTACCAGTTGCTTACCTTCTTCAGTTCCAAGCCCTTTGCAACAAGCTCCAGATGATTGTACTTGCTCTTCCCGAGCTCGAACTCCTCAACAGACTTTACGTAGAATATGCCCCGGAAAATCCGCACGATGTAGCCGCGAGCAGCAAAATATCTCACGATCGTGTCATAGTCCAGCTTCATGGACTTGCAGTATGCTTTGAGCTCCTTGGATGTGACAAACTCCCTTCTGTCCATGCGGAGCTTCCTGAGCAGAACATTCATTTTCACACATATCACAACCTCACACAAAGTGTGATATTATGATATATATCATTACGTAACATAAAGCTTCAACGCAGCCACTCCAATTCCAGTAATCATACAATGGAAGTCCAGCAACTTATTGAGCTCGAGACCAGACGCCACAGATGGCCCCCTATGGTTATTCCGTAATGGAGAATTCTTGGTCTCCACTTTTTCATTATGGTCCGCGAAAAATCATGTTGAATGGGATGGCAAAGGCTCCAATGTATGATCCTACTGATTGCAGTAGCAGTAAACGTAACCGTCGCAGCAAGACTCTACCCAAGAGTCGCCGTCTAAAGCGGATCAACTTTCAATTAACCCGTGTTAATGTGATGGTTGGGTCCATAGCTCAGTCTGGATAGCGCTTTTCGGAAATCGGCTTTCATATCCTCAATGTGGCCATGTCTCTGTGTGGGCCAGTAAGTTGGATAGATCTCAAAGGCTAGTTTGCGCAGTTGTGCAATGATCGGCGACTTTTCGCGTGCAAGCTCGACTGATTCTCTGTGGAGCCCTGAAAGGATCCTGGAGCAGCCCATCAGAGTGACACCGCCGAGGAGAATTATGAGTTGCGGCTTCATGAATTCTATTTCGCGCGCAAGATGACGCTCAACGCACAGCCTGATTACCGAAGATCGCGGATTTTTATTGTTCATTGAGCGGCCATCGGGTTTTGGTTTTCCTGATGGGCACTTCACTGTTGGTACCAAGAAGAATCCATGATCCAAGAAGTCCTGAATCGTCTCAACCTTAACCCCGATCTCGTTGAGCCGAAGAAACAGTTTGTCTCGTAGTCCGTCTGGACGTGTTTCGTCATAGAAGTAAGCCCCTGATGCTGGTGGAGCTTCTGAAATGAAAAGGATCTTCACGTTTGATGGTTCGACGGGATGTTTCTTCGCGCGTTTGCACAGTACCTCGTCGAACTTTTGCCTGTCACATTCCAGGCAGGCCTCAATGCCATATTGGATGTGGTTCCATGCGTTCTCCAATTATGTGCACCGGTCTTCGCTCATGTAATCATGGACAAACTCCCAATGCCAAGAGGGCTATTTTCCTTTGCCGCACTCTTGAAAGGCCAGGTCAAAGTCTCGGAGGATGGTCAAGGCTTCATCTTGACGAACAGGTCTGTCGATCGTGGAGATCTTAGGCCTTGGAAGACGTTTCACTTTGAAAGGGAATGGGTCTTTGTCCAGTTCGAATTGTGCGATTTGAACTCTGATACTGGGTCTCTTGAAGGCGTATGCGTATATTAGGGCTTGGCGTACTGCTCTGTCTTTAATGGCTTCGACTCTTCGTCCAGTTTGCGTGGTCGATTTGAACTCGTAGACGTATGAGTCTGCTATGCCGTCAGGTACGCCACCGATAAGGTACTCTTTGAAATGAATCCACAAGCGGACTTTCGGCAGTTTCTCGGCGTAGATGATCTCTGCTATGTGCCCGAGTTCAAACGGGTCTTGAACGACTATGTTAGCATCAGCATCTTCAGACTCCAATAGATACCTGTTCAGCTTGAGGAGTAGATCCTTCGAAAGAGGCTTGCAAGGCAATTGCTCTACTCGTTTCATCAAAGATGCTTCTGTTCCCGACAGCGTCCTTCGTGGTCCGCCGGAACAGTGTTCCTTCCAAAGCTTGAGCATGACCGGCCTGGTTATCCTCAGCATGAGAAGCTTCTTGTTCGCGCGGTCCAGTGTTAGCTCTTCGCCATATTGCTTCAGATCCTCGTTGTAGGCTTGCTCGTATTTCCTGCGGTACTCAGGTCTCCTGAGGCTCGCGACTTTTCCGTGAGTAATGTCGTGAGTTCCCGCAAAGATGGGTTCCAAAGCTTAGAGCGCTACTTCTTTTTATGGTTCTTCTTTGAGAGGCGCGGCTCCTGGGTGCTCGACCGTCTTGAAATCCACATTCTTCTTCTCTATGGCTTCACGGATGGATCGCTCAACGGGGGTTAGTTTGGATCTACCGCTTTTGACCTCGATGAATGTTACCCTCTCGACCTCGCGATTCAAGGCGAGGCCATGGAAGCACACGTAATCGACAGGGTCCCAGATGCTACGCAAATCACCCGGCACATAGTCAAAGCCTGGGAGAAACGGTCTCACCTGCTCGAAGAGATCGCCCATCAATTTGCTCCTACTTCTCTTGATTGCATCCTTCCTGATCTCGAGCTTCTGGTCGTCAAGTTCGCGCTCTTTCTTCCGAAGTTCGGTGAGGAAGTCCTCTATCCGGTCGGGTATGTAGAATATCTCCATCTCGCTCAGTCGAATTAATCCGTGGCAGAGGGGACAGAAACCCGCGATTTGATCCTCGACTCTGAGGAAGTCACGAAAGTTGACTGAGAGCTGCTTAAGGGACATTTTAGATTCCACGCGCCACAGTGCAAAATATGGTAATTGCCTCCGATGAGGACTATGTGACTGAGGCGTGAGACCTGAAGTGACAGGTCCCGAGTCAGCTGACGCTCAATTCTGAACGGTGTCGATTGCGGCTCTTGGAATGCGCTTTAGGTTATCGTAGCTCAGTCTGGGCAGCGCCATCGATGTGCGTAGGCGTTTAGCGTCTAGGGCACAAGCCCTCTAAAGACCTTCGTTCCCATTGAATGTGGGACACGCCTGGGTTGCTGGGTTCAAATCTCCGCGGACCGCCTATCTCGAAGAGTGGAAGTGCCCGGTTCTCGGTCGCCACCCAAAGCAATTCGATGTTTTCATCTTTCAAGAGTTGGGAGTGAACAGCAGTGACTAATGATGTTGCTATGAAGCCTAGGGTGGTTTCCGTTCCAGATTAGGGGGCAGCGATAGCATCATGGAGGAAGTTTCAAGTCTCGAAATTGGCGTAATGAAATCATCGTCATACCGACGACATACATGTTCTTTTTGGTATCTATCATAAAATTCGGAATCGGCCTACCTCTCTGCTCCCAGGTCCAATCTCGATAGGACGCGCGCCTGATCAACTCTCTCATAGCTCGGGCGGGAATCCAGTAGTAAGCGTCCCAATTCTGAATTCTGGGATTCCAACATATCCACAGGTAGGAGTCTGCTCTTCTTTGAATATTGAACCAATATCGTCCGGAAGGGCGCGGGCTGGTCAATTTTATGTTGATTCTTCTGCCTCGCACCATGTAAAGAGAATTCGCGATTCTTGCGGATGGAAGCTTAAGTCTCTTGAATAGTTTCTGTTTAATTCGGTTCGCTTCATTTAAGTCGATTCTGTTGGCAAATCCTCTGCGAAACGCTTTGCTCAAATTCCTTCTACAACCTAACCGAATTCAACGCTTGTGATCTGGTTGACATCCTGTTCGAGTTCACATATGTGACCTACTGGTAATGCTCTGTTGAAATACCTTGCGAGGCCGGTTTTGAGAACTTGTATTATTCCAGTTCGTCTGAACTGGATAGATCTCCATAGTGGGAAGGACTAATATTGCTTCGTGCGGGAAGAGTTGTCTTCTATGCGCGTTCTTCTCGTCGAGCCTGACTATTACACAAGATACCCACCCCTTGGTCTGTTGAAAATCGGCGCATATCATAGAATGAAGGGCGACGTCGTTGAATTGGTAAGAGGGATCGCGAAACCCGCTAGCTCGCCCGACCTTGTTTATGTGACCAGTCTGTTCACTTACGCTTGGAAACCTGTTCACGAGGCTGTTGCCTGTTACAAACGGATGTTTCCTGATGCGAGTTTTCACTTGGGCGGCATATATGCGTCTCTCCTTCCCGAGCATGCGAAGCTGTCTGGCGCGGACGTAGTCCACGCAGGGTTATTCTATGAAGCTGAAAGTCTCATGCCCGCTTACGACCTGGTCCCCAAATGGCGTGCAAGCATTTTGTTCGCCTCACGAGGATGTATCCGACGTTGCGGGTTTTGCTCCGTTCCGAAACTGGAGGGCAGACCCAACAGCCTCCGATACGGAATCCGCGACTTGATCTACCCAACCCACAATCGCGTGATTTTGTGGGATAACAACATCTTGGGCAACATGAACTGGCGAGAGGTTCTTGACGAACTAATTGAAATCGGTTTGGAAGTCGATTTTAACCAAGGACTTGACGCTAGACTGGTAACCGACGGAGTGGCGGAGAGAATTGGGCGGATCAAGATGTCAGTTATTCGGTTGGCGTACGACTACTATGGCATCGGTCCCGCGGTGAAAAAAGCAATCGAACGTCTTGAAGCGGCAGGAAAACGAAGGAGAGACATAGTCGTCTACACATTGTTCAACTATACCGATGATCCTGGGGACTTCTTCGATCGAGTGAAGGACCTACTTACGTGGGGAGCGGTCTGTTACCCCATGCGATATGAACCATTGACCTCGCTTGCCAAGAACCGCTACGTGTCTCCTCGATGGGATCCTCAACGACTTGAAATGGTGGCCGACGCAAGGAGAGTAATGGGGTGCGCTGGAGCATTCCCCCCGTACAAAGCCCTAGTCAAGAAAGTCGTGAAGGCTGAAAGTTTCGATGAGGCGTTCAAACTCCGCCCATTAGCAAGGGCGAAGCCTCGTGCAATCAGCCCCGCATTAAGAGAGCAAGGAGAAGACCACATGCAAATCGTGGCCGTGCAACAATCCAGGAGGAGCCTTGGTTGAATCACGAAGCCTGGCAGGTGGGCTCAAAGTCCCCACCGACAGTTTGCCTGTGTTGTGGAATGAAATTCGATGAGTCCAAACGTAGGATGAGGGGTCCGTACCTCACAAGCCCCTATCTGTACGTCTGCCAAGTATGTTGGGAGAATCATTACCTCTTCTTTCCTGACAAAGACCCGCAAACGACAATTATTGAAAAGTCTAAAAGGGTACTCGGCCATTCGGAGAGGTGACGTTGTCATCTGATCTTCAGGAGCTCCGGAGCCAATTTCGCCTAGTTCGAGAGACATTTCAGAAGCATGGCTCCTATATTCCAGCGACTCTGGATGATCCGCCGGAGGAACCCCAACCACCAGATATGGACCGGCTCGATGATGACTCGAATTTTGATCGCAGGAATCTATGCGTGAACGTCGAGGAATCGACCTCCGGCGGCGCCCTTCATGTTGACCCTGGTCCGATTCTGCCCCGCACTGAACGAAATTTCTTCAAGTATTTCCTCGACGGCTCGATAAGGACTTACTACCTTGGCGAGCAACTCGAGAATGGGCGGTCGTATCCTCTAATCGCAACCGAAGTTGCGTCCGCCGCTATATTGCGGTCGGAAGATGGTAGACAATCGGTCGCCGGATTCAAGAGGAAAATCGCACTGTTGATTCCACCTGCGCCCCCTATGCTTCCAGAAACAGTTCACGAATTGATGGAAGTCAGGGAACAGATGATGTCGACGACTTCTCGCTTCAAGCTGGAGGTGGTGAAGTTGGACGCGCACGAGCGTCAAGAGGGCGTTGATTTGCGGACTTCCCTGTTGGGGAAGGCGAGAGCAGAAATGCACACCGTGGAGCATGATCTTGCGCATCAGATTAAACGCAGCGAAGAGGAGTGGCTAGTCCTCGATGGCGCGATTCGCAAGCACGAATTCCTTGGGCTCAAGGAAACAATTGGCCTTGCAAAATCCTTTAGCCGAAACCCGATCTTCCGGACACAAGATAGGGGGATCATTGACGTGGTTGCGCTGGTTTCGGAACTCAGAGAGGGCCAGCGAACGGCTGTGTTCAAGCATGAGTCTGTAGCAGACTCGGAATCTCGCGAAGGCGACAGGGCGAGGAAAGAGGTGGCCTTCTGGTACACTCGTTTGCGTTCGGGAAAGGGGCTGGAAGGTCCTCTTCAGGGGGTTGTGAAGATCGATTATCATCTGGAGAAGGATCGATTGGATTCGACTGATCTTGAGCTCGTTAATAGAATAACCCGAGCTCTCGCGGCCGAAAGATATGTTTCGCCATATCCGACGCCGCGATGGCACGCTCACATATATCCCATTTTCACCGCGGAGAACTATATCAAGGCGAGTCTGTTGTCTCCGCTCGTTTTTCGTGGTTACTTTGGAGCAAGATGAAATGAGTAAGGGATTGGAAGAGAAGACCAAGACGCAACAGGTCATCGGCAAAACCACGGCCACAGAAAACCAACCGAACACTGTGGACACATTCTCATTTTGGCTCAGCCCCGAAACCTTGGTCAACCCCTTCGACTTCGTAACCGTCGATCACCTCATGAGCACCAGGACAATCGGCGTTGTTCGAGACATGAAGACGATCACAGACGCTCCATCACATCTTTCAAATTACGTGAGCAGCGAGTTCGGAAACGTAATGATCGCCCCGAACACTAATCGAATTACTACAACGATCGCTGAGGCTGCAGTTCTGGCAAACTTTGGGGAGGACTCTGACCTTGAGATCAACATGCCTGTAGAGAATGATAGGCCTGTGCGATTTGCGACTGCTTCCGAGATCGGCCTTGCCTTGGGTGCCGAAGACCTGCGCATACCCGTCTCAATGGGTCTGATCGAGATGTCCAACGGCGCGAAGATTCCGATCAAGGTCGATGGGCGTTACCTCCTCGGTCCTGAAGCGGCCCACCTTAACGTGTCCGGAATATCCGGTCTGGCTACGAAGACCTCGTACCTAATGTTCCTAGTCCAGTCGATACTGAAAGCCTACGGATCCGATAAGATAGGCGTCGTTATCTTCAATGTCAAACAGCAAGACTTGCTCCACATCGACCACGAAGCACCGGACCTGCAGACGGAAGACCTCGAGATCTACAAGGCTCTTGATATTGAACCCAAGCCTTTCCAGAACGTGACCTACTTCCTACCAAGGGGCGAGGACGGAGAAGCCGATTCTGAACATGAACCTCGAAACAGCAAGATCTACTGTTACAGCTTACGTGACTGCGTTACCGAGGGGCGGAACAACCTGGATTTGCTGTTCTCTCAAGTGCGCGATCCCGATTACACCATTGCCAGTATCTTGGAACACCTCCGCGAGCAAAATTGGCCGGTCCACTTTGGCCGCGACATCACTCGCAACGACGAAGTTCTTCGGAGAGCCGATCAGGAAGTTGAAACGTGGGAAGATCTGAGGCTGTATGATTACTACCCTAACAACATCAGATCTGGGTCAAGAGGAAAATTCAGAAGGCATCTCCAACGCCTTACATCATCTAACCTTTTCGTTCCCACACGTAAACACGAGGTCTACCTGGGTGAAGAAATCAAGAAACTTCGAGGCGGCCAGGTCTATGTCATAGACATATTCAAAGTGAGCCCGTCCGAGGAGAGAGCGGCATTCGTCGTCGGAGACGTCCTGCGAAGCATCGAGGAGATGTACTCGGAAGGGTCGGATTCATGGCCTGAAAAGGTAATCCTCCTCGTAGATGAGCTAAACAAATATGCCCCTCGAGGTACTCAACCAGCACCAGTGGCTCAACAGGTTATCGAAATCGCCAGAACCGGAAGATCCAGGGGAGCAGTACTTTTCGGGGCGGAACAATTCAAGAGCGAGGTTCACGAGCAGGTATACGAGAACGCAGCTACTCACATTATCGGCAGGACGGGCTCGTCTGAACTTTCTTCCCACCCATACTCATTCCTCGACAAGGAGACAAAAAGCAATGTAACTCGGCTTGAAAAGGGCGAGCTGGTTCTAGTTCACGCGGCCTTCCGGCAACCGGTTAAGGTCGTGTTCCCACGGCCATCGTACATGCGGCAAGAGGCTGTGGTCGAGGAACCCAGCGGTCCCGAGAGTCTTCGCCCAAATGGCGCCTTCTCAGCGTCCTAGCGGAGGACCGCAATTTGGTTCTCAAAGTTCTAGCGACAGCCGACAACCACCTTGATTTCTCCGCTGTTCAATTTGGGCCAAAACGCTACGAACGTAAAATGGACTTTCAGCGCTGTTTCATGGCTGTCATGGATTATGCGCTCAAGAACGAACCCGACGTGGTCCTCCTCGGAGGCGACCTGTTTGATAGTATCAACCCGCGAAATCCCCCTCGCTCCTTCTTGATGAGAATTTTTCGCGAATTGCATGACAAAGGAATTCGCGTGATCGCGGTCAGCGGCGAACACGACACACCAAAGAGCCAAGAAGAAGGATCCTCGCCGCTTACAGTGTATGGCGAATCAGGCTGCATTACATTCTGTCAAAGCTACCAACAGCCTACACCCATCATCTTCAACAGCCGCGACGGCGACAAGGTTGTTGTGACTGGGCTGAGTCGCAGTCCTTTCGCGGTTCCTGGGACGGACCCTTTGGAGCAATTTGCCCCCAAAGAGCACGGCGACATTAATGTCCTGCTTACCCATTACCCCATTGGTGGCTTTCAAGGATACTTCGCTAGCGATCCTGTAATACAACTCTCGTCTGTGCCAAGAGACTTCCAACTTGTAGTGTCCGGACATCTCCACACTCACCAGCAGATTGAGTCACGTGAGACCGTCCTCATCTATCCTGGAAGCACAGAGAGAGCCTCAATCACCGAAGCGCCGAATGAGAAAGGGTTCGTTTGGCTTGAAATAGCCAAGAAAGGACTTGTATCAAAACCTCAATTCATCCCAACCCCAGCAAGGCCTGTCAAGCTTCTTGAATATGCAATCCCTCAGAAGGGGGACCTCACGACGCTGCTTAAGGCCGAAATGGAGCGTTTGAAGGATCCGCAGCTAGCGCTCTGGCTTCGCATGACAGGGAAGACCACCCCTCAACAGCTCGCTACCTACAGACGACCAGTTCTACAGGCATTTGGAGCCGAGATCTTCTTCCACGTATCAATGGAAGATGCCTGGGAGCTTGAAAAAGACAAACCCTTAGACACCATGCCACGCACCACGCCTCTTCAAGAGCTCGAGAGATATTTCGAAGGTGAAATCGTCAAAGCCTCAACCGAGAGGAAACAGGAGCTCAGAGACGCGTTTGAAACAGCGCGGGACATCCTCAAGGAGTTTGGAGCATGGTAACACTTCTGAGCCTAGAGGCATCGAATTTTAAACGGCTCAGTCTGCAGCACCCGCTCGAATTCGGCAAAGGCACCACATTGATCGCAGGCCATAACGAGAGCGGCAAGTCCACCATACTGGACGCCATCCTCTTCGCCTTGTTCACTCGAACCATAAGGCCCAGCGCTAGACCGCAAGACGAAGACCTTCTCCAATACGGAACAAACAAACTCACCCTCCGCCTTCTGTTCGCAGTCGAAGATCGCACATTCCTAGTGGAGCGGAGGATTTACAGGAACAAACCCAACGAAGCCATCCTCAGCGAAAGACTTCCCAACGGAACTCTGAAGGCTGTTGCAACCAAAGTCAACCCCGTAAATGATGAGATTGCAAAGCTCCTGGGGGGCCTCTCCTTCGATGAGATCATTGCAAGCAACGTTGTCGCACAAAAGGAACTGAATAAGATAGTAACGCTGAGGCTAGGAGACCGGATTGCCGTAATCAATGCTTTCCTCAATTTGGATTCATTCAACGAAGCTGCTCAGAAACTAGCCGACGAGAAACGAGGAATAGAGGGGACGCCGTCAAGTCCTGGGACGTTTCCTGTTGCAAAACAGAGACTCGAAGACCTTCAAAGGGAACTTGAGGACTGGAAGGCAAAGAGGAAAGAGCTTGAAGACACTCAAGTAAACCTGACGGACCTTCAGAAGAAAGCGGATGAAAGCCAAAAGGAATATGAGAAAACGCACGAGTTGTTCACAAAGCTCGAAACATATCAGAAACAGCTGACAAAGAAGAACCAGATTGCCACGGACATCAAAAACAAGAATGAGACGCTTGACGGAATCAAGAAACAAATAGGCGACTTGGAAACCAAGCAGAAGGACTTATCTTCTCTCAATAAAGAATCGAAGAAGTACGAAGGAACCAGTGCCCTAGCAGCGGTCATCGACCAACTCAACAGGAAGGCGGATGATCTACAGAATAAGCAACTCCAACTTCAGACCAAGGAGAAATCCGTTCCCGTTAGCCCAGAAGTATTGCAGGCGGCATACGAGGAAATTCAGGGGCACCCCGGCCGGATCGGAATCCAGCAAGCCCAAAGGATCCGGCAGAACGCCAAGACAACAATGATCATCAGCGCCGGGCTGGCGCTTGTTGCAGTAGCGCTTGGCGTACTGGTTAACTGGCTTCTTCTCTTTCTGGTTGCGCCTGGGGTTATTGGTTTTGCATACGCCACGATCCAGACCGGAAAGGCGTCAGCACTCACAGCGCAACACTCTGACTATATAGCAAAGACTCGCTCCCATGAAGACCGTAGGAAAATCTACGCAGAGTATGAGAACTCGCTGACCTCGCTACGAAACCAAGTCGGTGAGGTGAGAAATGAACTATCACATGATATTGCCTCAATCACCAGATATCGTGACATGATCACGGGAGTCTCGCAGGATCCGCTGCAAATCGCCCGTAATATCAAGACCAAATTCGATCAAGAGAAATCAGAATTCGCGGTTCTTTCGACCAAAATAAGTCAACTTGAGAGAGACCTGAAGAATCGACCCCAACTTGAACTACAACAGAACAACCTCGCTAGCCAGATCAATGCTCTGGAAACACAATATGACGCTTTGGTCCTTCCCGAGCTCCCTGAAGGAATCACATACTCTGACGAGCTGCTAGCCAAGTTCAAAACCGAAGATCAGAACATGCACGATTCGATCGTAAAGAATCTGGAGAACATCAAGAACATGAAGGAATCAATAGGCAAGCTGACCAAATTCGTCGAGGAAAAGAAGGGACTTCCACACCAGACCGAGGAGCAGGAAAAGATCGTTCGAGGGTTGGAGAGAAGGATCAGAGTTGTGAACAATGCCAGGACTGGTCTTGACAAGACATCCGAGGCGCTTCGGACGCGCGTAAAACCAAGCGTCGAATATTATATGAGCACATTTCTCCCATCAGTCACAATGAACCGGTACAAAGCCGTCAGGCTAGATGATGATTACAGGCTATCCGTATGGGATGCCGAGGCCGGCGAGTATCGTCCAAGGGAGGTCTTCTCAGGTGGAACCGAAGATCAGCTGCTCCTTGTCATGCGCCTTGCATTTGCGTTGGCTCTGACCCCTGAGGCCAGAGGGACTCGACCAGAGTTCCTCTTCCTTGACGAACCTCTCGGAAGCAGCGACGAGATCCGTCGAGGTGAAATCATGCAACTACTGAAAGTCGAGCTCGCACAATACTTCAAGCAGATTATACTTGTCAGCCATGTCCAAGGGTTGGAGCAGGACGTGGACCACATAGTGAGACTCGAAGCCGGCAGGATAGCAGAACAATTGTAAGGAGACCGGACAATGGTGATTTGCAGGGTCTGCGGGCACGAGTTACCGGAGGATGACGAATATTGCATATACTGTGGGAGTTCCACTCACATTTCGACGGCGGAACCGAAGCCCGTCCAATCCACCCAAGTCACGATCAGCACAACTGCGCCATCATCGATACAGACCACCAACCTAGTTGAGGCAACACAGCCAGAGAAGATCGGTCTCAGAGAGAGGTTCTTCGCCCAAATCGAGGAATGGACAAGAAAATTAGTTGACCTGTCCCGCCGAAATAGGCTTCTTTTTTTCAAGCCCAGTCGATCTTCGACACTCCAGGTCATTGATCCTCCGATGGCAGAAGTCTTCAATCGCCTCATATTGGATGAGAAGCCTTGGGACTTCTACGAGCAGGGAGACACCCCTAATCCGCGAGCAAGAGCGCCAACTGAACTCAACTGTACCGCGGAGACAAAGGTGAAGGATGTACTCA
>Ga0315279_10003889_pt1 | contig 20400 bp, 22 predicted proteins | sample YL17G06_20_MG_FD_203694 | JGI IMG/M metagenome (GOLD analysis project Ga0315279, IMG submission 203694) | Sediment microbial communities from Yellowstone Lake, YNP, Wyoming, USA - YL17G06_20 | ecosystem: Environmental > Aquatic > Freshwater > Lake > Sediment | place: USA: Wyoming | collected... | reverse complement strand
CAGTTTCAACGTTGCTCCGAACCCATTCAATCGAACCACAATTATTCGATACACAGTACCGGTCGCGGGTAAAGTATCAGTTAAACTTTACAACACATCCGGTCGCGTAGTCGAAACGGTAAACAACAGTTATCTTAATGCCGGCAATTATACCACGACACTCAATGCGAGCACATTAGCAAGCGGTGTTTACTTCTTACGATATGAAGACAAGACCAACCGCGCTGAAATCAAACTGATCGTGCAGTAATATATAAAAGTGTCATTCTGAGTGAAGAATGATAAAAAACAAATTGGTGTTTTAATACTTTAAAGACGATTAAAATTTTTCAGTGATCTACTTCAATCCTAACTTCAATACTTGCCCTAATTCCAATCCAAATTACTTCGTTACCCTGTTCTATAATCTCTACTCAAATATTTATCTGTATCTTTGATGTATAATCTCTGATAGTCTTTACTAAGCAACCTGTTATATTCCTTACTATGCAATGTGCTATGTAGTTTAATATCCCTCTATCCCCTAATTCCCTGCCCCAAATCTCTTTTCCTGATACTCAGTGGAATGAACTATGCCCTCTCCTTAATGAAATTTCGCCTCAACAATATGAAATTTATAAGATTAGATAAAAAGTCCAATTAAAAAAGTTATATTATATTATAAGTATAACTTATTAAGTCAACTATATGTTATTTTCGCCTAATCACCTTCGCTGTATTCTGTCCATTGTTCGGCAAGGATGTCCCGTCTTGGTTTATAGACCGTTTCGTAGAAATATCGCATTGATTTTAAGACGCTCGGGTCATATTCTTTGCAAATCTTTATTGCCTCATTCCAGGCTTTTTTATATGCCTTGCCAAATCTTAATGCGATTTGCTTTTCGAACTTTTCTGGCATTTGCACTTCTTCGCCGATCGTGAATAATCTTTTACCGTCCAGTTCAACTGAGTAACCCATCTCGTCGCCTAGATAATATATACCAAACGTCTTTTGAATCTTGGCGATTTTCTTTTCATCCAATTCGAGTTTAAATTTGGGTGGTTTTAGCGGTCCGGGTTTTGGTTTAAAGCCTCGCTTGGCTGCAGCATAAAATATTGCACGATTCAGTCCCCAACTCTTGGCTGACTCAATTGGCTCGCCTAATACATAAGCACGCGCTGCTTGCAATGTTGCCATTACTTGAAATCTACCAACTGACATTTTATCTCCTTATTAACCGCGGATGAACACGGATAAACACAGAAAAAATCGACTTATTTTTCGTGCTTTCTCCATTTCGTGTTTTCGTGGTTATCTTTTATCGCCATTTAATTTTTCTCCAATCCAATGTCGCTAATGGCGCATCTTTGCCGATTTTATATTTAGAATCTAAATTTTTAATAACTATCCCTTCGTGTCCGCTCTTCGGTTTCAATTCTAATTTACCATTATATTTTTTATACTTAACTAACAACAAAGGCGATTTTAACGCTAATCGCTCAATGATTTTTTTTCGCTCTTTCAATTTTAAATTGCCGACAAATTTGTTTTTATAATGGGTTATATCAAACACATAGATAATCGGTTTGGCTTTTGGTTTATTCGCAAATAAAGACGGAATAAATCTTCTACCGCTAGAAGAAAACAATTCGCAGTCTAAAAGCGTCCCATTCGGCAAATTCTTAGTTGCTTTTTTTATAAATTTAAGTTTGTCTGACCATTCTGGTCCTCTGTCTAATCGCCTGCCCCAACATTCAGTTCTGCCATCTGAATATGTAATTATCTGCATCCGCCAGCCATCGATTTTTGGCTCTGTAATCCATTTACCCTTCAGCTTCTCGCCAAAATACGGAATCGGCTGCATAAGCCAAATTGGACCAGAAAGATTATTTTTCGATAAGATTTTTAGCGCCTTTCTTTAACTTCTATTACGGTATCGAATTTTGGGTAATCTAAACTGTCAATGATTTGGTTTTCGAAACGATAAATTAAAAAGCGTGTATCAAGTCGATATTTTCCTGTAGGCGCGTTCTGTCCTGCAGCATTTGTAAGATTCCATATTGCAGAAAAATTCTTTCTTTGGTTAGGCAAAAAAGATTCGTCATAAAATGCTGGGAAATAAACTTTTGGATAATAATCAACAATAATTCCATCCTTTAATACTTGATACCTTAGCGGGTCTATCGGAATTTCAATCTCGACAGTATAAGGCTGTAAGTTCTGAATTGAAACAGATATTATTATTGAGTCGCTGTGTTCTGCTATATATTTATCAAGCGAAAAGTCAAATAATATTCCATTCCAAAAAATAGCAGTATTATCGGATGAACAACAAATTACGATTAGTACCAAAGTAAATAACAATAACATCATCCTTCTATCGTAGATAGCTTTCACGAGCATCTCTAATTTATTATTAACCATACGTATCGTTTGTCAATATAAAAATATTTTTGGTGACCGCAAGTTATAACCTGCGTTTTAATACTTTATAAAATCCTGTTAATCCTGTCGAATTTCCGACAGCCCACTGATTTTAACTTTTCTCTCATCGGGACTTGTAACTTCTAATTCAACCGTTATGATATTTTCGGGTAATTCATTCCCTGCTTTTTCTGCCCATTCAATTAAACAGACACCATCACCATACAAATAATCATCAAAACCGATACTCGCGAGCTCTTCGGCGTCTTTTACCCGATACAAATCAATATGGTAAATTGGACATCTACCTTTATATTCATTCACCATTATGAACGATGGACTTTTTACAATAGCCTGCTCTTTTACTCCCAAACCCATTGCAATGCCTTTAATCATTGTAGTCTTACCACTACCTAACTCGCCATAAAACCCTAACACATCGCCCGGCTTTAGCGCCGCGCCAATTTTTCTACCTAATGCAATTGTTTCGTTAGAAGATTTGGTATGGAATTCCATATAAAAGATACCACAGAAGCACAGAAGTTGTAGGGCAGGGCTTTAGCCTTGCAAGTAAATTATGCAAAATTAAAGGTCTGCCCTACATTACTCTGTGGTATTTTTTTATTACATCATTTCAATCGCTAATGCGACCGCTTCGCCACCGCCTAAACAGATTCCTGCCAGGCCTTTCTTTAATCCGCGATCTTTTAGCGCGTGCAATAGAGTCACGATAATTCTTGCGCCAGATGCACCGATTGGATGTCCGAGCGCAACCGCACCGCCATGCACGTTGACTTTATTCGCATCCATGCCGAGTTCTTTCGCATCTGCCAGAACTTGCGAACTGAACGCCTCGTTCACTTCGATTAAGTCAAAATAATTAATATCAACATTGAGTTGTTTCATCACTTTTTGAACCGCTTTAACTGGCGCGTAGAAGAGCATCTTTGGTTCAACGCTGCCTGTCGCATAAACAGTAATTTTTGCGATTGGTTTAATGCCTTTTTTGTCGGCGGATTCTCTGGACATTATAACCAATGCGGCGGCGCCGTCATTAATACTCGATGCATTGCCGGCAGTAATTGTTCCGTTCTCTTTCTTAAATGCCGGTCTAAGCTTGGCAAGTGACTCAATCGTCACGTCCGCTCGTGGTCCTTCATCAGTGTCGAATACGAGCGGGTCGCCTTTTCTCTGAGGGATAACAACTGGCGTGATTTCTGCTTTAAATTTTCCGCCTTTAATTGCAGCAACTGCCTTGCGATGACTACCAGCTGCCCATTCGTCCTGCATCTCGCGGGTAATTCCCGAGCGCTCCGCTGTAAACTCACCCAAGATTCCCATGTGCACGTTCTCAAATACGCACCAGATTCCGTCATAAATCATTCCGTCAACCAGCTTCACATCGCCCATTTTGGTGCCGTTGCGTAATTGATACAGATAATACGGAACATTGGACATTGATTCCTGTCCGCCGGCAACCATTATTTGAGCATCACCTGCTTTAATCTGCTGTGAGGCTAAAACGATTGCGATCATGCCCGACCCGCAGACCTTATTAACGGTCAGGGCTGGGATTTCGGGCGATAAACCGCTTTTAATGCCTGCTTGACGGGCGGGCGCCTGTCCTAAGCCGGCTGGACAGACATGTCCCATGATTATGCCATTTACTTCATTCGGAGCAATGCCTGCTCTTTTTACTGCTTCTTTAATTGCGATTCCGCCTAATTCCGGTGCGGAAACAGTTGAAAGTCCACCTAAAAATCGACCAATCGGGGTCCTTGCCGCCGATGCGATTACGATTTCCGTTGTATTTGCCATTATATTACTCCTTTCATTTTTCTAAAATTCTGCCACAGAAACTCTGAGCACGCAGAGAAAAAACTCTGTGTTCGGTGGCTCCGTGGTTATTCTTTTTAATTTCATTTCATCCATCTTGCTTTTCTTTTTTCTAAAAATGCGGTCATGCCATCCTTGGGCTCACCGGTGCTGAAACAGAGCGCGAACGTCTCGATTTCCAGTTCTTTGGCAGTTTCTAAGTTAGAATCGAGCCCGCGATTAATTACGGTTTTGGTCATTCGTATTGCAATCGGTCCCTTATCCATAATCTTCTTCGCCATCTCTTTTGCTGCGTCCATCAGCTTATCGGCTGGCACGACTTTATTTGCCAAACCGATTCTTAGTGCTTCCTGAGCATCGATCGGGTCACCGATATAGATTAATTCTTTGGCAATACCGGCACCGCACAGGCGTGCCAATCTTTGAGTGCCGCCAAAACCAGGGATAATACCGAGCTTTACTTCTGGCTGCCCAATCTTGGCGACGTCGGAAAGAATTCTTATATCACACGCTAAGGCAATTTCACAACCGCCGCCCAAAGCAAAACCATTGATTGCCGCGATTACTGGTTTGTCAATATTTTCAAGCTTGCCGAGTACGCGATGACCGGTCTGGGCAAAAACTCTTGCTTCCATGCTCGAATATTTGCTCATTTCCGAAATGTCAGCACCCGCCACAAACGCTTTGCCTTCGCCGGTTAAAATAATTACCCGCACATCGTGCATTTTCTCGAGTTCGTCCAGGTCTCGCTCTAATTCTAAAATCGTCTCCGTGTTTAAAGCGTTCAGCACTTGCGGTCGGTTAAACTTTATAATTGCCAAATTGTTTTCAATCGTTACCAAAAGGTTTTTATTGTCCATTACTCCTCCAATTGTAACTGCAAGATACCATTTACTGATTATAGAAAATTCTAAAGGGTAGTCAAGATAATAAAGTATAAGATTTCTTATGTACTAAACCTTAATTGATTAGACAGTCGTTGACAATTTAATTTGAAGTTGGTATACTTAAAAAGTGAGTCGCGTAATTATTACCGAAAACTTAACTAAGGATTACCGTACTGGTTTCCGTTTACAAAAAATCCGAGCAATTGAAAATCTTAATTTAGAAGTCGAAGCACGGGAAATCTTTGGGTTCTTAGGCCCAAATGGAGCGGGTAAGACGACTACCATTAAAATTTTAGTTGGACTCTCCGAGCCGACCAGCGGTAAAGTTTTAGTCATGGGGAAACCCTCTACCGATGTTGATAGTAAAAAACAAATTGGTTTTTTACCTGAATCACCATATTTTTATGAATATCTTAATGCGCAAGAGTATTTAAGACTATGCGCACAAGTTTCTGGTGTCGAAAGGGAACGTATTGGCCCTCAAATTGAAAAGATGCTCAACATGGTTCGATTAGAACGTTTTACAAAACTTCCAATAAAAGGATATTCACGCGGTATGCTACAGCGCCTTGGCATCGCCCAAGCATTAATTCATAATCCAGAACTTGTTATCTTAGATGAACCAATGGGAGGGCTTGACCCGATCGGTCGAAGAGAATTTCGTGATATTATCTTAAATCTAAAAACTCAAGGTAAAACGATATTTTTCTCAAGCCACATACTTGCTGATGTTGAGATGATTTGTGACCGAGTTGGTATAATTCTAAACGGAAAATTAATCAATATTGGGAGATTAGAAGAAATGCTTGGTTCCGAAATCGAAAACTTTGAAATTGTTGTTAAAGGACTTGACCGAAAAATGGTCAAAGTTGTGGAACGGATGTCTGATTCGGTGATTGCGGGAGATGATAAAGTGCTAATTGAAGTAAAAAACGAAGAGGAAGTAGAAAGAATTATGGCAATTATTCGTGAAGTTGGAGCAAAATTATTATCTTTGCAACCACGACGTAAAACCCTAGAGGACCATTTTATTACTCAAATTGAAAAAGAACGGTTAAAACAAATTTAAAATCTATGAGAAAAATTGCCGCTGTGGTTCTAAATACTTTCCGCGAAGCGATACGGGATAAAGTTTTCATTACGATAATAGTTTTTTCGATTATTATCATGGGCAGTGGACGAATCGTAAAACCATTAGCGTTGGGCGAGGAAGGAAAAGTGATTAAAGATATCGGACTAAATAGCATTACATTCTTCTCTGTTTTAATTGGAATTTTAGTTGGTGGACGTTTAGTGTATAAAGAAATCGAGAAGAAAACAATTTATTTAGTCATTTCCCGACCCATCCACCGATGGCAATTCATTGTTGGAAAACATTTTGGGCTCCTGTTGGTTTTGTTTGAAAGTCTTTTAATTATGACTGGTGCGTTTTATGTGATACTTTTTTTATTAAAAATCCAAGCAAATTTTTACTTGCTTTTATCGATTTTAATGACATTTTTCCAACTATGGATAATTACTGCAATCGCAATATTGCTCTCTACTTTTACGACTCCAATTACTAGTGCAATTTTTGCGTTTGCCCTTTATTTTATCGGACACCTGACCGGAGATTTAAAAGCTCTTGCCGCAATGAGCAAATCAGTTCAAGTAAAATTTGTATGCAATGCGCTATATTATCTATTGCCCAATCTTTCTAACTTTGACATAAAGAACCAAGTGGTACATAATGTTATAATTGAACCCAATGTAATATTTTTCGCGATCGGATATGCCATCGTGTACTCGGCGGTAATTATTTTTATTGCCAGTTTAATTTTCCAAAGAAAAGATTTTTAGTGTCATGTTTAGAAGAATCGTTCTGAAACGTATTCTTTCCATCATACTTATTGTTATCGGTGGTTCCGCAATATGGTTAATTCAATTTAATTTGGATATGAGCCGACATAAGGTTTTAAGCACAAGACTAGTTGAAGAGTTGATGTATTTCCCGTCTGGCAAGTTTTTAAAACCGTCGGTTATAGAATATCAAACTGCGATGTCTGATTTAGTGTGGCTCAGGGCGATACAATATTATGGGCAGCATATGATGACCGATAGAAAATATGAATGGTTAGGTCATATTTTTGACATTTTAACAACCTTGGATGGTAAATTTATCGGAGCTTACCATTTTGGTTCGATGATTTTGGCTTGGGATGCCCATCAATCATCCGAAGCCCTAAAATTACTATCTACCGGTCATGCCAACAACCCCCTCGATTGGCAGCTTTTATTTGACGCTGCTTTTATTAATTATATGATACGTCGTGACTATACTTCCGCTGGTTACTATTTTGAAATCGCTTCGAAGCTACCTGGTACCTGGAAGATTACCCAACGCTGGGCAGCATTTTCCTACGCAAAGGGCGGGGCTAAAGAAATGGCAATTGAAATCTGGTTAAGCGTCTACAATACTACGGAAAACCGTAAATTAAAAGAATTAGCCGCGCGGGAACTAATAAGACTAGGCTTTTCCCCATAAATAATCTTTTTAAATATTACCTATTCAATTTGATAACTTTAGCGTACTTAATTACTTATCAATACATTAAACATCATTTGTTATCTTGTCATCACAATGGCATTAGTAACATTCCAAATTACTAAATACTTGTACGTAACTTATATAAAAGCCAATAATTAGTACAAATTAAAAAAATGCTTGACAAATCTGAAAATTACGGTTATAATGTATTTGAGGTCACAAGCTATGCCTAAAAAAGAAATTTCAACTCCATCTGAACGGCAAGAGAGTCCGTTTATTGATTTACTACAGTTCAAGCTAGACCCAGAGCTTTTAGATAAGTTCCCTGAACAGTTTTTAAGAAGCCATAGAATTTGTCCTCTGTTGCGATCAGCTAATACGGTATCTGTCGCAATGGTTGACCCAAATGACATCGTCACAATTGATGAAATACGAAGACTTATTTCTGCTGAGATTGAACCGTTAATATGTCGAGAAGACGATTTGAGTCAGGCACTGAATCAATATTACAGTAATGGCAAACCAGCCGACACGCAAGTTACGCAGGCCAACCCTGCACAAGATGGTGTAGTGACTACCATTGAACCGGGACAACAAACTAGCGAAGAAGAAGAAACTGACGCACCGAAAAAACTTGAAGAATTGGCGTCAGAAGTACCGGTTGTTCGGTGGGTCAATCAAATTTTGGTCCAAGCGGTTCGCGACGGTGCCTCAGATATCCATATCGAACCGACCCGTAAAGGGTTGACTATTAGGTTTAGAATTGATGGGTTGCTTCACCCAATCGCCCCTCCCCCCAGAAATATGTCATTAGGTATTATTTCCAGAATTAAAATAATGTCTCAGATCAATATTGCTGAAAAACGGATACCACAAGATGGGCGTTACGGCGCAATAATTGATGGTCGAGAAATTGACTTTCGAGTTTCAACCTTCCCAACCACTTATGGTGAGACGATTGTGATGAGGCTGTTAGACCGTATCAGACTGTTATCATTAGATGAATTAGGATTTTCGAAGCGTGATTTAGAGACCATTAGAGCTATGATCGCTAAACCGCATGGTGTAATAATAGTATCTGGACCGACTGGCAGCGGAAAAACAACAACGCTTTATTCCTTTTTAAATGAAATCAGAGGGACAGAACAGAGCATAATCACTATTGAAGACCCGGTTGAATTTGACATTGATAATATATCGCAATCTGCAGTTAATACTCGTGCTGGCTATACTTATCTTATTGGTCTCCGACATATTTTGCGTCAGGACCCAGATATGGTGATGATTGGTGAGGTGCGTGATGGCGAAACTGCTGATGTTTCAATCCGAGCTGCACTTACCGGTCAGTTAGTGTTAACTACGTTACATGCTAATGATGGACCCGGCACGATTACCCGATTGATTGATATGGGAGTAGAACCGTTTTTGGCTGCTTCGGCAGTTGAAGGAGCAGTTGCACAACGACTGGTTAGAAAAATTTGCCCAAAATGTAAAATTGACTATACACCACCAGAAAAACTTATTCAAGAACTCCAAATACCTCCGGATAGTAAATTTTATAAAGGGCAGGGGTGTGGTTACTGTCATAATACCGGTTATACTGGACGAATCGGCATATTTGAGGTATTAAAAACCAACGAAGAAATTCGTGACCTTATCATTACACGACCGCCGTCAAGCGCTCTACGTAATTTAGCTAGAGCGTATGGTATGCATACGCTGTGGGAAGATGGAATAGATAAAATACTCACTGGCGTCACTACTCTTGATGAAGTAATGAGAGAAGCAGAAAAGATTTAGCTTAAAAGTTACTGTCAGCGGTAATTATATTTTTTAAAATTATATTATTGATTTTATTTAATTTTTTGTTATTATTAGTGAACGTAAATGCCATTATATCGATATAGAGTTCGAAATAAAGACGGATTAGTTTTGAGTGGTACATTAGAAGGTGTTGATGTAGTCAATGTTGTTGAACGCCTTGATGCTCTTGGTTACATTCCAATAAAAATAAAAGAAGAAAAGGTTAGGGCTCCCAGCACAGGTCTAAAGATTAAAATACCATTCTTGCAGCCACGCGTGAAATTACCGGAACTTATAACATTCACTCGACAATTCGTAACTTTGCATAAAGCAGGCTTACCCATGCTGTCAGCCGTCACTGCTTTACAAGCACAAACAAAAAATAAAGCTTTATCGCAAGCAATAGAATCGGTACGCAAAGACTTAATGGCTGGTATCGGTCTTTCCAGCGCATTATCGAAATTCCCTAATGTTTTTGATGAACTTTATGTTAATTCGGTATGGGCTGGTGAAACAGGTGGCGTACTTGATGAAATCTTAGAACGGGTTGCCGAATTATTGGACCATGAACGAAAACTACGCTCTGATATACTATCTGCTTTGCGCTATCCAATGTTTGTTATAATAATGTTTGGAGTCGCAATAGTCGTTTTAACAACATTTGTCTTACCCAGATTTATTGGTTTATTGACGTCGCTCGGTTCTAAAATACCGCTACCAACAAAAATTCTAATCGTCGTAACCAAAACGTTGCAACATTACTGGTTAATTGGGTTTTTACTAATCGTTGGTATTGCATCATTGTTTTACTTTTTAATAAGGACTAAACCAGGGCGCATGGAATGGGACCATCTCAAATTACGAATTCCGATAATCGGCGGTATATTTTTCAAAATAACATTAAGTAGGTTCGCGCGTATGTTTGAAACCTTAGATCGAACCGGTCTCCCAATTTTACGTTCTCTTAGTTTAGTGAGTAAAACCATTGGTAATTCTTATATTGGTTCAAAGGTTGATTCAATTGCAGAAAGTTTACGACGGGGGCGAGGCATCGCCGCTCCGATGCGCGAATCTAAAGTTTTCCCTCCGATGGTTATACAAATGGTATCAACGGGTGAAGAATCAGGATCTTTAGATGATATGTTGCGACAGATATCTGATTTTTATGACAGTGAAGTTGAATATTTGGTAAAAAATCTGACCGGCATGATTGAGCCCATTTTAATTTTAGTCTTGGCCGTTGGTGTCGTATTTATCATTTTGGCTGTGCTTATGCCTTACATGCAAATCATAACTAACCTCGGACGCTAAACACCCACAAAGCATAGTTAACCAACATATGCGATAGGCACCCGCTCGATACGAGCCCGTCGCCGTCGTGGTCGGACATTAATCAAATTGTCAAATATTATACTACTGGTATAGCTACATCGCGAATGCAGCCTGAAAAGTTAAGTTAGAATCTCAGCCAGTTTCGCTTGGTTTAATTTAAGTAAAACCTGAGTAAGTAATTCAACTGCACTTTTAAAATCGTCTTCCGCAATAATGCCAGCGTGAGAATGAATATATCGTGCCGGAATTCCGATTGCTAAGCTGGGTACTCCAATATTGTGCAGGTGAATCTTACCCGTGTCATAACCACCACGCACTGATGTTAAATGATATGGTATCTTTTTCTCTTCCGCTACATTAATTACAAAATCGCGCAGTCGCGTATTGGGTATCATTGATAAATCATGAAACAGAATCGCAACTCCGCCCTTTAATCTTTCCGACACTTCCTTCTCAATGAATCCCGGGTATTCTCGTGAGAGCGAAACATCAATCGCGAATGCGATATCCGGATTAACCATTGCAGCGGCAGTTTGTGCACCTCGTAACCCAACTTCTTCCTGAGTTGTTCCAACAAAATATAAGCTGTTAGGATGTGACTTGTTTTTAAGGTTTTTAGCTAATTCGATGATTACCGCGCAACCTATCCGATCATCCCAGGCTTTTGCTAAGTACATAGAATTACCAAGGCTCGTAAACGGAGAATATGGGACAACCGGATCTCCGGGTCGTATCTTCAGTGCTGACTTTACATCAAAGTCCATGCTTGCACCAACATCGACATATAAATCACGGAATTCCGGAATTTTATTTCGCTCTTCCGGTTTTAGTTCATGCACTGGTTTTGAACCAATCACACCGATAATATCTTTGCCATTACTGCGAACAATGACTCGTTGACCCAAAAGCACCATCTCCGCCCATCCACCGATTGGCAAAATTCTTAAGTATCCTTCTTTGGTAATCGATTGAACAATAAAACCAATCTCATCCATGTGAGCCGCAAACATTATCTTAGGGCCTTTGCTTTTAACTTCTTGGGCACAAATAACACTGCCAAGCTTATCGGTGGTAATGGTTCCGCAACCGGCAAAATGTTCCTTGATTATGTTAGCAACTTCTGTCTCATAGCCAGACGGACCAAATGCTTCAGTCAATTCTTTAAAAAGTTCAATTCGTTTCATGTTATACGTCCAGATTTTCTACATATGTTGCATTAGATTCAATGAATTCGCGTCGTGGCTCAACAGTCTCGCCCATTAAGAGCGAGAACAAACGGTCGGTTTCGGCAGCATCCTCTATTGAAACTTGTTTTAAAATTCTAACGTCAGGATTCATCGTGGTTGACCATAATTGTTCCGGGTTCATCTCACCTAATCCTTTATAACGTTGCACATCGATTTTTTCACTTTTATTTTTCTTCGTGAAACTTTCTAATTCTTCATCGCTATAAAGGTAACTTTCCTGTCTTTGAGATTTTACTTTGTATAAAGGAGGTTGTGCAATATAGATATATCCGGCTTCGATTAAAGGTTGCATAAATCGGTAGAAGAATGTTAAAAGTAAAGTTCTAATATGTGAACCATCGACATCCGCATCAGTCATAATAACGATCTTATGATAACGTGCCTTTTCTGGGTCAAAGTCATCTTTCGAAATTCCTGCGCCAACTGAGGAAATGATACTTCTAATCTCTGGATTAGAAAGGATTTTATTTAATGCTGATTTTTCTACATTAAGAATTTTACCGCGTAATGGCAGAATTGCCTGAAATCGTCGGTCTCTACCTTGCTTTGCTGATCCACCGGCAGAATCACCCTCGACAATATATAACTCGGAAAGATTTGGGTCTTCTTCGGAACAATCCGCAAGTTTTCCTGGTAAAGTATCCGATTCAAGCAATGAGCGTCGTCTTGCTAATTCCCGTGCTTTCTTGGCGGCCTCTCTCGATTTTGCCGCTGCAATGACTTTGGATAAAATTAGATTAATAATTCTCGGGTTTTCTTCAAAATGGGTAGCGAGTTTCTCCGATACGATTGATTCGACAATACCTTTTGCTTCACTATTACCAAGCTTTGTTTTGGTCTGCCCTTCGAATTGTGGATTAGGAATCTTAATCGACAATACTGCAGTTAACCCTTCGCGACAGTCATCACCGGTCAATTCAATATTATCTTTAATTGCTTGGGTAGAACGGGCAACATCATTAATTTTGCGACTTAACGCTGCTTTAAATCCGGCCAGATGTGTTCCGCCTTCGTGCGTATTAATTGTATTTACAAACGAGAAGATATTTTCTAAATAACTGTCGTTGTATTGAAACGCAACTTCTACTTCCGTGCCGTTTCTTTTATCCGCGATATAAACTGGTTTGTGAAGTCGATTTCGCCCCTGGTCAAGATAACTGACAAACTCAGAAATGCCGCCCGGATAATGAAAAATTTCTTTTTTACCAGTTTTTTCTTCGACTAATTCTATTTTGGAATCTTTGGTTAGATAGGCAAGTTCACGCAAGCGTGTTGCGACAATATTAAATTCGAAATCAGTCTTTTTAAAAATTTTCTTATCTGGTTTAAATTCAATCTTAGTTCCGGTCTTCTGACTTTTCCCTTTTACTTCAAGTTTTGATTTAGTTATCCCTCGTTCATATCTTTGATAATATATTTTACCGTCTCGATAGACTTCTGCTTCTAAATATTCCGATAAAGCATTTACCACTGACACGCCAACACCATGTAAACCACCGGAAATCTGGTAAACTTTGTCCTCAAATTTCGCTCCGCTGTGAAGAACCGTTAAGACAACTTCCAAAGCAGGTTTTTTCTCGGTCGGGTGCATATCCACTGGAATACCACGCCCATTATCTTCAACTGTAACCGAGCCATCTTTCTTAAGCGTAACCGTAATCTTATCACAAAATCCAGCCAAGCTCTCATCAATCGCGTTATCGACAACTTCATAAACAAGGTGATGTAACCCTCTAACTCCAATATCACCAATATACATAGCGGGCCTTCGGCGTACTGCTTCGAGCCCTTTTAATACATGTATTTTAGATGCATCATAGGTTTCAAGCATGGCTCTATTTTATCTGAAAATTAAGATAAATCAAGGGCTATGTAGATTAAAAAAACAATATATCTGATTTTATGTCTAATGCTAATCACACTCGGGAGCCGTTAACACTAAAAAATATCGCCACGGATGGACGCGAAGCGTAGCGGTAGCAACACGGATTAATTATAGAAGAGAAAATTCATTGTAAATTTATAATAATAAACACCACAAATTAAAAATATCCGTAGCTGTCTTCGTTGGTAAGCTAAATATTAATAATTCTATTATTTCAGATAGAATTTTATGTCTTTGACCGCTTCCTGACCAATCAAATCATTCAATTTTTTAATGATGCCAGACTTAAGATAAACCAGTTCATTCACCCAAACCGGATTCGAGACCGAAACATAAAGAATCCCTTGTTCGATTCGGTTGGGTATCGTCTGCTTTTTAATATCCTGACCTACTGCTTTTGACCAGAGAATAACTGCTTTCTGCTGAGTGAGTCTTTCAGCAAGACCCATTTTATTTAGAACCCTGGGCAGGAAATTACCCAGAGGTTTCAGTCTTCGTAATCTTCCCTTTCTCAACATAAAATATCTTTCCATTACGGTTAATTATATTTTTAAATTCCTTAGCCGTGGCATAGATAAATTGTCCCTTGATTAATTCGAACAGTTTTATAGTATTGTTAGCATCAAGCTCAGATGCCACTTCATCTAATAGAAATATCGGTCTGCGATTATTTTTTGCTAAAAGCTCCGCTTCCGCTAATTTTAATGACAGCGCGGCAAGACGCTGTTCTCCTTCAGAACCGAATTTTCGTACTGCGCGGTACGAACCCGCTATCTGGGCAAGACTCTCTTCTTTTATAATAATATCGTCGCGATGCGGACCGATTGTCGTATGACCAAGTTCTTGATCTTTCTCGCGGTTATTTTTAAGTAAGTTTAAAAACTTTTCTTCGTGGTTTGTGATATTGCTCTCGAAAGTATCAAGGTTTATTTTATATTCGAAATTGATTTTACGATTTTCCATAAAAACCGAATAGAATTTCTGGGCATCGGTAAGTAGCGACGGGATAATTTTTCGCCGCTCCGCATAAATTTCATTGCCATATTTAACAAGTGCTGATTCCCAAGCTTCGTAATGCGCTTCCTCTACCACATTTTGCGTCCCTTGTAATAATTTATTACGCTGCATTAGAACCGCTCGATATTCGATAAGATTTCTTAAATAGAATTTATTTATTTTAGATATTGCCAGGTCAATAAAATTTCTCCGTCGGTCCGGTGGTCCGCTGACTAAATCAATGTCCGCTAATAGAATCGTTACGACTGGTAACCACCCTAAATAAGACGAAAGCTTGTCCTGTTTTTGCTGATTTAAAAATGCAGTTTTAACACCATCAGCAAGCCTAATTTCTGCTTCGGTTTCTTCATTGTTATCATTTACCTTGGCGGAAATTTTTAAGTAAGGCGCATCAAATTTTAAGATTTCATTATCACGATTAGTTCGAAACGAACGGCCTACTGCTAAAAAATGAATCGCCTCTAAGATTGAAGTTTTACCGGCTCCGTTATCACCAAATAGATAATTTACATGCGTGTCAAAATTTATTTCGCCATCCGCTAAATTCCTAACCCCTTCGATTCTTATATTGTGTAACTGCATTTATATCAAAACTCAAAATCCGAAGCACATGCGAGATTCATACTTGATTTATTAACCACAGATTAACACAAGAAAAAATCTGGTGAAATCTATGAAATCTCGTGGTTTCATTACTCTTTCGATTTAGGATTTCGTAATTTCATCTTATTGCTGATTTCAATATCTCTAACACCAGTTCGTCGTAGGCAATTCCCACATGTTTTGCCTGAGCAGGTAAGTCAGATAATTCAGTCATTCCCGGTAATGTATTTACTTCTAAAAAATATGGTTTATTTTTATGGACAATTAGATCAACTCTTGAAAAACCTTTCGCGCCGATAATATTATGTGCGGAAAGTGCTAATTCTTGAACCTTTTTATAAAGTGGTTTTGGTAATCGTGCCGGAATAATAAACTCGGTTTCACCTTTAGTATATTTTGCTTTGAAATCATAAAATCTTTGCTTTTTCGGCACGAGTTCTAAAATTGGCAAAACACGTTGTCCGATAATGCCGACGGTTGCAATCGTTCCATCAATAAACTTCTCTAAGAAGATATCACCAAATTCCCTTTGTGCTTTAATACATTCTTTTAATAATTGTCTTGAGTTATCAACAACAATGCAACCAACACTTGAACCTTCGGCGCGCGGTTTTAGAATCATCGGAAAACCTAACTTTCTTTGTGCAAGTTTTACCGATGCGGTTATCGAACCATCTTTTGGAATAAAAACATATAGCGGGGTAGGAATTTTGGCATATTCGAATAATCGTTTTGAAGCAATTTTATCCATTCCGATTGCTGATGCGGTGACATCTGACCCGGTATAAGGAATTCTCAAAAGTTCCAAGAACCCCTGAATCGTTCCATCTTCGCCCGGTTTGCCATGCAAGGCGATTAATGCGATATCAATCTTTGCTCGTCTAATTTGCTCAGCAAAGTTACGACCAATATCAACTTTGACCGCATTATATCCCTGCCGTTTTAAAGATTGATAGACATTTTCGCCTGAACGTAAAGATATCTCCCGTTCGCTTGACCAGCCACCCATCAAAATACCTACACGTTTATTTTTCAACTCTCTCTGCATTTCATTCATAGGATGATTAAATTAGAAAATAAGTGATTAGTCAAGTGATTTTTAACTTGTTTTTTTAAGTTTTATTTATTTAAGTTTAATTCAAAATACAAAGTACCTTTAATCGGGTTATACCGATAAGGTGCAATTTTATTAAATCCCAGCGAATAGTAAAGCGCAATCGCTTCAATCATATTAGGCGCCGTATCTAATCGCATATATTCGTAACCAATTTCGCGGGCTGTATCAATTATTTTTTTCGCCAGTTCTTTACCGTAACCTTTACGTCGAAATTCGCTTCGGATGTAGAGCCGTTTCATCTCGCAAATACCTTCTTCGAATTTCCGTAAAGCCACACATCCGACTGCCGTTGTATCTTCTAATGCTAAGAACAATCGTCCGTCTGGCGGTGCGTATTTTCCGGGTAACTCAGCAAACTCTTTCTCAAAATCCTGAAACGATAAGTCAAACCCCAACCAATTTGTATATTCGGTAAATAATTCGCGAATATGATTGAGCCGTTCCTCAGATTCAACTGAGACAATTGTTAACATCTTTTGACTTTTTCCCAATCAGCAATATCACCATTGACAACTTTAAATAACAGATGTTGTTCAATTTCTTTTAGTTGAGATAATTCTTTCAATTTCACCGGGCAACGATTCTTTAGCTTTTTACACAACCACTTAAATTCATACTTTAATTGCAATTTGGTTACTGCTATCTTCTTTACTCTTTTTATTCGACTAATTTTATTCTGGTCAAAATTATAACCGCGTCTTTTTGCTTCTTTCCAAATTTCATAAAGGTAAGACGCAATCGCACCAAGCGGATTACAATGATTTTTGAATCGGATTAATTGCGGGTGATTTTTGTAACCCTCTGTTTTGCCCTGTAGTACTTTTTGTGCTAATAGCGTTTCGCGCCAAAGCGTAACTAACCCAACCGAATCAAGATATTTAGGCTGAATGCTCCACAATCTCAAATATTAAGTCTCCACAGCATAAAATTAAGAACCGATGCAAAACTCACCCATAAGAGATAAGGTATCAAAAGAATACCGGCTGTTACTGTAATGTTTGCGAATAATATTATGATGACTAAAATTAACAACCAAAGTGCTATGATAACAAAAAATGCTGCCATCGGTGCTCTTAAGCCAAAGAAGACCGCTGACCAAAGTATATTAACGATTAGATGAATGAGAAATATTACTACTGCAGTTCTAACTTGCGGATTAGACCAGCCCTGCCGCCAGACCAAATATGCTGCGATACCCATTAATAAAAACAGGATTGTCCAGACTGGTGCAAATACCCAGTCGGGAGGTGCAATGCTTGGTTTCTTAATTGTCGCGTACCAGGTTTCGATGTTCGGATTGGTGAAGATTGATCCGATAAATCCGGCACTCAGACTGATAACAACACTGATTAACAACTTTGTAATATCTTTCATTTATGCCTCTAATAAGCTTAATATTATAATATTTGCCATTAAAAATCAATATCTTTGATTGGGCGTGATGTTATCCGTGAGCAGTTTCGCTTGGAAAATATAACTGGGCAGTCAATTTGGCTTTGACCACCCAGTTTATTGGTTGCTGTATGTTCTATTGTCTTTTGCGAGTTACTAAGGTATAAAAGGCAGCACCCATACCAATTGTTGCTACGACATAGATAATTACGCCACCCAGCACCGAAAATAATCCGCCGACTGGACTAATTACACGAATAAGCGCTCCTAATAACGGAATTGCCATTATCACAATAAAACCGAGCGCGAATTTGGCAACGGTGCCTTGTTTGCCATCGGTCGTATGCTTAATTCGTACACCGATTAAATAGTAAATCGAACTAAATCCGATTATTAAACAGGCAAATAACGCAAGTATAAATAATGGAATAATTGGAATGCCAACTAATGATACCGCAAGTAAAACAATTAAGGGAACAATAAGAAGTTGAATGCCGATTCCTATCGCAATTGGTATCCAGACATTTTTGTGAGCTGTCTCCGCAATTTTTTCGACCGATTTAGGAAATAGCAAAACGACCAGTAACGTTATTACAAAAAACCCGACGATCACAAATATTGCGACTAATGCACTGGCTGTGAACGTAAGGGTCTCGGGCAACCTTTCTGATAGTCTAATCAAGCTTGGGAATTTGGGAAAGGCTTTATTGAATAATTTACTGCTAACCGATTTGATTTCGCCATTTACCGTCGCGTTGGTATCTTTCTCAATCGCACCACCGATTATCGCGATATCGCCCGTTACGACCGAACCGGAATCGAGTTTAATGTTTCCGCCCGTTACAAGCAGATCTCCGTTAATCGTCCCCTTGTTATAAATATCTCCGCCAAAAACTGCCGCATCGCCTTTGACTTTACCTGTAACATTCATCGTTCCACCAAAGACTGAAACGTCGCCATCGATCATGCCGTTAACGTCAACCGTTCCGCCTTTAATTGAGAAATCGCCATCTAATACACCGTCGATTCTTGCTTGACCGCCGCTAAAACTTATGCCTTCGGATACCGTATCTCCCTTTTCAATAATTAGTTTCCCTTTTATCTTTTTATATTTGTCCGCTCGTACTTGTACCGTCGCTAAAATAAATTCGGGGGTGTTTAGTCGGTCATTTGATTTGTAATCATACAGTTTTTCTTTGAAAGCTTTATAACCGATTGAATTGTCTTCAAATGCATTATCATAATCACTTTGATGAAGTGCATATCCTGCGTCATATCCGTTTGCTTCGCTCGTCATTGCGATTTCTCTAACCGGTTCTTCTGGTCTTGGCGCAGTGACGACAAGTTCCGGCATAGTCACCATCGCAATGTCTTCATAATTATACCTTGGTGCAGTAACGACGATTTCCGGAAAAGTTATTGAATTATCCGGGGTGGTTACAGTAACATCACGCATCCATATTGTGTTCTGATCCTTTACGTTTAAGTTCGCGCTCATTAATACGGTAAAGGTAATTAAACCAATTAATAAAACTTTTGATATTATACGGTACATACTATCTCCTTCTTACTAAACAATTTTCCAAAAAACAAAAACATTCCAATACTTAAACATGCTCCGATGATAAACAGGGTTGGATTAACCTGGTTTTTCGCTAACGGACTGAGGACACGGGTCAAAGTCACGCCGATGAAATGCACGTTATCCACGAAGCGGACAATCGAGGGGCTTGCAGTTAGCACTCGGTTAAAGATGTCGCTGCTTAGCGGTGACAATAATAAGGCAATAACGGTTGCGATCCAGGCGCCACCAAAGACCGCTGCGACTTTTGCCCAAACCGGCGATTTCTTCACTTTAATCTGTTCGAGGACTCGATTGTTAAACCCGTGATTAGGAGTAAATTCAACCAAACTGACAATCGCTTGTTCGGTAGAAACCAGTTCGTTGTATAACGACGAGCAATCCGGACACTGCGAGAGGTGAAGTTGAAGTGTTATGTTCTCGTCCACCGAAATTTCGCGGTCCAGACATTTTTGGATTAGCTCTTCGAAATCTCTGTGTTTAGTCATCACTATGTTATACGTTAAAAAATATCAAAAGTTTCATTTCTTAGCCGGCGCACAGTTCTTTAAGCTTTAATCGTGCCCGGTGCAGTCTTGTTTTTATGGTCGTTTGGGGAATTTTGAGAATTTCTGAGATTTCCTCGTAAGATTTCTCTTCTGTGTGAAATAAAATGACGATTTCACGGTCAATCGGCGCTAATTTTAACAAAGCCTGTTCAATCTTGCGTAATTTTTCCTGTTTGTCGTATTCTTGATGTGGTTCGTCCGATTTCGTATCCGCAATTTC
>Ga0315279_10003888_pt1 | contig 20400 bp, 16 predicted proteins | sample YL17G06_20_MG_FD_203694 | JGI IMG/M metagenome (GOLD analysis project Ga0315279, IMG submission 203694) | Sediment microbial communities from Yellowstone Lake, YNP, Wyoming, USA - YL17G06_20 | ecosystem: Environmental > Aquatic > Freshwater > Lake > Sediment | place: USA: Wyoming | collected... | reverse complement strand
CTCCCTTCGTCATCTGGAAGTAGTCACCCTGTTCAGGAGCGATATTGCCCAGTCCTGGACCGCCTCTATTGATGTTCACGACCAGAAACGGCAATTCCATTCCGGCCGCGTACGAGAGCGCCTCCTGTTTAAGGCTGAATCCTGGACTCGAGGTGGCGGTCATGGCTCGGACTCCACCCGCGGCCGCGCCCAATACCATATTCACTGCTTCAAGTTCACTGGCGGCTTGTAGGAAGATCTTGAAGTCCGGGTACGCCTCGTTCCCGAATTCTTTTGCGAGCGTCTCAGGGATTTCCGTTGAAGGCGTTATCGGATACGCAAAGTACGCGTTCAGTTTGGATTTGAGTGCGCCGTATGCGAGCGCTTCGTTGCCCTTCATGTATACTCTTTCGGTCATCTGTCAGGTCCTCACCAAGACCTCATGTATGGCAAAGTCCGGACAGACCCAATAACAGATGCCGCACGCTGTACAGGGTCCCTTTGTGCCCATGTAGCGCCACACTGCCGGATGGAAACCCATCCTGTTCAACCTGTCTGACAATGCGAGGTTTCCTTGTGGACATGTGACTACGCAGAGTTCGCAGCCCTTGCATCGCTCCTCAAGAATTCTCACTAGGCACTTTTCCTGTGTGGTCTGTGCCAAATAATGTCCCGACCTTGGAGCGCCATGCGGTCTCTCTGCGGAGCTTAAGTGCGTTTCGTAGCTAATCTAAATGCAGCAGGATGAATCCTCCGAACGGAAGTGTTAGGTGAACCTATTTGGCGGGGCACATGCCCAGTGCGCGCAATTCGCAACGGTTGACCTCAAGATGATCAATGGGTCTGTCCCAAGATGAATTGGATGTGAGGCGTGATGAGGGCTCGACTCATCGTGAAGGGCATCGTTCAAGGGGTAGGCTTCAGGCCCTTCGTCTACAGAATCGCAACCGCCAACAGGCTTGTCGGATTCGTCCGAAATCTAGGCGACGCAGGAGTCGAGATACTTGTTGAGGGCGAACCTGACTCGGTCTCGAGATTCATGGCACAACTCAAGGACGACCGACCGCCAACATCGGTCATACTTCAAATCGATGCTACATACCCGCCCGAGACGGGAGGGTTCAAGGAATTCCAGATCGTCAAGAGCAACGAATCACGCCTGCATGCCGGCTCCGTGATTCCTCCGGACATAGCCATATGCGACAACTGCCTCCGGGAGTTGCGTGACAGGCAGGACCGTAGACACGACTACTTCTTCATCACATGCACAGACTGTGGCCCACGCTACACGATCATTGATGCCCTACCATACGACCGGCCTCGCACAACCATGAGAGACTTCGAGACATGCGAGAAATGCTCGGCAGAGTACAGGGACCCAAGCAACCGAAGGTTCCATGCACAAACGGTGGCATGTGCTGACTGTGGCCCATCAGTGGCCTTGCTCACAAACGATGGCAAACAAGTCAACTCGGCTGATCCCATCCGTGAAACCGGCAGGCTCCTGGAACGCGGTCATATCATGGCAGTGAAGGGCAATGGCGGGTTCCACCTCGCATCATCCACACTCCTAAGTGAACCCATAGTCAGGTTGCGGAAGACCAAGTTCAGGCTGCAGAAACCATTGGCCGTTATGGCGAGGAACCTTGAGGCTACAAGGTCGTTCGCCGAGGTCGCCACGTCCGAAGCCGAGCTGATGACATCGTACGTCAAACCGATAGTACTTCTTCGGAAGAAATCAGACTTCGACCTCTCAGAACAGATCGCTCCAAGTCTTCACAATATCGGTGTCATGCTTCCTTACACTGGACTCCACAGCATGCTCTTCGACAAGACGAGCGAGCGAGCTTTTGTCATGACGAGCGCTAATCCTCCAGACGAGCCGATCATAAAGGATAACGAAGAAGCCCTGGCGAGATTACGCGATGTCGTTGACTACTTTCTAATGCATAACCGCAAGATCTCACAGAGATGCGATGATTCCGTTGTCAGATCACTTGACGGCAGGACCACTATGCTGAGACGGTCAAGAGGCTACGCACCCGCGCCGATCCCGGTCGCCGTCCCAAGGAGCGCCTGCACGCTTGGTGTCGGCGGCCAACTGAATGTCACCTCTTGTCTCATCTATGAAGGGCGAGCGTACATGACGCAGCACATCGGTGACGTAGAGACCCTTCAGACCTTTCGATTCCAGAAAGAGGCAACTCGTCACCTGATGATGCTCACGGGCTGCAAGCCCGAAGCCGTCGGGCGAGACCTACACCCGCTCTTCCCCACAACGAAGTTTGCAGACGAACTTGGACGGGAAATGAGTATGCGAGTTGTTCCGGTTCAGCATCATTACGCACATGTTGCAGCCCTTATGGCTGAGCACGGAGTCGACGAGATGATCGGAATATGCTGCGATGGATACGGATACGGTGACGATGGATCCGCTTGGGGTGGTGAAGTGATTCTCGCCGAGCACGCTGGCCACAAACGTGTCGCACATCTACAACCCCAACCTATGATCGGAGGAGACCTCGCGACCAAGTACCCAATCAGGATGGCTGCCGGCATCCTCAGAGATCATGCAGAGATCGCAGATTGGTTGTTTCAGCGAGAAGCCCATTTTCCACATGGGAGGGAAGAGATCGATACGATCCTAGCACAACTTCGCGCCAGCAAGGAGCCGTCGACAACTAGCTGTGGGCGTGTCCTCGACGCTGTCTCAGCCATCCTTGGGCTCTGCTACGAGCGCACCTACGAAGGCGAACCAGCAATGAAGCTTGAGTCCGCCGCACTGGATGGAAGAGACTCGCTGAATCTGAAGCCAGTCATAAGCGGGGGAGTGATTGAGACGGGAACCCTGATTCGTGAGATCTTCGCGAATGCTGGACGCGTTCCCATTCGAGATCTCGCATACTCTGCACAGTCATACGTTGGACGATCACTGGCCGAGAGCGCAGTCAAAGCTGCAATTGAGTCACGAGTGAAATCGATAGGGTTCACAGGCGGCGTAGCATGCAACGAACAGATCACACATACAGTGCGCAAAGAAGTCGAGAGAGCAGGATTCCGCTTCTACGTACATGAGGCCATACCGCCGGGAGACGGCGGCCTATCCTTCGGACAAGCCGTAGTCGCTGCCCAGAAATTGTAGCTGACTCAAGCACGGGCACGAATCTCAGATCAATAACTCTAATAGCTGCGTTTTGCATCCCAGCGAAGGTCTCCATGTGCCTAGCCTTTCCGGGTCGAGTCCTCAGCATAGAAGGTGACTTCGCCAAGGTTGACTTTGGCGAGGGCACCGCCAGAGAGGGCATCAATGTCTCTCTGGTCGAGGTCAGACCCGGCCAATATGTGCTCGTTCACGCAGGGTACGCAATACAAGTGATGGATGAAAAGGAGGCACAGAAAACCCTCTCATACTGGAGAGAGATCCTCGCCTACGAAGAGGAATCGAAGAAACCCATCAGTCGGTGACTTGCTTGTCAGTCTTGGATGGCTACAGGGACGCCGGCCTTGCGAAGAAGCTGAAGAGCAGAATCAGCCGACTGAGCGAGGAAATCGGGCGCAACATTCTGATCATGCACGTGTGTGGATCCCATGAATGGACCATCACGCATCACGGTGTGAGAAGCCTGCTGCCGGATGCTGTGGAGGTTCGCGCTGGCCCCGGATGCCCCGTATGCGTGACCCCAGCAGCAGACATTGACGCAGCAGTCGACCTGGCCCTTGGTGGCAAGACGCTCCTGACCTACGGGGACATGTCACGAGCGAAGGGGTCGAAACAATCATTGGCTGAGGCCAAGACGCTAGGCGGGGACGTACGCATAGTCTACAGTGTCCACGACGCGGTCAAGATCGCTGAATCCCGGCCTGAGAAGGAGTTTGTCTTCTTTGCTGTTGGCTTCGAGACTACAGCACCGGCCACCGCTTACGAGATACTCCGCGGGCCATCATCGAATCTCCGATTCCTTACATCCTATCGATATGTGCCATCTGCAGTTGAGGCCGTTTCGAGATCGCCAGACCTCAGAGTTGACGCTTTCATCAACGCGGGACATGCCTCGACAATAACGGGGATGAAGGCCTACAAGCCGTGTTTTGACGAATGCCACAAACCCATGGTCTTCTCAGGATTCGAACCTCTCGACATACTGATTTCAGTCGCCATGATCATGACACAGATTCGCAGCAACGAGCCGAAGATGGAGAACGAGTACACTCGATCAGTAACATGGGAAGGAAACCTGAAAGCACAGGAGACCATGCACAAGGTCTTCGACCTGCACGACGGCTACTGGCGAGGGGTCGCAACGATACCGAACAGTGCACTCGATTTGAAAGCTGAGTTCTCTCGCCTTGATGCACGCGAACATTATGGGTTGGCTCACAAAGACGAGCGAGCGGGATTTGTGAGAAATGCTCGATGCGCCGACGTAATCATTGGCAAGATCGATCCGCCTGAATGTCCGCTCTACATGAAGGAATGCACACCCGCGAATCCACTTGGGCCCACAATGGTCTCGTCTGAAGGAACCTGCAAGATCTGGGCGGACCACAGGATCATATCAGCAATGAGATGCCGAACATAGGACGAAACGTGCAGGAAAAACAAGGGTGTGCCACACCCATGATTCCAGCCACGGCAGGGCCATCATAGATCTACTGGTTCTATTTGCTTTCTAGACGGAATATATATCATTCTGACTTCCCTGCTATCACTCTAAGCTAGGTAATGACGCCAGCCGGAAGCCGCCTTGCCTAGCCTTCACTTAGGTGCCTCGAATGGAAATCCGAAAAGTGCAGAAAGTTGGACACTCGACGCTGACGGTCTCGTTGCCGCGAGACTGGGTTGAACAAGTAGGGCTGAAGCAGGGAAACGTTGTAACCCTTAGACGCACGGACGACGGCTGCTTGAGATTGGTCCCAGGCCTAGCTGGCGAGAAAACAGAATCGACTGTATCACGAGTAGACGCTGATCTCTGCAAGGAACACGAACTACTGTCAAGGATCATCACTGGGAACTACATTGAGGGACGAGACTCCATAACCATCACATCGAGCAAAGACCTGACCTCTGAACATCTGTGGGAGATTAGAAGCACAGTCCAGAGGCTGATGGGGCTCAGCATCGTCGAGCAGACACCCAAGCAGGTTGTGATTCAGAGTTTCGTGGATCCTTCCAAGTTTCCCGTCAGTGGCTTGATCCAGAGACTTCACAGAGTCGGACTCTCGATGCAAGAAGCCGCAATGACAGCGCTCCTGCAGAAGAGGCAAGACGTGGCTGGTGAAGTTCTCCAAATGGAGAACGAGGCTGACAGAATCTACTGGCTGATAGTCCGCCAACTCATACTTGCAACCACCAGACTCACGGCAGCGCGTGATATCGGAGTCTTCAATCCACAACATGCCCTCGGTAACCGTATCGTCGCCAAGTATCTAGAATGCATTGCAGATTGCGCAGAAAACACAGCAAAAGAGGTCATTGGAATCAAGGACGAAGACTACGACAAGTTCAAGTCAGTACTCGATGAGATCTCCGACATGGAGAAGGCAGTCCGATTGATCTCAGAGAACACAATGAAATCATTCACGAAACTTGATGTTGGCCTGGCAAACAAATCCATCGAAGACGGCGTACGAGCACAGAGCAGAAACAGAAAGATCTCAGAGAAGATCGTAGACGATATCTCGAATCGAAACGTCGCACTGGCGTTCAGGTCCATCGCTTGGAATCTCACAGAGACAGCGAGATACTGTCAGATGATTGCAGAGGTCACCATCAACCGATACTTGGAAGAACCAAGCGAACTCTGCAACTTCAAGAAACAAGACTAGAAGACCAAGCTGGCCTGGGGCGCTCGCGGCACCTCAGACCGCAGACATGTTTTGAATCTGTTCGCTCGAGAAGACTCCTCTGTCCGTGATTACTGCTGTCACGAGATCGAGTGGAGTCACATCGAAGGCAGGGTTGAAGACCTTTGAGCCTTTGGGTGCGACCTGTCTTCCTCGAATCTTCGTGACCTCACTGGAGTCACGCTCCTCAATTGCAACATCTGTAGACTGTTCGCTTAGGTCTAGTGTTGTAGTAGGTGCGGCAGAGTAGAACGGAATGCTGTGGCGCTTCGCAGCAAGTGCGACCATGAAAGTACCCACCTTGTTGATGACAGCTCTTCTGGTGATGCGATCTGCGCCCACGATAACCTTGTTCACCATTCCTTTCGACATTGCGATACCTACGGCGCTGTCGACTATCAAGATCGTGGGGATCTTATCTGATAGAGTCTCGTAGACAGTTATTCTGGCGCCCTGAAGCCGTGGCCGGGTTTCAGTTACGATGACTTTGATCCTCTTACCTTGATTGAATGCTGTTCGGATGACTCCGAGGGCCGTTCCGTAGCTCACCGTAGCCATCGTGCCTGTATTGCAGTGTGTCAGGACCGTGTCTCCATCCTCGATGAGAGCAGCGCCGAAGGAACCGATTCTGTGGTTGGCTTCAACATCCTCATCAGCCATGAGTTGCGCTTCAGCCACCAAAGCTGCCCGAACATCTTGTCCCTGTCCAGTTGCCTCTCTGGCTTTTCTGAACGTTCGATCAAGCGCCCAGAAGAGGTTTTGAGCGGTAGGCCGCGTGGCCCGTATCATCTCTGCGGCTTTCTCAAGGTCGAGCAGGAGTCGTCTACTGTCGCTGTATTTGCTTCGTTTCGCTGCCAGCGCCAGCCCCATAGCTGCTGTGACCCCGATGGCCGGTGCGCCCCTTACGGTCATGTCACGTATCGCTCGGGCTACCTGCTTGTGATCTCTGCAGACGACAAATGTGAGGCGGTCAGGAAGTTTCCGTTGGTCTACGAGACGGACGCCGCGGCGGGTCCATTCGACTGTCCTGAGAGATGCGATGTCAACCAAATGTGACGCCGTCGTAGAGCATGACGCGATCAGATTAAAAGTGCAGCGTCAGTGTACATGAGCTTCAATTGATTGGGCATGACTGAGCAGCCACCAAGTGAACCAGAAGGCGAGAAGCAGTTCCAAGTCTACGAGACTTTCCTTCGAGCAGGCCAAGTTGTCCTTCCGAAAGCGGCGGAACTCATGGAGCTGCGAGAACGTGGCTTCGGCGAACTGAGAGGAAAGCGACTAGTGCTTACACCATACGAGGGCTTCTACCTCCTCGAGAAAGGAAGAATAACAGTAGAAGGGGTGACCAAGAAGAAGATCACTTTCGAGGAACTCGTGAAATCACTCTCTGGGAAGAACCCTGAGGTCTGGGTCAAGTACCTTGTATACCGTGACCTTCGAGATCGCGGATACATTGTCAGAGAATGCCCAGTCTTCGATTTCGAGATTCATGGAAAGGGACCGATGAGAAGATATGTCTACATTGTGTACGAGGGCGGCGAGTCTGACCTGGGGACACTCCGCAAACTGCTCAAACGCTCGACCCGAGACAAGAAAGACCTCATAATAGCAGTAGTTGATCGGAGAACCGATATCGTCTACTACTCACTTGAGTTCCTCAAGGCGTAGATCACTGCGGAGCCTCATGCAGGCTGCTTTGCTCCGCAGTCAGGACAGACCGATGTCTCCTTCGCCAAACCTGCCCCGCATTGAATACAATACTTCTCAGGCCGAGGAGGCGGAGGAGGCAGGTACGGCCGAGGCGTTTCTGCAACTCCAGGTGGTGCGTGACGGATCATTCCAGCTAGGAATCCTCCGGCTGTGCCTCCAATCACCTGCATCCCGACGGTCAGCACGAAGGCGACGATAAGGACATCCTGAGGAATCTCTGGAGCCGGAGGTAGCTTGTATAGACCCGAAGACACCAACGTCACGAAGATCGAAAGCTGGACCGGCAGGCTGAATACTCCGACAAGGAATCCGGCGATTGACGTTTTTCTACGCGGAGCATGTAGAAGCCATGCAGCAGTCAGCCCTCCGACGAAAGCTCCAACGGCACTGCCACCGGGCAATTCGACAATGTCGAGGATGACCCCGACGATTCCGGCAACGAGCAAACCAGCAACTACAGATGTTCCCATACCGATTCTTCTTGCCGACATGCTCTGTACAACCAGACAGGAATCTACGGGACTCGTGGGTCCACCTAATAAGCCGTGACGTGATCAGGTTGGAAGAAGATACTTAGCACACATCGATGGAGATAGCCGACCGTAACAGCATGGAGACAGGTCGAGTGCCAGAGAAAGAGTTCACTCTGCCAAGAGGAATCAGAGACATTGAACCAGAAGAGATGGCGAAACGAAACTGGACATACGAGAGGATAAGGGAGGTTTTCAGGAGATACTCGTTTCAGCAGATGGAACCTGCCACACTTGAAGAACTGAGAACTCTGGAAGCCAAGAGCGGACCTGCCATCAAGGATGAGATCTACTGGTTTAACGACAAGGCGGGCCGCAGCATAGGCCTCAGATTCGACCTAACAGTCGGCATGACCCGAATGGTAGCCGGTCGTTCTGATCTCCCTGAGCCCACCAAACTCGCTTCGATCGGCGGCAACTGGCGATATGATGAACCACAATTTGGAAGATACAGATACTTCACTCAGTGGGATGCCGAGATCTACGGATCCGACAGTCCAACCGCCGACGCAGAAGTCATCGCACTCAGCACGGACATCCTCGATAATGTCGGCTTGAATGAGTTTGAAGTCCGCATATCAAACCGCAAAATCATCCAAGGCCTCGTTGAAAGCTTGGGACTCAAAACTCAAGAGAAGATGGAGGCGGTTTTCCGCACCGTCGACAAGTCACGGAGGATTCCGAAGGAATCCATTGCAGAGGAACTAAGGGCAACGGGTTTGGACCGCGGACTCATTGATTCGCTCTTGGAGTTCACGTCGATCCAAGGCAAGCCCTCCGATGTTCTTGCGAGAGTCTCCGAAGTGCAAACCAGAGGCAAAGAAGCAGAGCTTGGCTACAAACAGCTGGCCGAACTCGCCGACGCCATCGAAGGCCTTGGCAAAGTGAACCGTTGCCTCTTTGACATGAGCATCGTCAGAGGAATCGGATACTATGATGGAATCGTGTTCGAAGCGTTCGACAAAGGAGGCGAAGATGTAGGATCAATCTTGGGAGGAGGACGATATGATAAGCTCTGCACGATTTACGGGAAGAGAGACATACCTGCCACCGGAGTGGCCGGAGGAATCGAGAGGCTACTGATCTCTCTCGAACGCGCCGGCGTCCTTCCGAAGCTGACTCAAGCTGGCAGGGTATTTGTTGCCGCAGTGAACGACGAGGTTCGCCAGCAAGCACTGGCAATAGCTGGCAAGTTGCGTGGTCTTAGAATCCCAACAGACATTGATGTCAAGCGCAGGTCTCTCGGGAAGCAACTAGAGTATGCGGACTCGCTCGGTATTCCGTACGCTTTGATTGTGGGTCGACAGGAACTCGAATCGGGGCAGTTCAAACTGAGAGATATGACCAAGCGCACTGAGGAGCGTCTGACTCTAGACGAGATTGTCAGACGCACAAGCAGGTAGAAAGATGGCGGGCCTGCGGGGATGCGAACCAGCACTATCGCGGGTTCGCCCTCTGATCGACATGTCACCAGCGTGGGCGAGGTTGAGGGTTCAGATCATCTTGACTCTCTCCGCGACTGAAGTCGCGGGGATTCATGCTTCCACCATGGTCCTCTCTAGGGTGGGCATTCCGTTGTTGCGGTTCCACCCGCATCCATCCCATCGTAGAAGCATAGGCCAAACCATTGGCCTGACAGCGTACCCGCCGCAGCGAGCCGCCATATTCATGTCGCCTGTTCCCCAAACCTCTCCGCCGCTTTCTTCGAGTAGGCGCCCATATTCTGGTCTTCAGGCATCCCACTCACATCTGGAGCCTACTAGCCCATGTGAGCTTGTATGATTCGGCTCCAAACAGTCCGATCGCGGACAAGAGTATTAAACTCGTCGACTTACTCGCTTACTCCACGACCAAAGCCGGGAGCTTGCGCTCGCTCTGTTATGATCAGATGATTGAAGGCGTTGTTCTCCGGAAACTGAAACCGATCCCGGACGAACGGGGGTGGCTCATGGAGCTGATGAGATCCGACAGGGATGTCTTCGAGACGAACGAATTCGTGGGTTCTAGGCTCGCGGGCTGCTGTTCATCCTGCCTGTTCATCTCGGCCGACCGTTCGAGAGAGACGCACCATCTCACAGCAGCCTAGAGAACTCGTCGTAAACATCTTTCCTGTGGCCGATGAACAGAACGATGACTCTGCTGCGCTCTCTATCGATTTCATATATCACGCGATGGTCTCCGACCCTGAGCCTCCAGAAGGGTGAATGCATAAGGCGTTCCCCCTTCTCCTCTGGGGAATCTGCTAGTTCCACCAAATCCTCTCTTATCTTTCTCCTGAGTGACGGGTCTGCCTTCTTCAGGAAACGTGCGGCCTTGGGGTGCAGGAAAACCCCGAAGCTCAACTGACTTCCTCTAGAGACAGGAGTATCTCCGGTTTCTCTTTGGCCTCTCTGCTTCGTTCTAGAAGGAGATTGATGAATTCTCTTGTATGTTCCCTTTCTTGATGTATGGCGACGATGGTTTTTATCGCCTCGCTCCTGCTCGCGAACCTTCCCTCAGCCACCCACCTGTCGATCTCTTGAACAGTCTTCTCTGGCATTCTGACTTGGACCTGCACCACGAATGATAACCCCTGTAAACAAGGACGTTTACGTTGTAAAAAATCTTTCCCAGCGATTTCTGCCATTCTGTTATCGCATCACATTTCGCATACTCAGAAGTTGGGAGACTGAGTGTGCCTGCATGAAGGATTTGGGAGGGGGCTCTTTGACACTCTCCGCGACTGAAGTCGGGAGATTCATGCTTCCATTATGGTCCTCTGTTGGGTGGGCATTCCGTTGTTGCGGTTCCACCCGCATCCATCCCATCGTAGAAGCATAGGCCAAACCATTGGCCTGACAGCGTGCTCGCCGCAGCGAGCCGCCATATTCACGACACCATCTCTTACTCGAACCTTCCCCGCCTATTTTCGGTTGAGAGCCTTATTCGAGGCTTCGAACATCTCAACCACATCTGAGCCTACTGTCCCTTCCGGGATTGTCTCATTCGGCCCAGCAGATCCGGTGTGGGCCAACCATTTAAGCTGCAAGGGCTCGCTTACTCCACGACCAGAAGTCGGAAGCTTGCACTCGCCCAGTTATGGTCAAGCCCGCAGGGTGGCCAGAGTAGTTCCCTCGATTGTGGGAATGGATTTCATCATGGATTCGGTCAGGTTAACCGTTGAGGGGAGAAAGACAGTCTTCGAAGTGAAAGACCAGCCAGTTCCGGCCATGTTGGGGCAGTGATTCGGCCAGCCTTCCCGCCCATGCGCCGCGAGTTAACACCTAGAACCGTGATCCGACAACTTAACAGAGCCCTTGTGAGCAATGCACAAATCACTCTCAAGGACCGTACGATGAGGAGCCGGTAGATCGGTGGAGCTTTCCCCAAGCTTTCCAGCGTTTCTGGCAACTGTAGTTGTTGTCACCGCTTCTGGCGCTCTTGCTCCAGGGCCTCTCTTTGCAGCGAACCTCTTGCAGGGGGCCAAAGGCGGCTTGAAATCCGGTTTCATAATGTCTGTGGGGCACACTCTCGTTGAACTCCCACTTGTCATCTTGATCGCGCTGGGGATCTCGAGTGTGATGAGCTTCCCGGGGTTCTCTCTCGTTGTCGGCCTGGTTGGAGGATGCGCTCTGATTGGATTCGGGCTCGTCCAAATCGTGGGCGCCGCTAGGCATCAGATCAAGCTTGAGGAAGTCCATGAAGCCGGGATCCAGAAGAAGGCACTCGTTCTAGGGGTTGGATTGACGGCGCTGAATCCGTATTTCATTCTGTGGTGGTTGACCGTGGGGCTTGGGCTTGTGGTTCAGGCGGTGGAGCTCGGTGCGCTCCTCGGAGTCCTCATCATGTACGTCTCACACGTCTGGATGGATTATGCTTGGCTGACCGGCACCGCATACCTGTCGGCTAGAGGAACGATACTCATTGGAGGGCGAGGATACAGACTAGTGCTCCTAGGTTTGGCTGCATTCCTGATCTATTTCGGGGTGGGCTTCATTTCACGAAGTCTGTTCCAGTTCAACATACTTCCATGATGAACTATGCCATCCATCCGGATAGTCCTCCATGACCAGGAGAACGTCGAGGCCTTGCGGTCGAGCCGAATATGCACCCGCTCCGCATTCACAAGCTGCCGCGACTTCTCTTCGCGCTCGCTCTGTTAGGGTCATATCTTCAGATTTCTAGACGCGACAAGAGTCGATAGGCCTTCTCAGCGACTCGTCTCGATTCATTTGACTTTCGTCTCCGCCGCCACATGATCGATCCAGCCGCGAGAACGATCACAACTGCTGCAAGAACGCTACTCAGCATTGTTTTGCTGATTCTCTGGGGAGCCCTCTCATAGAACACGTGAATGTCTCCCGTGTCACTAGCCGCAGCCATGACTTGTCCATCGTGCGAGATCGAGAGCGAATGTACGATTCCTCCCGCATCGAAAGTCCACATGCGAGTCGCTAGCGATTGATTGAACATTGATATTGATCCGTCAAGCAGCGCAACTGAGATCCGTTCGCCGTTTTCCGATATGACGGTTGATGTGACAGGCCCTGAAGCTTCTAGCGACTCGAGTTTCTCGAGTCGATCACGCACAAGATATAGTGTGACAGTGCCGCTAGTACTTCCAACAACCACGCGTCCCTTGGCTTCAGACATTGAGAGGGTCGATATCGCCCCTCTAACCCTTTCCCGATCTATGAGTTCGCCCGAACTACTGACAAGGTACACGTATCCACTGTTGTCCCCAATCACAATGTGCCTAGCTTCTCCACTCATCGCGAGCTGTGGAAAACTCGTGTGTACTTCAAAGCTCCAAGCGTAGCCGGCCTCCGATGACGTTTCATCAAAGTAATACAGTCCTCCGCGTGCGGCCGTTGCTGCCAGCATCCCCGATTTCGATATGGACAATGCTAGTACTCCACCGGGGATCACGTGCTGAGTCAGATCTGTTGGCGCTGTTTTGAGGAAATATATCGTCCCTAGTCGGTCCCCCGCGGCCAAGTATTCGCCATCTTCGCTCATGGCGAGTGCATCGATGGGAGAAGTTGCTCTGGAGCTCCAGACAGGATTGCCCGAAACGGCCGGCGCGAAGAAGAGGATGCTCCCATCAAGGTCGCCTGCTGCCGCACGACTTCCGTCCCCAGAAACCGCAACATGTCTGACATATCCACGTGTTGCGTAGGACCACAATGGCTTGTCCTCGGCGGACTGCGTGTCGAAGAAGTACACGTGCATGTCATCGCTACCGGCGATCACATACCGCCCATCATGTGAGACCGCAACAGCCCACGAGTAATTTCCCGTTCTGTACGTCAACACGAGCGGCGCTGAACCTGTAGTTGCCGCCAACGTGATCAGGAGCACCGTCCAGGCTTTGTTCCAATCGGGCAGTTGCAGTCCTAGACGCAAGTCCCATTCGTGCCCCGGCCACTTACGGCGCCCATCAGACACTTAACATTCGTCTTCGTGCCCTGAGACGACTGACGAATTCAGGTTCCGCTGAACCACCACAGGATGGCATTGACTGACTTGTGTTAATCTCTTGCCAGGTCAAAACCTGTTTTTCCGTGCAAACCAGACTCGATTGAGTAGTCAACTGTTCATTTTGCTAGCAGCCGCGAGCCAAGGCAGTCATGCAGAAGCGGCCAGAGTTGAGAAGAACTCGTCAATGCCGAGCGAATTGGAAATTGGTTCATGCACACTGGTTGACAATTGTGGAAAGCTGTTTGAGCCCAACGTGTAAAGGCCCGCTTATTCTCGCGAAACAATACAATGGGCGACGAAGGGATATCGGTTGAATCCAAAGAGATTCCTCCTTGCGACGCTGTTCATCTTGAGTGTGGTATTGGCGGCAGGTCAAGCAGTTGCAGTTCCATCGTCCGGCGAAACCAGTAAGCAGGCGGTGTTCCTCTCCCCGCTGGAGAGATGGATGCCGACATGGAACCTCGATTCATACGTATCGCTGCTGGAGCGTGCGGGTTACCATGTAGACGTCTTGCTTGATGAGAAGGTTTCGATATCGTTCCTGAGAGTAGGGCTTGCCAAGTACGACCTCATAATTCTACGAACAGACTCCTTCAACCAGGAATCAATGAACTACTATTGTTCCGGAGAGCAGATTACCCCTCAGACTTCCACCAACTTTGCCAACGAGATCTCATCGAAGGAACTGCAAGTAGGCGTATGCGTCGGCTTCAGCTTGGTCTTTCTCGAGAACAGTTACCCGCAAAACAGCCTCCGGCACGGACTGGTCTACGTCCTCGCTGGTGGTGCAGCAGAACTGTCATCAGCCTTCCTAGATGCTGGCGCGTCAGTATTCATTAGCTACAATGAATTCTTCACTCTACGATTTGGTCGCATGGATGCATTCTCGCAAGCATTCTTCAAGTACCTATCACGAGGAAACACGGTCAAAGATGCGTGGCAAGAGCTCAACATCTACCTCAAAATTGGACATGGCAATACTGCATCTTGGCCTCAGCTGCACTGGAGCGGTGACGGGAACTACAAGATCTAGTGGGCGACATAGAGACCTCTTCTACACCCCATGCGAATCGTCGCTTCACAATGGATGAAAGTCACCCTTCAGCATTCTGGGACAAACGATCGACCTGACCGAGCCCCAGAATGCAATACTGTCTTTTTGCGATTCCGAGTGCGTGTTGATGGACTCTTTTCTCCGACGGCTCCCAATGACCTGCCCGGTTTGGCGTGTCCAGTCAGTAGATCGGTGAGAACTCAGCGGCAGGGTCACCCAGGGTTACGTCGCTTCCTGACCTCTAGGATCACCGCGACGCTAGCAACAGCGATCAATACAAGCAGAACGGCGATGTTGAAAAGCACGGAGCCCCAGTCCTCTTGCCATACGGCCAGAATCACGGTCGGCTCCCTGACCACGAGCGAACCTCGAGGTCCTACAGGGAGGCCCAAGAAGCTGTCAGATCCGATCCACTCAACAAGTGAATGCTTCAGGCCCAGCATGCCGAGGAAGCCCTCTGCTGGGACCGTGCTCCTGTCAACGGAGAAAGATGCGACGGTGTCGTTCGCGTACCATCCTGACCCTTCCGTTCTTCCTATCGGGCTCGTGACATTCACATAGAACTCCGCAGTGTACGCGAAGATGAGAGCCGTTGCCGCTGAGACCTGCGTCTCGCTAGCATCGCATCTGTACCTCACGCCTGGTGGCCCTGACATGAAGTCGGTCACAGCAATCTTGTGGATCGTTTCGTGAGCAAATGTCATATTCTCCCATTTGCCAGGCAGAACAAACCCAGAGGGCTGTCCATCGACAGTAATCGCAACAGCCGAAGCACTGGGCAGACCCACAACGCTCACTGTAACCGAGTAGACAGGCATCGGCTCGCTTTGAAAAGCGATAACAAGTCTCGGTTTCCACTCCTCGTGAGAACCAACCGGGTATTCCCTGGACCAGAAACCTGAGGATGCGTCTTGCATGTGCTCCTCATTCGCGACTTTGATCATCGCACCGAAGTTACGTGCTTGGCCGGTGTGCCATGCTTTTACGTCAGTCGTGATGTCCCACTCTACTGCAACCTCTTCTTGGCTGAGCGCAATCGCTTGCGAGATTACCGCTGGATCCCATGATGGCTGGTTGTTCCAGTTCTGCGCAGTTTCGTTCCAATCTCCGAGGATGCGATGTATCTCATAGGTCTGGCTCGACTTCGGTGCGTAGAACTGCCAAAGCCTCAACGTCGCCTGCACAATGACTCGATTCTTGGGAATCTCGGTGAGGTTGAACCGAATGTATATCCTCTCAGATCCCCAGATATTCTGTGCGTGATCGTAGCTATTGCCAACATAGAGGGTCGGACTCTTTCCATAGTGCCCCAGGTGCGGATATTTGCTGTCCACATAGTTGTCTGCCACAGAGTAGAGTGTCAGGTTTGTCTGCCCTGTCGCGAGCGTGAGGTTCTGCACTAGTGCGCTCATCACTACGAGCGAGAGAAGCGTCAGCTTTTTCATCATTCGCAAACCGCACGCGCCGCGATTCTATCATGAGGGCAATAAACTATTCCACATTCGAGACTTTTCCTGCCTTAGAAGCTCCGCTACGCCGTGAAAAGCGAAAAAAAAGAGGAGATAAGGGATCTACGAGCGATCCCTTACTTCGTCAATATGGGTACGTTTAGGGTTCTTTTCCGTAGCAGCCAGACTGATGCAGCAAGCGCAGCGAATAGGCTGAGAGGTACTGCGAACGCTGGCAGTTCAGGCACTGGGACGCCCTCGTTGGATGCAAGCCTTGAGTCGCCGCCTCCAACCCATCCGTCAGAGACGACTACTGTGTACTGCGCGTTCTGTGTTGGTGCTGACGAGCTCCAGACTTGTGGTGCTTCGCTTGTGCTGACGCTTACATCATGGCTTCCAGCAGGAAGCCACATGATATAGGCGCCTGCCGTCTCGCTTGCACCGCCTGTCGTGGCTAGGCCAGCCGCGTATGCTGGGATCTGATCAGTAGACGAGCCAGGTGATGCAGTGACTTGAGCCCATGGAAGTGCTCTGACGTTGCCGAACATGTCCAACCACTCCACGCTTCCGCGGAGGGTTGCCATGTTATTCATGGTAACGAAGAGCTCGACGGAGCCGCCCCATGGAACCTCGACATTCTCAAGTGGCCAAGCCATCTGGTACATGCTCCAGTCGGAGGCTGAGTCGAACGAGCCGCCAGGTCCGTCGAAGGCCCATACTTTAACCTTGTAGTTGCCTCCTCCGCTACCGGACAAGCCCGGTATGTCCATGCTGCCTTTCAGTCCGATGTCTCTGTCCGCTCCCATGTTGGTAAGGCCGTCTGTTGTTGGCCAGCCGCCAGCCCACGTACGGGCTGGGCCTCCAGAGTACAAGTGGAAGCCGAAGACATCGAAGGATTGAGCGCCTCCAGCAGCCACGATCAAGCGGTTGGCGTCAGATGGTTGCATCTGGGACCAGCCATGGTAGGCATAGGGTGCGCCGACTGAGCATTGCCATGCGCCGCCTACTACGTAGCCTGGTGTTAGGCACGGCCATCTGCCGGCTGTCGCCGTCGGTGTCGTTCCTGTTCCAGGTGGATTGCCCGGTACACCATAGTAGCTGTACCAGTTCGCTCTTTGCCCGTTACTGTACAGTGGATCGCTGGATGGGAACGTGCTGGTGGGCAGACCAAGGTCCGCGCCTTCTGCTGGACCAGGGACGTTCATGTTGTCGACATAGGGTGAGTACCGCAGATATGCACCGCCCGGGGTTGTGCCCCAGAGGAACTGGTTGGTGTTTGCTTGTCCGTAGATCGATGCGCCGACGAGTTCGTCGTTCTCGTTGAAGACTTCCACTCGTGCGAACCCGTTGAAGTCGGTCGGAATTCCTTCATTCTTGAAGTTGAAGGTGACTCGTATCTGTGCGCCTTGGATCAGGTCTGCTTCAATGTCAGCTCCGCCGGAGGCAGGTACTTGGACTGGGAAGGATCTCCGCATCACGTAGCCTAGCGTGTGGACGTTGTATGTATACTGGCCTGCGGGTAGACGTGTGGATCTCCAGCCGGGAGTTAGTGCAAAGGGCATGCCCCATGCGCCTCCCCAAGTGCTAGAGCAGAAGTCCTGTCCGTAGAACGTCACGCCCAAGTGCTCATGGAAGCCAGCTTCGTTGACGTTGTCAATGTCGAATGGACTGACGCCGTAGCTGTTCGCTGGGGCTCCAATTATGTCGAAGCCTGCATTCGTTCTGCCTGGGTCTTGTATGAGGCCGTAGAGTGTCGGGTCCAGCTGACCAACGGCAGTGCCTGATTCGTCAAGGAAGTCGACCCACACGTACGCGCCTGGGAAGGTCCAGGGTCGCGAGTGCGCGGGGATCTCGAAGTCCACTGATCTCAGGCTTATCCAGAGCCAAGCCGGAGCTATGCTGAAGCTCAGTGATTGTGGGCTGTTGCAGAGGAAGACGGATAGTTGCGGGTCAGATCCGAGGATACTGTACCAGCCTGTGCCGGCCACGTCTGCGTATGGTAAGCCCATGTCAGCCATGTACAGCTTGACTGAGTACGGGTTGCCAGCGAGTGTCACGGCTCCAGCGGAGTGCGTTGAGGCCGTTGGGTTCAGACCGTAGTCCTTCCTGCTGATGTCGCGGAAATCTCCTCGTGCACCACCAGCGGCCGGGAAGACAGCGTTCCAGCCTTCCATCACGATGCCGCCTTCGTAGTATTGCCAGTTCGGAGTGGATGCAGTTGCGAAGTCTGCGTCTGTGCCATCGATGACTCCGTCGTCACACATTTCAGGGTAGGCAAAGAAGGCCACGGAGGCTCTCTCGTTTGCTCCTGAATCTTCCGCGGTAAGGGTGACTGTTGTCTCAGCTGACACTGCAAGGTTCGCGGGTAGGTGCATCGCTACCTCTATCCAGTTGCTCCTTCGGAGGTCGAACTGGAGATTGTATGATGATCCGCTAAGGGAGAACGTACGCTGGTATGCGTCCGATTCATCCATTATGTAGCCTGTCACGAATGCCTCGACAGAATACTGGGCGTTGGTTAGACCTGATATGTAGTCAGCAGTATCCCATGGAACATGGCCATCCCACACAGTCGACGGATAGCCTCGCGCATTGCCCTCAACGTCGAAGTTGTCAACGAGCCAAGCGTTGTAGCTAGTGGCCGTAGGCATAGTTCCGCCGGGAGCGTCGTCATGCCATCCGATCAGCTTGTTGGTCTCAGGAATGGACTTGGTGTCCCCCAGTGCAGCTAATACGTTTGACGCCCAGAACGCCACCATCTCATTATCTGTGTTGTAAAGTTCCAGTAGGATATCTCTTCTTGGGCCTGTGTCGTCAGGGTCGGCCGTTGGGTTGTTGGTGCCATACGGTAGCTGCCAGAGGTTATGCCATGGAGTCTCGCCTGTGCCGTGCTTGGACCATACGGTCACATGCACGTCCGGCGAGTCAAACAACACGATCGGGCCGATGTGGTATGATTGTCCAGCGAGCACTGTAATGCGCTCTGTCGTTGTCGGAACGAATCCGGAGGCCTCAGCCTTGAGGCTGTAGCTTCCCTCCGCTACTCCGAACAGGTATGTGCGATACTCAGCTCCAGTCTGGCCCGGTACGAAACTGTCACCGAGCCACTCGTATGGACCGAAATATCCCACCGCCGAGACTGAGCGTCCTTCTGGGGTGCTGCCTTCAGCTGTGACGCGGCCTGACACGTACGGTGGCGTGAAGCCAAGGTTCGTACGGACAGTCGCCGCGATCCATGCTGGGTTGAGCTCGTCCTTCACGATAATTATCGGGTAGTTGCCCGCCCCGATGCTGAGTGTATATCCAGCATTGACCGGGATGTAGCGTATCTTGAAGTGGTAGAGACCTGCGACAGACGGAGCCTGGAGGTTGAACAGCCGTATGTGGTACATTCCAGGTTCGATCACCAGCGTGTTGGTGCCGTAATAGTCGACTCCGAAATCGATCCGAGTCCATCCAGGCGCAGTGGGGTCATAGGCCCATCTCGGTGCCGAGAAATAGGCCGAGAATGAGTAGTCGTTGGTTATGTCTGTCCAGACGGATTCTTCCATTGTCGGCGCCAGGAACGTGAATTCTGGCGGAATGTACATGCGAATGCCGCCTATCTCTTCAACGATGTTGAGGGTGAACTGCAAGTCGCCTGTGCTTCTGGCGAGGATCGCATAGTCTAGGTAGTTGTCAAACAACTGACGAGTCTGAGCGTTGTCCTCGGGGCTGCCAGGTGGTGGAAACAGTGCACCATCCTGCGTTCCCCAGAGCGTATCGAGTGTATGGCTCCAACCGATCTTGAAGTCGTCCGCTATGCCTGGGTTAAGGAACACACACATTGGGCTGTCGCCAAAGAGCTCGCATTCCTCTTGTGCGTGTGCTTGTGGAGTCCATGTTAGTGCTGGAAATAGTCCAATGATCATTAGTGCTGTGATTGCTATTGCCAAAAATTTCTTATTCAATTTTCAATTTCACCTAATTCTTTTCAGGTGCGCACGCTCGCTTATGCGTCGCGTGCGTACCATGAAAGGAACGATGCTTCCCCAACCACATATAAGGGGAACACTCGGCGTCGGACATATCCCCATACGTACACAGGAGGGTGAACTTTCCGTAGACGTCTCAACGACAACTTCCGAGTGCAAACAAGCGAGATCGCGGCACGTAGGCGTTCGAAGCTACTCTTGCAGGCTCATCTGACATACTCCCATGGCTAAAGCCATGGGGTTCTGGGGTCTCCATCGTTCATTGGAGTTGCCCCTTGCGGGGTATCAGTGCTCCCTTTGCACGCATCCCTGTCTGCATGCAATCGAGCCACGCCTCTAGGACCCAACGCCATACCTATGTTGAACGAGGCGTTGACGTCGACGTGCTCAACATGCCCACA
>Ga0315279_10003887_pt1 | contig 20401 bp, 15 predicted proteins | sample YL17G06_20_MG_FD_203694 | JGI IMG/M metagenome (GOLD analysis project Ga0315279, IMG submission 203694) | Sediment microbial communities from Yellowstone Lake, YNP, Wyoming, USA - YL17G06_20 | ecosystem: Environmental > Aquatic > Freshwater > Lake > Sediment | place: USA: Wyoming | collected... | reverse complement strand
CAGTTCCCGTTCCTGTTGTCGGCCCAGACCACCACGATCGCGCCAGTGGAGTTCACAGCTATCACAGGGTTCTCGGAATCCTTGTTGCCAATGTCGACCCTCTTGTTGAGCTTGAACGAGATGGCCTGCCCCGTCGGAGCGAGTACCATCATGAAAGCCGTTAATATCGCAAGTGCCGCGAGGATGGTTCCTGACGCAGCATAGGTCTGTTTGTTCATGGGATGGACCTCCTTAACTTCGTTCATATCTGGTTATTAAATCAATAACATAATTGATTCTATCCATATATGATGATTCCTTAATAAGCCGTGGGCCGGAGGATGGCATCCACACCTATTTATCCAAAGGTAAAAAGTCGGGGAGGAAAGGGGGCCCAAGAGAGGGGGATTAGGGCGTAAGAACTGTTCTCTCCCCGACTGACGGTACCCACTATCCCCTCCTGCGCTATTTGAACTCCATGCCCATAAAGGTGGAATAAGAGGACCGGCATTTGCACCCCACCCCCCTCGTCAGTTGTCGGGGCTATATCAAGGGGTCCCTGAATTTCCACTCAAATGCCAAAAGATTAATACGACTAGAGCCGGTTTACATCTGAAATACAGGTGAGGTCGGCAAATGGACGATATCTGGGTCGAGAAGTACCGGCCCAAGGGGTTGGACGAGGTCGTGGGCCAGGATGCCATCATCGAGAGGCTCAGCGCCTACGTAAAGGCCGAGAACCTGCCCCACCTGCTCTTCGCAGGGCCCGCCGGGACCGGGAAGACGACGAGCGCAATAGCCATTGCCAGGGACATGTACGGCGAGGAATGGAGGAACTATTTCCAGGAGCTGAACGCCTCGGACGAGCGGGGCATAGATGTCGTCCGCGAGAAGATCAAGGAGTTCGCCAGGACCGCCCCTATCGGAAAGATCCCGTTCAAGATACTGTTCCTGGACGAGGCCGATGCGCTCACCAGCGATGCCCAGGCGGCCCTGAGGCGGACCATGGAGCGCTACACCCGCACCTGCCGGTTCATACTGTCCTGCAACTTCTCCTCGAAGATCATAGACCCGATCCAGTCCAGGTGCGCGGTCTTCAGGTTCAAACCCATCAGGTCCGAGGATGTCTCGAAGCACCTCACGAAGATCGCAAAGAACGAGGGCCTGACGATAACCAAGGAAGGCATGGAGGCACTGCTCTATGTCTCCCAGGGCGACATGAGGAAGGCCATCAACGCCCTCCAGGTCGCGGCCTCGGTGGCGAAGAAGATAGACGACGAGGTCCTCTATCAGGTCACATCCACCGCGAGGCCCGAGGACGTCCGGAAGCTCATAGAGACCGCCATGAAGGGCCAGTTCCTGGCCGCCCGGCAGATTCTGGACGAGCTCCTGATCAGGTACGGCCTCACGGGCGAGGACATCGTCAAACAGATCCACAGCACCATCTTCACCCTCGGCATCCCGGACAAGTACAAGGTCCAGCTCATCGAGAAGACCGCCGAGACCGAATACAGGATCGTCGAGGGCTCCAACGACAGGATCCAGATAGAGGCGTTGCTGGCCCATATAGTGCTCGTCGGGGACCTGATAAAGATCCAGACCAAAAAGTAAGGCTTTCAGGACGGGTCGGCCTTGAAGATCTCCATGACCGCCCTCAAGATCTTCGTGAACAAGGCATCCGACAAGGCCGTGACCGATGTCCTCAAGCTCGCATTTCTAATATTCGTGATGGCCCCTTTAGCTGCTTTCGGGGTGTTTAGAGGAGCGGCCATCCTCGTCGTCATCGCTGCAATGGCCATCATTGCATGCGCGTTCGGGTTGGCAGTGATACTCTACGATGAGGTCCTCAGGGTCCGCTCGATACCGGAGGAACAGGCCAAGGATGATGGCACTGGGAACAGAACGACCGCCGATGGTTCAAAGTAGCCGTCGTCCGCATTTCGGGCAGACCACGGCGCCCGTGGAAGGCATCGTCGTAGCAAAGAACTCGGCACCGCAAATGCAGTGCAAGGGCCGCTCCATCGGCCTGGTGACCGGTTCCACCTTGGCAGAGACATAATTATCAATTAGCCGTCTTGTCCCGACCGCGGAGCTCCCGGGTGTATCCTTCGATGGGTCGTAGGCCACGTTCTTGATGCGGGCCTCGGCCTCGTAGGCATGGTCGGGCCAAAGGAACTGCCGCCTTGGTCTCTTTTTGGGCTTTGCCTCTGCCTTCTTCTCGGGGACATAGGTCGAAGGGAGACCCATCTTCATCTCTCCCTTGGGCTTCGACGGTCTGTCGGCCTCGGTCCCCCTTGCCGGCACCTTTTCCTCCGAGCCTTTCATGGAGCTCAGAGGTGGCCAGATGCGTGGACCAGCCGGAACGGGCGTCAGAGGTTCCTCGGGCGTTCCCTCCTCGATGGGACCCTCTTCTTTGACCGTGGCCTCGGTCTCTGGCCCTTCCTGTGCCTCGGTCGGGACCGTCCCATGTTCGGGCTCGGGCCCCGACGAGGAGAGCCCCAGCGCCTTGGACCTAAGCTCGTTCCTGAGCTTCGATTCCTTGTCCCTTAACGCCTTCTCCCGTTCGACTATCTGTTTCTCCCGCCCCTCGAGCTCGTGGTTCTTCCTTTCGAGCTGGTCCCTCTCGCGGGTCAGGCCCTCGTACTCGGCCTCGAAACGCACATCCCTCATTGCATAATCGGACGAGCGCTCGTTGATGTCCTTCTCGGTCCGGGACCGCATGGCCTCGAGGGAACTGCGCTCCTCCTCGAGGGCCTGCTTCTGTACCGCAAGCTCCTCCTTTGTGACGTTGATCTTGAGCATCTCGGCCTCGATGGCCCGTTCCTTCTCGCTGTTCTCGCTCTTCAGCCGGTCCCGCTCCTCTCGCAGCGCCATGAGCTCCTTCTGGGTCTCCGAGGCCGAGGCGTCGATCTGGGACTTGAGCTCCGTGAGCTCCGTCTCGATCTGGGACTTGCGCCGGCGTTCGGCCTCCAGGTCCTTGAGTGCCTTCTCCTCGCCTTCCTTGTACCTCGACAGGTCCGACTGCAGGCCGTCCATGATGCCCGCGAGGTTGTCCCTGAGCTTCCCGACCTCGGATTCGGCGCGGACGCGTTCCTTGCTCTCCTGGTCGAGCTTGGATGATGCGTCCTCGAGCCTGTTCCTAAGTGCGTCCAGGGAACCGAGGTCCGTCCTGACCTTCTCGACCTCCTCGATCTTCGTCGAAAGCGCATCCCTCATCTTCTGCAGTTCCGACGCCAGGTCCTCGGCGCGCGTGCTCGCGTCCCTGCCCTTCCGCCGCTCGCTCTCAAGCTGGTGCTCCAGGGCCTTCACGCGTTCCTTGAAGTCTATTATCGAGGCCTCGGAATCGGAGGTCTTCGACCTCATGTCCTCTATGAAAGATATCTTTCGCTTGAGCTCGTCCTCGAGCTCCCCAATGCGCGATTTGAAGGATGCCGTGTCCTGTTCCTTGCGGCTCTGCTCGGTCTCGAGGCGGGCGATCTCCACATCACTGGTGGCCTTGGTCCGCACCAGCTCGGCCTTGATGTTCGCGACCTCGTCCCGGGACTTCGACGAGGAGGCAATCTTGGACTTCATCTCCGCGAGCTCCTTCTCGAGCCGCTCGCGCTCCTTGCGTTCCTTCTCTATGTCCTCGATCTTGAGCTTGAGGTCCGCCTCGAGGTCGGCCAGGTAACCCTGGACCGTGTCATCGGCCTCGTCCTCCTTGTGCGCCTTCTCGAGCCCTTTCTTGAGTTCCTCCACCTCGGATTCGAGCTGGGCCCTCTTGCTCCTCTCGGCGTCCAGCGAAGCTATCTTCTCGTCCAGGTCGGCCTCAAGGTCCATTATATAATTCTGGATGGCCTCGTCCTTGGGGCCCATCTCCTCCTCTTCCTCGGCGACCTCCTCAAAATCGCCTTCGACTAGGTCGGAGACCCGCTCGATCCGCTCCTCGGGCTTCCCGTCATCCTTCTTCTCAGCGGGGCCCTTCTTATCGTCGCTGACCTTGGCCTTCTCGAGTATCTCGTTGATGTCATAGCCAAGTTCGATCTTAGGGCCCTTCTTCGGGTCCTTGTCCCCGCCCATGCCATCCTTCAAGGGCTAGCACCGTCCAGTTTAGGTCTTCCGTCCAGGTCAGAAATGTCGGTCCTATGCTATATTTGGTCGTGGACTTAAACCTTTTCTTGTGATGGCCTTCAATCCAAAATATGATAATCTCGAAAATCTCTGCCCGTATGACGGGATGTCTTCTACATGAGGGGCGCCGGGCCATCGGATCACGAGGACCATGACGGGGGGCATATGCCAGCGGCCCTCATCATAATCGTCCTCGACCTCTTCAAGCGGGTGTTCAAGAAGAAGGTCAAGAAGAAGAGGCCCGACAAAGAAGAGGATGAGGACGGGAAGAAAAAGGGAGGTCTGACAAAGAAGGACCTCGAGGACTGGTCCAACCTCCAGCGCGTCCTGAAAGAGAACGAAGGCAAGGCAAAGCCCCAGGCTGTGGAGGCCGCGCCCGAGAGGGACGAAGGTCCAGGCGAGCAACCCGGGAGCGCAAAGGAGTTCGGCGAGACCAAGGAGGGATACAACTACCTGTTCGAGGAGCTCAGGCCCAGCCACATCTATCGGGGTTTCTTCGATATGCTGAAACGCGGCGACCAGGGCCTGTGCATAACATCGACCTATCCGAAGAAGGTCCGGGACCAATACCACAAGGAGTTCGTGGGCCTGGACGAGCTGCCGATCTACTGGTTGTCCGACTGGTACGGCGCGTCCCAGGAGTTCCTGACCATAGGCCAGGAGGAGAAGACCCTGCGCCCGACGAGGCTCGACTTCGAGATCATGAAGGAGGTCAGCAACTTCATCAAGAAGAACCGCGGCAAGGGCGTGCTCCTACTGGATGGCATCGAGACCTTGGTCCTTGCCAACAGCTTCGAAAAGGTCATCGGTTTCTTGACCAACATCAATAACATGGCCTCTGCGAACGGGTGCACCATCCTTGCCCCGATAAACCCTGGCGTGTTCAAGCGCAGGGACAGGTTCATCCTCCAGAAGATATTCGATGAGGTCAGGACCTACGTCGAAGAGGACATCTCCACGGACGAGGATTAGGACCCAGACGGGACCGGCCCGATGCGTATAGGCCGGTAGCCCTGCCGTCGATTTTCCAATGTACTTTGTTCAATTATTTATAAATACTTCTAGCAGCATACGATTATCACTTCCCTCGTGAACGCGCTGTTCCGAGATGGGAATCCCGAATCAAGGAGGGGGATTGGGTGAACAAGAAGTTCGAGAGGTTGCCGACCTACATAGGGGGTATGGATGAGCTCCTTGAGGGAGGCGTCCCAAGGGGCTCCGTCGTGCTCTTCAGCGGCAGGGCGGGCAGCATGAAATCTTCCCTGGCCTTCAGCATTCTCTGGAACTTGGCCAAGCACCTCCAGCTCAAGTGCGTCTACCTTTCGCTAGAGCAGAGGTCCGACAGTCTCCTCAGGCACATGAAGAAGCTCGGCATGGACACCGAGGGCCTGGACAACCTGATGGTCGTCGACCTGGGCAAGCTCAGGGACCTGACGGAGCTGGACATAACCCTCGACCAAAAAGACTGGATGCCCAACCTCCTCGACGGCATAAAGGCCTACAACGAGAACCTAGGCTGCGATATCGTGGCCATCGACTCGCTGGACGCGCTCTACGCGCTCTCCCCGATGCCGAACCCGAGGATCAAATTGTTCCATTTCATAGAGGGCCTCAGGGACATGAGCGTCACCACCTTCCTCATCACCGAGATCCGGGAGGAGCACACGAAGTTCGGCCACTACGGCATCGAGTCCTTCCTGGCCGACGGGATCATCCACCTGGACCTCCAGAGGGAGGGGAAGAACGTCCACCTCTACATCGGCATCGCCAAGATGAGGGAGACGAACCACTCCAGGGATTATTTCCCACTGCTGGTCGACAAGGACGGCTTCAATATCGTGAAGGAATAGACATATATCTGAAGGACATCCGGAATTGGTTCCCATGGTCAAGAAGATCCGTCGGAAGATGAAGGTCGTCAGAAAGGTCAAGGGCCCTGGAACGGGCACCGACCCGGACGGGCCCACCGAGGAGGTGGAGGAGATGGTGGACGGGCCCGAGGAAGATGACACCGAGACGACCGAGGAGGAGGACGAGGAGGTCGGGCCCAGCAAGGTGCCTGACAAGGGCATTGTTTCCATATCCACCGACGAGGACGACCTCGGCCTCGCGAAGACGGTGACGGCCCCGAAGGACGCATCGGACACGGCCCGACGCATGAAGGAGCTCATCGATGCGGGCGCCTCGACGGGCAAGGAACCGGAGAAGACCTTGTTCCCATCAAAACCCTTGGAGGAGAAACCATACCGGGAACCGGTCCATGTCACAAAGGTCGAGGTAAAGCCCGTGAAGGAGCCCGTCAAGGAACCGAAACCTGCGCCGCCGCCGGTCGCTCCGAAGCCCCCACCGCCTGAGGCTGAGGTGCCCATCGCCGACATGGAACCGCTCGAGGACATCGAGAAGGAGATCGACGAGGAATCCACGGACGAGGACTTCAACAAGCATCGCGAATCCATGGCCACGACCTTCGACCTTCAGGAAAAGGTCATCAAGGAGATCGAGGAAGAGCTCTTCAAGAAGGAGGAGGAGGTCAGGGGCAAGCTCGAAGAGATAAAGAAGGAGAACCCCGAGGGCCTTCACGATATCCTCAACACCGTCAAGAACTTGGACCAGGATACCATCAAGGACTTCGTCACTGCGGCGGAGACGCTTTATCAGGGCCAGTACGACAAGCTGCCCGGCAACAATGAATACTGGGACGAGCTGAAGAAGAAGGCCGGCATCGACCAGAAGGCCGCGGCCGAGGCCGAGCAGCAAGAGCCCGCGCCACCGGCCAAGCGCGACAAGGCCGAGGAGTACAGGCGCAGGGAGAAGGCCATAGACATCTTCAAGAAATCGGTCCTGTCCTCGAAATCAGAGAGCCTCAGCAAGGGCCTCATCTCACCGCTCAAGGCCAGAGCCGACGCCAGCAAGGGCCAGGCGAGCCACTTCTTTGGCCCGTCCATGAAGCCCGGACCTCAGGACGTCAAGAAGCGTGACGAGTCCATGACGGACTTCATGCGCTTCGGCAAGGCCGATGTGGCCAAGACAGGCGAAAAGGACAGGTCCGAGCTCGAGAAAGGCCTCGCCGAGGCGAGGCTGAAGATCGCGAACACCGAGAAGACCCTGGCGGACACGAAGATGGAGCTGGCCAACGTGAGGGCCAACCAGGCCGACCGGCTCGACGAGCTCGAAACGAGGGCCCAGGAGCTCAGCTCACAGGTCTCGGCCAAGGAGAAGGAGGTCGCAGACCTCAAGACGAAGCTGGACGAGGCGAAGAGGTCGGCAACGAAGTTCGTGGGCCAACGGGAGATGGGGGCTGAGATCGAGAAGCTGAACCGGAGCATCGAGAACCTGAACTATGATGTCAGGATGAAGAACGATGTCATACTCGGCATGGAGGAGCAGATAAAGAAATTGGAAACGGAGATCGAGAACCACAAGGCGATCGCCTCGAAGGCGGATGTCAGCATCGACGACAAGGCCAGGCTCGAGCAACTGGAGGAGCTGAAGATAAGGGAGGAGGAGGTCAACAAGTTCGAGGCAAGGACCAAGAAGAACCTGGACGAACTGAAGGAGATCGCCAAGGACAATATGAAGGCCGAGTACAGGTCCAAGCGCAAGGAGATGCTCCTCGAGAACATGGAGAAGAACATCGAGTACCAGAAGCGGGAGCTCGACAAGAGGGCGGCGGACTTCGAGAGGTCGAGGCATGACAGTGAGGTCAAGGTCGAGATGCTCGATACGCGCGAGAAGGATGTCATCAAGAAGGAGGAGGACCTCCGGCTGAGCATGGACAAGGCCAATCAGGAGCTGGAGAACATCCAGGAAGAGCGCAAGAAGATAAAGAACGACCTCATGGAGCAGGCCCGCATGGACTACCGCCTCGACAAGCGCCAGCAGGAGCTCCGGTTGCAGGAGATGAAGGTCAAGGACCTTGAGGATTCGGTGGCCAAGAGGGAGACCTCGCTCAAGGCCAGGGAGACCGAGTTCAAATCCAGCGGCGGCCTGGACCAGGGCCGGATCGATGAGGTACTGAAGATGAAGACCGCGGAGCTCGCCCGGAAGGAGGAGGCCCTGAAGGCCAAGGAGGAGGAGCTCGAATCCAGGACCGGGCCCGGCGACAAGGATGCCCAGGCCGTGAGGGCGCGGCTCAGGGTCAAGGAGGAGGAGCTCAAGAAGCTCGAGGCCAGCCTGAAGGAGAAATGGGCCCAGCTCCAGGTCGAGGCAAAGAGGGCGGCTGGCGGCGCGATGACGGCGCCCATAGCCACCGGGACCGAGGGGACCGCCGAGATAAAGCCGCTCCTGAAGGTCCGCTGTGTCGGGTGCAGGGAGCTCATACCGATCTACAGCACCGTGAGGCCATTGAAGGTCCAGTGCCCAAAGTGCCAGAAGGTCGGCGTGCTGAAGTAAATATTTCTCGGACCGACCCCTCAGACATTTCCTTCCAGCTCGATGGACCTTATCAGGTCCTCGCAGGAAATGATTTTCACACCTATGTTCACCATGTCCAGGATGTTCGCGTCCTGGATGTCGGGGTCCTCGGAAGCGGTCCCGTCCGCCAGGACGAAGACGTGCAGGTCGTACGAGATGGCGTCGAAGACCGTCGTCCTGACGCAGTTGGGCGTGAAGATGCCGCCGACCACGATGGTGTCGATGCCCTTCTCTTCAAGAAGGACCTTCAGGCCGGTCCTGAAGAACGCGCTCCAGCGTTTCTTGATTATGACCGGTTCCCCCTCTATGGGGCTGAGCTGCGGGACGATCTCGGCCCCCGGTGTCCCCCCCACGACGAAAGGCCTCTTCAGGAAGTTCTCGACGCGCGGGAGCTCGACGTCGGACCCGTCCTGGGTGTAATGCCTAATGACATAGATGACGGGTACCAGGTTGGCCCTGCAGGCCGTGAGGACCTTCTTGAGGCTTGGCACTATGGCCTGGGCGTATGGCGACCACGACACGAAGTCGTTCTGCATGTCGATGAGCAGGAAGGCCATCCTGCCGAGCTGCAGGCCATCCATCTTCTTCCTCATGTTATCTGGAGAAGGATAGGGATTCGAGATATTAAGAATTAGGTGTGAAAAAGAAAAAAATATAAAAACCAAAATAAAAAGGAAAAGGCGGTCGGGACCCTAGTTCAGTTTCCTCTTCCGCCTTACGCCGTAGGTCGTTGCGCTCGATACGCCAGCGATGGCGGCCCCTATGAGGATTATAGACCCGCCGCAGACCTTGTTCTTCACCGGCGTGAGCGTTCCCGTCGAGAAGCCTGTGTATGCCGTGTAGACCGGGTCATGCTCGATCCTGTAGGAGTTCCATTGCGGGAAGCAGACGGCGTACCAGAAGGCACCGCCCCAGAACTTAGCACCACCTCTTACGACCAGATCATATGGGCTTGTGTAGTCCTTCTGGATCTGGGTGCTGAGGCCGTAGGCGAAGATGCTCATGAGACCTATGGAAAGGGCACCCTGCCAGGCCACAAGGACCAGGTCGTCCAGCCTCGCGCCGACAAGCAGGTTCAGGCCGTCCTGGTTCGATTTGACGACCGTGTTGCCATTCGTCTCGTCGATGAGGTTGAATTTGCCCCTGAGACCGATATTGAAGGCCCGTTCCTCGTTAGCGACCTTCATGGTGACGCCCGTGACCCTCTGGGACGCGCCGGATTGCAGCGTACCGATGGTCTTGTTCGCGTTGTCAACGCTCGAGTACTGGGACACGAACATGGTCACGAAGTGGACCGCGGCCATGCCCCAGTTGGGGTTCAGCAGTTTCGGGTCGACGGATTTGCCGGCGATCCAAAGCTTGGTCACCTGGCCGATCTTGTAGAAGGTCTCAGAGGTCACGACCTTGTTGGTCTTGTCCATCTTGACATGGTAACTGACGGTCAGTTCGCTGAACTTGGCGATGTACAACGGCAATGCCAGGGAGAGCCAGAACCCGGCATGGCTGTTCCCATCGATGACCTTGGCATAGAGGTTCTTGTAGGATATGCCGAAGGTGTAATCGCCCTCGCCGTTCCTCACGACCGAGATGGCGCTGACCTCAGGCTTGTATGAGTTGTCGTTCTTGAACTGGGGGAGGTCGCCGATGCCAAAGGGTACGATGTAGTAGACCGGCTCGTTGCCTGGATCGGGGACACCGTTCTGGCCGAGGGCCGTGCCGTTGTGAGTGTCGTTGTAGGCCATCAGGAAGGCGAAGACCGCGCCCAGGAAGACCTCCCTACCTGCCGGGGTGTAGTAGTGCATCCCGAAGAACTGATAAGGCAGTGTGGATACCGAGCCGTTTTTCTCGGCGGTCTTGAAGGCCACCAGGAAGGCCTGGACGTTGTTGTAGTTCACATAGGAGGCCGAGAATGTGTAGGTCGTGCCATCATTGCTGGTATTGGACACATCGGTGGTTCAGTACTCCTCCTTGAAGGTATGGCCGCCTAACTTGTTCTTCTCGTCGCCTGCTTTGTAGCTCGATGGTGGCCAGGTCTCGCCCAGCACCGCTGGTGAGATCAGGACCATGGTCAGGAACAAGGCCCCTAGGATTTTTACTGATGCGTTCATTTTCTGCACCTCTTCGACTTTGGTTTCGGAACTGCGATATAAATTCATCATACGCTATTTAAAGATTCTCTTGATATCATTAGGTAATCGAATAAATAAAGGGGGATGTAAGAATCATACCTTGCCCGGATTTTCTCACGATAAAGGTTCTTCGTTCCTGGGAAAGTCCTGTCAATCTTAAATATGAGAACGGAGATACAGCGCACGCACGACGATGGGCCCATAGCTTAGCCTGGTTGAGCACCCGGCTGATAACCGGGAGGTCCAGGGTTCGAATCCCTGTGGGCCCATGAATTCATTTTATCGACGGTGGACCGAAGGCCGTTATTCACTGATCCCCAAGATCGTCAGAAGACCTCGTTTATTCCGGAGCGCAGTTCATCAAAGGACAACCTTCCTTCTTCTCCCTCCCCGAACCTGGCTTTGATGGTCAGGGTGTCCTGCTGCAGTTCCACTCCTTTCGGTGCATCTTCAAAACGGACTCGCCGGAGAACCTTAGAAATCTCCTCCTTCTCAAAATCGGCTTTTGTGATATCACGTAGGACCGATGATGTCGCTATCATGGTGTCTAGGATGTTCCAAAGGCGTTCATCCGATTTCGGAAGTTTCTCCCAGTCCGCCTCAAAGGTGATCCCAACACCTAGATGCTCCGATATCTTCTCGCCCAACTTCTGCGCCTTCTTTTTCAGGTCCAGCTGGTTCAAGGGACCTTCCCGGACCGGAAAAGGGATTTTTCCGGAAGAGAGGATATGCATGATGTTCCCTATCTTAGGAACAATGACCGATTGGATGGCCTGCATTCCAATATACATTACATCCGGGTCTGATTCCTCGAAGTCATGGCCCTGACCTGCCAATTGGATCAAGACGAATTGTCCCTCGTTGTCATTGGAAATTGAGAGCAACCAACCTTGGACAGTCCCACCGTTGTACAACTGGAAGGTCAGCAGCGGGTAATCAAGTTCCTCTCCATTGTCGATCCTTCTCCGAACCTCGAGAATGCGCTCCAACACGGAACGGATGGAGCTCGCTGGAAGTTGGCGTAGGGCATCATTCTTTTTCATCAAAGTTTTCCCTCGATCTCGTGGTGGATCTCACTATCGGAGAAGTAGCCACCATCTTTGCCGAGGGCGAAGTTTATAGTAACCACGCCCTTCTCGAGCGTTATGCCCTTCTTGGATGGGTCGTCGATGTTCTTCAAGCTGATCTTCTTGATGCTTTCCTTGACCGCATCTTTACCGATATCATCCTTGCATATCTCGCGGAAGGCCGAAGTGATCCTGTCCAAGCCCTGATATTCAAGGTTCCGTAGCCCCTCGAGGTCCTTTGAATAGCTGTCCCAATCCACTTCAAATGGCAGGTCGAATCCGACGATCTCTTTCAACGCTGCCATGTATTTTGGCACGGTCTCATCTTTCATCTCCTTGATCCAACGCTTTTCTTCGAGCCCCATATCTTTCCCTCCATATGTCTGATAATATTTTTGTATCCTTAGATATGATGTGAATCGCTATAAAACATTTGCTATTGAATATATTGAATGTGTATCCCTGAAATGATACTAGTCTGGTCCCGTTCAGCCAGTATATGGGTATAAGTAACTGCCCTTTGTAGGGGCACGATTTCATCTTTATTGCCGTCGTGGTGCAAAGATCCAGTCTGTAAATCCCTGTGGGTCCATTGATTCATTTACCCCCATGCGGGCCTGAGCTTCTTGACCAGATACCTCAATTCCTCGTCGGTCATGTCTCGCTCATCATTCAGTACGAGCTCGTTGATGTCGTGGTCTTTGATCAACGAGGCCAATTGTGTGGGCGTCATGGCCTGGAGCTCCTCGGACGCAAGCCCGTTCTCGATGCGTAACTTCCTAAGTGCTATAGCCCTGAGCCGGTCGCGCATCTCCCTTCTCGATTCCGGGAGGTCCGAGCGTCTCGTTATCTTACCTATGTCGAACTGATGGAACCATGAATCCTTGTCCTTGGCCTTGACAATGGTCATGATGACGATCAGCGTCAGGCCAAGCATCATGAGGACAAGTTCCCTCGGGTTCGATGTGACGATCGTCACAGACCCGAGAGTATCGTAGAACGGTCTCAGCGCTTTCTCTGACACATGCCGGCTCTCGTCGAACACCACATTCCCTCCGGTTGGAAGGAGCTTCCTGACAAGGTCTCTAAGGAAGAGGCTGTTGTTCGCAGGGGTCCTATCGGTGCCTTGCCGGTCGATCAGGCCGTCGTTGTATATCTTGTCATCATTGAACAAATCTGGGTCCGAGACGAAGACTATGGCCCCGCTGGCACCCGGTTCATGATACATCGATATCACTGGGATAGGGCCCGGGATGTCATGGTCGTCCACTTGGCCATTCCCGTTTATATCGATATAGGAATTCTTCGAACTGTTCGCGAGCACCTCGACGTTCGGATCACCGGGACGGAGGTAGATACCGGTGGGCTTGTCGAGCATCAGGAGATATTGCTCGACGTCCATGTGCGCGTAGACGAGCGGGAACGAGACGTTCCGGGAATACATTGTATCCCATAGGACCTGTCCAAAGAAATGGATGTTGAACTGTTCCGCGAAGGTGTTCCCATAGCCGATGTCGTCCGCGACAATGAGCTTCCCGCCATTCTTGTAGAACTCTTTCAGGACCTCGATGTCGGCCGGCCTATAGTCCTTCTGGACCCCGAGAACGATATAAAGGGTTTTCTCCGGCTGTGCGATGTTCCGGAGGATGGTCGGGCTTCCGACCAGTGTGTAGAGCGCATAGTCGTCCTGACCGTCATCTCTCAGCATTTTCCCGAACTTCGTGCAATCCTGGTAGTCCATCTTACTATCGCTCGAGGAACTGAAGAGAGAGATCGAGCCGGTCGATACATCGTTTCCACCCGGGAGCAATGGGACGATCAGGTAGCCTACGATAATGAACAGTACTAAGAACAAGGCCAGGGCCCTTTTAAAGAGCGTATATGTTTCCATGATGGTACCTCAATTGATTATCACGTAAAAATGTCTATATAATCTTTTTGATTTTGTTAGTTTAACGTAGAACTAAGTTCTATGTGATAGAAAAATAGAATCACCGCTCTGAGGAGACTGCCCAGCAAGCAGGGCCTTCGTGAATTGCCGCGGACCCTCATCCCCACCGCTCGATCCGCCTCATCATGCTGAGGATCTCTTCCTTCGATAGGTCCGGGCAATCGTCACTTAGCAAACGTGAGAGCGCCTTATCGTGAACAAGCGCTTCGAGCTCGTCCGGTGGCATCAGGTCCAATTCCTCTTCGGATAGTTTGTTTGCCATGCGGACCTTCGTAAGCAGAGAATCCCGCAGCAGGACCTTTGCGTCCCGGCCGGTCTCTGGAAGATATGCCCTCAGGGCCCGCCGGTTCGGATTGTGCCTGTGGGCCCATTCCTCCTTGCCCCTGGTCCTCGCGACCATGGCCACGAGGACCATTCCGAGCCCCAGGACCATCAGTACGCTCTCGTTCCAGTTCGATGTGAGGATCACCATGGCCTCTATGGCACCTTGGCCCAATCCCAGGAATGGCGTACCAGGATGTCGGCTCTCGTCGAACAACAGTTTACCACCGGATGGAAGGGCCAGTTCAATTAGGTCGAGGAGGAATTGCCCATTGTCCCCAACAGACCCGTTCCCCCCACCGGCATGGAACATCTCATTGGTGAAAAGATGAGCGTCTGAAAGAAAAACGATGGGCCCTCTTTCTATCGTTCTGTTGATCATTATGGCGAAATTCGGGGCAATTTGATCCAATTGGGGCACAATATTTGGAGGAGTTATAGCAAATGTGAACGGGATTATGTCCATCTCCGCAGGATGGTAAAAGGCTAAAATATAGTCCTTTTGGCCGAGGGTCGCATTGACCTTGATCGGCTCATCGCTCGTCCCATTAGAGTGATAGGGATCCGGGTCCGGATGAATTTTGTAGGCGACTCGGTAATATATGTCCAATTTCTCTGATAGACCGTTCGATTTCTCACCGTTGTCCGCTATGATTATAGCCCCGCCGGCATCATGGAAGTCCTGGAGGGCCCCGACCTCGGAATCCCGGTATTCCCGTTCAACGTCTAGGGCCAGATAGACCGTCCTTTCGGGGTCTTCAATGTCCTTTAGAGCCAAAGGACTTCCTAGTATGCTGTAGAACCCGTAGCCTTTGCCCGTGTCCTTTAGGCTGTCGATAAGATCGGAACAACTTTTCTCATCGTTCGTGGTCTTGAATGGCGTTATAGCATTCCCTTGGCCCTGTGTCAAGGTCGGGACCAATTGGAACCCGAGGTATCCCCCAAGCACAAGGAGGAAGATGAATAGGGCGAATAACCGGTTCGCAAATGACGCCTTACCTCTCATAGGTACCCGTATAATGTTTCCTCTATACATTATATCAATCTTTGCATATTGTTAGACCAAATGGGAACGATTTCATTGCTGACCATTGACGGATTTATATCGGCCCGTAGATAATAAAATATTTCTACTAGGGAAGGGTTGAAGTTTGGCCCCGGGGGTTTTCCCCCGAGGTCATGGCATGTGTGAAACATCGTGGCCTTCAAACGGATAATGCTTGTCAGGCCCCGGAGCCGGTGCGGCTGGGGCTTCATGTTCGCCCCAGTGGCCATCAACCTCGAGTATATCGCGGCGAACATAATTGACGTCGTCGACGAGGTCGAGGTCATCAACTACGAGTTCGACGAGACCCCGATCGAGGATTACCTCAAAGAGCATAACCCCGACCTGTTCGGGGTCACCATGAGCGCTACTGAACACACCGCCGGCCTCGAGCTGTTGATGAAGGCGAAGAAGCACGACAAAAAGGTCAGGACCATTGTCGGCGGATTCCACCCGACCGCGGTCCCGGACCTCATGCTGTCCTTCAAACAGGTCGACATGGTCGCCGAAGGTGAGGCCGAGATGACCATGCGTGAGCTCGTCCAAAAGGGCGACCCCGAGGGTGTGGAAGGTATCGCCTACAAGGACAAGGACGGTAAGCCGGTCCACAACCCCAGGAGACCCGTCGTCAAGGACCTCGACACATTGCCGTTCCCTGCCAGGCAGCTCAGAAAAGGCGACGAGTGCAAGTTCTCGCTCAAGCGGTTCGGCCTGCACAGGGACCAGGTCCATACATCCCGCGGGTGTTTCGGCAAATGCACATTCTGCTGCGAGCCGAACATGTCGCATTCCCGGCAGCGTTTCCGTAGGCCGGAGAAGGTCTTCGAGGAGATCAAGCAGATCTACGAGCTCCACCACAAGGAACCGACATTCATCCTTATCGGTGACCCGCACTTCACGGGAGGGCCCAGGAAGGTCGACCAGCTCTGCGACATGCTCATCGACGCCGACATGGACATCGAGTTCACGGCCATGGTCAGGGCGGACATGATCGCGAAGCATCCTGACACAGTCGCAAAGATGGTCAAGGCCGGCGTAATAGGTTATTGCATGGGCATGGAGAGCCCCGCGGAGGACGACCTCGGGTCCACGAAGAAAGGCATCAGCAACGAGATCCAGCGGGAGGCCGTCAAGGTCCTCAGAAGGAACCATGCCGTGGCCGGCGGGACCTTCGTCTGCGGCCTCGAGAATCACACAGAAGAGGAGATACTGCTGGTCCCAGAGTACGCCCGCAACCTAGGCATGATCAACGCCGCCTTCCCAGTGGCGACGCCGCATGCGGCCACGGAGTTCTATCGGGGCCTCGATGAAAGGGGTCTCATCAACGAGGATGACTGGGGCAAGTTCGACCAGATGCACCTGGTCTACAAGCATGACCGTCTCACGAAAATGCGCTGCGAGGAGCTCCTGACCCGCAACCTGGGCAGGTTCTATGCGCTGGACATTTTCCTCGACGATATCATCGCGTTCCAGCACAGGAACGCCGAGGGCCGGAAGACCACTTTGTACGGGGCCCTATTGCATTTCCTTGACCGGGCGTATTTCCTAATGGACGCCAGCAAGGAGTACAAGACCATCGAGGAGGGCCCGAAGATGGGCCGCATCTTCTTTGCCGGCCAGGCCAACCCGCACACAAGGAAGCGGACCGAGGCCCTGGGCATGCACAACATCATAGACCTCAAGCGCGTCCTGTCGATCATGGGGGACCAGACCCTCGGCATCACCGTCCGGGAGGGCGGAGAGCCCTTCGTCCATTATGTCCTCAGGACCGACAAAGACAAGGTCCGATACCTCGATATCTGCGAGGACACACATGACAACGTCACGATCGGCATCACGCTGGACATCGAGGACCTGTCAGGGGAAAAGAAGAGCACGGCCAAGCTCGTGACCAAGTTCATGAAGCGGCTCCTGCAGGAGAGCAAGTGGACATCCCTGGCGAAAGGTGTCGTCGCCCTGCTCGCCGACCGTCTCGAGAAGGGAGGCAAGAGGCACTCGAAGGACAAGATCGTCCTCCCTGAGGATTTCTTCGAGAACTTTTGCGAAAGCGACGACTGGGACCCTGAGACCTATAACAAGGCCAGGATTACCAACGGGGCGAAATGAACCGAGGTCCGTAGTTTCGTCAAAAAATAAAGCGCAGAGGGGGGGATTTGAACTCCCGTGGGGATAACCCCACCGGCTCTCAAGGCCGGCGCTGTACCTAGCTTAGCTACCTCTGCAGATGTTCTGGATGACCGTCATTATGCCAGCATGAACTCCCCGAGCCTCTTGAACGCTGCCTCGACGTTGTGCCCGGTCCTGGCGCTGGTGCTCAGGCAGCAGGATTCATGGCCCTGGGCCACGCGCTCCACATCGACGATCTGAAAGGCCTTCTGGTCCACCAGGTCCCACTTGTTGATGAGTACCACGAAGGGGACCCGCCCGGCGTTCTTGTTCAGGTTGTAGATCCAGTTGTGCAGGTCGTCGAGGGTCTTCTTCCGGGTGACATCGCATATGATGAACGCCCCCTGGGCGCCCTTGAACATCGACGGGGTCACGCTCGTGAAGGACTGCTGGCCCGCGATATCCCAGATCACGAGGTGGAGGAGGCAGTCCTTGCCGTCCTTCTTGAGCCTTAGGTCCTTCTCCGAGACCTTGGCGCCGATCGTGGACAGATAGTCATCGCTGAACTCGTCATGGACGAACCTCCGGATGAGGCTGGTCTTTCCCACGCCCGGGTCCCCGAGCATGCAGACCTTCTTGACTATCTCCGTCGTGGGATCACCCCGAGGGCCTCCGCGGCCTTGCGCGAGCTCCCTGCACCGAAGGTATCGCCGGTCCGGGAATAAATCTTTTCCAAGTGGAGCAGGACCAGCCCGGACAGGAGGTCCATCGAGGACCGGCCCAGATCGTCCGAGGCCGCTTTGAGGAGCTCCACCGCCCTGGGGATGTCCCTGTCGACATGGGATAATGCCAGGCCGGCAACGGCCTTTGCGAGGGCGGTCCCGAAGGCGTCCTTAAGGGATGTGAATGTGTTCACGAGGTCCTGGGCCTTGCCGGACAGGGCCTCGAAGGCCCCGCTGCCCTTGTCACCTCCATCGGGTGCTTCCTTGCCGGCCTGGGCGGCCAACGACAGCAGCAGGGCCTGGCACCGCCGGAGCTCCACATAGGCCCTGGCCCTGGGCAGGTGATTGTCCCTGGCCATGTCGACCGTGGCCTCGAGGTCGGCCCCGACCGACGAGAACGGATTGGCGGACCTTCTTGTTCCCCTCTTTCCACGCTGGCCCGATGACCGGACCTTGAAGATGCCCAGCATGTCCGCGCTAGCACTGAATGTCGACGCGATGGCCTGACCCTCCGGGGAGCCCAGCCTCGCAAAGATGGCCCGTGCTTTCGAGAACCAGTCGGACGATTGCGCGTATGCGGCGTCCTCGAGCCCGATGCCGCCCAGCAGAAGCAGGGCCCTCGCTTTAAGTTCGTCCTCGGGGGCCATCTCGATGAGCCTCGCCGCCTCCTTCCGGGCGGCGGACAGCTCGCCGCGCACCCACCGGACCCACGCGAGGTTATAGATCGTGTGCCCCATGCCGTGCCTGTCCCCGACCTTCTCGAGGATCGCCATGCTCCCCTTCAGGTCCTTGAGCGTGTCCTCGGTGTCCTCGGCCGAGCTGCCCAGGAAGCTCGTCCTGACCTCCAGCGTTGGCTGCTTCACCTCTATCCCGAGCAATGCGTGCAGGAACCTGGCCTCGAGGACAGCCTCCAGGTTGTTGTCCCAGGTGCCCCAGACGTTCGCCACCTTCTCGCGGAGCTCGAACGCCACCTTGTACCTCTCCTTCGGCATCTCGCTGCCAAGCCCGTCTATCAAGGAAATCAGATCCTCGGAGAGGCCCTCCCTCACGAATGTGTTCGCCTGCGACGCCAGCAGGTCCAGGGCCTCGACCTTCTGGCCGGAATGGAACTGATGATGGGCGGACTCGAGCAACGAGCGGGGTTCCGACATCACGGAGTAATGGCCCATCGCGATGGTGTGCATCTCCCTCATCTGGGCCGGGGGCGTCCTGTTCTGGAAGAACTCCCTCAACAGGTCCTGTATCTCGAAGCCGTCCCCGACCTCGCGCAGCAGGGCCTTCCTCACGAGCTGGTCGATGACCTCGCTGGTCCCGACGTTCAGGAGGACCTCGTGCGGGACCGGATACCTCATCACGGACGCGAGCTGGAGGACCGCCTTCTCCTGGGCAGTGAGCGTCGAGAAGATCTCCTCGAACAGGAACTTGTCAACCTCCTTGAGGTCCCCGAGGATGCCTATCAGCTCGAGCGAGAGCGGATGGCCGCCGGTGGCCTTGTGGACGCGGGCGATGGTACCTTTATCGAGCGCCCTCTCCTTCAGGACCTCCTCGCATTCCTTCCTCGTGAGGCCCTCGAGGCGCATCTCCTTGACGACACCCTTGAGGACCACATGGCGCCGGTCGTAGAACGGGTGGATGTAGCGCGTCAGCACGACCGCGTGGGCCCTCGTCGATGGAAGGACCTCGATGAGCTCGGTGAAGAACGGCAGGAGGTTCTGGCCCACGGTGTGGAAGTCGTCGAAGACCAGCAGGACGTCCAGGTCCCTGAGCTCCGCCTGGACTATGGTCATGACCGCCTTCAGGTCCAGCGGGCCTTCCTTGGCCTCGTCCCGTATAAGGGACGCGAGGTTCCTCTTGCCCAGTTTGCTCAAGAAGGTCCCGAAGGCCGTGACGATGCTGCTGAGGGTGCTCCATTCCCTGAGCCTGAGGTAAAGGACGTCCCGGCCCTCGAGCTCCTCGATGAGCCTCGCCACCAGGGCCGTCTTGCCTATGCCCGCGACCCCGTGCATGAGGACCATGCGTATGGTCTTCGAGACCAGGTACTTCCTGAGGGAGTCGAGCTCCCTGGCCCGGCCGACGAAGGTCCTGCCCTTCGGTATCGGGTCGCCGTATATGACCGGGGCCTTCCGTGCCCGTGGTTCGGTCCTGACGAGCGTGCTGACGTCGATCTCGCCCCGGGGCCCGATGCTGCGGATGATGTCGAACATCTCCATGGGGGCCCGGAGGTGCTCGTTGACGCGCTTAAGCTCGACCTCGATGTGCTCGTTGTCGACGATAAGGGTGACTGTCATGGATTCCAGGTTCTTGCGGGTCTCCAGGGCGTACTGGGCTCCCTTGTGGGTCAGGAAGTAGACCCGCCGCTTCTGCTTCGAGCCGCTGACGTAGGCCGAGCGTTCGGTGATGAGGCCAGCCTTCATCATCTTGTTCAGCACGCGGGAGACGCTGCTCTGGCGCACCCCGTAGAGCTTGCCGACGCCCTCCTGCGACACGTCCATGGGGACCTCGAAATCGTCCTTGCGGGTCTGGAACCTGAGAAGGTGGAGCAGGATCCTCTTCTCCAG
>Ga0315279_10003885_pt1 | contig 20416 bp, 19 predicted proteins | sample YL17G06_20_MG_FD_203694 | JGI IMG/M metagenome (GOLD analysis project Ga0315279, IMG submission 203694) | Sediment microbial communities from Yellowstone Lake, YNP, Wyoming, USA - YL17G06_20 | ecosystem: Environmental > Aquatic > Freshwater > Lake > Sediment | place: USA: Wyoming | collected... | reverse complement strand
CAGCGGCGACAGCGATGGACTATCCACCGGAGAGTTAAAATCCCCAGCTACGACGACATATTCTTGCTGCAGATTATGCTGATCAACCAGTTCGGCTACTCGCTCTACCTGCCCTCTGCGGCGCTGGTTGCTTTGAGGGTCGTTCGCTGGACTGTATCCCATCGACTTGAAATGATTCACCATCAGGTGAAGCAGTTTTTCCCCGGACAACTTAATCTGCGCCTCCAGGCAGTCACGAGAGAAAGTCGGCACCAGTTGGTCATTATACGTAGTTTTTTCATTTATATGGCTGCATAGCCATAGCACAGGCCAGCGGGACATTAAGGACACATCTATGCCGCGTTCATCATTGCCATCGATAAGTAGTATATATTCGTAGCCCGATTTGCCTGCCGGCTGGAGAAAGTCTTTTAGCAGCAAATCATCGTGGAATTTCTGTAGTGCCGGCCGATTTTCTACCTCGATTAAGCAGATTACATCAGCATTGATGTCGCTGATTACCCGTGCCGTGTTATCCACGGCAGCATCGTCAGCCTTGTCACGAGTAAGTTCAACCCAGCCAAGCCACTCCCCGGCACCTGCTGCTGTAGCGTGCTTGCCGCGCACATCATTGATAGTGGCAAAGCCGCTCAGCTTCTCCTTCAATTCGTCAATTCGATTGTGGTCAAATACTTCTTTACTTAGTTCCGCCTGAAGAAGCGAAACATTTCTTAGCAGGTCCTGCGACTTGTCCTTTGTCTCGCCGAAGATTCGCGGCCTGCTGAAGAGGTTTTCACAGTTGAACGTGGCTATGCGAAGATTACTTGACATTTTCCATTCCTCCCTTCCGATGCGCCTTATGCCGTCGCTTGCACCAACGGCAACACGTTTAGTTTAGTTCTCATGCGAAGACTTGTCAACAGGCACGCCGGAATTCGGCAATTGCCGCACCTAATTGCCTGTGTGTGTTTCCATATATTCCCCATTATTTTGGAGGCAATTGTCGTATTGACCCAGCCTGAATAAAGGAGTAGGATACATTAAGGGGCATCCGTCTAAGTTTAGATTTTTCAGCTTTTTTACCAAGTAAGCAGGGAGGAAGCTATTGAGAATGAGAAGGGAGGATTGAGATGGTTACTGTGGAGGTTTTGAAGGGGTTTGAGCTCTTTAAAGGGCTGGCTGAAGATAGTCTGGCCAAAATCGCTGAACTCTGTCATCTATATGCCATGCATGAAGGCGACCGTATCTTTGCGGAGGCGACCAAAGCCAGAGACGTGCATCTGTGCCGCAGCGGCAAGGTTGATATCTTGATTTGGGTTGGGCAGCCGTGGAACAGGAACATCGCGGTTCACCGAGCCGGCCTGGGAGAAGTATTCGGATGGTCCGCCCTGGTAGCACCTTACATATATACTGCCTCTGCCGAGTGTGTGGAATCCGGAGAGGAAATTCGAATTAAGGGCTCCGAATTGTTGACTGTATTTGGTCAGAATCCTCTTATCGGATATGCAATCATGGAGAATCTTAGTGCCAACATCAGTCTCAGGTTAACACAGACCAGGCAGAGATTAGTCGCCGAATGGCTGGGTTCTGCCTGGCCCGCGAACTCCAGTGCCTGGGGCGAACCAGGTAAAAGATAGACCGGATAAAACCAATCGCCCCTCTCAATGGTATTTATTTACTCTATTATGTCAAGCGCACTATCGATGGACAGACGTCTCAGGAGCCGTTAACCGGTGCATTGCAGACTGCTTCAGCTAAATGTGCGCGCTAATCCCAATGGCCGCCAAGTCAGCAAAGGCTTCCAACAGCCGGAACTGTTCGATGGTAATCGGTCCCGCGCTGTCAGAGAACCATATTCCCATGACCCCTATGGCTCCTTTCGTGGCATTCAGCGGCAAATATCGTGCTTTAGCATCCGGGATTGTATCAGTGCCATATCCAGCGGCTTTTTGATTTTGAAAAGCCCATATGGCTACAGCCACATCATTTTCTTTTATCGCAAATTTCGGTTTCTGAGCGTATGGCCTGAGTTTTCCCTTGTTTTGAGTGTCAGGTAAAAAAATCACTACGTCGCCCCCGAATGTCTCCTTAACATTTTTGACGATGACATTTAATGTGTTATCCAGTCCGGAACTAGCAGCTAGGTCTCGACTAAGAGCATATAACGTAGCCGTCTCGGATTCACGACGTCGCGCCGCTTTAATCTGGTTGCGAACCCGTGCCGTTAGCAGGCTGATAACCACACCTACGGCAAGCAATGCAATGAAGGTGAAAAGATATTGCGCATCGGCTACGGCAAATGAGATGGTTGGCGGGACGAAAAAGAAATCAAAAGCTAACACACCTAGCAAAGAGACGAAGATTGATGGGCCAAATCCAGAGTAAACGGCCGAGATAATAACGCTAATAAGATAGAGCATAAACAGGTTAGTAGGGTCGAAAAAGGGGCGCAATAACTCTCCAATTAAAGTGGCTGCAATGACTAGCGCCAGTCCCTTGAGGTAGCCCCACCACCACTGCGATGGCTGTGCTGCCGGCAAATTTTCTGGCGGCGCCGGCTCAGCCTTGCTGCCTACAATATAGACATCAATATTCTCGCTTTGGCGAATTAGCTGGTCGGCCACTGACCCTCGCAGCAATTCCAGCCATCGGCTGCGCTCCGGTCTACCGACGACCACTTTACTGATATTATGCGCGTTCGCATATTCGACTACTGTCGCTGCTACAGAGTCTCCTTGAAGCTTAAGTACCTTAGCGCCAAGTCGCTCAGCCAGCCGCAATATAGCCTCTAACCTATCCCGCTGCGCCGATGATAACGGAATGATGCCCGGGGTCTCAACATAGATAGCAAACCATTCCGCATCTAATTGCGAAGCCAGAATTCGTCCGTTGCGCACTAACCTGTTACCTAGAGGACCCGGACCTATGCACACTAGAAGGCGCTCAGCCGCCGGCCAGGGCCCACGGACAGCATGTGTCTGCATATAGAACTGCACTTGCTTATCCACATGTTCAGCAGCAATCCGCATGGTAACCTCACGCAGTGCCGTCAGATTGCCTTTGCGGAAAAAGTCGTTTATGGCGTGCGCTATCTGTTCCGGCACGTAGACTTTACCCTGCTTCAAGCGTTCCAATAGTTCATCGGGAGGCAGGTCAACCAATTTAATTTCCACCGCCCTGTCAACTATTGTATCGGGGATGGTTTCACGCACCCAGACACCGGTAATTTGCGCCACCGTATTTCTCATACTCTCCACATGCTGTATATTGAGGGTGGTATAGACATCAATTCCCGCCTCAAGCAGTTCTTCAACGTCCTGATAACGCTTAGGATGACGCGAACCGTGAGCATTAGTATGGGCCAGCTCATCCACCAGCACTAGTTGTGGCCGGCGTGCCAGTACGGCATCCAGGTCCATTTCTGTAAGGTTAATGCCGTGGTACTCTATCTGCTTTCTTGGAATAATCTCCAGCCCCTTCAGCAACGCCTCCGTCTCAGCCCTGCCATGCGTCTCCACTAAGCCGACAACCAGGTCTATCTCGTTTTTCCGCCGTTGGGCAGCCTCCAGCATAGCGTAAGTCTTACCTACACCAGCGGCATAACCGAGAAAGATGGTTAGCTTTCCCTGCTTCTTCCGCTGTTCCTCAGTTTTAATGCGCGCCAGCAACTCATCGGGGCTGGGCCGCTTCTCAGACATTTTATTTGTCACTCTAATTCCAAATCATATATTTTATTGCCGGCTAAATCTATTCTATTTAATTTGGTCCAGTGCTTGATTAAGCAGTAAAACATTGACCCTGGGCTCACCCAAAATACCCAACTGGCGACCCTGGGTGAAGCTATTTACCAGCGCCAGGACTTGAGTCTCGCTCAAACCGCGCTGTCGCGCTACTCGCGGAACCTGGTATAGCGCTGCCGCGATACTTATATGCGGGTCAAGTCCGCTGGCAGAATAAGTTACCAAATCCACGGGGATGGGCCGCGTATTGTCCGGGTCGGCTGCCTTTAGTGCTTTAATCCGTTTTTGAATCCCATCCAGCAATGCCGGATTCAACGGCCCGTAGTTTGAGCCCGAAGAGGACGCAGCATTATATGGAAATGGCGTAGTTGCTGAAGGACGACCCCAGAAGTAACCTGGGTCGTCAAACGGCTGACCTATAAGTTCGGAGCCAAGGTATTTGCCATCTTTGGATTCAATCAAGCTGCCATTTGCCTGATGATGAAAAACGACCTGAGAAATACCGGTAACAATCAAGGGATAAATTACTCCGGTAACAATAGTAAAAAGAGCTAGAAATATTACGGCGCTCCGAAGCTGACGACCCATAAAGAATATCTCCTGTTTGACTGTCCTATACCAATCGCAAAGCTACTAACAGCATATCGATCAATTTGATGGCAATAAATGGCATGATTAGCCCTCCCACTCCATAAACTAGTAGATTATTGCGCAGGAGTCTGGCTGCGCCAACCGGACGGTATGGCACGCCGCGCAAAGCCAGCGGAATTAGAGCGACTATAATCAGTGCATTGAAAATCACTGCCGACAAAACGGCGCTTTCAGGTGTAGCTAGACGCATTAAGTTCAGGGCCAGTAAAGAAGGGTAGGTACTGGCAAATGCCGCCGGGATAATGGCGAAATACTTGGACACATCGTTAGCGATGCTGAACGTGGTCAAAGCCCCTCGCGTCATCAGCAGTTGCTTACCTATCTCTACAACCTCAATCAACTTTGTCGGATTGCTATCCAGGTCAATCATGTTGGCGGCTTCGCGAGCTGGCTGTGTCCCGGTGTTCATAGCTACAGCTACGTCGGCCTGTGCCAATGCCGGAGCATCATTGGTGCCATCGCCGGTCATAGCCACCAACCTCCCACCCGCCTGGTGTTTACGTATCAACTCAAGCTTGGCTTCAGGAGTAGCCTGCGCTAAAAAATCATCTACTCCCGCCTCAGCAGCTATGGCAGCTGCTGTGAGCGGGTTGTCACCAGTAATCATCACTGTTTTGATGCCCATCTTTCTCATGTGTACAAAACGTTCCTTAATGCCGCCTTTAACGATATCTTTGAGATGGGTAACGCCCAGGGCTACGCCATTACGGGCTACCACTAAGGGTGTGCCACCCGCACGAGCAATATCGTCAACCAGTGTCTTCAGTTCCGGCGGCACTGACTTATCCTGCTTTTCGATATAAGCTATGATTGCATCAGCAGCGCCCTTGCGGATGCTCACTCCATCTATATCGACACCACTCATGCGTGTTTGTGCCGAAAATGGGATAAAGTGCATACCACCCGGCATGTCTTCACTTGTGCTGCCGCGCAGACCATATTTCTCTTTTGCCAGCAGCACTATGCTACGACCTTCCGGTGTCTCATCGACCAGCGAAGCCAGTTGTGCCGCCTCTGCCAGCTCACGGTCGCTGACCCCGCCAACAGGTATGAACTCTACCGCCTGACGGTTGCCTAGAGTGATGGTACCCGTCTTGTCTAATAACAGAACATCCACATCACCAGCGGCCTCTACGGCACGGCCGGATAGTGCAATCACGTTGCGCCTGATAAGACGGTCCACGCCTGCAATTCCAATGGCCGGCAGCAAGCCTCCGATGGTTGTCGGGATAAGGCAGACCAGCAGCGCCACTATCACCGTCAGCGTAATCGGCGATCCCTGCTGATTCACTTCCACACTGTACAAGGAGAACGGCAACAATGTGGCACAAACAATTAGAAAGATAATGGTGAATGCGGCCAATAGGATATTAAGTGCGATCTCGTTGGGCGTTTTCTGGCGCTTTGCCCCTTCAACCAAGCTAATCATATGGTCAAGGAAGCCTTCGCCGGGATTGGCAGTAACACGCACCACCAGCCAGTCTGATAATATACGCGTCCCGCCGGTAACAGCACTTCGGTCGCCTCCAGATTCTCGAATAACAGGCGCGCTTTCGCCGGTAACCGCACTCTCATCCACCAATGCCACGCCTTCAATCACTTCGCCGTCAACCGGGATGATATCGCCAGCCTCCACTAGAAATGCATCATCTCGACGCAGAGCAGTGGAAAGCACAATATCATAGAGGGCTCCGTGTTTTGGTCGACTCAGCTTTTTAGACTGTGTTTCTCGTCGGGTACGTCGCAGTGCGTCAGCCTGCGCCTTGCCGCGGGCTTCGGCAATGGCTTCGGAGTAGTTGGCGAAGAACACGGTAAGCCAGAGAAATAAGGCAATAGCTCCTATGAAACCCGCTGTATCCTCTCCATGCCCTAAGAGCGCCTGCACCCACAGGGCGGTGGTCAGAACACTGCCTACTTCTACTACAAACATGACCGGGTTGCGCACCATGCTTCGCGGGTCAAGTTTTTTGAAGGCATCAAAGAATGCGCGGCGATAGAGCTGCCGTCTGGCACCGATCTGCCTTTTCGGAGATATTGCTTTCTTTTCTGGCGGGTGTGCTTGAAAATCGGATGAGTGATTAATCGACATGGTTTATCATCTTATTATTAAGTATTCGGCCAACGGTCCCAGAGCTAAGGCAGGCAGGAAGCTGAGCGCGCCTACTATAATAACTACCACAATCAGCCAGATAATGAAAAGTGATGTGTGCGTAGGCAAGGTACCGGAACTGACAGGTACTTTCTTCTTTTGCACTAACGAACCGGCAATTGCCAGCGCCGGGATTGCCGCCCAATAGCGAGCAAAAAGCATAGCCAGTCCCAGGGCAGTGTTGTAGAAAGTTGAACTCGCACTTAGACCGGCGAAGGCGCTGCCGTTGTTATTCCCCGTTGAAGAGAAGGCGTACAATATTTCACTGAAGCCGTGAGCGCCGGGGTTATAAACTGCGGCTCTACCTGCTAGTGTGGCTACAGCTATAGCCGTGCCTACCAGCACGATTACCACCGGAATGAGAACCATCAAGGAAGCCATCTTCATCTCGTAGGCTTCAATCTTCTTCCCCAGGTACTCCGGCGTACGCCCAATCATCAGCCCGGCTACGAACACGGCAATTATGACAAAGGCCAGCATGCCGTAGAGCCCGGAGCCGACCCCTCCATAAACTACCTCACCTAATTGCATGAGCCACATTGGCACTAGGCCGCCGAGAGGCGTAAATGAGTCATGCATGGCATTTACTGAACCATTCGAGGCAGCAGTGGTGCCGGTAGCCCATAGTGCTGAGTTGGTAATCCCAAAGCGCGTCTCCTTGCCCTCCATGTTGCCACCGGGCTGCACGTTGCTGGGCGTCTGGTCAACTCCAAGTGCACTTACAGCCGGGTTACCGCTCTGCTCCGCCCAAATAGTAATACCAAGCAGCGCCACAAATATGATAGTCATAGCTATGAGTATTGCCCAACCCTGGCGCGTATCGCCTATCATCTTGCCAAAGGTGTAACACAAGGCTGCCGGGATAAGCAGAATAGACAACATCTCAAGGAAGTTGGATAGGGGGGTGGGGTTTTCAAAAGGGTGTGCCGAGTTAACATTGAAGAAGCCGCCGCCATTTGTCCCCAATTGCTTAATCGCAATCTGTGAAGCTGCCGGCCCAACTGCCACTACTTGCTCATTAATAACCTGGCCACCGGAGTCATAAGTTGATTGCTGCAAGGATGTATTGACACTTCCATTGAACGTCTGCACCACACCCTGTGATACCAAAGCCAGTGCCAACACGAGTGATAAAGGTAACAATATATAGAGAACACTTCGAGTAGTGTCCACCCAGAAATTGCCAATCGCTCTAGCCGACTGCCTGGCAAAAGACCGTACCAGCGCAATGAGCACCACCATGCCTGTAGCCGCCGAGAGAAAGTTCTGGACCGTTAATCCGAGCATTTGAGTCAGATAGCTCATGGTGGTCTCCCCACCATAGTTCTGCCAGTTCGTATTGGTAACGAAACTGACTGCTGTATTGAAGGCCAGACCTGGCGAGACCGCACCCAAACTCTGGGGGTTCAGTGGCAGTATAGATTGTAGGCGTTGTAACAAATACAACAATAGTATGCCTGCAAAATTGAATAACAATAGGGCAATAGCATATGTCTTCCAGTCCATCTCCTCATCGGCATGTATGCGCGCCAGTCGATAGATAAACTGCTCAACGGGCTGTAGCGCCGGAGAGAGAAATGTGCGTTCGCCCTGATAGGCACGTGCCATAAAGGCACCCAGCGGTTTTACCAGTAACAAAAGGACCAGCAGATATAGTCCAGGTTGGAGCAGAATAGAGGCGGTCATCCGAACCACTCCGGCTTAAGCAGCGCCAAAATAAGATAGATTAGTAATCCAACACAAATCAGGCCGGAGATAATATATAAAGCACCCATGCTATGATTTCACAACCGTCGAAAGATGGCTATCAGTCCCAGGGTGGCTAGAAAAAACAGTACAATCAGGCTCAAAAAAAGCAGGTCAGACATATATTATCTACCAGCTCCGTATGTTCAGGTAAGTCGCCAATTCCTGATTGAAATCATATACCTCAGAGAGTTTGAATGTCAAAGTAAAAGGTGGTAATGGGCGTGGATTGCAACTAAGGACCGCGCGTTGTGACCGCCAAGGTATTCCGTTTAAGGTCTTTTAACACAACCCTATGAAGTTCTTAACTCTCTCTAACCTCGTCCTCTATCCACTTGAGGTAATCTTCGTTGCCGCCGATGATAGGCAGGGCAATTATCTCAGGGACTTCGTAGCTGTGAGCCGCTTTGACCAGGTCAACAATTTCGGGGAGAAGCGAAGCTTTGGTCTTGATGATGAGGAGGCTTTCCCGGGCTGAATCGAGCTTGCCCTGCCACCAGAAAGAAGAGTCTACCCTGGGGACAATATTTACGCAGGCGGCTTTCCTGCGGCTTAGCAGCAGCTCAGCTATTTTGTGTGCTTCCGGCTCAGAGCCGGTGGTAATGAAGATGACAATCTTGCCAGTCTCTTTCATGCGCTCCTGCCCACTGCCAGCATCCTATCCACGGCGGCTTTTGCCTTAAGGCGAATCTTCTCCGGTACTTTTACTTCCGGCGCCATCTCTTCCAGTGACCACAATACTTTCTCCAGGGTTATCAGCTTCATGTTGGGACATATCGCCTGCTCCGAAACCGGTATGAACTTTTTCCCCGGGTTCTCCTTTTTGAGCCTGTAAATTATGCCCATCTCCGTTCCCACAATCATCTCCTGAACATCTTCCCTTCTGGCAAACTTTATCATCCCGCTAGTGCTCAATACCTCGTCGGCCAGTGCTATCACATCCGGCCTGCATTCCGGGTGAACTGCAACCTTAGCTTCAGGGTACTCATGCCTCAGTTTAACGATATACTCAGGCATTATCCGGGCATGGGTGGGACAGAAACCAGGCCAGAGAATCATCTTTTTACCGGTTTTTGTAGAGATGTAGTGCCCCAGGTACTGGTCAGGGACGAAAAGTATTTCATTTGTGTCCAGGCTTTCCACGACTCCAACCGCATTAGCTGAAGTACAACAAATATATGATTCAGCCTTAACCGCCGCCGAGGAATTTATGTAGCAGACCACCGTAGCCTTGGGATGCTCCTTTTTCCTGTCACGCAGCTGAGGGGCAGTTATCATATTGGCCATGGGACAGCCGGCATGTTCGTCCGGCAGCAAGACTGTCTTGTCCGGGCACAGAATTGAGGCTGTTTCCGCCATGAAATGAACGCCGCAGAAGACTATGACGCTGGCATCGGTCTTAGCCGCATTCTGGCTGAGGTCGAGAGAATCGCCGACTAAATCAGCTATGTCTTGAATCTCGCCCAATTGATAGTTATGAGCAAGTATAACGGCATTTCGCTTTTTCTTTAACTTCAGAATTTTCTCGGTTAGCTCGGGCTGTCTATCCATGGCCAACTACCCTCCAATCATTAGCGTAAACATTCATCCTCTTTCCTCTGACAAAACCGATAAGCGTGATGCCCAGGTCACCGGCTAACTTGACACCCATATCAGTAGGCGCTGATTTGGAGATGAGCAGAGGAATATTTCTTTTAGCTGCTTTAAGCAATATCTCCGAAGAAACTCTCCCGCTGGTGATAATGACGCGGCCGTCCGTCGATATATCTTTCAAAATGCATTCGCCGAAAATCTTGTCAATGGCATTATGACGGCCTATGTCCTCGCTGAAAATCAGAATGCTTTTGGTATCACATAATGCAGCGCTGTGAACACCACCGGTTGTCCTGAAAATCTGCGACCGATGTTGAAACTCTCTTACCAGTTCCAAGACTTCAATAGCCGATATGCTGGTTTTCGATTCTACTTTCTTCTGCCCGATGACATCAGCGGCGCTGTAGAAAGAAGCGCCACGACCGCAGCCCGATGTAATTAGCCGCTTAAACACCAGCTCGCCGGCCTGTTTAGTCTCCTCGTCGGTTTCCACACGGACCACGCCTCGCTGCTCATCGACCGTTATCTTTTTGATTTCGTCCTTGCTTTTCATCAGCCCTTCCGAGGAAAGAAAACCGATGGCCAGATAATCCAGGTGCGTGGGAGTACAAAGCAGAGTCACCAGCTCTTGATTGTTCAGGATAACGGTCAGAGGAAATTCCCGGGCAACGATATCATCAGCGCGCCCCTTCTCATTCTCCGTAAACCGCAATATGGGAACCCGCTCTACCTCGGCCAAATCTCATACTACCTTTATCTGGTCTCCGGCCCTGACAGGTCCGCCTTTAATCACTTTCGCAAACACACCCTCTTCGGGCATGATGCACTTGCCCACCTGCCGGTAGATGGCACACCTGGTATGGCATTCCTTGCCGATTTGAGTGATTTCAAGGACAATTTGCTTACCCACCGATAACCTGGTTCCTACAGGGAGAGATACTAAGTCTATGTCCTCAGTGGTCAAATTTTCAGCAAAGTCGCCGGGGTTGACCTCCAGCCCTAGAGCCCGCATCTTATCGATGCTTTCCACGGCCAGCAAGCTCACCTGGCGGTGCGTGCAGCAATCAGCATGAGCATCGCCGACAAGGCCAAACTCAGCCTTCAGGAGCCCTGCCCTTACGTCCTTCTTCTTGGTTCCTTTTTTTTCGCTCTTACAGACAGCGATTATTGTGGCCATGTGTATATGACAATTGCGCGCTGATAATGAGTTTATTATGTCTAGAGATCTTTGTTTAGTATCTTCGCTTTGAGGGTCTCCCATTGTTCCCTGGTGAGGACACAGAGATTGCCCTTCTCACCTATTTCTACTTTGGTGGCGGTTACCTCGACCACCGGGCAGCAAGATCCCTCTTTGCATAAGGTGACGATTTTCATGTTTCCTCCGTTAAAATTAAATTACTTCTGCAAGCAGTAAGGTTGTTTAATATTAATTATAGTCTTCTTCACCCAGTTGGTCGAATAAATCCCAACTCCATTTCCTCTCCCTTAGCAGGAGAGACCTCCATGACTTTCCTCTCCCTTGACGGGAGAGGATTAAGGTGAGGGTGAGACCTTAGTTGACCCCCTCCCTCTAACTCCCTCCCTCCAGGGGAGGGAAAAATAGAGACGCCTTACGGTAGCGCGGCACGGTTGGAGCCGATGTTGCAATCTTCCCCTACTGGCCACTATATTTCTCGAGCGCCTCGTAAAAAGCTCTCCAGAACGGGTCTACGATGGGATGTTCCAGCTTCTCCTCCCTGCCATCTCGTACCAGCACCATCCCCTGTCCCAGCTTGGTTAACTCACCGACAATAGAAGCTTTAATACCCTTCCTACGCAACGCCTTTAGTATGTCCCGGGCTTTGTGTTCCCGGCAGGATATGATTAGAGTGCCTTCGCTGATGGAAGCAAACGGGTCGATGCCAAAATACCGGCATATCTCCGGCACGCAATCCTCAACTACTATACTTTCCATTTCGACCCTGACCCCCAGATTGGCAGCCTGTGCAATTTCATACAGTCCGCCCCATATACCGCATTCAGTGGCATCATGCATGGCAGTGACGCCATTGTCTCTTACCCCAAGGCTCACCGCGGTCATGGCATCATCCACCACCGACATCTTACAGAAAATCTGCTGGGCTTTTTTATTGAAATCCTTTCCGAACTCACGCTCAATTAATTCGGGAAACATGGTGGCGAAAATGCCAGTCGCCTCAATAGCTGGCCCCTTGGTAATGATTATCTTGTCTCCAACACTCGCCAGTCTGGGAGTGACATATTCATCCTTGCTGCCGATGCCAACCATGGTAGCGCCGCCGACCATGGGATAATGACAGTTCTCATACCTGCCCGTATGTCCGGTGATAACAGAAATACCGAGCTTAACGCATTGACCATGCATCGTCTTCCACATTATTTCCAGTTGCTCACCAGTCATCTCCATGGGAAGATTCAAGTCAATGGCCAGAAAGCCAGGCTTCAGTCCGCTGGTTACGGAGTCGGAAGCAATTATATGAATAGCAAACCAGGCTGCCCTCTCCCATCCGTATTCTGGCACAATAAATACCGGGTCACAGGTAAATGAAACCGCCCTATCTCCGATTTCAACAATGCCTACATCCACTCCGTTCTGAGGACCTACCAGGACCTTGTCATTCTTAGCTCCCAGACGTGTATATATAAGCTCATTAAAGAGCCTGGGCGAAATTTTTCCTATCTCCGGCATTGCGCTCACTGACACATATCCCTGATTTATAGACTGTCAGTGGTTAATTTGCGGTTTTCATGAGTGGTGACATGGCTCTGAGCTTGGAGATTATTCCGGGAAGTACATCCAGAACCTTATTCATCTCTTCTTCAGTAGTCCATTTCCCCAGGGTGAATCGCAAGGAGCTATGCGCTTGTAAATGCGGCAGCCCCATCGCCACCAGAACGTGCGATGGCTCGAGGTCCGCTGAGCTGCAGGCTGAACCCGTGGAGGCACAGATTCCATCCAAATCCAAATTTAACAGAATCGATTCCCCTTCCACGTAGTTAATGCTGACGTTAACATTGTTGGGCAACCTTTTAACGGGATGACCATTCAGTTGCGTGTACTCGATGCCCTCCAGTATACCTTCAATTAGCCGGTCACGCAGAGCAGTTAATTTACGAGCTTCCTCCGGCATCTCCTGCTGGGCGATTTCGACAGCTTTGCCAAAGCCGACAATGCCAGGCACGTTCTCAGTGCTAGCTCGCCGGCCTCTCTCCTGATTGCCGCCGTGCATAAAGGAGCTTATTCTGGTGCCCTTTCTAATATACAGCGCACCGACGCCCTTAGGCCCATAAAGCTTATGCGCCGAAATGGAAAGCAGGTCAACTTTCGACTTATTCACATCCAGCGGGATATGCCCTACCGTCTGCACGGCATCGGTATGGAAATAAATCTCAGCCCCTCTGGCGATATTTCCTATTTCGGCTATAGGTTCTATGGTGCCGCACTCATTGTTAGCATGCATGATTGAGACAAGGATAGTCCTTTTTGTAATTGTCTTCTTGACATCAGTGGGGTCAACCAGACCATAGCCGTCCACGGGAAGATAAGTTACCGAAAACCCTTGTTTCTCCAGAAACTTGCAGGTTTCCAGTACGGCATGATGTTCGATTGAGCTGGTGATGATATGATTTCCTTTGGCTTGCCGTGACAATGCCACGCCCTTAACGGCAAAGTTATCAGCCTCCGTTCCGCTGCCGGTAAAAACAATCTCCTCGCTTTTGGCACCGATAAGAGCCGCAACTTTACCGCGGGCTCTTTCAATAGCATCTTTTGCTTCCTGCCCGTACGAATGTATGCTGGACGGATTGCCGAACGACTCGGTAAAATAAGGTAACATCGCCTTTATTACCTCAGGATGTGTGGGCGTGGTAGCCGCGTAGTCCATATATATTCTTTTCATGTGCTAGCCTTCGACAATATCTCCAACTATGGGGTCCACTCTAACCCCCTTCTCTTTAACCCAGGCAATTCCGGCGTCGATTTCCTTGTCCTCACCCTCCAGTTCCAGAACCACCCAACCCCTGTCTTCCGATACGTCGGCACGACGTATGTTTGTCACCACTTCAAATTTATGCGATAGCTGATAAATGATAGGCTCCTTAATTAGCTTACGCGGAAAGGTGAACATTACTTGTCGCTTAGCCATCGTGCCCTCCTATCTTTGCTGCAGGTAAGATTAACCCATCAGGCATCTTGATTTCAAACCTGCACACCAAGCACCTCATTGAACGACTCTAAATTGGGCTGGACATGGAAGGTGTGAACGACATCTGAAACAATCTCTTGCGTCCTCGGTCCGGCCCCCGTAATAAAAGCGACCGTAAGTTGGTCCTTTTTAATAGCTCCGGCAGCAGCCAGCTTCTTTACCCCGGCAATCACAACTCCACCCGCAGCTTCAGCAAAAATACCCTCGGTCTGTGCCAGTAATTTCATCCCTTCGATGGCTTCTTCATCAGTGGCACTTGAAGCCCCACCGCCTGATTGCCTGGCGACCATTAAAGCATAATAACCATCAGCCGGATTGCCAATGGCTATCGAAGTAACGATAGTACTCGGGGTCACCGGATGGACGTGAAGGCTGCCAGCTTCAAAGGCGTGCACGATTGGTGAGCTGCCTGAAGCCTGGGTAATGTACATATGGGTGTTTACCGGCCCTATGAGCTTGAGGGTAGATAATTCTTGCAGTCCTTTCCAAATCCGGGTAAAAAGTAGACCTGAAGCCGCAGGTGCCACCACACAGTCCGGTGGCCGCCAGCCTAATTGCTCAGCCACCTCAAATCCCAGTGTCTTGCTGCCCTCGGCATAGTATGGCCGGAGGTTTATGTTGATAAAGCCCCAGTTATATCTTTGCGCCAACTCGGCACAGAGACGGTTGACATCATCGTAGCTTCCATCAACGGTAACCAGGTTCGGTTTATATATGGCTACACCGACGAGCTTGCCTGGTTCCACATTGGCCGGGACAAATACATAAGCTTTCATGTTCGCCTTGGCTGCATGGGCTGCCACACTGGCTGCCAGATTACCAGTTGAAGCGCAGGCTATCGTATCAAAACCAAACTCACGTGCCTTGGTTATAGCAACGGAAACTGCCCTGTCCTTAAAAGAATACGTGGGATTGAGGCAGTCATTCTTAATGTAAAGCTCGTCCAATCCCAACTCACGCCCCAGGTTATCAGCTTTCAGCAAAGGCGTGAAGCCAGTGCCAATGTCAATCTCCCCTTTGCTTTCAACAGGTAGCAAGTCGCGGTAGCGCCACATAGTAGAGGGGCCTTCGGAGATTTTCTGGTGATTGAGTACGCCAGCCAAAGCCTTATAGTCGTAGTTAACCTCTACCGGACTAAGGCAAAAATCGCAGACCCTTATCGGTTGTAAGGGGTATTCCTGTCCACATTTTCGACAGCGCAAACCTGTGGCATATGACAAATTACACCTCTTATTATATCGGAGCTACCTCACTATTCAGTTCGTATTAGTATATAAGATACCTGCTATGCGCCAAACGCGCAAGCAGCCGACCGCAAATTCTATCGGATAACTTATAAAGCCTGACTCTAAGGCCAGCCGGGATTTAAAGTATTCTCGTAGGCAACGACCAGGTCTGACTGCTTCATTATTATGTTGCCATTGGAGATTTGGTACGGCACCAATGCTTTGGGGTAATCAACACAGGCTCCTCCAATTCCATCGCCCGTATCGGCTTTGAAAGTAGTAGCACACCTATCGCATACCAGAGTACTGCCGTCCAGTGAATAGCCTATGGAGCGACACGGCGGACAAACATCCGCCCGAACGTAGATTTTGTTATTCAACAAGTATGCCATAAAATTCATTTTGCCGGCTTGTGTATTCACCGCAAATTGCGTATTCCAGTCATTCTCGACATCGCTCACTGGAATAGAAACTGATTCACCGTTGACCTGAGCCTCAATTAACTTCGCCTTTATTGGACCTGATGGCTTCTCAGTAGTCGCCTGGATAGTCTGAGGTGCAGATGTCGGGGTGGATGCTGATGGCGGTGTCCCAGTAGTTGACGGCACTGAGGCTGAATTAGTACAGGCGACAGCTATCAACATCAGACCAATCAACGCCGAAAGACCTATCGCCATTTTCTTTAACATGAGTTATTTCCTCCCTGTTATTTATAGTTCAATATTAGCTCTGTTCGAATGGCCAGCCTTGTTTCAAATACGCATGCAAACTCCTTCTAAATCTATCTGCAGCAACCGCGGCCGGACGTGCGGCGAGGTTGGGTCGCGGGGCTATTCTGAATTCCCGTTCCGCAGCAACCTGCGCCCGTCTGTCCGAGCGCCGGAGACGTCGACTGTTTACCTATCGCACAGCAACCGGCACCGGTTTGACCAGGCAGAGCTGGTGGCTGACTAGCAGGCCCGGCGGCTATCGATTCGGCTACGGCAAATTGGCCGGCAAGCTGACCTAAAGTAACTTTGTATGTTCCCGGCGCATCTTTGAATATCACGAAGGTTAAGGTCTGGGTTTTTCCGGCAGGCACCAACACTTTATCAGAAGCCTCGGTGACATTGTTTATCTTGAGTTCCGCATTATAAGTATCATCAACACTGGTAACATTTGTCACCTCAGCAGTTACAACTACTTCGTCTCGGGCAGCAACCTCGGTTGGATTTATTGATAAACCGGATAATTGAAACGCCGTCGCTTTGCCCGCTTCTGCCTTTGGCCTCGCGCCAAGTTCGTTCAAACTGGTACATGACAGCACCAGCCCGGCAATCGCAAAAGTCGCTATAGGAAAAAGCACAATCTGCTTGGCTTTGTTTGTCATCTCTTCCTTGGCCTCCTTACTTTTTGATTCATTTTCTTGACAATCCGCCCGTCCTGCAGAAATACTGTGGTATTGGCAAAATTGGCTATTTCAGGGTCGTGAGTAACCATAATGATGCCATGCCCTTCTTCATGCAGTTGAGTAAATAATCTCAAAATTTCACCACCTGTTTTCCGGTCCATATTGCCTGTCGGTTCATCAGCTAGTATGAGCGACGGCATGCTTACCAGGGCTCTGGCGATAGCTACTCTCTGTTGTTCGCCGCCGCTCAATTGGCTGGGTTTATGTCCAGTCCTTTTCCCCAGGCCAACCTTCTCCAATATTTCTAAAGCCCTATCTTCCTCTTTGCTGGCTCCGCAAAACACCAGCGGCAAAAGCACATTTTCGAGCGCAGTAAGAGATGGCAGCAGATGGTACTGTTGAAAAACATAGGCAATTTTCCCGCGTCTTATATCAACCAGTGAATTTTCATCCAAATCGTCAATGCGCTTTCCTTCCAAAAGAACCTCGCCGCTGGAGGGTCTATCCAGGCCGCCAATGATATTTAAAAATGTGCTTTTACCGCTTCCGGAAGGTCCCATAACAGCTACAAAATTATCCTGGTCGGCGCTGAAGGAAATTTTATCCAGGGCAACTACGCGAGCGGCTCCCTCGCCATAGATCTTTGATATTTCTTTGAGTTCTAACATGTCATCTACCTCACAAAGACCTGAATGAATCCGCAACTTTAATCTGGGTTGCGCGAATTGCCGGATATACAGTGGCTACTACGGCTACAGCAATAGCCAGGACCAAGGCCAGGGCAAAATACTGAGGAACAAATGCAACGGTCGTCCCTTCAAAAACCAAAGGCCCGGCTATATAGGCTAATAAGGTCCCTACCACATATCCCAAAACACCCCCGATTATTCCAATGATGATGGCCTCGTAAATAAAGACCTTCACTATCTGACTTCGCGAAGCTCCCACAGCCCTCATTATCCCGATATCTTTGATTCTTTCATTGACCGAGGCCATCATGGTATTGACCACTCCAAACAGGCCAACAGCAAGTGTGATTCCGGCCAAAGTCAGCATGAACTTGCTCATCTTTTCCATCATGCCCATTTCAGTCGCTGCTATCTGTTTTACGGCAACTGCACGAACCCCGGGGATATCTTTATTTATGCCGTCGGCTATCGTTTCTACAGGGCAGGCGTTACAGAGAGCTCGAATGTCTACCGATGAAACCAACCCCTCCCTACCGGAAGCCTTTTGTAGAGTTTCTAGGGGAACAAACACCTGATAATCATCATTTGAACCCGTCTCTTCCAGGATACCAGCGACCGTTACATTGGTTCCGTCGAGTGGAATAACGTCCCCTATATTAATCTTCAAAATCTCGGCGGTGATGGCACCTACCAGCGCCTGGTCTTTCTGTTCCAAGTATTCACCCTGGTTAACTTTCCACCACGTCTTGATTTTAATCTCCTCCTGCGGGTCTACCCCGACTACCATCACCGATGTATCTCCTATTTTGGTATTTATGTACAGGTTTGGAGCAATTGTTGCAATATTTCCCTCGTCTTCTATCTTCAGCGCCTTTCTTATTTCACCATCGGCTATCTGCCTAATTTTGGGTAATTTTTCTTCGGAAATGTAGTTATCGCCAACGGCCAACATACCAAGCCTCACATCACCTAGCTTCATATCCAAATTGTTTATTGCGGGTATGACTGCCAGATTTGGCCCATATTTCTCAAGCTGATTATAGATTCTGGCTTGCCCGGCGCGGGCAACCGTTAATATGCCGACGACTGTCGCCGTTCCGATAATCACACCAAGTGTGGCATACAATACTCGCCTTTTTCTGCGAATCACATCCTTAACAACCACTTGATATAGTTTCATCCTCTCTCCTTCCGGTCCTTTTTTGCCGTAATCTCTGAATATTAACAGCCGATTATGAAAATATTATGAATTTGCGATGAAAATCCGGTGAACCTCGGAAATTAAGTCTTCATTTGTGGCTGAGCGCTTGTTCCAAATCATCACCCAGATCATCAATGTTTTCCAAGCCAACCGATAGCCGTACCAGGTCATCCCTGATACCTATTTTTTCCCGATAATCTGCAGGCATCGAGGCATGGCTCATTGTTCCCGGGTGCTCAGCCAGCGAGGCCACACCACCCAGCGATTCCGCTATCTCAAAAACCTTCAATTCTCTGAGGAAGTTATTGGCTGCTTCCTGGCCGCCTTTTAATTCAAACGAAACCACTCCACCGAACCCCTTCATCTGTCTTTTGGCAATTTCATGGCCCGGATGAGATTTAATGCCGGGATAAAACACTTTGCTGACCGCCTTGTGCTTCTGAAGATAGCCGGCTATAGCTGTGGCATTTTCCTCGTGCTTTTTCATCCGCAGCGGCAATGTTTGAATTCCCCGGAGCACCAGCCAGCAGTCAAAAGGCGAGGCACAGGTCCCCATGGCATTTAGAAGAAATTGGACTCTCTGGGTCAATTCATCGGTAGTAGTGACCACGGCACCACCGACGACATCACAATGCCCGTTAAGGTACTTGGTTGTGGAATGGACCACCAGGTCGACCCCGTATTCAATGGGCCGGAGAAAATACGGAGTGGCAAATGTATTATCGATAACGGTCAAAATGTTTCGTTTCTTAGCAATGCCGACCACCATCTCAACATCGGTTATATTGAGTAGCGGATTCGATGGCGTCTCCATCCATATCATCCTGGTATTTGGTTTTATGGCTCGTTCAATGGCCTGTCTGTTATTCATTCTCAGGAAGGTAACCTCTAAACCCAGCTCAGACATTACATCTTGAAATAGCCTGTAAGTGCCTCCATAGACATCATCGGCTGATATTACATGGTCGCCCGCCTTCAAAAGGTGCGCCACCGTCGTCTCGGCCGCCATCCCCGTGGCAAAAGCAAATCCCGCCTTACCGCCTTCGAGTTGGGCCAGGGTATCCTCCAGAACTTTTCTAGTCGGATTGGCTGTTCGAGAATAATCATAGCCTCTTGTTTTGCCCACATCCTCAAAGGCAAAGGTCGATGTTTGATAAATGGGCACCGAGACAGCGCCGCATGTCTTATCCGGCCTTTCTCCGGCATGAATGGCCAACGTTTCAAATCTCATATTCCACCTCCGTCACCGAAATTACTCATAATATTATCTTGATCTTTTTTAACTCGTCTTTAGTAACTGCTATGTCATGGGCTCAAATACCCTGAAAAAGCCAGGTGGATATATAACGCTCACCCGTGTCAGGTAAAATAACCACAACGAGCTTACCCTTATTCTCCGGCCTTTTGGCAACCTCCAGAGCCGCCCAGGTTGCTGCGCCGGAGGAGATGCCCGCCAGTATACCCTCTTCTTTGGCTAACCTCCTGGCTGTCGCACCGGCATCATCATTGGTTACTTTAATGATTTCGTCGACCAATTCCAGTTTCAATACTTCCGGAACAAAACCGGCGCCGATGCCCTGTATTTTATGAGGTCCGGGTTTGCCACCGGAAAGGACCGGCGAATCGGCAGGCTCGACGGCTACAACCTTAAATTCAGGTTTCCTCTTCTTTATTACTTCACCCACACCGGTGATAGTGCCACCCGTACCAACACCGGCAACCAGAATGTCTATCTTGCCATCCGTATCTTTCCAAATCTCCTCAGCCGTGGTCTCGCGATGGATTTTGGGATTGGCCGGATTTTTAAATTGCTGCGGCATGAAGTAATT
>Ga0315279_10003884_pt1 | contig 20424 bp, 17 predicted proteins | sample YL17G06_20_MG_FD_203694 | JGI IMG/M metagenome (GOLD analysis project Ga0315279, IMG submission 203694) | Sediment microbial communities from Yellowstone Lake, YNP, Wyoming, USA - YL17G06_20 | ecosystem: Environmental > Aquatic > Freshwater > Lake > Sediment | place: USA: Wyoming | collected... | reverse complement strand
GCCATACGCAATACCAAGGAATCATCAAGCATGTGAGAGGCCTAAAATCAGGAAAACACATCAGGTTGGGGGTTGCTGAGTAAAGTGGATACCCCCATTAGAAAAATTCGAACTGCTTGAAGGTCTGACCACCAGCCGCCTTAATCTGGTCGGCACGAACGCAACGCTGCTCTCTTCGCTCCATTTCACTCGGAGACAAAGCCGGGCCATGGGCAATCTCCAATTCATTGCCGAGCAGACGAAAAAGAGAATTGTCGATAAATCCGCGCCCGCGGCCATAGCCGAAGGTTTTGATCCGGGCGCGGAGTATCGGGATGCAATGCTGAAATTGGTCAAAGATGCCAAGGCCTCTCTGGCCATGCCAAAAATGGGCGTCATGTTGCGGCTTCTGGGGTATCTTAAGCCGCATAAGCGGCAGGTCGCGGCCGCATTGGTGTTTTCTGTACTCATGACTGTGATCCTGATGCTGCCGCCGCAACTGATGCGCATTCTGGTCGACTCGATTCTAAAGCCCGTGGGTACCACGCCCATGGCGCTCTCCGCGAAATGGCTTGTCGTCATCATTGTGTCTTTAGCCGCGGTATACGGCTTTTCGGAGCTGTTCTCCTTCTTCCGTCTGCGCATCATGGCATTTACCGGTGAGAAAATCGCGCGCGCGATGCGCGACGACCTGTACAGCCATATGCAGAAGTTGTCGCTCTCGTTTTTCAGCAACCGCACCACGGGATCGCTTATTACGCGCGTGACCTCGGACAGCGATCGCCTCTGGGATTTCATCGCCTTCGGCATGATCGATATGCTCATGGCCGTGATCCAGCTGATGGGCGTTGCCGTGGCCCTGCTCATCCAGGAGTGGTCGCTGGCGCTGCTGGTCCTGATCCCGGTACCCATCATGGTGGCGATGTTCTACGGCCACAGCCGGCGGATCCATATGCTGTTTTTGCGCATCTGGCGCAAATGGGCGGCGCTGTCGGGCGTGCTCTCCGACGTCATCCCGGGTATGCGTGTTGTCAAGGCATTCGCCCAGGAAGACCACGAGGTGCAACGATTTCACCGGAAAAACGAAGATATCGAACACGAGGCCATTGCCCTGCACCGGGTGTGGACCGCGTTCTGGCCGGCGGTGGTGGTGATGATGCACACCTGCACGATCATCGTCTGGGCGGTGGGCGCGCCGCGGGTCATGCGTTACTTTGCCACCAACGGCGCCGAAGGCATGCCGTTGGGTATTTTTATCGCCTTTACCGGCTATATGTGGATGTTCTTCGGCCCGGTGCAGCAACTGGGCATGATGAGCCGCACCATCAACCGGGTCACCACCTCGGCGTCGCGCGTGTTCGAAATACTCGATACCGTGCCCACGATAGTGAGCAAGCCGGACGCCCTGCATATCGAGCGAATCGAAGGCCGCGTGGATTTCGACAGCGTGGCGTTTTCCTATGACGGCGTGCGCAATGTGCTCAAAGGCGTGACCTTTGCGGTAAAGCCCGGCGAGATGATCGGCCTGGTGGGCCCGTCGGGCGGCGGCAAAACAACGCTGGTCAACCTGATATGCCGGTTTTATGATGTCAAGGACGGATCGGTGCGCATCGACGGCATTGACGTGCGCGACCTGGACCTGCCGCATATGCGCCGCCAGATCGGTGTGGTATTGCAGGAGCCGTACCTGTTTCACGGCACCATCGCGGAAAACCTTTCGTATGGTTCGCATAATGCTTCGATCAAGCAGACCATCGAGGCGGCGAAGGCGGCCAATGCGCACGAATTCATCTGCGGCCTGCCCGACGGGTACGAGACCATCGTGGGCGAACGCGGGCAGACGCTTTCAGGCGGCGAGCGCCAGCGCATCTCCATCGCGCGGGCCATCCTGCACGACCCGCGCATCCTGATCCTTGACGAAGCGACAAGTTCCGTGGACACGGAGACCGAGAAAAAGATCCAGGAGGCGCTTCACCGCCTGGTGGCGGGCCGCACGACCTTCGCCATCGCGCACCGGCTCAGCACGCTGGCCTCGGCCACCCGGCTGTTCGTCATGGAAGAGGGAAAATTGATCGAATCGGGCACGCACGCGGAGCTGCTGGCAAAACCCGACGGCGTATATGCGAAGCTGCATAAAACCCAGGCCGAGCTGCATGCCGCGATCGCGGTATAGCCGGAAACAAGACGGACCAATGGAAAAACTCGAGATTACAAGGCGCGCCGACGGCCGCCTGGTCATGAAGTCGCCTAATGACAAAGGGGAAATTATCGATACGCCGGTGCAGGCGGTGGGTTGTTTTCCCTGGGGCCGGTTCGGCGAATATATCAGTATCCGCGACGACAAGGGCCGCGAGCTGCGCCTGCTCGAAAAACTCGACGACGTGGATGCCGCGTCGCGGTCGCTTATTGAGGAAGAGCTGGCGCTGCGCAATTTTGTTCCGCGCATCACGGCCATCGAGTCGGTGACCGATGAATTGGAGCTGTTCAACTGGAAAGTGCGCACCGCGGCCGGACCGCGCACCTTCCTCACCAACCGCAACGAGCATCCGCGCACCATGCCCGGCGGCGCCCTGTTGATCAAGGACGTGTGCAACGATCTGTATGTGATCCCAAAGCCGGAGGAGCTGGACGCGGCAAGCTACCGGTTGCTGTGGGTGTATCTGGATTGATTTCGCTCATATCTTGCATCGGTAAACAGAGAGGAATTCGGGAATGAAAACATTTGGAAGAAGGGTCATGCGCTGTTTTTTTCAGGGGCTTCTGGCGCTTCTGCCCCTGCTGGTCACCATCTGGTTCGTTACCCTGTTGTTCAACATCGCGGAACGCATGCTCGATGATCTGCTGGTCTTTGTGCCGGCTGAATACCGCAGCATCACCTGGGTGGTGGCGGCGGTGGAAACAGCGGCGGCAGCATCGGTTTTTTTCGCCATGGCCGTGTTCGGGTTCCTCATGCGCACGATCTTCGGCAAGGCGACCGTCAAGTTCATCGACTCGTTTCTGGAGGGTATCCCGGGCGTCAGTTCGATTTACAAAACGATCCGACAGATGATCGGCCTGTTCACAAAATCAAAAGACGCGGCCCTCATGAAGCCGGTGTTCATCGAGTATCCTTCGCCAGGGATCTGGTCGATAGGTTTTGATACGGGAAAAATCGGGGGAAACATGCTGCCGGACGGGGCCTGCGAGCATCATACGGTTTTTATTCCTAAAGCGCCCAATCCTGCCACCGGTTTTATTGCCGTGATACCGGTGCATAAGATCCGCCCGGCGCCCTTGTCAACCGAGGATGCCTTTAAACTCATCATTACCTGCGGTATAGTCAAGGCGAAGTAGAGCGATAGCGCCGGATTCCAGGGTTCCGATCCAATTACGAAGGCCGTTTTCCAGAGGAAAACGGCCTTCGTATAGCATGCCGCGGCAACGACGCTACGATTTGATCGCCTCCGCCGGGCAGACGTCCGCGCAGGCCCCGCAATCGGTACATTTATCCGCATCGATTTTGTAAATCGGATCGCCTTCGCTGATCGCCTCCACCGGGCACTCGGGGACGCAGGTCCCGCAGGCGATGCAGGCATCGGTGATGGTGTGTGCCATGGTACCTCCGGAAAATGGGTTTTAAGTATGCCGGCTTCAGGATCGTCCTGCGATTATCGACGCCCTCTGAAGCGGGTTGTTGCCTTTAAAAATATAATGCCTCGTATCAGCCGCAACAGAGGGGATCTGCCGTATTGAATTGGCGCTGCACCATTGCGCGCGCGGCATAGAGTATGCGGCGGGGGATAAACTATTTTATCATGCCCGCCTGCGCGGGCGCTCAACCGCTTCGAAAGGAACGCCATGAAACGCAGTCTGTTTGCACTCACGATCGTCCTGTCTTTGCTTTTCGCCTTCTCCTGCGCGCGTGACGAGCAGCGCGAGGCGCGTTATAATCCGAAACAGTGCCCGTTCTGCACCACCAATCCGGGCGTCTGCTTTTATTGCGGCGGCTCCGGGAAATGCAGTTTCTGCAACGGCACGGGCAAGCGGAAAACCGTGTCGCCGGATGTTCCCGAACAGGACCTGAAGAAGGCGTTCTATATCGAAACCTGCCCGTACTGTAAAGGAACGGGCAAATGCCGGTACTGCGACGGCAAGGGCAAATGCTGGGCCTGCTATGGGACCGGCACGATACAGTCGTGGGATTTTTATGAGCAGAGCCAGAAGAGGAAGAAGAACTGACCTGCCGCCGGCGGATCTTCCTTCCATTTGCGCACGCTAACTCTAGATCGGAACCATCGATATGGCCCATCGGCCCGTATGTTGCATCATCCGCGACGGCTGGGGGCGCGGCAAGGGCGATGCCGGCGACGGCATCGCATCGGCGAACACACCCTTTACAACCGCGTGCGAAAAAAAATGGCCGACCATCCTCCTTGACTGTTCGGGCTATGCCGTGGGATTGCCCGCCGGCTATCAGGGCAATTCGGAAGTAGGGCACCTTACCATCGGCTCCGGCCGCATTATTTATCAGAGCCTTGCGCGCGTTGACAAAGCGATTGAAACCGGCGAATTGGCGAAAAATCCCGTGCTGGTGGAGGCGCTGTCCATGGCACGAACGCGGAAATCAACGGTGCATCTCATGGGCCTGATCCAGGAAGAGGGCGTGCATGCGGTCACGCGCCACTGCCACGCGTTTCTTGCCATATGCAAAAGAAGCGGCGTGGCCGATGTGCTGGTCCACGGGCTTTCCGACGGCCGCGATACGCCGCCCCGTTCGGCGCACGAACATTTCGCTTTTTTACAAAAGGGGATTGATGCGGCGGGCGTGGGCCGCGTTGCCTCGGTGATCGGCCGCTACTATGCCATGGACCGCGACAAGCGATGGGATCGCACGGAGCTGGCCTACCAGGCGCTCCGCCTGGGCAGGGGCGCGAAGGCCGCGTCGTGGAAAGCGGCCATCGACGACGCCTATGCCGCGGGCCAAAACGATGAATTCATCAAGCCCCGGCTCATCGATTTCAACGGCATCGGCGACAACGATGTCGTCATCTTTTTCAACTTCCGGTTCGATCGCACCCGTCAACTCACCCGGGCCTTCATCGAACCCGATTTCAAGGAATTCGCGACAAGGCCGAACCATATCCATTTCGTGGCCATGACCCACTATTACGATAACGGGCATTTCGCGGAGATGTTTCCGGAAATCGAAACGAAAAACCTGCTCGGACAGGTGATCGCCAATGCCGGATTGCGGCAATTGCGGTGCGCGGAAACGGAGAAATACGCGCACGTGACCTTCTTTTTCAACGGGCAGATCAATGATCCGTTTACCAATGAAGACCGCATTCTGGTCAACAGCCCGAAGGTCGCCACGTATGATCTCAAACCCGAGATGAGCGCCTATGAAGTCCGCGATAAACTTGTGGAAGCGATCAAATCCGGCACGTACGATGTGGTCATCGCCAATTTCGCCAATGGCGACATGGTGGGCCATACCGGCGTGTACGATGCCATCATCAAAGCGGTGGAAACGGTTGACGCGTGCGTGCGTGATGTGGTGGAAGCGGCGCTGGCCAAAGGCGGCGTATGCCTTCTTACCGCGGACCACGGCAATGCCGAGCAGACGAAGCTTGATGACGGATCGCCCATGACCGCGCACACCACCAATCCGGTGCCCTTTACCCTGGTGGGCGACGGCGCGGCGCGGCTGCGCACCAGAGGCGGCCTGGCTGACATCGCGCCCACGATGCTTGAGCTTCTGGGCATCCCCAAGCCGGCGGACATGACGGGTACTTCGTTGATTGCGCGATAATCGAAAGGCGGCCGTCCGATGAAAATCGCTCTCTGCCAATGCAATCCGGTGATGGGCGATATCGCGGGCAACACCCGCATCATCCTCGATACCATTGCCGCGCAGAAGTCCGATCTTTTTGTGTTCTCCGAACTTTTTCTGCAGGGATATCCGCCGCGCGACCTGCTGGAACACGGCTGGTTCATCGAACGCACCCAGCGCGCCGTCGACGAACTCTGCGCATACTCCAGGAAAATGCCGGACGCCGCCATCCTTGTCGGCGCCGCGCTTCCGTCGCAGCTTCCTGTTGGTAAAGGGCTTCATAACGCGGCGGTCGTCATCCGCAACGGCAGCGTCGTCTTCCGGCAGAACAAACGCCTGCTTCCCACCTACGATGTGTTCGATGAAACGCGCTATTTCGACGCGGCAACCGAGTCGCGCGTCTGCGAGCTTGCCGGCGAACGCCTGGGCATTACGATATGTGAAGACGCCTGGAACAACGAGGCCATGTGGGACCGGCCGCTGTACCCCGGCGATCCGGTGGCCGATCTGGCAGCGCGGAAGGCGACCATCCTGATCAATATTTCCGGTTCGCCGTTCCATATGGGCAAGGAGAGGCTGCGCTATGACATCATGCGTTCGCATGCCGTACGGCACCATGCGCCCTTCATTTTTGTAAATCAGGCGGGGGGCGACGACGAATTGATCTTCGACGGCAACAGCATGGCGCTTGACGCGGACGGCAACCTGCGCGCACATGTCGCCGGGTTCGTCGAAGGATCAGTGATCTTCGATACGGCCGCGGCGGCGAAAACGCTTCCGCTCCCGGCGTTCGATACCGTGGGGCATGTGCACGACGCCCTGGTAATGGGACTCAAGGACTACGCGCGCAAATGCGGGTTTTCCAAAGTACTGGTGGGGCTGTCGGGCGGCATTGATTCGGCGGTGACCGCGGCGCTGGCTGCCGCGGCCATGGGTGCGCACAACGTCATGGGCGTCACCATGCCGTCGCGTTACTCGTCAACCGGCAGTGTTGACGATTCGCGAAAGCTGGCGGCAAGCCTGGGAATCAACTTCCGCACCATCCCCATCGAATCGATGTTCGCCGCGTTTCTGGAAACCATGCGCGCGCCGTTCGAGGGCCGCAAGCCCGACCTTGCCGAAGAGAACATGCAGGCGCGCATCCGCGGCGCGATTCTCATGGCGTTGTCGAATAAATTCGGGTGTCTGCTGCTGTCCACGGGAAATAAAAGCGAACTGGCCGTGGGCTACTGCACCCTGTACGGCGACATGAACGGCGGTCTGAGTGTTATATCGGACCTGCCAAAGACCATGGTGTACCAGGTGGCGCAGTATATCAACCGCGATTGCGAAGTCATTCCCAAGGAGTCAATCACAAAAGCGCCGTCGGCCGAACTACGGCCAAACCAGACCGACCAGGACTCGCTGCCGCCCTATGCGGTCCTGGATGAGATCCTTCACCTGTTGATCGAGGAACGGAAATCGCGCGCGCAGATTGTTGCCGCCGGATTTGATGCCGCGACTGTGGAGTGGGTCGCGCGCGCGGCGCGCAACAACGAATACAAGCGGCGCCAGGCCGCACCCGGCCTGAAGGTCACGCCCAAGGCGTTCGGATCGGGGAGAAGGATCCCCATCGCGGCGCGGTATGAAATCTGATCGCAGGTTGTCCACAACCAATTCTGAATGGTATATTATACCAATGAAAATCAACGCCCGATTTCCCGATAAACTTATAAAAGAAATCAATTCGCTCGCTAAAGGAAAGAATGCCGTCGATTCGATGGAAATAGCGCTTTCCGACTGGGCGGTGCAACAGAAGGTCCGCCGGCTTAACCGCCGGATTGCGCGAAGACCGCTGCAGTTCAGGAAAGGATTTACCGCTACCCGCGCGCGCGCTGCAAGCAGACCCGCATGATAGTCGCCGATACATGTATCTGGATTGAATTTCTAAAAAAGCACGAGCCCTATTATTCGGTGTTTGCCGATATGTTGGAGAACTCCCGCGTTCTTGGCATCGAATGCATATTCGGCGAATTACTTCAAGGGGCAAAAAACAAGCGCGAAATCCAGATAATCGGCGAGGATTGGCACCTCGTCCCAAAATTTTCAATGGAAGGCCTGTTTATCGAAGCAGGAAAACAATCGCGCCTGGGGAATTGGCATACTAGAGGTGTGGGACTTATAGATTCAGTAATCCTGATATTTGCGCGAACGACCGGTTCGTCAATATGGACAATCGATACGAAACTCCTGGCATTAATGAAAAGCGAAGAGATGTTCAAGCCCGAATAGTAGGCGCCTGCATCGTCGGATATATCAGCCCTTCTTTCAACCATGAAATACAATCCTCTCCTTCACCATCGCGCATCGCATCGTCTTGACGGGTGGGATTACACGGGCCACGGCGCGTATTTCGTGACATTGTGCGTTAAAGGCCGGGAATGGTTATTCGGAAAAATCGTCAATAAAGAAATGCATTTAAATGAATTCGGCGAAATTGTCCGGCAGGAATGGGCAGCAACGCAGGAAATCCGTCCCAATGTAATCATTGATGAATTCATTGTCATGCCGAATCATGTGCATGGGATCATTATAATACGCAATAATCCATTGGTAGGGGCGACCCGCCCAACGTATTCCGTAGGGGCGACCCGCCGGGTCGTCTGTACGTGCATAAAATGCGGGATATTATGGCATTAATAATCATCATCACCGGCGTTTTTTGCGTTTATTATTTATGCGCCGTTTTGTTTCTGCGCCGGGGCCTGTTGTCCGTGGTCCGGGCGGTCCCGCGGGCCACCCCGGCCGGAAACCATACATTCTCCATTGTCATTGCCGCGCGCAATGAAGAACGCGACCTGCGCGCCTGCCTTGATTCCGTTGTCCGGCAATCGCTGGACGCATCACGCTATGAGGTTATCGTGGTTGACGACCGGTCCACCGACGCGACGGTTGACATCGCGCGCGAATGCGCGGACCGCCACGCCAACCTGACGCTGGTGCGCATTGCCGAAACGCCCGCGGGGATGGTACCGAAAAAACATGCGATCATGCAGGGCATCGACCGCTCGCGGCATGAAATCATCGTATTGACGGATGCGGATTGCATCGTGCCGCCAACATGGCTTGCGGCCATCGACCGCATGTTCGACGGCCGCACGGGCCTGGTGCAGGGCATCACGGCGTATCATGAGGTCGTGGGCATGGGCCGGCTTTTCTACCAAATGCAAGCGCTGGAGTTCATTGCGCACAATGTGGTCGCGGCCGCGGCCATCGGCGCGGGCCTGCCTTTGAACGCCAACGCCAACAATCTTTCGTTCCGCAAAGACGCGTACCGGGAGATCGGCGGGTATGGCGGCGCTGGCGCCATCGTCTCGGGCGACGACGACATGCTGCTGCAGAAATTCCATCGCAGCGGATCATGGGAAATCCGCTTCATGACCGATCCCCAAGGCGCGGTCACAACCCGCCCCACGCCCACGATGAGCGGCATTTTCGAGCAGCGCAAGCGCTGGGGATCGGTCACCGTCCATTACGGCGTATCGCAGATCGCGCTGCTTGCCGGCATCTTCATTTTCTATCTGGCGATTTTCGCGGCGTTCGCAGGCGGGTTTTGGGACGTCCGGTTGTTCGCATGGTGCGCTGTTTTACTGGCTGTCAAGCTGGCGGGAGAATGCCTGCTGCTGCTTCCCGGACTGCGGATGTCCGGCCATTCCCGGCTGCGGCGCGTGCTGCCGCCGGCTTCACTTCTGCAACTTCCCCTGACGGTGGTCGCCGTGGCCGCCGGCGTTTTCGGCCGGTTTTCCTGGAAGGGCCGGCGGTTCGGCCGCACGGTCCGGTGACAGGCGATAATATACCGCATAGGACGTTTCGCCCGCCGAATCCACGGCTATGCCCCGGCGCTCCAACTCACGGATAACTGACAAAATGCGCAGGTCATCGATTTCGTTGCGCTTGAGCACCATGGCACGCGGATGAAAAGCCGCCTGGGCGCGCGCCACCTCCGCGGAATCGAAAAAGCGTTGCATGCCCACGCACCGATATCCGGTGAAGAAATTAAGTTGCGCGGCCTGGTTGGCATAATACGCATCGTGCGGCGCAAGCAGGGAATGCAGTAATGCCGCGTGGTCGGCAAATGTTGCGCGGGCCGGGGGCTTGCGCAGCACGCGTTCGTAATAGCGGTGCGGATAATACACGGGCGCCAGCATGATCCCGCCAATGCATGTGGGAACGACGATCGACCGGATCCAGGAGGGAAGGCGCGGGACCTTCCGCGCCAATCGCAGCGCGACATACACCCCATAGGCATACACAAAGGGAAGGAATGCCGTAAAATACCGGACCCCGGCCCACGGACCGGCCCACACGCCGCTGGCGTAGCAGCAGGCGATGCACGCCGCGGCAAACCCGATGGTGATTGAAGCATTGAAAAAAGGAATGCGCAGGAACGCACCAGCGACCGCCAGCGCCAGCGGCAGGATTTCCAGGCCGTGCTCAAAGTCATGCAATGCCGCAAAAAACGGTACGCATCCTTTGATTGCCGCCACAGCCGGATACAGAATGCCGTGCGCGCGGATGAAATCCAGAAAAGACAGATTGATTGGCTCGCTGCCGCCCGCGCTGAGCATGCCGCCGGCCGCGGCCACGTGGAACGGGTTGCCAAAGTATGTCCAGGCGCGGATGAGCCAGGGCGACATGACCGCGGCCTGGCATACTGCGTATACTAGCAGGAACCGCGCAGGGATTTGTTTCGTGAGATACAGGAAGCAGAAAACCGCCGCCGGTCCGGCGGAGAGCACGATGGCGTTCGGCCGCACCAGGTACAGAAGGCCGATCCCCGCGCCGCTCGCGATCCACCAGCCGGCTTTTTTCGGGTCCAGTATGGTTGACGCGGCGATATATCCCGCCAGAACAAGCGCAAAGAGCCCTTCGGTGTACACCTGCGTGTTCCAATAGAGCTGCAGAAGGGAGAACGACGCGAGCGCTGTTGCTATCGCGGCGGTGGTTCCCCCGAAGCGCCATCTGATCAGAATAAAAAGCGCGGCGAGGAAGAGCAGGAAAATCAGTTCGATGACGCGCAGCCCGGTCTGGTAGCTGACGCCCGCGATCCGGAATCCCGCGGCCAGCGAAAGCGTCAGGGCCGGATAGCGGAAATCATCGGGCCGCGGCAGCGCATAGGGGATGAGGAACGGATGTTCGAGCCAGCGTGTGGTGAATCCTTCGCCTTTTGCCAATTGCGACGCCACCGCCATCCACGAGCCTTCATCGCCGTCGGGAAAGGTGCGCTGCTGAATGCGCTCGGACATAAGATGGTGCGAAATCAGAAGAAGTATCAACAGCGCGCCGGCGTTTGCCGCCTGTTGCCAGGGCGATGATGATGTCCCGATTGGTTGTCCCACGCAATCCCTTTGCTATGGCGTTGTGTCTATCGCCGGAGAGTACACGATCAGCGCACGTGTTTCTGATTTCCGGTACTGCCGTTCGATACCGGCCCTGATCGCCGGATGTAAAGGCAGCAGGAAGTCCCGCGCGTCTTTTCGCAGTATGATCCGCGCAAACCGCCGCGCGGTTATTGCCGAAAGCAGGCGCCGGGGCGGATCGTAGCCCGCCCAGCACCGGCTTTCGATGGCGCCATACTGGTCCCACATGGCTTTGCCGGCCAAAGGCGCCAGGTAGCCTTCGGACGGCAGCCATACCTCGCCGGGGATTGACTTGACAAGCGCTATTTCCTCCCGGTCCGCGGCTTTGAACTGGGACCAGGGATGGAGCGCGGCAAAGGGGTTGAACAGGCCGAGATGGCAATTGCACTATGAACAGACGCAGAAGATCGCCCCGGTCCGGCAAGGGACCCCAGTGATGATGGAGCGGATACTGCGTCATGTAATCCCATGCCCGGCCGTGCGTGGCGGCCAGCAGAATCGCGCCGGCCATCGAGGCAATGAGCACCGGAGCATAGACCCATGGTTTACGCCGGGCAATGATCGCCCCGCCCAGGACGATCAGGAAAAAGGGCAGCGCCGTCTGTTTTGCAAAGCAGGCGCACGCGGCGAAGAACAGCGCCAGCATATCGCCCCGGTCGGTGCGCGCCAGAAAGAAATAGAGGGCGCCGGCGCACAGCGCCATGGTCAGCGGGTCCATGTTGACCATATCGTAAAGCTGTCGCATGGGCGAGTACGTGGCGCAGAAAAGCGCCGCCGCCCACACGCCGGCCCACGGCGCGCCGACCCGGCGCCTGCCCCCCAGATACAAAATGCCCGCCGTTGTCGCCGTTGCCGCAAGAGAGATCACACGGCCGATACCCGGTATGCCCGGAAACAGCAGGTGCAGCGGCGCGCAGAGCAGAAAATAGAGCGGCCCGTATATGGACCCCAGCGGCGCCAATTCGGGATCGGGATACAGGCTTCCTCCCATGGAAAGCCAGACGCTCATGGCGGCATTATAGCCTTCGTTGACGCGCAGACCGGAGGTCAGGCGCTGACCGGCCACGAACAGAATCAGCGCGGCAAAGAAAAACAATGCGGCCATGGCGAGCGTATCCAGCGGATCAGTGGAGGACCGTCGCAGCAGAGGGACCAGCGCGAGAAAAAGCGCCCCGCACGATCCCATCCACAGGATGAATGGCCCGGCCCACCGCGTGCCATCCGGTCCGTCAAGCAGGCCCGCCAGATGAGGCGGCGCCAGCAGCGAAAGCAGCAAGGACGCCGCGAAGAACGCCCCGCTCGATACGATCCAGGGCGCGGCCGCGCGGGCGGGCAGCGGGATGATCATAGGCATTGTGGTTCCGCGGGATGCGTTGGGAAGACCGCCTGCATTTATTTTCCTTGCAGGCCGCGGACGTCCGGATGATTGACGGATGCTTTATCCGCGCCGGTCATCAGCGGCCGCGGCCCGTTATCGTATGATACGTCATTGGACGATTGCAGGTCAAGACACACCCGAATTCGCGGCGCATATTTATTTCGCGCCAGGATGACCGGTTGTAGTTTCGAATTTTGGTGATTTTGAATTTCGAATTTGTTTCGGATTTCGGATTTAGGATTTAAAATTTCCGGAAAAGCCGGGTTAGGTTGGAATACTTGACTATACCGGACCGCTGGCATAAGCGCTTTATCCTGTACCTGCTGGTCATCACGGCCATCCACGGCCTGTACGCCGCATTCCTCGGCCTGGGCGATGACGAAGCATACTATTGGGAATGGGGCCAACATCCGGCGCTCAGCTATTTTGACCATCCGCCCATGGTCGCGTGGGCGGGCCGCGTCGGGTGCTTGATATTCGGAAATACCGCCTTCGGGTTCCGATTCCCCGCGGTCCTCTTCTCCGCGCTGTTTCTGCTGGTGCTGTACCGGCATGTGACCGGACTGACCGGCGACACGCGCACTGCTTTCCGGACGGCATTCCTGATCGGCGCCGTCCCGCTGTTCGCCGCGGGCGCTTTCATGATGGTGCCGGATGCCATGCTTGGTTTGTTCTGGGTCCTTGCATTGGAGCTTTTCCGGCGGTCGGTCATAGAAAAGAGCGCGGATGCATGGTATTTGCTTGGCGCTGTTTTCGGCCTTGGCCTGCTTTCCAAATACAACATGATCCTGCTGCCGGTCTGCGCGGCGACCTTCCTTTTGCTGTCGCGCGAGGACCGCCACTGGCTCAAGCGCAAAGAGCCGTATCTGGCGTTGCTGATCGGCATGGCGCTGTTTCTCCCGGTGATCGTGTGGAACTGGCAGCGCGGCTTCCCGTCGTTCGCCTATCATCTGGTCGAGCGCAACGCGTCGCATGGCTGGTCGTGGCGGCCGATGCAGCTCTTCTTCGCGGGGCAGCTGGGCTATCTTTCGCCCCTCGTCTTTGCTGCCGCATGGATCGCCATGGGTTGGGCCGGATTCCGCGGCGTCAAGTACCAGGACCGGACGTGGTTGCTGCTCGCATCGTTCTCCGCGCCCTACGTGCTGTTTTTCTCCATCATATGCTGCATAACGCCCACCACCAAGCCGCACTGGCCGGCATTCGGCTATGTGGCGGCAATGGTTGCTGCCGTGATTCTATACGAACGTATCCGGGATCATGCAACCTCCGCGCGCCGGCGATGGGCCGGCATTGGAGCGTGGATTGCCGTTGGATTGAGCCTGTGCATGACGCTATGCATCCACGTGCAGGCGGTCTATCCGGTCATACGCCTGAAGCCGAAGCAGGACGTCACGAACGAACTCCATGGTTGGCCGCAGGCGGCGCGCGCCATCGAAGCCGAGGTCGATCGCCTGAAACAGGCGGGGAAGCCGGTGTTCATTGCCGCTCCGCGCTATAACATCGCTTCGCCCATCGCCTTTTACACGCGGGAACATTTTCCCGCGTATTCCATAACTCCCAGGCATGATCAGTTCGACCAGTGGGGCAGGGGATCGCTCGCGGGACGCGTGGGCGCGAACGGCCTGTGGGTCGCGGACAATCGCTACAAGGTCGATCCGTCGTACGCGATGCACTGTGATTCAATTGTCAAGGCCGCGCCGGTGGTGGTGTATCGGGCGGGCCGGCCGGTGCGGGAGTTTTATCTGTATCGCTGCTACGGCTATCGCGGCCCGGCCGCGCCCGATACCATAGCACCCACGCCGCGGTGACCGCCGTCCCGATGATCGCCCCTGCCGCAACGTCAAGCGGGAAATGCACGCCCGCGTACACGCGCGAATAGCCCACCAGGGCCGCGGCCAGATACGCAAGCCAATACCATCCCCCGAAAAGCAGTCCCAGGACCGTCGCGGCCGAAAACGCGGTTTCGGTATGGCCGGAAGGGAACGACCGCGTTTTCCACGCTTTACCGACGATATGAATGTCCGATGCCGCGCGTCCGGGCGCGCCATTTCCCGCCTGCGCGAAATACACGAGAGGCCGCGGCCGATTCACGGCGGATTTGGCGGCGCTGTTTGTCAGACCGGCGGAAAGCATTCCCATTGCGGAAAGAAGCAGGGCGGAGCGCAGACGCCGGCGGGGGATCTTGATGACGATCAGGAGAACGAGCGCAGGCGCGATGATCCAGCCGTTGCCCAGATTGGTAATGAAAAAATAAAGGGCGTCACCCCAGGAAGAGTGATGGCTGTTGATGAGCCAGAAGAGGGAGGAATCGAAATTCCGCAGAGCGTTCATTGGCGGACCGTGGTTGGCGACGCCGACCCGCTTCGGCCGGAATGAGCGATGCGGCGGCGGATGTATCAGGTTTTTTTGCTTGTTTTTTTGGCCCCCAGGCTATAAATTTATATTATGTTGGATTTTCTATAGTATATTCAGCATAGTCGGCAAAAATAGTATTCGTCTCTCATTTAAGCGCAAAAATTGCCGGTTCTGATTATTCAAAAAGTTCCGCAGGGCAGATTTTCCGGAAATTTCCCATGAAGCCATGGAAAAAAGTCTGCCGGGCGCCGCATCCCTTGATACAATGCGAAGCGTCTGCCCGAAAAGCGGGCGTATAGAGGCAAGCGTGAAACGATGATTGCAGGTTTATGAATAATCCGGGATGGAAGAACCATTCTAATGTAAATCTACTATCAATTTAAGGAGGAACGCCATGGCAGCCAGAAAGATGCATTTCTGCGCCTTATGCATTGTCGCTTTTTATGTGATCGGCTCGGCTTATGTCATGAGCGATACGCTGTTTGCCGGATATAGTGATACTAACGCAGGGGTTGGCCAATGGTTCGCAGGGCCAGTTTCCGGCAGGAACGTGGCGCTTCAAGTTGGCGCCGGGACATTGTTTGGTTTTAAATCCGTTGATTTCAGCGCCGGTTTCGATAACGTCATGATGGGCGTGGCGTGTGACGGAGCTGCCGGTGTGGCGGTTTCCCCGGCCGGCTATTGGGATTTTATAATCGACAGCCCAACGGGTCAGGCTTTTGCCAGCATTCACCTTCTCAGTACAGGCTCATGGGATATTTATTTAACGGAAACCGCGGCAACCACCACCCGGCCAACGGGAGTTCATACCGTGTACGTTGTCGGCCGCGGCAACGCCAATGCCGTCATGAATTGGTTCGCATTCAGCAAGAACGCGGGCACGCCTCCAACCATTACAACCCAACCGGCCAGCCAGACGGTGTTGGTCGGCCAGACGGCGACATTCAGCGTGGTAGCAAGCGGCGCCGCCCCGCTGAGTTATCAATGGAGAAAAGGCGGGGCAAACATTGCCGGAGCAACGGCGGCATCCTACACAACGCCGGCAACGGTCATTGGCGATAATGGCTCGCAATTTACTTGCTATGTGTCAAATGGTGGCGGGAATGTTACCAGCACTGTTGCCACGCTCACCGTGAGCGCCACACCCACGGCGCCAACCATCACGACACAGCCGGCCAACCGGGCAGTGACGGCCGGCCAGACGGCGACATTCACCGTAGTAGCGAGCGGCTCCACCCCGCTGAGTTATCAATGGAGCAAAGGCGGGGTGGCAATTGCCGGGGCAACGGCGGCATCCTACACGACGCCGGCCACGGTCATTGGCGACAATGGCGCGCAATTCACCTGCTATGTGTCAAATGCTGTTGGGAATGTAACCAGCACTGTTGCCACGCTCACCGTGACTGCCGCGCCCGCGGCGCCAAGCATCACAACCCAGCCGGTCAGCCGGGCCGTGACAGTCGGCCAGACGGCGACATTCACCGTGGTGGCGAGTGGCACCGCGCCGCTGAGTTATCAATGGAGCAAAGGCGGGGTGGCAATTGCCGGGGCAACGGCCGCCTCCTACACAACGCCGGCCACGGTCATTGGCGACAATGGCGCGCAATTCACCTGCTATGTGTCAAACAGTGCTGGGAACATTACCAGCAATGCCGCCACGCTAACGGTGAATCCCGCGTCCATCGCGCCAACCTTAATTCCGGTTTCATCGCCCACCTATGACAAACGGCCGCTATTACGCTGGCATCCGGTCAACGCGGCCCAGACCTATACCATCCAGATCGACACGATCAGCTCGTTTGCTGATCAGATGATCTCCCTTTCGACCTCTGATACCTTTTTTGTGCCGCTTGCAAATTTGCCGGTCGATACGATATATTGGCATGTCAAGAGCGACAATTCCGCATATTCGGCGACCGGCTCGTTTTATATCGCCGACGGCAGAATACCGGCGCTCATACATCATGAAAGCCCGACCTACGATGTGCGACCTACCGTGCAATGGCACCCGGCGATGGACACGGTCACGACGTATTGCATCCAGGTGGCGTCTTCGCGGACCTTTGCGTCTCCGCTCTTGACCTCAACGACATCCGACACCTTTTTCACTCTTACAACCGATGCGGTTCCCGGAATGGTCTATTGGCGGGTAAAGGGCGATTCGTCGGCCTATTCTGCGCCCGATTCCTTCCTGGTGCTGGACAAACGGATACCCCGCATAATTCCCTATCCTGAGAAATACACGCTCGTCCGGCGGCCCGTGCTCAGTTGGCGCCCGGTATCCGGCGCCGGCGCTTATACCATTGAAATCAACGGCAGCTCCAATTTTTCATCAGCGCTTTTTTCCCTGCCGGTTTCCGATACCTTTTTCCAGCCCGGCGCCAATCTGCCAATTTCCACTATCTATTGGCATGTGCGTTCCGACCTTGTTGCGGCATGGTCCGATACCGACCATTTTCAAATTGTAGCGGACAGCATTCCGTTCCTGATCAGGTATAACGGCGCCCAGGTAACGGACAAAAGGCCGGTGTTTGCCTGGCACCCGGTGTCCGGCGCAGCGGAATATCGGATCCAAATCGCCGACAACCGTTTGTTCACCGGATCGAGCGTCATACCGGTCTCCGACACCTTGTTTGCGCCGCTTGCCGATCTGGCTTTGGGGGCCTGGTACTGGAAAGTGAGTTGCGATAAGAATTACGCGCTTTACAGTCCGTATGACAGCGTAGCAATAGCGTCCCCGATGGCAATACGCAATCCGCTGCCCCGCGGCGGCCGGCCGATGTTCAATGTGTCAATAAGCGGGCAAGGCTGCCGGGTGTCCGTTTTCCTCCCGGGTTCGGGCGGCGCATTGACGCTCTTTGATGTAAAGGGAAACATCGTGGCGGGCGGGAATATTGCCATGGGGAAACCCTTCGTCCGGACGATTGCCGTGCCCAGGGGCGTGTATTTCGCGCGCCTGACAATGCCCGGGAACAAGCAGGTCTTTAAAACGATAATTGCGCGGTGAGTCCGCTTATTGTATCCTAAAAGGAAAGCAACCCTTATGAAACGGCAATTCCTATCTCTTGCAGCGGGTTTAATGATGGCTTTTTCCGCCGGAGCCCAGACCTATCCGGACACGCTCTGGGCGCCGGTGATATTTTATGATTATAAGGCCGATGGGAGCAATCCGGCGTTTGAACAGGACGCATGCAATAAAGGGCTTATGCCCGGGCTGGTTTCCGACACTATCGGACCGAATGACAAGCCGGTTATCAATCCGGCATATGCGGGGAATTATCCGGCAAGCTGCCGAAATTCCATCGGCGACTGGTTCTACCCCAGCGGCAACGCAGGAAGGTCGACAACGGCCCAATGGGTATATAATCCGGCAGACACATCGTGGGGCTGGAATGGACTTGTGCCGTATCTTGGCCGCCCGAACGAATGGGTGGCCAGCGATTTTAATCCCTCGTATGCGATGGCCAACATTGTGATGTGCGATTCGCTACCTTTCAGGCTTGTCAATGGCGTCCAGGGAGTTTTCCAGTATCAGAATCTCCAGTTTTTTATACTTGACAATAAAGGATTCGGCAACCAGCCGGCCGGCTATTATATGAACCATAACTACTCGTATGCCATGGAGATGCATAAAAGATTCATCTATCAACCGGGTTTGCAGACCTTCAATTTCAGTGGAGACGACGATGTCTGGGTGTTCATTAATGGAAAACTGGTCATGGACCTGGGGGGCGTTCACGGGTCGGAGGCCGGAAGTTTCAACCTTGACAATTTAGCAACCTCGCTTGGATTGAAAGCGGATTCCACCTATCCGTTCGATCTGTTCTATTGCGAACGGCATACAGAAGCTTCGACAATTCAGATCACGACCAGCCTTTTTTGTATTGGAGCGCCGCCATTAGTCAATATCGCGCCGCCGGACACGGCGGTCGATGCAGGAGGCAGCGTTGCCTTCCATGCAGCGGCGACCGGAACGTCGACGATCACCTATGCATGGACGAAGCTGGGTTCCACTGCGTCGCTGGGCTCGGCCGCAACGCTGGCGCTCACGAATCTGCAAGCCGCCGACAGCGGCTACTATGTCTGTACGGCCGCCAACACCTGGGGCACTGCCGCCGATACCGCCATTCTGCATGTCCGCGGACTTGCCCCAACCTTAATCCCTGTTTTTTCACCCACGTATAACAGGATCCCGGTCTTCCGCTGGCATCCGGTCGGCGGCGCCCAGACCTACACTATCCAGGTCGACACCATTATTTCTTTCGCACAGCCGATAGCCTCGCTTTCAACATCAGACACTTTTTATTTACCTCAGGCAAATCTGCCTGTTGATAGGATCTATTGGCGCGCAAAAACCAGCAATTCCAGATATTCCGCGATTGATTCATTTTCCATCATCGACAGCAGAATACCGATACTCATCCATCATGAAAGCCCGACCAACGAAGTACGGCCGACTTTGCGCTGGCACCCGGTGACCGGAGTTGGGAACTATACGGTTGAAATCAGCAGCAACGCCAATTTTTCATCCCCGCTGTTCTCGGTAAGCGGCTCTGATACCTTTTTCCAACCGGGAGCGAACCTGCCGATTTCCAATATCTATTGGCATGTACGTTCCAACCTCCTATCAACCTGGTCCGAGACCGACCAGTTCCTGATAATCGTGGACACGATCCCATTTCTGATTAGATACAATGGCGCAGAAATCGCGAACAAAAGACCGGTATTCGCCTGGCATCCGGTGACCGGCGTTGCCACCTATAGATTTGAAATCGCCGATAACCGGTTGTTCACCGGCTCGATCGCATTACTTAACTCTGACACCACGTTTGTTCCACTCGCTGATCTGGCGTATGGCATGTGGTTCTGGAGGGCAAGTTCCGAAAAAAATTACGCGCTTTACAGTCCATACGACAGCGTAAGCATTATGCCGCCGGCAGGGATACGGAGCCTGTCGTCCTGCGGCGGCCAACCGATGTTCGGTGTGTCAATAAACGGACAAGGCTGCCGGATGTCCGTTTCCCTCCCGGGTTCGGGCGGCGCAATGACGCTCTTCGATGTAAAGGGGAACGTCGTGGCGGCCGGGGAAATCGCCAAGGGGAAACCCTTCGTCCGGACGATTACCGTGCCCAGGGGCGTGTATTTCGCGCGCCTGACAACGCCCGGAATGGAAAAGATCATGAAAACCATAGTGGCGCCTTAACCACATTAATTTGCCTGATTGTTTTTTTTGCGCGTTTTTGCGCCTGTAAATCTTTGGCTTAATGAACAAATCGAATCATGTTGGCGACGCCGACCCGCTTCGGCCGGAATGAGCGATGCGGCGGCGGATGTATCAGGTTTTTTTGCTTGTTTTCCGTGCGCCCAATGTATAAATTTATATTATAATATATTATCTATAGCAAGTAGAGGCTTCCAATCTCCCATTTAAGCGCAAAAATCGCTAAAAGGGCCATTTCGCTTGAAATGAAGGATCAAATGAGAAAAGCAAAAATTGTAAC
>Ga0315279_10003881_pt1 | contig 20438 bp, 14 predicted proteins | sample YL17G06_20_MG_FD_203694 | JGI IMG/M metagenome (GOLD analysis project Ga0315279, IMG submission 203694) | Sediment microbial communities from Yellowstone Lake, YNP, Wyoming, USA - YL17G06_20 | ecosystem: Environmental > Aquatic > Freshwater > Lake > Sediment | place: USA: Wyoming | collected... | reverse complement strand
TTTTTGCCCTAAGTCGAATTTAGCCAAAGCCGCCTTTAATTTTTCAAAAACCTCTTTAGTTATACAAAGCAATTTCTCTAACTTCCCCTTGTAAGGGAGGGGGTAACGATCTATGGTATCATTTCCAACCTTAATACAACTAATTATTGAATATCCATCTATTTAGCGGTAGAATAAACGCTATGGACAAAGAAGAGGCCTTAATGGAATTCTTAAAAGGCTTACGGATGGTCATAAATAATGCCTCCGCCTACCCCAAGGAGCACCCCTACTTTAGAAAATCAGTTGATATTTTTAAGCAAAAGGTAGACGCGTTATTTCCTTTCTTAAATCCAATAAAGATTGATATTACTTCCAAATCCCTGTTTATAGATGGAAGATATTGGGAGAAGGAGCGGCTTTACGTTGACCTTGCCTCAATGTTTCATCTGCGCAAAATAAAGAGTATTGAGTTTAAAGAGGGCCTAAGCCTTCAAGAATTAATTGACTTCTTAAGTTCAATAGCTCTACCAATAAGAGAAATTATAAAACAGGGGGGGATTAAATATATTTTGGATGTAGGTAAGACAGCGCACGTTAATATTCAAGAACTTGATTATTCCAAACTTTTGCAAGGCGAAGGAGAGGAGGTCAAGGATATATGGGGATACTTATTTAAAGAAGCATTAGAGGATAAGGATCTGGAAAAGATTAATAAACTCGCGGATAATTTTGAAGAAATTATGGGGAAGTTTAAGGTAATGCATTTATTAGAAGATGAGGAGTTGAGGACCGACACATACAATTTTCTTGAATATCTCAAGACTAAAGAAAAAGATAAATTTTACAGTTGCACTAAGGGATTATTAAAGCTCGCCTTAAGAGATAAAAATATTTCTCAAGGAATCCCCCTCGATAAATTAAAAATATTTTTTAAAGATTTAAATAAAGACGATTTGTCCCAAACGTTATTGGACGAAATTTTAGAGAATAAAAGCTTTAATTATTTAAGTCTTACACTGTTTTCTAAGCTTTTTGATGAAGATGCCCACAAGCAGATCGCGCCTCTCTTAGAGGAGAAAATAAAAAGCGCAGAATCCCTAAAGACTGATCCCGGGGTAAGGAAAAAAGTCAAAGAATTGTTTTCTACGCCAGAGAGTTCATCTATTTCAGCGCTTTATCGCCAGGCACTTAATGAGCTCTTAGAAGCCGATGTTTTAGAAGGGAGCTTTTCCCTTGACAGGAACCTTGTGCATATAAATTACTATTTTCTCCTTATAAATCTACTGGTTGCAGAGAAGGATAAACAAAATTTAAGTTTAATCTCAGAGCGCCTATTGCCAGAGTGCAATAAGATAATTGAAGAGAAGAATTTAGAAAATTTAAAATTGCTATTGGAAGCTTTGGACAAAAAAATAAAAGAGGATGCCGCATTTGGTTCTGTATTAGAAAAATTAGAGGAGCGCGTCTCTAATTTTATAGAAAATATGGTCTTTGAAAAAGAAATCTTGGGAGATTTAAAATATTTCATAGATAAATTAAAGAAGAGTTCTCTGGGATTTGATTTTTATATTAATAAGATATTTGATGAAGGCAGGGTTAATCCTTATGTATTAACATTATTGTTAAAATTTTTCCCGCAAAATTTACCTCACATTTATGAAGACTTAGAAAAGAAACATTCTGATATCGATTTTACGGCAAAGGTTGTGAGGAGTTTAGCAGAGACAGATTCTCCCTTAAGCTTAGAAATTCTAAAACATATATTTTATTCTTCCAATAATATTATAAAAATAGAAGTATTAAGAGCAACCCCGGGTTTAGCAAAATACGAGGAATTTTTACTCTCCATTTTAAAGAGTGAAGATGTCTTTTTAAGAAAGGAGGCTTTGAGTATCCTAGCAAAAGACGAGACGAATAAAAAACAGGCATTAGAAGAGGTTCTTTGTGCCTTAAGCCCCTGGGGCAAAAAGAATAAGGTTATAATAGAAAATATAATGCTCGTTGAAGAGCTGGAATTGAAAGAAGCGGCGCCTTATCTGGCGAGTCTTAGCAAGAGGCGGTTTTTCTGGAATAGAAATGTAAGAAAGAAGGCTTTGGAGGTTTTAAAAAAGTGGCATGGAAGAGAGGATTGAGAATTCTTTTAGAGAGTTAATTTCGACTTTACAGATAGCCAGGCTCTATCCTAATTGGCATCCCCAATTTAAAAAGGCTATTGATAAGGCTTATATTAGCCTACAGGATGTCTTAAGGGAGAAGGGGGAATTAGTTATAGGTATCGTTGGGGAGGAGTTAGCCTTTGGCAAGGAAATATTTTTTAACTTAAGTAAAATAGCGCAACCAGTTATTCTATATTTAAAAGAAAGAGGTATAGAGAGGATTGTGTTCTACCAGGGCCTTAAAAATGAAGAATTAGTTAAGTTCATTACTTTTTTAATAACCCCCAAGGAAGAGATAAAACACGAAGCCCAAGAGGCATTATCGCTTTTAGGAATTAAGAATATAGTTGTGGGTAAAATCAAAACCTCTTCTTTATCTCTGGAAGATAAAGTAAAGGAGTCAATGAGTTATCTGGCTATCTATGAAGCCTCTTTAGATAAGGTAACCCAGTCCTTAGAAACAGTTTTGGATGAGAAAGAACTTGATCCCTTAGCCTTAAGATTTATTATCGGCAATGTCATGGAGAATCTCCTGGGTAAATATCAAGATTTTTTGAATTTAGCAACAATGAAGAGGTATGATGTCAAAACGTTTTCTCATATCCTCAATGTTTCTATACTCTCCATGTTCTTTTCTTCGAAAATAGGCTTTGCAAAAGAAGAAATCTTAGATATAGGAATTGCGGCATTATTCCATGATATTGGCAAGATATATATTTCTAGAAAGATAATCCAAAAACCTGCAAAACTGTCAGAAGAAGAATTCACCACAATGAAAAGCCACGTTATTATTGGGGCAGACATCTTACTTAAATATGTGGATGCCTTAGGAATTTTGCCGGTAGTTGTCTCCTTTGAGCATCACTTAAAATACAATCTTTCGGGTTATCCTAAATTGTCTTTTTATCAAAAGCCGCATATCGCTTCCTTAATCGTCTCTATATGTGATGTCTATGATGCCCTTTTTCAAAGACGCGGATACAAGAGAGATTATCCTCCTGAGATGATTTACGATATAATGATTAAAGACAAAGGCACGACATTCGAACCAGACCTTTTAGATAAGTTTTTTAAGATAATGGGGGTTTGGCCACAAGGGACAATTGTTGTTTTAAGTGATGGAAGAATTGCGGTGGTCAGAGAAGAAAATGAGGATGATATTTTCTCTCCCAAGGTAGAGGTTATTGCGCCTGCTGATAAAAAAGAGGTTATTGACCTTAAGTCTGTAAAAGAAAAATTAAAGATAGAACGCTCTTTGAGCATATTAAAAGAAGGCCGGGAGTATCTTTCTTCAATTTAGCCTCTCTGTGGGTTTCGCCAAGCCCGAGTATTTACAAATATAGCGCTATATACTATAATAGTGCCTAATAATTAAAATAAGGTGCCTGATGAAAAAGATCGGTTTTGATAATGAAAAATACCTTAAAGAGCAAACGGCCGCTATCTTAGACAGGGTTAAGAAGTTTGATAATAAACTTTATCTAGAATTCGGCGGAAAGCTTTGTTTTGATTATCACGCCGCACGGGTCCTGCCCGGTTATGACCCTAATGTCAAAATAAGATTACTGCAGCAATTAAGGGATAAGATAGATATTGTACTGTGTATCTATGCGGCAGATATTGAAAAGGGTAGGGTCAGGGGTGATTTCGGGATAACCTATGATGCTGCCACGCTTAAATTAATTGACGATTTAAGAAAATGGGGCTTGGATATATTATCGGTAGTGATTACGCGTTTTGCCAATCAGTCATCTGCGATTATCTTTAAAAATAAATTAGAACGCAGGGCTGTTAAAGTTTATTTACATTACCCGATAGAAGGATACCCTGCTGATATAGATTTAATTGTCAGCGAGAAAGGTTTTGGTAAAAATGAATATATAGAAACCAGAAACCCCATAGTAATAGTTACCGGTCCCGGTCCTGGTAGTGGTAAACTGGCAACTTGTTTTTCGCAGTTATACCATGAACATAAACGCGGTAAAGACGCAGGTTATGCTAAATTTGAAACTTTTCCTATTTGGAACTTACCGCTTAAACATCCAATAAATATTGCCTATGAAGCAGCTACTGCAGATATACAGGATTTTAATTTAGTCGACCCATATCACTTAAATAAATACAATAAGACAGCCATAAATTATAACCGTGATGTAGAGAGTTTCCCAATTTTAAAATTGATATTAAGTAAGATATTCGATAAGAATATTAACTCGCCTATGTATAATTCACCTACTGATATGGGGGTTAACCGTGCAGGCTTTGGTATAGTGGATGACGAAGCCGTACAGGAGGCAGCTCGCCAAGAATTAATACGAAGATATTTTAGGTATAACACAGAATATGTTTTGGGAATAGAGAAAAAGGAAACCGTAGAGAGGGTAACGCTTTTAATGGAAGAATTAGGCGTAAAGACTACGGATAGAGCCGTGGTAGAAGTGGCTCAACGTGCTGCTGAGGAGGCAGAGGCAAAAGGTAAAGGTAATCTGGGTATATATTGCGGCGCGGCTATTCAATTAAGCGATGGTAGAATTATTACTGGAAAAAACTCAAAACTTATGCATGCTGCCCCAAGCCTTATATTAAACGCAGTAAAAGTCCTTGCTAATATCCCCGATGAGATACTCCTGCTTTCACCCCAAATCATAAACCAAATAGCAAAATTAAAAGAAGGGATACTAGGGGCAGAATCTGAGAGCTTGGATTTGGAAGAGACATTGATTGCCCTTTCCATAAGTGCAACTACCAATCATACTGCAGAATTAGCGATGAAAAGACTTATGGAATTAAAAGGCTGTGAAGTTCATATGACACACATTCCTACCCCCGGAGACGATGTTGGTCTTAAACGGTTAGGCGTGAATCTTACCACAGATGGGAAATTCTCCTCCCCCAATCTCTTTGTAACTTAATGATGGATAATTCAGGGAGTAAAGCTAGAATAAAGTTTTTAGCCTTGCTTGTAGCAATAGTTTTGCTTTGGTATATAGGAAGTTTTTTTCATATAAGACCCGAAGGTATACAAAAATCATTAGAGAAATTCCCGGTTGTATATTCAGGGGTTATATTTGTCCTGCTTTACGTTGTTGTTACATTCTTTATTTGGCTTTCTAAGGATGTATTTAAAATCGTAGGTGCGGTTATTTTCGGAGCAATCATTAGTACCCTGTTTATCTGGGTTGCCGAAACTGCCAATGCCTTTATCTTATTTCGTTTAAGCCGCTTTTTGGGCAGAAATTTCGTAGAGAATTCCCTAAAAGGAAAATTTAAAGATTTAGACAGGAAATTAACTAAAGCTAATTTCTTCTGGCTTTTTATGTTTAGGGCCGTACCACTCGTTCCGTTTCGTTTTATGGATTTGGCTTTAGGTTTAACCAAGATTTCATTTAGGAAGTATCTAATCGTTGTCATTTTAGGTTCGCCTTTAAGGATATTCTGGGTGCAGTATATCGCAGCTTGTGTGGGTACAGGTATATTCGGTTCGCCTGTCAGGTTAGCAAAATATTTGATTGCAAATAAGGTATTGTTTAATTTTAGTTTCATCTATCTTGTATTAGTTATTTTAGTAGCCTGGAAAATAAAATTTAGGGATTAATCTTTTATGTCTATAAGCTTAAAATTTTTAGGAGGAGTGCGAACCGTTACTGGCTCAAGCCATCTTATCTCAAGCGATAAATCAGAAGTGCTGCTTGATGCCGGGCTTTTTCAGGGGCATCGCGAAGAATTTTACGAGGTAAATTCAACTTTCCATTACAATCCGCATACGGTAGGAGCTTTAGTTTTATCTCACGCACATATCGATCACTGTGGTAATATCCCTAACCTCATAAGGAAAGGCCTGCATTGTAAAATATACACTACTTCTGCTACCAAGGACCTTGCCAGGCTTATGCTAGCAGATTCGGGTAAGGTTCAGGAGGAAGATATAAGATATGTTAATAAAATTAACAGGAGGTTAGGCTTACCTTTAAGAAAAGCACTTTACACAAAGAAAGAAGCGAGCAAGGTTATAAAGAGATTCCGGCCAATTTCTTATGAGCAGAAGTTCTGTGTGGCAAAAAATATCTTTGCGAGTTTGTACGATGCCGGGCATATCTTGGGCTCAGGCATTATCGTCTTAGATATAAAGGATGCGCATAAGAATATTAGATTAGGTTATGCCGTGGATTTAGGCAGAAAGAATCTGCCTTTGCTGAACAACCCAGTTATGCCAGAAGGTCTTGATTATCTAATTTTAGAGAGTACATATGGAGGCAGGGTGCATGCACCTATAGAAGAGGCAAAAACTAAATTGCAAGAGGTAATTCTGCGCACTGTAGAGCGCAAAGGTAAAATCCTTATTCCCTCATTTACTTTAGAGCGTACCCAGGAACTAATCTACTTTTTAAATGAACTTTTAAAAGAAAAAGTCATTCCTTCAATACCTATATATGTGGATAGCCCTTTAGCAACGGATATAACTGAGGTCTTTAAATATCATATCGCCTATCTTAATGATAAAACCCGCCAGGCCATCGCAAGGGGGGCCAGTCCCTTTGAATCTTTAAACCTTAAGTTTATCCGCGAGCAAAAAGATTCAAAGGCCTTAAATACTGATAAGCGGCCGATGATTATTATTGCGGGAAGCGGGATGTGCGAATCAGGCAGAATCCTGCACCACTTGAAGAACAATATCGAGGATTCCAGAAATACCATATTGGTTGTAGGTTATATGGCACAGAATACCCTGGGCAAGAGAATCGTAGACAGATTGCCTTTTGTGCGCATATTCGGAGTTGAATATGAACTGAATGCGGAGGTTGCGATTATAAATGCCTTTTCCGGACACGCCGATAGCTTAGAGCTTACTGATTTTGTTTTAGGCTGCCTGCCTTTAAAGAGAATTTTTTTAGTGCACGCTGACCCGGACCAATCACAGGCCTTATCCGACACCCTCACTCAAAAAGGCCTAAATGTTTATATCCCCGATAAGGATGAAGAAGTCTTGCTAAATTGATACCCTTAAGTTAAAATGTAAAATAAAGGTTTAGGGGTTAGGAGGGGGTAGTAAGGGTTACCCTTAAACTTCATGAATGGAGGTAATAAAATGACAGGGGGTTTCTCAACACCAAAGAAGGATAAGGCAATCAAGGTTTCTTCTGGCCAGCTTGTTAAGACAGGCCAGATTCTGGTAAGAGGTATGACTTCCTATAAAGCAGGTGCCAATGTAAAAGGATTAGACACATTGCATGCGCTCTGCGAAGGCGCGGTCTATTTCTCTAAAAAGAAGACCAGTCACGGCAGATTTAGGACATTTGTAAATATTTTGGCTACTCAAGAAAAAGAAAACAAATAATGAATCCAGAAATTAAAGACAGCGAAGAATTCTTAAAAAAGGTTAAGAGGTACTCTAACATTAAATATACTCTTTCCCTTATAGACACAGCTTATTTGCTTTTGATTCTTTTTTTATTTTTGGGCTTAAACTTCTCAAAAATTCTAGCAGAAAATATTACAAAGTCAGTGCCCAACCATTTTATTATTATTCCCTTATACATTTTAATAGCCTGCCTAATATATTACAGCTTAAGTTTTCCTTTAAATCTATACCGCACATTTATATTGGAGCACAAATTTTGTCTGACTAATCAGAAAATCATTGATTGGTTTCTCGATCAGGTTAAGGCGGGGGCAATATTTTATCTAATTTTAGTAATACTCTTTGAGGCGTTTTACTATATCTTTAGGCAAAATCCGGGAACCTGGTGGCTTATTGTTTCGATATTCTGGATATTTTTTAGTTTAATCCTGGCAAAGTTGGTGCCCATAATTATCATACCTTTATTTTTTAAATATAAGAAACTTTCTGATGAGACATTGAGACAGCGGATTATCAATCTTGCAGATAGGGTAAAGGTAAAAATCCTTGATGTCTTTGAGATAGATTTTAGTTCTAAGACCCTGAAGGCCAATGCTGCCTTTGTGGGCTGGGGGCGCTCTCGGCGGGTAATACTGGCGGATACTTTAAAGGATAGATACAGTTATGATGAGATTGAAGTCATCTTAGCGCATGAGTTTGCGCACTATAAACTAAGGCATCTTTTGAAACTTATCTTTATAAATTCTTCAGTAATGGTTCTGTCGTTTTATTTTATATTTAAAACAAGCGGCTACGCCTTAAAACTATTTGGGTTATCTTCCTTGTCGGATATCGCCGCACTCCCGCTTATTTTAATCTATTTTGTTATATTTGGAATAATTATGCAGCCATTTGAGAATTATATCAGCAGGAGATTGGAAAGAAACGCAGATATATTGGCACTTAAGGTAACCGGCTTAAAAGAGGCTTTTATCTCTATGCTGGAAAAACTAAGCTTGCAGAACCTTGCTGATAGAAATCCTAAACCCTTAATAAAATTTTTCTTCTTTGACCACCCGCCAATCGATGAACGCATAGCTATGGCGCGAGAGGAGGCGTAGATGTTAGAGCGAAGGAGGTTTGTGAGAATTCCTGAAAAGGCGCCAATATCTTACGAAGTTATGTCCGACGCAAAAACCGCAGATTTTATTACAAAGGATATCAGTCAAGGCGGGGTGAGATTTTTTGTCCACGAATTCATTCCTAAAGATAGTCTTTTAAAGATAAGGCTTACCTTCCAGAAGATGATTTTTTCTTTTGAGGCTATTGTTAGAGTTGTCTGGATTAAGGAAGATCACCTTAATGAGAGATATGAGGTCGGCGTAGAATTTGTAAACATATCTAAAAAAGCCACAGAGCACCTTATCGGTTACATCGAAGATATCTTACGGATAGGATAAATATTCGTAAGCCTACCGTTTGTTTAAGAAATCAAGAATAGTTTGAGCAGCGCGCTCGCTGGCACCTTTTTCGCCCAGTAAGGATTTGATTCGCTCAAGATTGCTTTTCATCTGCTCTATTTCAGATGGGTTTTTGAGGATTTTTATAGACTCGTCTAATATTTTCTGAGGGCAAGCCTCAAACTGAATAAATTCAGGGATAACCTTTCTTTTCGCAATTATGTTTACCATCCCGATATAGGGGACCTTTACCTGCGGCCGGTAGAGCAGATAGTTCAAAAGGCCCATCTTATAAATTATTACAAAGGGTTTTTGCATTATTGCTGTCTCCAGCGTCGCTGTGCCTGAGGCAACTAGAGCGAAATCAGCGCTCTTTAGGCAATCATAAGTTAGGCCTTCAATAATTATTAAGTCTATATCCAGGCCGCCTACTAGCCGGTTATAGATACTCCATTCAATCTGAGGGGTCTTTACAATCACAAACTGAACACTTGGTAGAGCTTTGCTGATAAGGATAGAGGCTTTTAGCATTATAGGTAAGATATTTTTTATCTCTTGTCTGCGTGAGCCGGGTAGCAGCGCAATAGTAGTTTTAGAATCAGCAAGGCCGTATTTATAGAAGAATTCTTGTCTATCCATTGTAGGTTGGACAATATCTAACAGGGGGTTTCCCACAAAAACCGCATCTATGCCGTATCTTTTGTAGAATTCCTCTTCAAATTTAAATATGGTGATTAATTTATGGATACAATCTTTTATGGTTTTAATCCGGCCCGGCCTTGATGCCCAGACCTGCGGGGATATGTAGTAAATAGTTGGGATGGCTTTATTAATTTTTTTAGCCAGCCTTAAATTGAATCCAGAGAAATCAACCAGGATGAGCGCATCCGGCTTTTCCTCTTTTATTTTTTTTAGGATTAATTTTTGTAGCGCGAAGAATTTAGGCAGCTTCTTTAAGACATCAAAAAGGCCGATAACTGCCAGGTCTTTTATATCGCAGTAAATTTGGGCACCGGCCTTACGCAGCAGTGCGCCGCCGACCCCTGAAATTTTTATTTCAGGGTTCACCTTTAATATTTCTTTAGCTAAGTTTGCGGCATGGAGATCGCCTGAGGCCTCTCCGCAGATAATCAAGATGTGTTTTATTTGCGCCATATCTTACTTTTAATTTCTAAGGCTACTCTGAGTGCCTCCCGTGCAACCTGGCCTGAAACAAGAGGCTCTTTATGTTCAATTACGCAATCAACAAACGATTCCAGCTCTTTTTGCAGGGGCTGCTCTTTTTCAATGGGGAGGTTTTCTTGGAGAATCTTACCACCCTTTTTTCTATATACGCAGGCGGTAGCGTCTTTATAATCCAGTGATATATAGGTATCTTTTTGAAAGACCCTGACCTTACGCATTACTTCATCTGAAACCCGGCTGGCAGTCAGGTTTGCGCAGCAGCCATTCTTAAAGGTAATTCTGGCATTGGCAATATCCTCAAACTTAGTTAGGACAGGCACACCCACAGCCTCAATTTTCTTAACGCCAGAATCTACCAAGCCCAGAACGATATCTATATCGTGTATCATCAGGTCCAAGACCACACCTATATCTAAGGAGCGGTTAGGAAAGGGGCTGAGTCTGTGACACTCGATAAACTTAGGCTGGTTTATGAGTTTAAGTGTGGCACTAAATGCGGAGTTGAACCTTTCGAGGTGGCCAACGGCAAGGGTCAACTTCTTATGTTTGGCAATTTTAATCAGGGAGTCAGCTTCATTTAGATTTGTGGTAAAGGGTTTTTCTACCAGGACAGCAATATTGTGTTTTAGGAAATCTCTGGCTATTTGGTAGTGAAGTTTAGTGGATGCTGCAATGCTTACTGCATCAACCTTGCTAAAAAGCTGGCGGTAATCTAAATAGCCGCTGACATTTAAAGCCCTGGATACCTCATCCAGGCGGGTTTGGTCTATATCGCAGAGGGCAACCAAATCGCAAGTCTTAATTTCCCGGTAAATTTTGGCATGTATGCTGCCAAGATACCCCACGCCTACTACGCCAAGGCGCAACTTATTCATAACAAGCATAATATCAGACGCTCCAGGCATTTGCAACTGATTTTTTCGCCTTGACAAAGAGCAAAAATATGCTATACTTTATTTAACAATTTGGCGCCCTGCTGGAGGTAGCAGGACGAGATAAGCCACGGAGAATTTTAATGCAGATGGGTCAAGCCATCTGCATTTTTTTGTTATTGGAGAGTGAAATGAGTGTTAGAATACGCAAAATCTTATCCTTAGCTTTATCTTTTATGCTTTTGTTTTCCCAAACCGGTTTTGCCCAGGTTGCCGGCCAGCTTAATATCGCAGCCTATCTGGGAACTCTTGCGCCTGCCCCCATTGATAAGCTGCGGCTTCCGCACCTGCGCTATTTTTCCTACGATAACCTGAATAATAGCTTCAAGCTCATCCTGGATAAAGGCGATTTCAAAGAGATTAAGGGAGAGAAACTAACGGATTCTGCCCGGGAATTATTAAAGTATTTCTTAATCGCTATAACCTTGCCCAATGAAAGCTTCTGGGTAAATCTAAGGCCAGACTCTCCAGACAATATCATTGATGATTGGTTGGCGCAAACTGATGTAGGCCGTATTCTCCTTGAGGCTGACCTGCAGCTTAAAAAAGACACCGCAGAATTTACCTCTCCCCAAACAGCAGAAGGCAAGCTTTACTGGGATAAGCTCTATCAAAAGGCAGGGGAGTTATTCGGTTCCGAGAATGTCAATATTCCTACGCTTACCCGTCCCTGGATTGTGCCGGGTGAAGTGATTATCCGCGAAACCCAAGATTCAGCTTATATCTACAAGGCTACCCTGAAGGTTATGTTAGAGCAGGACCATTTGGCAAATGGCAAAGGGCAAATGGCAAATGGCGCAGACTATTCATTCAATGACCCGCGGTTAAAAGCCCTGAATGAGTATTCTTCTCAATTAATCCGCCAGTTGATTATTCCTAAATTGACCAAGGAAGTCAATATCTCCAAACGTTATGCTAATCTGCGCCAGGTTTATTATTCCATCATCTTAGCCCGCTGGTTTAAGTCGCGTTTTTACGGCAAGGGTGGAGTCTATTCCTGGGCTATTGATAAAAGGAATCTTAATGGCTTAACTTCTCAAAGCGCCTGGTCAAAGACCGCCTATTTTAAAGAATACAAAAGTTCTTTTGAAAAAGGCCAGTATAACCTGCAGGTTCCGGTATCTGGGCAATTCGGCCAGAATATCAGGAGTTATTTTAGCGGCGGGGTTGATGTGACAGCAGCTAGCCCTATTACAGGAGGCTTAGAAGGAAAGATGCCTGGTTTTGAGTCAGCATTACGCGGGGTTCGTCTAACCGGCAGACAAACAGATGTAACTAGACTTATGCCTGGGGATTTGGTGGTTGATGAAGCAGGCCAGGCCGTTAGTTCTCCGGTTAAAAAGGGTAAAGTACGGCCTACAAAAGCAACAGCCGAAGACAAATGGGAAGTAAAAGTAAATTTAAAACAGGACATATTACAAAACTTAGGACTCCCGCCATTAGGATTAACATTAAAACAGCGTATATTAAAACTCTTTGGCTACGTGCCGTTAGAAGAAAGCCAAGAAAATGAAAAGCTTACTAATGCAATCAGATGGAGCATTTTAGACCTTTTGAATCGTGGTGGATCTGGCGGAGGATATCTTACAGAACTTCGCGGATCAGCAGTCACTTATGATTTTCGCTTAGTATGGAGAGAAGAAAAACCCGATCTGCATTTTAGCCTGATACATAGCGATGAGACTGTTGACATTACTCCATATATTACCATAGCTGCAAAATCCGCCGGCTCGCCGGTGACAGGAAAGTTCCTTATCAGAGAGTTATTAGGCGTTTCAGGCAAAGTCGGCGACGAGCAGATTCGCATAGGCGCAGCCCAAGCTTTAGGTTTAGAAGAGATCGCATATACCCAACCAGTCGAACCTCTTATCACGGCTTTAGGCGATTTAGATTCTAGGGTCAGCAAAACCGCAATTGATTCTCTAGTAGCAATTGCCAGCCGTGGAGAAGAGTTTAAGAGAACGGTTACTTCGGCGCTTAGAAAAACCATGGCTGACCTAGCTCTCAATGACAGCCATCGCGCCGCCGCAAGAAATGTCATTCAGAAAATTGAAGCCGCCGGCTCGCCGGTGGAGTGGGCAATAGCAAAGCTATCATTCGAACCCGGCGATGATTTTAAGAACGGCGATGATTTTAAGAACATAGATGCAGAATCAATCTCCCAAATCGAAAGATTAGCTAGAGAAGTAGTTGAGCAACTACTTAGTCAAGGAGTGCCGTCTGCTAGAGCTGCTCCGAGTGATGTGAAGGGTATGCAAGTATATTATCACTGTTCCATTGAGGAATTAGAAGGAGCACCACCACTTGTTTTCTTTGATCTTTACTATGGCAGTAAATACCTTGGGGAGGTTAATATAGTCCTTAAGGAAAAAACGGCCATCATTGATGGGGGACAAGCCCAGTCCGCCGACTCGCCGGTGGAAGACTTGGACCGTTTTATGCAGTCTCTCATAAAAGAAGGCCTTTCACTAAGTTTTATGGCTTCTCTAATGGCAGCGCTATCCAAAAAATACGGCCCGAAACCCTTTGAACAGCTATATCAAATTGATAAGGTTTTTAAAGTTGGCAACGTCGAATTTCAATCCTTAGCTATAACAGCATCGTCTATCTACGACCGGTCTATCGCTGATTATAAGATTTTATTCATGAGTAAGCAGGGAGTTTTTGAAGTTATTGTGAGAGGTGGGTTGTCGCTCTCTTCATACTCTGTAGAAATAGGGGGCCCTTTTACCCAGCTTCCTAATGTAGAATTTGCAGCTTTGAATTCAGACGGTGATGCAGCTAAAAGGATTATGGAAGTGTTAAAGGACATTGAATCTTCCATCGCCGTATCACCACCGAGTCCGCCGCAGGTAGGCGGCGCCGCCGGCTCGCCGGCGGGAGTAAAAATAGGCGAACCTATTTGGAGTGCCGGAATTGATCTTGCAGAATCAGATAAAAATGGGATAAAATGGCTAGCGAATGCATGGAGAATTGAGGAATACATCAATAGAGAACTTACTAGTGGGGCAGTAGATGGCATGATGGGAAGGACTTATGATTTAGGAAATTTAACTTTAGCAGGGGAGCAAGGACATTTGCAGTTAAGGGTTAATTACTATAAGCCAGAACACGGAGTTGTGATAGGGGATAATAAAGCGTACTTGGTTTTTATTAGTGTTAAATACCCAAAACCAAATGGTGTTTGCATAGCAGAAATTCCTGCTGAAATTCCCGTGAGAACTATTGAGCAAATTGAGCGTGATTTAAGGAATGCAGAAGCAGCATACACGGCAACATATGAGTCATATGTATTATTTAGTAGTATGTTGTCGATAAGAACTGCGGAGGAAATAAAAGCAAGAAATGAGGATTTGGACGCAGCCAGAAGGCTAAGGGATAGATTTGTCGCTGAATTAGGAGAAGCAAAGCGAGCTGCCGCCGGCTCGCCGGCTGAGGAAGTGGAAAGACTAAAGCGAGAACTAAAAAAACTTTTGTCTGGCAAGATTGATAGTAGATTGTTCGGTAACTTATACGATGTGAAAACATTAGAGCAATTTAAAGCTTTTTTAACCTCCCTAAAGGTAACTATAGAAAGAAAAATAGAAGAAACACAAAAAGGCATAGAAAGTCTTTATGAGCTAAGAAAGACCCATGATAGAGCTTCTATAGATATCTCAACCGGGAAGCCAAAGTCTAAGTATAAATACGATCCCGCGGAGGCGCTATGGGCAACCAACAGGCATTTGGACGTATTAATAAAAGATAGGGATAATATGGAATCAGTGTTAGGTATCATTACAAGTTTTTTGTATGATACTGAAAAACTTATCAGTACACCGTCTTCCACTAGCTCTCTGGCGAAAGGCGCCGCCGGCTCGCCGGTGGTGGGGCTCCCGTCGAGTGAGTCCCTACTTGGTCTGCTCTCGAAAGATCACACGAAAGCCGGCTCCTCCAAGGCGTTTGTCCTACGTTGCAGCTTTCCTCAGTTGAAAAAAGCGGTTGCCCCTCTATTTCAGGACTGGTCGATGGTCGAAGGTGAGGATTACCCCAAGGGCTTAGCCGCGGTGGCTGCTGTGGCGATTTGGCTGACTGAATACCAGCAGAAGGCTCCCAAGGTTCGCCAGCAAGAGCAGCGCTGGTTGAATAAGCTGGTCCGGGCCTTGGACGAGCATTTCTGTCCGTTGCGCATCTGGGATGTCGGCGGAGGCGCGGGGGATGTACTCATGGCTTATTTGAGCACGGACCTGGCATTCTTGGCGAAGATTGGAACCCCGGCTGCCGTGCAGGTCATCCAGAAGTACAGCCATCTCTTCCATCCTGGAAGCGTCTGGTCCATTGGTAATCTCGTGGAAGGTCCGTTGAAGGAGGCGCAGGCTCACGCAGCTCTGTTGTCAAAGCTGGAGCCTGAAGAAGAGCCTGGAGAAGCGGAGCGAGCTCAGCGGAAAGCACAACTTGCTAACTTGGTGAAGGGACATTTTCAGCGAGGCACCCTCAAAGGAGACTGGACCGTCCCTGGCCACACGCTTTGGCACTCATTGGACATTGAGGTGTTGAGTCGTTCTGACAGGTTACCAGAAGAGATCGTGGGACTGAATGAGGATGGGACAGTGGTTCCAAACTCCAGAGCTAAGCTTTTGACGTTGACGTCTGGAGACTACTACTCGCTCCGACGTGACTTCAGCCAAGTAAAACAGCCGTTTCCCGTATGGTACGTGGATGCCACGCTTGTATCGAACAATGAGATGCTGACGAAAGGCGTTCGGGACGGCGTGGCGGTGGATGACAAGACCCCCGGCTTCGGCGCCGGCTCGCCGGTGACGGTCAGGATAACAGATAAAAAAGTCTTTACATCAGCTGCTAATGAGTTAAGAGAAACGGATCTTCCCGAGATTGAAGGCGTTCTTGAAAGAGTAGTCGCTGATATAGAGGGGCAGTTAGAATCATCTGAAGGTACTCCTTTTAGTGATGATAACCTCAATGTGATTGGCGAGCTTGCAGACCGCCGCAGACTTAGCTACAATATTATTTTTACCGAAGAGCAACCTAATGAAGGGCAACCTAATAAAGAGCAACCTACTAAAGGTACAGGGACAATATTGATTGAGAACAAGGGAAATTGGCAAGCCTGTTGTAGTTTTAGCTTTGAAGTGGTTAAGGCCTCCGCTGGCTCGCCGGTGGAGCATCCGACGGAAGATAATTTCAAGGAGTGGGAGCAATCCGGCGATACCGTTGAAATTAAGTGGCAGTCAAATAGTATGAAGCGAGTGAATTCTGGCGTTGTCAGCACTACTACACACGAAGATGGAAGTGTTAAAGTCTGGCTGAAGGGCCAGACCTACGGTATACCCTTAAATACTATCATAGAAGCTGGTCCTATTTTTGGTGGTGAGCGAAGTCGAACGGCCGGCTCGCCGGTGAAAGAATCTTCAACTCTAACAATATCAAATGAGACAATTAATCGTATTGCTGGTCTTGCTGGGTATGTCGTTGAAGTCTGGTGGGATTATAATGCTACTCCTTATAGCCAAAAGACATCTCGCCCTAGGAAATATACTGAATATCGCAAGCAAAGAAGAGCATTAATTCAGGCATTGTTAGAGCTTGGTTTGACAGATGATGAACTTAAGCAATTTAAACTTCATAAGTTGTTTACTTCTAAGAATCCGAGGCAGGTGGCCGGATTGAGGACAGAACAGTTTATGCAAAGTATGATAAAGACTGTTCTACAAAAGAGAGGGCAATCCGCCGGTAGCTCGTCCTTGCGTTCTGATGAAGCGAATAGCACAAGGACCCTGGGCGAAGAGAAGGGCCTGACAGGTACCGCTGGCTCGCCGGTGAGTATTAAGGAGGTTGACTGGTCTACAACAATATTAACTCCTGAAGAACTCGGGTATCAAGACCCTGTACGGTCCCTTATAGCAAATGAGCTCCCGAAAAAGTTATCGACTGGACCAAAGAGAGAAGAGGGGGTTGGAGAACTGCTAGGTAAAGCTACGAGAGAAACAAAAGAAGGTAATACTCTACCAGAAAGAGAAGTATATTTTATGCTATATTTAGCAATAACTTCCACCTATCTGGTTTACTTTCAAGGGCCAGACAAAATGATACTGCTCGCAACTGTTTATATGGCGAATCCGCCTGCAGTAGGCTCTTCGCCACTCCAACAGAACGCCGTCGGCGGTATTGATTTTCGTAACATCCCGATGATTGTCCAGCCAATAGGGAATTTTAGTAACCTCAAGTTTAACCCGCCTGCAAGCAGTCCTGCGTTGCAGAAGATGAATCTGGATGAGGAGTTCAGGCGGATAAGTTTAATGGTGGAAAGAGGAATTCTTCCTTCGGCTCAACGGGTAAAAGAATTCATCTTTGCCTGCTGCTATAAAAAGGAATTAGGCCAGAGACTCGCAGATTTAATTCCTCTTTTGACCAGCCTTTGCCGGCTGCAAGAGGAATGCGTGTGCGAGAGCGAGCCGGAATTAAAAGAGAGCCTGATGTTAGTGGAGGCTGCGCAGTAGAATTATCGCAAGAATCCTTTCGAGACCCGATCTTATAATGTGTTAGGATCGGGTCTTTTTTATGTTAGATTTAGCCACTTCCTACGTCTATTAGAGTAGGAAGGAGGCTAAAAAACTCCCTTGACAATACAACTAAATAGTTGTATACTTTATCTGGGAGCAGATAGGTAATGGCTCCTTACAAATGTTTCTATTTTACAACTGAATCAGGAGATTCTCCGGTTGAGGAGTTTATTGATTCCCTGGATTATAAGACACAGAGAAAATTCTTTTTTAAGAAAGGACTCCTGGAGGAATTCGGCCCGAGATTGCCTTATCCGCATGCAAGATACATAGGTAAGGATATTTATGAACTACGGTTTGAGGGCGCAGAAGGGGCAATAAGGATTTTATATTTCCTCTACGAGAAAAACGAAATAATTTTTACCAATGGTTTTATCAAAAAGTCTAACAGGACGCCAAAGAGAGAAAAGGAATTAGCGCTTGAGAGAAGAAGGCTACTTTTGGTTAAAAGAGGTGATTTAAGGTGAAAGAAGTAAATAGGCACTTGCAAGAAAAGCTAAAAGACCCCTATTTTAAAGAACTATACGAGCTAGAGGAGCAAAAGCTGGCTATAGTAAAGCATATTATTGATTACCGTATTAAGAATAAGCTTAGCCAGGCGCAATTGGCCAAAAGGGCAGGCATAACCCAGCAACATATCTCTAAAATTGAGAATGGCGAATTCAGCAGCATTTCTACCCTGGAGAAGGCGTTATTATTTATAGGCTTTACCGTAAAGTTTGAAGTTGTGCCGCTTACCAAAAGAACTAAAGAACAAATCTTAAGCAGGGCCCTTCCCGATATTTCCTATCACAAAATGTGATATCTCTAAGAAAGCTAGCCAGAATCTCTGAAACCCTCATTAAAAAAGGTTGCGGGAAGCCGCAAGATATGATACAATAATTTTCCTTTTCAGGAGGAATAAAAGTTGCGGGAATATTTGAGGTTACTGAGGTTTGCTAAGGCATATCTGGGTAAATTCTTTCTGGCTACCATATTTATGGGTTTCTCTGCCATTTTTGAGGGGGTGCAGCTGGCCATGATTGTGCCTGTGGCAGATAAGGTTTTAAGCAACAAAAAAATCATTGTCCCTGCCAAGTTGCCTGCGTTTCTTGCCGGTATTGTAGAGAATATCAATAATACGCCGCCTTTGGTTGTGCTTAATTATGTTGCCATTGGTGTAATCCTGCTTTTCCTCTTTAAGGGGATTTTCGGGTTTTTGCAAAGCTATCTTATGTCGGATATAGGCCAGCTGGCAGTGCGGGACATACGCGCCAAACTCTATGCCAAACTGCAGACGCTCTCTCTGGAATATTTTACGCACAAGCGCGGGGGAGAACTTATCTCGCGCATCACCAATGACGTAAAACTAGTGGAGAACGCCGTTTCCTACGGCTCCACTGACCTGGTTTACCAGACGCTGCAGGTAGTGGTTTTTTTCTTCCTGACCTTCTTTATCTATTTTAAATTAGCGCTTATCTCCATAATCCTGGTGCCGCTGATCAGTTTTCCCATTATCAAGGTAGGGAAAATCCTGCGCAAGCTCTCCAGGCGCTCGCAGGAAAAAATGGCGGATATCAATTCCATACTCTATGAGACCATTATCGGCACGCGCATTGTCAAGGCCTTTAATATGGAGCCTTACGAGGTGGGGAAATTTGACCGCATCAACCACGATTATTACAGGATTGCCATGAAGTCCATAAAACGCCTGCTTATCGTCGGCCCCACTACGGAGTTTTTAGGCTGTATTGCCGGTATCGTGGTTTTTTTCTGGGGGGGCAGGGAGGTCATCGCGGGAAAACTTTCTTTCGGCGTCTTCGGCCTGTTCCTGGGCTCTCTGCTTTCGCTTATCCGGCCTTTTAAAAAATTAAGCCAGGTAAATTCGTTAAACCAGCAGGCAGTGGCAGCCAGCGAGCGTATTTATGAAGTCTTGGAAACAAAACCAAGCGTGGCAGAGAAGGCTAATGCCCTTACGCTGACCGGCTTTAAGAACAATATTGTCTTTGAGGGAATCTGGTTTTATTACGGTGAGCAGGAGATTCTAAAAAATATAAATTTAGAAGTAAAAAGGGATTCAATGTTGGCTATCGTCGGCCCCAGCGGCACAGGAAAGACTACTTTAGTGGATTTAATCCCGCGTTTCTATGACCCTAAAAAAGGAAGGGTATTAATTGACGGCATAGATATAAAAGAGGCGAGCTTAAAATCTTTGCGCAAGCTCGTCGGGATTGTAACACAAGAGACCATACTCTTTAACGATACAATCAGGGCTAATATTGCTTATGGCAGCCTGGGTGCCTCGGATAAAGAAATAGAAGAGGCAGCCGCCTCAAGCTATGCCCACGATTTTATTCAAGGCTTCCCCCACGGCTATGACACCGTTATTGGCGACAGGGGCCTGAAGCTTTCAGGAGGAGAACGTCAGAGGATTGCCATTGCACGAGCGCTGCTGAAAAATCCTCCTATTTTAATCCTGGATGAGGCAACCTCGCAGTTAGATTCTGAAGCAGAGCGCATTGTGCAGGAGGCCCTGGACAGGCTAATTCAGGGCAGGACGGTATTTGTAATTGCCCATCGGCTTTCTACGGTAAGGGTTGCGCAGCGGATAGTTGTGCTGGAAAGAGGTACGATTGTAGAAGAGGGTACCCACAGCGAACTGATTAGCAGGGACGGTTTATACAAGCGGCTGTATCAGATACAAGAACTGGAAAAATAGTGTAATCCCAATATGATAATGTCCTATTTAGCCAATTTAGAAATGTCCTATTCTAAGGATGCTATAATGCTTAAATTAAAAGGAGGGCATTATGGCAGGAAAGGACATTATCAGTATGACTCAAGGC
>Ga0315279_10003880_pt1 | contig 20441 bp, 19 predicted proteins | sample YL17G06_20_MG_FD_203694 | JGI IMG/M metagenome (GOLD analysis project Ga0315279, IMG submission 203694) | Sediment microbial communities from Yellowstone Lake, YNP, Wyoming, USA - YL17G06_20 | ecosystem: Environmental > Aquatic > Freshwater > Lake > Sediment | place: USA: Wyoming | collected... | reverse complement strand
TTATCGCGGACCACTTCCCCTACGAACAGTTTCAGGTAACTACACGAGTGAAAGCCTAAACCTGCGCTTTCAGCAGCTGAAATATCCTCACGGGCCTCTTCAGGGAATGTCCCAGCCGTTGACGCGGAGTGTGGCTCGCCACCTATTATGTATACATCCTCACCTAACCCTTTAAGGGGAGCCAACACACTCCAAGTAGAGCCCATGCAGCGAAGGCCTTCAGAAGCATCTAGATAGTTCCTATAGCAGGTTCTCTGGTAATTCTTGAATTCGTCCCAAGTTGTTAAGGAATATGCCAATTAAACCTCCTATCCCATTTCTATCAAAGTCTTCCTCAAAACTCCTTTCTCTTTTCTGGATTTAAAGACCTTGCCAGAGAAAGAGAAGATATAGTACAGCAAATAGCAACACTCCCTCTGCGGCGTTGAACTTTCTTGCAATTTCCGAGATACTGGAGTCCCGGAAGCTACTTTTGCTGAAGACTTCGATAGCAGCCTGGATGATCGCTTCTCTTTTGGCAAATTTCTTTGACATAGTGATGTGGGCGGAAATTGAATGCGGTTCATTTTTATCACCTCTAAAATAATTTGTCAAGTATTTGTTTAAAAAAAACAAATAGTTAAATAAATGAATGAAATTCAATTATTAAGGGGAAGGAACCCGTCAGGCAATTTTCGGATGCTTCTTGATCTTGGACAAAGAATAATGAGTCTACCAAGTTCTTAAAAGAAGGGAAGACCATTTCTGGAAGTCTCGAATCATCTCGAGGTTTCTCACTTCGTCGATAATCTTCAGACGTTGGTTTTTCGACATCAAACCGTGACTCAGATCATGAAACTTCTCAATGAGTTCATCCCAGGAAAGAGGGTTTTCAGGATCCCCTTTGCAATATTCAACTTTTGCGAAATATCTCTGCTCATCTTTGGTAAAGATTTCAGCGGTGGCACACCACTGTTTCGGGAAGGTCTTCTCCAAATCGGGGTCCGTGACACATTCAACCCGCCTCATCATTCGTTTTACTTCCTCTGATCGAATTTTGGAGAGACGAAACTCCCCCAGGCCCGCTTTTCGATAAAGGATTGCAACAGCTGCACCAAAAGGCATACTGAATTGAGCATCAACGATCGATTGAGGTGTGTACTTCTCCTCCAACGGTTCTGCAATCAGACGGGCCCCTGCGCTTAGAACTCCCACCTTGACCTTCTCCACCTTCTCCGCAGGGAGGTCATTCTCTTTGACTATCTTCAAGATCGCATCGATCGGAGGCTGCATGTAGCGACAGCAGGCATGGGGTTTTACCGAGGTATGAAGAATTTCGAACCCAGAACCAATTCCCTCCAAGACCTTACTCGAATCCGCTCCATTGGAGTAAGCGTGCAAGAAACCATCCCTGCCCTCAATGATTGAAGTAGGACCCCGAAACCCCTTTCGGGCCAAATGGGCTGCTATCATCCCACTGTGAGCAGCCCATCCAGCGTGAAACCGTTTCGTCCATGCTCCCTGAGCCAAATACTCCATGGAACCGGCTGCTTGACTCCCAGCAATCCCCATGGCGCTTGTCATCTTTTCTTCTTTAAGCCCCATGATCTTTGAGGCAGCCACGCTTGATCCAAAGGTTCCACAGGTGGCTGTTGGATGGAAGCCTCGTCTGTAACTATTTTCCGGTCCCAGGGCTTTCCCTAAGCGAATCATCACTTCATAACCCAAAACCACGGCCTCGATAAAACTTTTCCCTGTAGCGCCAGCCATTTCACAGGTGGCCAGCGCAGAGGGAAAAATCACCACACCTGGATGAAGAGAAGCCTCATTATTGACATCATCCATCTCAATGGCATGAGATGAAGTCCCATTGGCCAGTGCAGCATATAAATAGGGAGCCCTTTCTTTTGTCCCAATAATCACTCCATTTTTAGCACCTCGATCCATCTCTCTCACAAATCGATACATACTCTGAGAAGAATCCTCCCGAGAACCCCGACAGGCGACACCGATGAAGTCAAGAAAAAAATACTTGACCCGGCCTATTACCTCTTCTGGAAGTTGACGAAATTTCAACCCACTGCAATATTTAGCAAGTTCCTGTGTGATACCCATACATCCCTCCATTTATTAAGTCCAAATATCAAATGCCAAAATTCAAATGTTAAAATCAATTTAAATTTGGAATTTGAACTTTGGTATCAATTTAGCATTTTGAAATTGGTCTAACAAGCTTGTCATTCCTGCAGAAGCAGGAATCCAGGTTTAATTACATCAATCCTGGATTCCCGTTCCCCGATCAGGTCGGGGACAAGTTTCACGGGAATGACAGAGAAAGTGAATAAGCAAAGGCTTCGTTTCAAAGAGCTAAATGGTTACAAGATTTTGAATTTTAGATTTTCAGTTTAAAACCTGCGATCTGCAATCTGCAATCAGGTTCTATCTCATCGTCCCTTCATAGGTGGTCGTCAACTGGTGCTGCCTCACCAAAGGGTTCGAATAATCCGGAAGAAGGACAGGTGATATCCTCTTTCGATCAATCCCCATTTCCTCCAATTCTTTATGGAATTTCCTTACATGATCCAGTGTGAATCGACCGTCCCTTGCTCTCTCCTTCGCATAAATAGCAGCATTCTTGCCAGCAATTCTTCCAAAAACGAGAACATCCAGGAGTGAATTCCCTCCCAATCGGTTCTCCCCCTGAACCCCACCCGTCACTTCCCCAGCAGCATACAACCCTGGAATGGCAGTTTCTCCCTTTTCGTTAAATTTCAAACCACCATTCTGGTAATGGAGTGTAGGATAAATAAGAATCGGCTCTTTCGTAATATCAATTCCATACCTTTTAAAGATTTTATATTTTCCGATGAAGTTCTTTATCAGGGCCCCTTCACCCTGAAGGAGGTCAATCATGGGAGTGTCAAGCCAGACTCCAACCTTACCTGCAGGGGTCGGAATTCCTTTCCCATCCTGATCACATTCCCTGATGATCGAAGATGCACAGGCATCCCTCGGCTCCCTCTCAAAGACAAACTGTTCTGCATCGATGTTGAGAAGATGGGCACCGGCTCCCCTAAATTTCTCCGAAATGAGAAGACCTTCAGCCTGTTCCGGGTAGATCGCACCTGTCGGATGATATTGTGTCGTATGAAGGAAGCAAACCTCCAAACCAGCCCTATAGCCGAGGACCAAGCCGTCTCCGGTGGCTCCATAATGATTAGTCGTCATAAAGCCACCAATATGAAGCCGACCCGAGCCACCCGTTGCCAGAAGAACGGCTTTCGCCTTTACTAAGACGTACTCTTCAGTCTCTAAATTATAGAGAATAGCCCCTCCACAATGGCCATGTTCATTCAGAATCAATTCAACAGTGGGTAAGAATTCAAGAACCCCAATCCCCTTTCTGTTCTTAGCCTCATCTCTGATCGTCCGCATAATCTCTGCGCCAGTGATATCCGCTGCCACATGTACCCTCTTCCTGCATGTTCCACCGAGATGAAGTACTTTGTAACTACCATCAGGATTCTTATCGAACATAACACCTAAACTTTCTAACCATTGAAGGACAGAAGGGGCATGAGTGACGAGAGTATAAACCAACTCGGGAACATTAGCGAAGTGTCCTCCACCTATCGTATCCAGATAATGATAATAGGGAGAATCTTTGCCGGGTTGATCGGATACTTGGATCCCTCCCTCAGCCATCATCGTATTGGCATCCCCATGTCTGAGTTTCGTTGCGACGATCACCCGAGCACCCTGTTCCTGAGCAAGAAGGGCTGCGGCTGTCCCAGCCCCTCCTCCACCAATAATGAGGACATCGGTCTCATAGGCAACCTTTGAAAGATCAACCCGATCAGGATCAATACGGCTCCACGCCTCAAGGATCTCACAGATCTCTGGTGGGACGTTATATCCTTTGCTTGGACCAACCTTCAATTCTTGTAACGAACCCTCCTTATAGGAAGGATGAAACATCCTTAACCGGTTCTCCTTCTCTGTAAGGCTCATCCTTGGAAATTCCCAGCCCTCTTTCTTTTTGGCTAATCGCTGAGGTCGGGTCTCCCCAACTCGTTTGATCAATTGCTTCAGTTCATCCGTATAAGCCATCGTCTATTCTTCCCCTGCCAACTCCTTCTTTAATCGGTCTGAAAATGCCCTAAGGAATGCAATCCGTTTCTCAACGATGCGCTTTGCCTCTTCTGTGTAAAAATTTCCCTCAACCCTCTTAATCAGATCGTCAATCAACTTGGGAACTTCTCCAATCTCCCCGTTGAAACTCCCCTCGTGAAGGGCCCTCACAATTCCTCGGATCAATCCCACGGCCCCCACGTACTCAATCGCATCGACATCTTGAAGAATCTTTGCCTCCAGAGTCTGAGGATCTGGACCTCCATACCGGCTGTGGGCCTCAATGACATGGAGAATTTTCTTGATCTCTTCCTCTTTGAATTCCAGTTCACTCAAGAAAGTCCGAGCCTTTGGAAGCCCAGCCTCATAATGTTTTTTTCGGTCAACGGGCACTCCAATATCATGGAGAAGGGCAGCCGTAAGAAGAATTTCCATGTCTGCACTTTTTCCTTTTCCAATCTTCTGACACCATTCATAAACCCTCTCGAGGTGGTCGGTTCCAGCGATCTGTTCTCCCTCCATCTCCTTTCTTGTAAACCCCCTGATCCTTGCCCAACGATCCATTGTTTCCTCCCTATATATTTCATAAATTCTAAAATATTATAAGACTTTTCTGCCTGAATACAAGAAGAATTGATTTCATACCTTGACAAATAAGCACTTGGGATATTAATAAAGTTTTAGAGATATTCCCGGTGGATTCTATCTTGATTGCTCCATTGATTTAAAGAAGCCCTTCTGGAAGGGTAAAAAGAGGTGTGGTCATGAGTCTCACAGGAGAAACAAAAGAGTGGGTCAAGCAAAGAGGAATAGATTTAGTAGGCATTGCATCGGCTGAGGTATTGAATAAAAAAGCACCGGAAGGACATCGTCCTAAAGACCTCTTATCAGATGCGATGAGTGTTGTGGTCATGGGGATGAGATGGCCTGATTATATCATCGAAGGACTTCCAGATAGAAGGGACATCTATTCAAGGTTTATGCTTGTCATGAGAGATGAAATGGATGTTATTGCCTTCGGTCTTGCCCGATCCTTACAGGGGTTCAAATATAAAGCCATCCCTATACCCAATTCAGATCCTTATGACTTAACAAATCTCATTGGGATTTTATCTCATAAACATGCTGCCGTAGAGGCGGGATTGGGGGAGTTTGGGTTAAGCAATCTCTTATTGACACCGGAATATGGTCCTCGCATACGATTGGTTTCTGTAATCACCAATGCACCTTTGGATTTCGATAATCCCATTTCTGAAAAACTCTGTCCAAAAGGTCAGGATTTTTGTAAGAGATCATGTATTGGAAAATGTCCTATTCATGCCATCTCCGAGGAGGGGACGGTAGATAAGATAAAATGTTCCTATTATCAGGACAGAGGGCTCCCTAAGATGGGAAGAAACGGCTATACCTATCGATGTGGATTATGTGTAAAGCACTGCCCAATAGGTAATAGGGTTTAATGAGGATACAAGGATAAGATGAAATATGATGAACAATTGACTCATTTTATTAAACAACTCGCTCAAGAGCGCGGAGCTGATTTGGTGGGGGTGGCGCCCGTTGAACGTCTAAAGGATGCTCCGAAAGGACATAGACCCCAGGATATTCTTCCGGAGGCTAAAAGTATCATCGTCGTAGGAAGGCGTATTTTGGACTCCATCATGGAGCAGCTCGGTAATCACCCCCTGATGAAGATGATCTGGCATCATCATATGTATTCTCACCTGAACGCTCTGAACTCTGTCCTCTGTTACGAGATCGCCCTTGTTTTAGAAAAAAGGGGATACTGGGCTGTTCCGATTCAGCCCACTGTCCCTTATGTAAAGGATAAGTTTTTGGGAGTCTCTTCCCACAGGCATGCCGCTGTGGCTGCCGGTTTAGGCGTCTTTGGGATGAACAACCTGGTTCTAACACCTCAGTTTGGTCCAAGGATCCGCTGGGATCAGGTGATTACCTCCGCCCATTTAGAACCCCATCCACTTTTGAAGAAGAATTTATGCAGAGAGTGTTTAGCCTGCCGGAAAAACTGCCCGGTCCAGGCGTGGGATGCAGAGGGAAAATTCAATAAAGCTGCCTGTGCCTTCCATATGGAGTGGGATAGGAAGACTCAGGTCTGCTATGAACCCTGCGGTTTATGCATTAAAGTTTGTCCCATAGGCCGGAACAGGGTCAAACTACGATAACTTTCCTCTACGACGGAGTGATCGTCTTCTCTTTCCCAGAGTCGAAGATAATGCTTCCCAGGGATAAGGTCTGGGAACGTTGCCCCTGATTTTCACTTTTATTTTTAACTTGACTTTTATATTAAGTGACGATAAAACATACTGAAAATTCTGCTTTACTTCGATGTCTGGAGAAAAACTTAGAACAAAAGGAGGGGAATATGAAGAGGCAATCTTTCTTATTATTCATCGTTGTAGGTTTATTTTTTCTTTGTGGAATTCCACAGATGGGTGGGGCACAAGATAAGGTGGTCGTAGGAATCCCTTTGGCCATCACGGGTATCCATGCCAAGTTTGGAGAACAACACCACAGTGGATATAAGCTCGCCTTGGAGGAAATCCTTGCTCAGGGAGGAATCCGAAAAGGAGTTCTGAAAGGGAAAAAAATGGAATTTAAATTCGAGGATGAAGAGGGAAAACCTGATAAAGCCAAAGCGGTCACTGAGAAACTGATAACTCTTGATAAGGTTCCCATGATCATGGGTGGATACTCGAGCTCAGAGGTCTTTGCCATTGCCGGGACAACGGCACAATACAACATGCCCTTCATTTCCCCCAGTGGGGCAGCAGATGATATCACTCAGCAAGGATGGAAAAATGTTTTTCGCCTTAACCAACCTGCTAGCGAATACTGCACGGGTCTTCAAGACTTCATCCTTAAGCAAGTGAAACCTTCATCCATGGTCATCCTGTTCGAGAATACCCTTTTCGGCACCAGCACAGCCAAGGCAATGAAGGAATGGTGTGATGAAAATAAGGTCAAGGTGCTGATGTTTGAACCCTATGAGGCCGGAGCTCCTGACTTCAAACCCCTCTTGACCCGGGTGAAAATGGCCAACGCCGACGTGATTTTCATGGTTTCTTACATCATGGATGCAGTCCTTCTCTCCCGGCAGTCTGCTGAATTGGATATCGACTCCAAGTTATTCTGTGGAGGGGCCGCCGGCTTTGCTTTACCAGAATACACAAAAGGTGTTGGAAAATTGGGTGAAGGCGTAATGACGGCTGTTCTCTGGAGCCCGGATGTGAAGTACCCTGGAGCCCAGAAGTTTTTCGACACTTTTTCAAAGAAATTCAACTTAGCTCCCACCTACCACGGCGCAGAGGCTTACTCAGCAACCTATGTCTGCCAGGATGTCCTGGAGCGGACGAAATCCCTCTCCAAGGAAGACTTGATCAAAGCCCTCTCTGAAACCGATATGATGACCATCTTTGGTCCGGTGAAGTTTGTCAATTATAAAAAATTCACCAACCAGAATAAGATCCCATCTTTAGTCGTCCAAGTCATCAAAGGAAAACACGAGACCATTTGGCCTCCAGAAGCTACCTCAGCAAAATTCGTTTATCCGCAACCGAAATGGAAAGATAAGCGGTAAAGTACTGATGAAAACTCGACCTCGGGGCTTATTCCCAGCCCCGAGGATGGTTGTGAAACCAATCCAATCCGAACAAAAATGAGGTTCCAATGACCGCTTATGGAATGTTTCTCCAGACAATGATCAGTGGGATTCTCATCGGGGGGCTTTATGGTCTGATCGGGATCGGCATGTCTTTGATCATGGGGGTCATGGGGATCATCAACTTGGCACACGGTGAGCTCCTCATGGCGGGCATGTATGTTACTTTCTGGCTTTTCACGCTCTACGGTTTAGACCCTTATCTATCTTTGATCATTTGCATGCCTGTGCTTTTCCTGATCGGTCTCCTTATCCAGAAATACCTGATCAACCCTGTGATCCGGGTTCCGACCCTTCTCCCTGAAACCCAGGTCCTTCTTACCTTTGCTATTGGCATGGTCATGACCAACATCGCCCTCCTATGGTTCACCGGAGACTATCGGACGTTGCGAACGGAATATACCAGCGCAGTCTGGTATGTCAGGGGTCTATCGATCAATATAGCCTTGACCATTGCCTTTGTCATCGCTTTGGGCATCACCTTCCTCCTCTATCTCTTTTTGATGAAGACAGATATGGGGAAAGCCATTCGTGCCACCGCCCAGGACAGGAATGCGGCGATGCTTATGGGGATTAAAACGGATCGGGTGATCGTCATCACTTATGCCTTGGGTTCGGCACTGGCTGGCGCGGCCGGCTCACTCCTCCTCCCGGTCTTTTACCTCTACCCTGCTGTCGGTGGTCCTTTCACCCTTAAGGCCTTCATCGTTACCGTGTTGGGTGGGATGGGAAGCACCATCGGGGCCATTGTTGGTGGCCTTGTTTTAGGCATTGCCGAATCCTTAGGCGCAGTCTATATCTCTCCAGGATATAAAGATGCGATCGGGTTCATCATTTTCGTTTTGGTCTTGCTCTTCCTGCCCGGTGGGCTGAAACGCCTGACGCGTATTTAATGGGGAATCTTGATGGAAAGTAAAAGACAATTCAAAGACCTCATTCCCTGGTTAATCTTGGCCGTGCTCGCTCTGGTGCCTCTCATCCAGAGAAACCCTTATATTCTCCATATGATGATCATGGTCTTCATCTGGATCTGTCTGGGCCAGAGTTGGAATTTGTTGGGGGGGTATACAGGTCAGGTTTCATTTGGGCATGCCACCTTTTATGGCGTAGGTGCATACTCTGCGGGACTTCTCTATTTTCACTATAAGATCTCGACATGGTACGGGATCATCTTGGGCCCGATGATGGCCATGGTCTTCGCTATCCCATTGGGTCTTATCTGTTTTCGGCTCCGGGGTGCCTACTTCGCTTTAGCCATGCTTGCCTTCGCTGAGGTCCTTCGACTGGTGGCTACCAACTGGATCTCTTTCACCAATGGGTCGGTGGGCATCCTGATCGTTCCAATCGCTGGCAAGATCTTTTACTATTACATGGCCCTGGCCTTGGCAGCGGTCAGTTTTTACGTCATCTACCGGGTGGTCAATTCCAAATGGGGATATTATTTTGTGGCCATCCGTGAAGACCAGGACGCTGCAGAGTCGATGGGCATCAACACCACAAAATATAAACTTTTCTCTCTTCTCATCTCTGCCTTCTTCACAGGCCTGACAGGGGCCTTCTACATGAATTACATGGCCTTCATCGACCCTCACGTCGTCTTCTCGTTAGTGGACGTCTCCATTATGATGATCCTCGTCGTCATGCTCGGAGGCGCTGGGACCCTCTATGGTCCGGCTATCGGTGCTGTGATCATGGTCATCCTCAGTGAGGTCTTCCGGTCTTACTTCGGCCATGCCAACCTTCTAATCCTGGGGATCCTGATTATTTTCATCATCGTCTTCATTCCTGACGGAGTGATTGAGATTCGTAGGCTTCTAAAGAGGAAAAAATATGCTTGAGGTGAGAAATCTGACGAAGTTTTTCGGTGGCCTCGGGGCTGTTAGAAATTTGTCTTTTGAAGTGGAAAAGGGACAGATCTTCGGCCTGATCGGTCCAAATGGATCCGGAAAGACCACCGTTTTTAATCTGATCAATGGCTTTTACCACCCTACCTCTGGGGAGGTCTTATTTAAGGGTGAGCCCATCACGGGCCTTAAACCCAACGTGATTTGCAAGAAGGGGATCGCTCGCACCTTCCAGGTGGTCAAACCCCTCTCGCGGATGACCGTTTTAGAGAATGTGATGGCCTCGGCCTTCTGCCGTGTGAACAGTCTCAATGACTCCAAGGAAGAAGCGCTAAAGACTCTGGAATTCTGCGGCTTGATACACCGAAAAGACTATTTGGCGAAGAGTCTAACCATAGGGGATCGAAAACGGTTAGAGATCGCCCGAGCTCTTGCAACGCGTCCCGAAATCATTCTGCTCGACGAGACGGCTGCTGGCCTCAACCCAACTGAACTCGATCAAGCTATTGTTCTCATCAAGAAGATTCGAGAGCGGGGAATAACCATTCTCATTGTCGAGCACATCATGAAGGTGATCATGTCGATCTCCGACCGCATCCATGCCATCAACTACGGCCAAACCATCACCGAAGGAACGCCCCAAGAAGTAGCGAACAACCAAGCGGTCATCGAAGCCTATCTGGGGGAAGCTTATGCTTAGTGTCAATCAGATCCAAGTCTCTTATGACGATGTGCAGGTCCTCTGGGACGTTTCGTTGAAGGTGGAATCTAAAGAGTTAGCCGCTCTCGTTGGAGCAAACGGAGCGGGGAAATCAACGACCCTGAATACCATATCGGGCATGCTTCGCCCCCGTTCTGGAAAGATTGAATTCAATGGAGAGCGCATAGACACTGCCCCGGCAAGCCGAGTGGTGGAACTCGGAATCTCTCAAGTACCGGAAGGACGCAGATTGTTCCCTGAAATGACCGTTCTCGAAAACCTGGAGTTGGGCTCCTATATGGCTGAGGCCAAAAGGCGGCGAAATGAAACCTTGGATTGGGTTTTCAGTATCTTCCCTGCCCTTAAAGAGAGAGGGAAACAGCTGGCAGGAACCCTGAGCGGCGGTGAACAGCAGATGGTCGCCGTAGGCCGGGGCCTGATGGCCCGTCCCAAGCTACTGATGCTGGATGAGCCTTCTTTGGGGTTAGCTCCAATTCTGGTTCGAGAAGTTTTCAAAGTGGTCGGACGCGTCAACTCTGAAGGTGTCACCATCCTCCTTGTGGAACAGAACGTCAAACACACGCTCGCCGTGGCCACGCATGCCTACGTTCTGGAGAATGGCCGCATTGCCATGGAAGGCAAAGGCAACGACCTCCTCAACAACGACCACGTGAAAAAGGCCTATTTGGGCATATAGGCACACCTTCTAAAGTTCTCCCATTTCTGTACAGCACTATCCCTCTTCATTGTGCCTGCCGGTAGACAGGAGGAGAGAGGAACGGTGAGGGGCGTCCAAAAATAGTACGAGAGGCGTTATGGAAAAGGTGATCATGTATAAACCGGAGTTGGAAACAATGCCAAGGGATAAACTGGCGGAGTACCAACTTCATCTCTTCAGAAAGCAAATGGCTTATGTCTATAAACGAAGCCCAATGTATAAACGTAAATTTGATGAGGCACGAGTTCGGCCGCAAGACATCAAAACCTTAGAGGACGTCAGAAAGGTCCCCTTCACGACCAAAGAAGAATTGAGACGGAGCCAGGAACAATATCCTCCCTACGGAGATTTCCTCTGCATCCCCCCGGAGGAAGGGGTCCGAGTTTTTCAAACCTCTGGCACCACCGGGATCCCCGTTCGGTCTTTACTGAGTAAGAAGGATTGGTTTGTTCACTACTACGAACAATTTATGTATTTCATGTACGGCTACGGAATTACAAAAGCAGATAGCATGTTTGTCCCCTTTAACTACGGCCTCTATCTTGCCTGGTGGGGGATCCAGGCCGCCTTCGAACAGGCCGGAGTTCTCATCATCCCGGGTGGAGGACAGAGTTCTGAAGTGCGGATCAAAAACATCCTCGAATGGAAACCAACCGTCATCGGTGGCACCCCGACTTACATCCTTTTCCTCGGAGAGGTCTCCAAGAAGATGGGCGTGGATCTTTCAAAGACCTCTGTCCGAATCGTCATTACGGCCGGGGAACCTGGAGCCCAAGTCCCCTCAACAAAGAGACAGATCGAAACCATTTGGGGTGCTAAAGCTTATGATGACGTCGGCTCTACCGAAATCTCTAATTTCGGCTTCGAATGTGTGGCCCAACAGGGCACCCATGTCGTTGAATCGATGTTTCTGGCAGAGGCGGTCGATCCTGAAACAGACAAACCCCTTCCCCCCGGAGAGATAGGTGAATTGATCCTCACCAACCTTTGCTGCGAATCGATGCCTCTCATTCGATGGCGAATGGGTGATATCGTGAAATTCAATGACAAAAAATGCGACTGCGGCCGGACATTCATCCGGTTGGATGGAGGGATTATCGGTCGAGCAGATGATATGTTCCAATTCGGGGGAGTCAATATCTTTCCGTCAGCCATTGAAAATTTCGTTCGTGAGACCAAAGAGTTCTCAAATGAATACCAGGTCATTGCCCCCCAAATGGGCTCTGGAAGACATCTGACGGTCCGCGTGGAGCCCTCCTCCCCTACCCTCTCCAAAAAGGAAATGGATCGAGCAGTGAAGGCCTTCAAGGAGATCTTCAAATTTCGGATCGGTGTGACCCCGGATGTGGAAGTCGCCAAGGTCGGTGAACTTCCCCGATTTGAGGGTAAGGCCAGACGTGTCATTCGGGAGTGAAGACGCCCCCCCAGAAATTCTGACAATCCGTTTTGAGGTCCCAAGAATGGTTTACAATCTCCCTGAGAGTCTTAGGATGGCAGTAGAAGTTGACGGAGAGGCCCATCAAGGAGGATGAAGAATTGGTCAACCCACCAGTTGCATAAGTTTCGCAGGGAGGTAAGCTTCAAAGGCTTTGCAAAGCGGCCATTCATAAGATTTAATGTGAGATGTTCGAAGACATACAGGAAATTCACCATTTACTTTGATCCAACTACGGGGTTCATCGAATGACTAATCCCCTGTGCGGTGTTCTGAATCTCCAAAATGATCTTTTTCATCTTTTGGTCGTTAAGATTCGAAGTAAATCCCACCACCCAGATCGCAGCCGGAGGAAGCGAGGCCGTCTGAATGGGTACAGCAATGGCCCACACACCGATTAGGTATTCCTCATCGTCGATGGCATAACCCGTCTTCTTCGCCTCCTCCACATCCTTTAGAAACTTTTTCGGATCAACAACCGATTTTGAGGTGTATCTCTTTAATCCCATCTTCTGGACGATCTCCTTAGCCTTTCTCTCTTCAAGTTGTGCAAGAAAGACCTTCCCTGTTGCCCCTGCCAGAAGAGGAAGCCTTGTCCCGGGGGGTGAAGTGATCTTCATCTCATTATGAGATTCCACGACATCCAAGATCGTGATGTGGTCCCCATTCATGATCCCCAGAAAAACGGTTTCCCCGACCTTCTCCATCAATATCTCCATCGGAACTCTGGCCATTTCTCTCAATTCCATTTTCCGATAGGCTTTTCGACTCAGTTCGAGAAGGGTATACCCTACGGTATATTTCTTTTGAAGCGGATCCCGGACTAATACTCCCAATTCCTCCAGAGCAGAGGTGATCCCATGAACCGTACTTTTTCCCATCCTCAGTTGTTTTGCGAGTGCACTGACTCCGATACCGGCTGAAGAATCGGCAATGGTTTGGACAATTTTAAATGCTTTTTTGACAGAGGGAGCAGAATAACTGGTTTTTTTCATTCGTTCACCATATTGAACATTTTAATAAAATACCAGATTCTTTTCCCCTTTGTCAAGATGTCCTCCCAACTTTTTTTCTTTAAATATTGACAAAATGGGTAGATATGGTACGATTATCAAGAAGTTATCTTGTTCACTCTAAAGAACTTCCCTTTTTCTCAGTTCCAATAAGAGGGAAGTTTTCAGGAGGAGATTGGGATGAGGACAGGACCTGTTCATCCGATAAGAAATGTGAGGTATCTCAGGCCCCAAAAGGAATGGAAGGAGATTATCGCCATTTACCTTTACCTGGCAGGCATGGGAGCCGGTTCTTTTGTCATCGGCATCCTGATCCACTGGGGCACCCTGATCCCCTGGGCGGGTATAAAATTAGATCCCTCATTCCTCCCCTCCATCGATCTTTTCGGCTATGCCCTAAACCTTTCAGGTGTCCCGATTCTCTGGGGACCGATCATGGTCGCCATCGGCGCCCCCTTTCTCATTTTAGACCTGGGAATCAAATGGAGATTCATCTATGCCTGCCTGAATCCGAGGACCTCCTGGGTGGCCCGAGGGTTTATTATCCTTTCCATCTTCATCATTTTGGGTCTGGGCCTCCTTGCTAAATCCCTTCTGCCTTTTAAATGGCTCCATGCAGAATCTGTCCTCTGGCGTATTCCAGAAATCATTGCCTTTGCCTTTGCCTTTGGGACCGCCATTTACACCGGAATTCTCTTAAAGGCGACGAGATCGATCCCTTTATGGAATACGAATCTTCTTCCCCTTCTTTTCCTCGTCTCGGCTCTTTCCACCGGATCGATGGCGATCATCCTTTCTACCCTGGGAACCGGTCTTTTTTCCCATGACACCGAGGCGCTGAGGGTCTTAATGCGCGGGGAGCAAATGCTTGTGGTCATTGAAGGGATTGTTCTTTATCTTTTCCTTTCCCGGAGATACAGGGCCGCGGAACAGGGAAAGGATTCGGTCCGCCTTCTTTTATTCGGGGAGATGAAACTGATGTTCTGGGGAGGGATTGTTTTACTGGGTTTCGTCTTTCCCGTCATCCTCGAGAATATCACATCCTTCTTCCCTGGAAATGCGGCGTTGATCTTTGCTGCCGGCATCCTCCTCCTCTGCGGCGGTTTCTTCCTCCGTTTGGGCGTCCTTCACGCGGGAATCAAGGATCAGATTCCAATGCATCGCTTGATGGAGATCCAGTATAACGTGATGGCCGAGAAGACGAAGGCTTTGGCAGGGGAAAGATTGAAAAACCCAAATTAGTTGATGGCTGATAGCTTATGACAAACAGGAAATTAGAAAACTAAAATACGCTATGCACGATGCTCTTAGCGCTTAGCGGTTATTGTGGGAGGCTTGAAATGCAGGAACAGGAAAAGGTATTGGTCGTCGATCACCGGAAGTGTACCGGGTGCCGTCTGTGCGAGCTGGTGTGCTCTGTGTTTCACACGGGATCAAGCAATCCAAGCCGTTCTCGAGTCAAAGTGGTCAAGTGGGAAGATGTCGGGTTTTATCTTCCTATGGCCTGCAATCACTGTGAACAAGCCTATTGCGTGGAGGTATGCCCGACAAAGGCCTGCCACAGGGAGCCTGAAAATAATAACAGGGTGACCATCGACAAGAAACTGTGCATCGGATGTAGAACCTGCATTATCGCGTGCCCTTTTGGCCATCCGTTTTTTGATATCCAGGAACGCATCACGGTGAAGTGCGATTACTGTGACGGCGATCCGCAGTGCGTTCGTTTCTGTGATGTCAAGGCCATCTCTTTTACGGATGTGGATAAGACGAACATGGCCAAAAAGCGAGAGGCCTTTCTTAAATACGCTGAATCAATGAAGCAAGTCAGATAGCAAAGTCCCCCTGTCCTTTGTAGCAGGGGGAAATGTCAAATTTCAAAATCCAAATGTCAAATCAATGTCAAATGGCAAAATATTTGTGATCTCGCTTTCTTCTGATTTTGACATTTAGACATTTGGGGTTCATTTGAACTTTGTCATTTGACGTTGAGGGTTTCATTTCCCCCTTGAACGAAGGGGATCAACTTATCTTCATGCTGCTGCTCGCCGGCGGTTAAAGAAGCATGATCATTTTCACACACCATACGGGCGAGCCCCACGGGTTACTGGGGGCTCAGGTGGCGGCAACCTTCCTCCAGCGAAAGCTCTCGATACCCTCAATCGTCGTTGGGATCGAGAGGAACTTCTCAAAGAAACGATTGCTTCATTTCATAAATGAATACTACGCAGGGACGAAAAAGATAGCAGCCTTCTCACATCTCTGTGGCAGAAGTGATATCATTGGGGTGGCCCAGGAGTTGAAGCAGGAAGGTTTTATTACGATTCTGGGAGGACCACAGGCTCGCCAGGATTACCACGGCGAGCCGGACACGGACTCGCACCCGCACCGGTTCAGGGGGCTGAAATCGATGATCGATATGGCCTTCCAGGGCCCGGTCGATCGGCTTAGATCGGAACATCTGGGTATGAGGGATACACTCCTCGAATATCCGTGGACAAAGAACATATTTCTTGAGGTCGACTGGTCGAACATCTATACATTCTCGGATACCCTCAAGAAGATCGATGTCCGGATGGGACAGGTATTGAACGCAATTGGCTGCCCATACGCCTCCCAGCTCCAGAAAGTAATCCTACCGCCACCGATCAACCTTCGGGAAAGAGGTATCCCGGGACTGGAAGTTCGGAGCGAGGGGTGCATTTTCTGCGATGTTTCACGGGACAAGGGTTACCACGGCTCCGTAGAGCCCCACAGGCTCATTACTCAGGTTGTAGGGCTGCCCGAGGCCGATGGAAGGAAGATCCCCTTCGAACTCATCGACGAATATCCCATCCGCTCCTTCGGTAAGCTGCTCCAGGACACTGAAAGGTACAAGATCAAGCTCTCACAGATCAATCTGGTCTGCCGGGTCGATGACATCAATGCTCATGCCTCTGACCTCACGGAAATCCTGTCACTTGCACGAAGGCAGGATATTAAAATCATGTTTGCATCGATCGGGTTTGAATCATTCTCCGACCGATTGCTTCAATATTTTTGTAAAGGGATCACAGTGGCAGATATCGTGAAGTGTGTCGAAACGCTGCGCCGCCTGAAGGACTCATTCGGGAGCCACTTCCTCTATCGGCGAGAGGAGGGGGCGAATCACGGTTTTATTCGCCCTACGCCCTGGGATGATAGCGAAACGCTGCAGGAAATGGACAGAAATATATTTCTCCACCGATTCTTTGAAGATATCCTCCCCGAACACAGCACGCCGCTCATCATACACCACGCTTCGTACCTTGGAGACTGGATCCGACAGATCGAATCGACGACAGGCATTACATTCAGCAGGGGCGAAACCTGGATAGAGTGGTGGAATCCGTCCTTGCCATAGAGTTTTAGGGCGTGTCTTATAAGTTCACTATCGTGAACTTGACCCGCAAAGCAAAAGGTTATGGAAATCAAGTTCTTGACAAAGAAATAAATGTATTATATTAATGTAAAACACTGCTGTTTTGTTTCACGTTGAACGTTCACTATAGTGAACATGACTCCTGAGGTGAGGAAACCTGCAAACCGTTGTGTTCATTTTTTCACGTCAATCCTTGATGGCGGATACGTCATCCGTTTTTAGGTTAAGGCTACGGTTAGGAGGCCCGTCTGGTCTAAGGTTAGACGGTTACGCAGAGTTTTTAAGACCAATAACATAACCCAATGACGAAACGGGCATCGTTACCCTTACCCTGAGACGAAATTCTTATCTAAGTAAGAAAGGAGGTTGTTATGGGAAACGAGAAAGAAGGACTTTCAACAGCTGAGAGTCTGCGTAAGACTCGTACCTATGGCCAGGTTAGGTGTCATAATCCCAGTTGCATGGGAAGACTTCAGCCGAAACCTGGAGAGAAGACAGTTAAATGTCCTACTTGTGGCATGGAATATCGCATAGTCTGGGTCAAAGATGGTTTCCCCCGCATCAGGGGCCCGGTATGGGATGTAAACAAAAAATTAGCGGACGAGGCGTTCGAAAGAAAAATGAAGGAGGAAAAGAAAGATGGCCCTAAATAGGAAGATAGCATATATTGATCTCTCCACAGGCAAAATAGAAATCAAGCCCATTCCGCTCGATGTGCGGAAAAAATTCCTGGGAGGTCGGGGACTGGATGCCTATCTGCTTTATAATCACACGAAGAAAGGATGTGACCCCCTTGGTCCCGACAATACCCTCATGGTGAGCGGCGGAGTTTTAACTGCCACCTTGGCTTCAGCAACCTCCAGATGCCATGTGATGGCTAAATCTCCGCTGGGAGGTATGTTGGGAAGCTGTAACATGGGAGGTTTCTTTACTCCCGAGTTAGCTTGGGCTGGTTTTCATCATCTCGTCATTAAGGGCAAGGCGGAAAAACCCGTCTACCTGTGGATCCACAATGGCAAGATTGAGATCCGCGATGCCAAGAACATTTGGGGAAAAACGGTCACAGAAACCCAATGGGCGATCCGTGAAGAGTTAGGGGATGAGGATATTAAGAGTCTGGTCATTGGTCCAGCAGGAGAAAATCTGGTCAGGTTTGCCAACGTCATGACCGGAATCAAGAATTCCGGCGGAAGGACCGGAATGGGAGCGGTCATGGGCTCAAAGAATTTGAAGGCCGTTGCTGCCCGCGGCACCATGGATATAAAAATCGCCTATCCAAAGGAAGCTATCGAGTATAATAAGCGCTTTATTGATCAAATCACGAGCGCTAAGGTTAACCAAACCCAGGGAACCTTCGGCACCCCCTTTATTTGGGGAGCCACCAACTCTTGGGGTGGTGTCCGAACCAGAAACTTCCAGTATAATCAAATGCTCTACTGTGACGAAGTTGAGCCGGAATCGATTGATGAAAACTGCACCCAAACGATAGGACCCTATCATATGGCTGGTTGCTTTGGCTGCCAGGTGCACTGTCGTGCCAAATACAAGATTCCAACCGGACCTTATGCGGGGAAATACGACGAAGGACCGGAGTATACGTCCCAGGGCGCTTTTTGCTCAGAACCAGATATCGCAAGCCTGGAAAACCTGTTAGTGGCGAATCACTTGGTCGATCAGTGGGGTGTGGACAACCTCGAAATTGGAAGCATTATCTCCTGGGCGATGGAGCTCTATGAGCTGGGAATTCTCACTAACAAGGAGACCGATGGTCTAGAATTGCGGTTTGGAAGCAGTGAGGCACTCCTGGAGATGATTAGACGTATCTGCTTTAGAGAGGGCTGGTTAGGAAATACCTTGGCCGAAGGGGGAATCCTCGCTTCTGAGAAGATCGGAAAGAATTCTTTTGACTACCTGATTCAGGTAAAAGGGGTGAGCAACCTTCACTCTGATGAGCGAGCAACACCCGGCCTTGCGCTTAATATTGCGACGGCTTCCCGAGGCTCGGACCATTTGAGAAGCCGGCCGGCGATTGACCTTTACCATTTGCCGCAGGAAGTAATGAGAAAGATCTACAGCAGCCCGGTCCCTTACGATGGACCGTTGAGCTCAGAACATACGGAATACATTGGCAAGCCGTGGCAGGTCTTCTGGCATGAGAACTGTTATATGGCGGTCGATTGCCTCGGCATCTGTAAATATCACACCACCTTCTTGGGTGCGACGCTTCCCAATTTTGAAGATTGGTCCAAAGTGATTCGCTACAATACCGGGCTGGAGTTTACCCCCCGGGAGATTTGGGACATTGCCGAGCGCTGTAATATGATCGAGCGCCTCTTTAACCTCCGCGAAGGGTTAACGAGAGAGGACCTCAAGAAGGGCGATATGCTCAATCACCGCTACTTCGATGAGCCCGCCCGACGAGGTGCGCCCGATGTTGTTGGCAGGGTCATCGATCGGGAAAAATTTAAGAAGATGGTTGATGAATTCTATGAATACAAGGGCCTTGACAAGAATGGCGTTCCGAAGCCGGAGACGCTCAAGAGGCTTGGCCTGCAAAATGAACCATCCCACCTACTGTAATAGAGACGAATAAAACGAATGTTAGCGAATAATTCGAATTTTGTATTATTCGTCCAATTCGTTTTCATTCGAGTCATTCGTTCATTAATTTGAAAGGAGAGAGTCAATGGAACCTATGGGTAAAGTTCTTGCAATCAGCCCAGAAAAGTGCACAGGCTGCAGGCTCTGCGAGCAAGTCTGCTCCGTCTTTCATGATGGCGTATCCAATCCTGCCCGAAGTCGGATTAAGGTGATGAAATGGGAGTCAGAAGGCCTTTATATTCCCATGTCCTGCCAGCAGTGTCAGGATGCTCCCTGTATGATCGTCTGCCCTGTAAAGGCCATTTCCCGGGATGAGAAACTCAGCAGGGTAATGGTAGATTACAATATTTGCATTGGCTGCCGTTCCTGCGTAGCGGTCTGTCCCTTCGGCGCTATGGGTTTTAATGTTATTGACCGGAAGAATTTCAAGTGCGATCTCTGTGATGGAGATCCGCAGTGCGTTCGTTTCTGTGAAATCAAAGCCGTGGATTATGTGGATGCAGACCGGGTGAGTATTGCCAAGAAGAGGGCTGCTGCAGAGAAAATCACTGCCGCCCAAAGACAGGCGATCGCCTTAGAATCAGAATCACGCTAAGTCGAATCGATCTAAAATGAATACCCTTCACCCCTTCCCCTCTCCCTGAGGGGAGAGGGGAAGGGGATCATCTGTAAAGTAAAAAGGGGCTGGTAGAACCAGCCCCTTTTTTATGTGAAAGTTAGGATTTGACCTTCCAAACACTGTCAAGTCAGTGGACCCCTTCTTCCTGAAATGGTGATTTTCCAAAATCTTCCTTCTATACAACCTTTTGAGTAGTAATCGTAATGCGTCACTGAAGCGTGGGAATCCCCCGTTTTGAAAAATCAAAAAAGTACTTGCGTTCCAATCTTCCGTGTGTTAAAGAGAGGGCATGGAAGAATGGATCAGATACCGTGGCAACAATTAT